>Ga0187877_1000404_pt1 | contig 55694 bp, 82 predicted proteins | sample June2016WEW_17_1_3_FD_132430 | JGI IMG/M metagenome (GOLD analysis project Ga0187877, IMG submission 132430) | Peatland microbial communities from SPRUCE experiment site at the Marcell Experimental Forest, Minnesota, USA - June2016WEW_17_100 | ecosystem: Environmental > Terrestrial > Soil >...
AGCGCAACGGCCCGATTGCATAGCGCGGCGCGCATGTCCTCTTGCATCTGCGCGATGGCCTGATCGAGCCACGGCAATGCCTCCTCAAAATATCTTTTCTGAACTAATTCGAGGCCAATCATAAGCCTGCCGTGAGCGTTTAAATCCGGCATAGAGTTCATCGGCTTCCTACTCCTGGAAAATGCAGCACCATCATCTTGCCTGGGTTCTGCGGGGGCGACGATGGAGGCGGCGCTGTCGATACCGTTTCGTTGACGTAGACCGGACCTGCTGCGATGGCCTGCCGCGTCCCGGTCTCGTTGATGTAGAGCGGGAAGGGGAATCCGGCGACGATAGCTTGTCTGCCTGCCATGTCAGCCTCAACTGAAATTCATCAGAGGGTCTACAAAAAACGTCGTGCTTGCCTCGGCAGCCTTCACCGTGCCGTAGATGTAGCCAACCATCTGCGCCGTCAGCGTCACCACCATCGAGAACCGACACCCGGCGCGGAACGTGGCACCGCCGTCAGTGACGGAGCCTCCGTCCACGGCACTCGCGTATCCGGCAGGCTCGCTGCTGGCGCTGGTCCCCGCCGACGTGCAGAAGAACACGCGGCCCGCGTTGTCCGGCACGCTAATCGTGTTGCCGAGCGAATAAGACGTGCTGTTGGCTCGCGCCGTCGCGTTCCATTGCGACGTTGAGTCGGCGGTGAGCGCGGTGCCGGTAGCGAGATTGTTGGCTTTGGTATCATTGGCGAAGCTGGCCATCGGCGAACTCGCCGAGCCGAAGTATTCGCACTCCAGCCATATCTGATCGTTGTTAGGAACTGCGGCGGCGTTGACGAGACCGTAAACCGTGACATTGCGGGACGATCCGGTAAGTGTGTTCCACTCTGGAATCTGGAAAGCATTGAATGGATTGATCCACTTGCTGTTCGCTGTCGTGACGATGTTCCAGCTAATCGGCGTCGTGCCGTCCGATGCGCCGCCACTGCGGTAAACCGATGTCGATTGCGTCAAAACACCGGAGTAGTGGTATCGTGCCTGCCGGTAATTTGTCGCCGCGCTATCGCTAGTGATGAAATCTACGTTACATCCTGGGTAAGTTTGCGCGATGCAAGGCGTCACGCCAGACCCCAACAGACAATCCCTGAATATCACGCCACCGTTGAGCGAAGTCGAATCAACAAGTGTCTTACCGGAGCCCAAGGCCGAAAGGTCAACGCCGTCTATCAATGCCAATCCGAGGACAATACCTTGGAATAGATTCGTCGGCAAAGTCGCGCCTTGGATTGCACTCGGCGTATTCTTCCAGATAAAATTAGAGGTATTAATCGATACCCCATCGGCGGTGGTTCCGATTTGCAGCGTCGTGTTAACGAGTTCGACGTAGATGTTATACACTGTTGTAATAGAACCTGAGTTAGAAGATGTGCCCAATTTTGCAATCGTGCAATTTTCTATCTTTTGCCAGTTCGCTCCAAAAGTAAAAGTAGCATAAGAGCTTGAACCGCTGCCCGCGTTGAACGTGAGGCCATTGCAATAAACGGCGGTGCCAGCAAGACTAAGGTTACTAATCAGAGTCGTAGAAATTGATGCGCCAGTGATTATGTCGCCGGTGCCAGGCGGAACGCTGCCTGGGGATTGTGCCACGCAGTAGCAATATGCCGGAGCGGCAAAAGTGCCAGGTGAAGTCAGCGTGTTTGCTGATGCTTGCGTCTCGGCATGAATGGCGCTGATGAAGAAAGAGTTCCCGGCCTGTCCCCAAGTTGAAGCGAAGGCGTTACCTAGCCGCGCGTGCGGCGCGCTCCAGATTGAAAAGCCACTTGCCAGCCCGAGCGAAGTCCAGGTCGCGCTGGCGTCCGACGCGGTGACGCCAGCCGTCGCCGAGAACGTTGGAGAACCGGAGGTCTTGCCTGCTCCGCCGACCGTGCAAATCTGGATCGAGGTCGTGCCAGGATCGTAGATGTGCTGACCAAGCACCCAAGTCTTGCTCAGTGACCACTGCGGCGTGTTGGTGATGTCGCCGTTGAGGCCGCTGAGTCCGGTACATTCCTGGAAGACCGCCGTACCGCTGGTGTTCAGCGCGCCGCGCGTCACCGTCCATGTCGGTTCCGTCGTGGTCGAGCCCGCCGTTGTAACGATGAAGCAGCGTTCGCTGCCAACCGCTGGCGTCGTGAGCTGCCGATAAAGCGCGCCAGCCGCAACAACGGTCAAGCCAGGGAATGTCGGGATGGCGTAATAGCCTGTCGAGGAGCCGTTGCCGAAGTTGACATACCAAGCATTATCGACGAGGGCCATCAGACGAAGCCTCTCCTAGACCGGCTGAATGACTTCCAGCCGTAATGCCCGAAAATCTTCACCACGCCGCGCTGGTACACGATCTTGCGCGCGACCTCCCCGGTATCAACATCGTTCCGCATCACCGTCCACTCGAACTCGCCGCTGTGGACCTCGTACTGCGTCCCGATGGTCCAGGCCGCACCGTCGGAATCGGTGATGATGAAGGCTGGCGGTATCTCGACATAACTCTCCGTCTTGTTCGCGCGCTCGTAGCGGGCACCGTTGATGATGCCGACGAGCATGTCTTTGTCAAAAAGAAAATCCGTCATGTCATGCTGCTTTCTTCGGCAGGATCAGGCCACGATTCGGCACTAGCAAGCCAGACTTTCTATGCCGCTGGTAGCGTGGCGGTAACCAACCCACAGATTTCCGCCGCTGCGCCAGGATAGGCCCTTGCTGCGGCCAAGGATTATAAGGATTGAGGCCGGTAGCGCCGCCGGTCTGCGATAGTGCGTCCACCATGATGCCCCAGCCGCCCGCCGTCGCGGCAGAGGCGAATGCGGCAGAGGCGGAGGAAATAGTGGCGGCCAGAACCCGATATTCTACTTGGAGACCAGCCGCATTGCTTCCAGAGTTTTCAAGCGCGACATCCGGCGTGACCGAAGTTCCTGTTGTACCAGCGAGTGGTCCAGGCTGGACACTTTCAAAAAATGGGACAGTAGCGCCGTTGTCCGAGCTACCGCCGAACGCAAAGGTTAACGTCGCGGCATTCGCGGTTGAGACGTTAGCCCCGGACGTCAACTGTGTCCGCGTAGCGCCGTTGTTGGTGACCGCAAACCCGAGTGCCGTCGTTGCCGACTGATCCCACGGATTTGTCCGATAGGATGTTCCCGTGAACCCGGTGACCGAGAAGCTCATGAACGCGCCGTTGTCCAAGGCACCGCCAGCGGTGGTGATCGAAATAGAACTCGAGACTGTTAATGCCGTGGCAATGTAGGTCCACCAGATCTCCAAATCGGTCAATCCGCTGCCAAACGCCGAATTAGACGTGTACTGAATGCCGTTGCGTTTTTGATAGATGTTGCTGGTTCCGTCAGATGGCGGAGTAGAAGTCGATATCGTTGGGTACGATGCGCTGACACTGTCCATGACGGAACAAATGATGACGACGTCACCCACGCTCGCGAGCATCCCAGTTTCCGCGATGGGCGAGGTCGTCGAGATTCCCGAGGCATAGTCTCGTATGCTTAGAGCCATCTCATCCGCCTAAGTTGGCGCCAGTCTTCAGGTTCGTGTTGCCGGAATAAGTGATTGTTGGATTGTAAGTCCCTTCGCCTTCGTTAGCCACAGAGAACACTCCGTAGTCCGTTCCGGTCGGATCGACAAAATTATTCTCATAGGTCATCGAGGTCTTAATGTTGCTCGTATCGACGTACCAATCATAGCTGACGGTATTCGTCCCGAGCGTCACCATTGTATTATTATTCGTAACGACAACGGTTGCGCTGCCGCTGTTGCCAGCCGCACTGACGATGCTTAAACCTTGTGTCGCGGCTCCGGCATAAGTTCCCGTCAAGCCCGGTTGGCGCCAAAGATTGAAGTTCGTGGTGATAGTCTGAATGTTGCTGGCGGAAATGTTGAAAACCTGCAACCAGTCACCATGAGAACCGTCGATTGGAAAACCAGCTCCAGCGACTTCAACTAGATTGTATTGAATTGTCAGCGTCACTCCGGTTTGTGCCGGAGTATCCTGACCATAGACAACATCTTCGTTCCAGAAATTCTTGATCCAATTATATTGGATTAGATTAGTGCCATACCCATTGCCCTCAATCCCTCCGGCATTATTGTTGGTGTAACCCTGCAACGCACCCCCGTCCACGATGTTGTACGCGACCGTTACGTTGGATGCCACAAGACTCGCGGAACCTACTGTTTCAATTCCCGGTACAGTAATCTGGCCAGACCCATAAGTCGTGCCGCCGCCGCCTTCATGCCAATAGTTATCGCGGATAGTGAACCCGGAACAATTAGCCACGATGATGCCAATGCCAGTATGCAGCGAGAAGTCATAGCCCCACAACACGGCATTATTGGCCGATGATCCTGAGAACTGAATAGCTTGACCATTGCCGCTATAAGAGCCGGGGTAAGTGCCGCCAATCGCTGTCAGTATAGAGACGAGCGTTCCGACCGTGTTGCTTGTGTAGCTAGAGAACGGATCGCGCAGGAAATAAAAGTTGTTCCCCGACATACCAGAAGTCGAGGCGTTGATCGCCGATCCGCCGCTAGTTGTCGAGACTTGGAATTGCGTTTCCGTCAATCCAGTCGAAATGACATAGTACGGTACGCCCTGCGTCAGCGCGCTAGGCAAAACGTTCGTGCTGGTCAGTGGTAGACCGCTGGTGGGAGAAATGTTGTCCTGTTGTGCATAGAAGGTGATGATCTGGCCAGCGGAAAGACCATGCGTCGACGGTAACCCGGGCGGTGCGACATAGGTAAACAAGATCGTCGAACCAAAGTTTGACATCGTCAAGTTGGCATTGATGCCGACGGCGTAATCCCAACCGCTTACCTTCCATGCCGGTGGATGAGCATAGTTGGCCCGCTCGTTCGGCCACTGCGCCGAGCCAATCGCAGCGTTCGGCGAGCCATCCACTCCCGCATATGGATCGGTGGACGAACCGGACGATGGCGGCGACAATTTCGGCTTTGTCTGAATGAGAACGTAATCCATCGTCGCCCTCTATGGTGCCGTCAGCACCAAGACCCAGTCCGGGTCGCCGTTGGCGTTGTTGGATGTCGGAACAAAGTTATGCGTGCCGGTATTGGAAAACGGCGAACCAGAGATGGCCGTAAATGCTCCGTTAGTCGGGTCGAGCCATCGTGCCGTCACGCTGCCAGCAAAGTGTGACATGGCAACCGTGAGCGTGCCTGTCTGACCATAGATGAAATACGCGAGGGCCAGCGTACCATCCGGCGTCGCCGACACCGTGATGTAGTTGGTTGCTGCGAAGCCAGTGGCAGCAGTCGGGTTTGAACCATAACCAGCAGTGCCTACGGTGTGGGCGTTATCTGGAACTAGGTTCTGCCACGCGATAGTGGAAAGGAAATTTCTTTGTACGGTAAGATCCGCGACGCCCGGCGTCGCCATGTTGTTCTTCCATCGCGGCGACGTGTTGTTGTAACCAGTCACCTGAATGTTAGAACCGACGTTGACCTCAAATCCGGTACTGAGAAAGCCATTACCGTATTGCTGCCCGAATACCCCAGAGCACAGCGTCCACCATGCCTGCTGCCGCAGATTCAGACGGTTGCCGGGGTTGCCGACGTTGTTCTCATATTCGTAATTGGCTTCAAGCATCGTTGACGGGCACGGCGTCGGCGTCTTATTGGTGCCGGTCACGCCGGCGAACGCGGCTGGCGACTGCAAATAAGACACGAGCGAATACCAAAAGGTCACATAGTAGGAATAATTGCCCGTCCAGTTGACGTAAGACCTGAAGTTCGCATCGTCGAGCGCGGTACTGTCTGATGGAGTATAATTCATCTCCATCGTGATCAGCGTGCCAGCAGGAGCAGTTTCCTGGACGCCTAACATCATGGCGGCGACCTGCGCGTCGAAAGAGCCGCCGTAGTCGTTGCCGAACTGATAGGCGACGTGCTTGTAGCTCTTGTAGCGGTTGGCGACCCATGCCGTGTACGCCGTGCAGTCAGCAGTTGCAAAGCCTTCGAAGTTGCCTTCCGATCCGGTCTGCATCGGGTTGAGGATGCACCACATCCCATAAGTCGCGCATAGTTGAACGAAAGTATCCATGCGCGACCAGTAGGCCGCGTTGACGCTGCTGTTGCCGTTGAATGGTGACGGGATGAAGCCGTTGCCGACGAAGGCGTAGAGACCGTCGAGAGTTCCGTAGTTATTGTAGGAGATTGTTCCGCCGCCGCTTGTCACGTAACCACCAGCGCCAGGGGCCAAATCCCACTGCACGGCGTTGAAGCCGAGTGATGACATGGTCGAGAGAAAGGTCGTGACATCGGCGACTGACTGCTGCGACATTCCCTGCGCCGATATGCATTGCAAATAGAATGGCTGGCCCTGCGCGTTGACCAGATAGCGGCCGTTGGAACTGGCGGCCAACGGGAATGGACCGCTCGATGCGGAAGGCAACGGGATCGATCGCGGCGCTCTCTGGACCAGGATGAAATCGTCCACGGCCGTTCACTTCCTGACGGGGCCGACGTACTCCCATCTCGCCCGCATCAAGTGACTGGTCGGCCACGCGAGCCGGTTGCCGCGGTCGGGGATCGCGGACGCCCATGCCCGCTCCGCCGCGACCCAGATCATCTCCAACGGCTTCGCGCCGCCGGGCGGCTTCATGAGATGGATGGTGCCGTTCCTCGTTCCAGCGCCGGGTTCACAATTCTTGCTGCCGCGCGCGCTCGCGGGAAGCTCCGGCGGACCACTATGCTTGAGGTAGCCGATCCCGCGAAGGAGCTGATGATGCGTCCGCTGCTTGACGGCCTCTGATCGGGTGACGAGCGGCGAGGCGGCAATCATAGCGCCAAAGCCTTAAATACGTCGCCCAATGTCGAAGATTGAGCCTTCGACATTTGTAAGCCAATAACAAGCGCGTCATTCGTGCGATCTCTGATCATACAGCGCACTTCCTCGCCATCTGGGCTATCGACTTTGCGGACGATTAGATCGACATCGCCGATTCGGATCGTTTTCTCGCCCATGCGATTTTCTCCTCTCATGATGAAGCCAACGTTGACCTTTGCCTTTACCGATGTAGCAAGGCGAACCGTCCCACGGTCGAAAAAGAGCGTAAACGTAATAAATACGTTTTTCTGGCATCACGTAATCCAAGCGAGAGAACTCGCACTATATAAACCGCTATCAATAAACGAAACTCCCGTTCCCGGCCGCGCGCGTTTGAAACGTGCCGATCGTTTTTTGCCGGAACGGCGGTCGAGCGCGGCTTGCGTCGGCACGCCGGGATAGCCGATCTTTTCCATTTCGCCTTCGGATAGGAACTTCTTGAAGCGGTCGCCGATCTTTGACGTCGCGGAGCCGAAGACGTCGAGCGAAGTCGGGGCACCCATCAAAAGGCTTTCCAGCGCGCCAGCGAGACCATCTTCAAGATCGCCAGCGATATTTTCTTTGTGAAGCTCCCAGAAGTTTTCGAATATGTGATATTTCGCCTCTAGAATTTCAGCCACGTCACCCGTCGTCTGTGTCCCGGCCGCGATTTTCTTTCTCCGTCTTTTGCCGCTCGGCGGAGGCTCGTTGTACGGAATGTCGTTTACACCGAGATGAAGTGTCGGCATGGGCGTCACACGTAGAACACTGTGAGGTTCGCCGCGCCACCGCCGTCCGTCGCGATGGCGATCAAGCCTTCCTCGATCGCCGCGCCGACCGGGATGAAGTCCTGCGCCGTAGTCGAGTAGGTCCCGATCGGATCGGAGACGTTCCACCCGGTCTGTGTCCCAGATTGGGAGCCGGACGTATTGATCTGATTCGTGCCGGCGAGCGCATGCGTCTTGGTGTCTGAGACGGCGAAAGTGTTCGCCGTCAGATTCGCATCCTGGGCGACGTAATATGTCGTGTTCGCCGTCAGCCCGGTCGGTAGTGCGCCGCCGCTGCTGGTCGTGAACTTGACCGCCGCGCCGGCCGCGAGACCGTGACTTGGCCAAGTGATGACGCCCGGCGAGGCGAGCGTGATGGTGACCGTCGAGCTCAAGCCGTCGTACATCGTGACCGCCGAAGAAGTCCCGGCAGTGTTGATCCCGAGGCCGGAGAAAACGCCGGCACCCTCCTCGATCTGGAAATTCGCCGACGTCGTCAGGTTTTCCCAATAGGAACCGCCATTGAACGACGGGATCGCGCCGTTCGGGCCGAGGAAGTCGTTGGGGTTGCCCATGTTGCGTTTCCTTATGAAATGCCGACGGTTGATGGCCCATAGCCCTGAGCGATTTGAAGATACATTCGCCCATACGGGTCCTTCAATCGTTGGAGATCAGAAAGCGTAAATTTCTTCGCTGCTTCCTGAACGACCATGTTCTGGCTCGTCGATTCGTCTGACGCGGATTGTATCACGCCGGACACGAAGCCATTGATGTTGAACTTGGCACGGAGTTTCTCGAAGAATTTCCGGCCAGATTGATCCTGTGCAAAATTGATAACGAGACTAGCCGCGAGGTTATAGATCGCCGTGACGTAGACGGAGACCGGCGGAAGCCCAGGAATCGGCGGCCCGCAGGTGGAGACACCGCGGAGCGCCGGATTGACGATCTGGATGGCGAACGACAGCGCCCAAGCAACTACGGCCGAGTTCGGCGGCAGATCGTTCGCGCCGATTTGCATGATGTTCGCGATGAAAAATTGGAACCCAGCGAGCGTCGGCTGCTGCTGCATCTAATCACCCCGCAGCTCTCCGCCTGCCGAGGCCGCGCTTCGGCGACGCGGTCACGCGGCCCTTGAACTCCCGCCCTGGTGCCACGGCGTCAGTGACGCGGACGCCCTCCGCAATCGTCTTCTCGCCGGCCGGCGTCTGCTCGACCTGCTCAAACGTCGTCTCGACGCCGGGGATCTTGACCTCGTTGGGATCGCCGCCGAGGTTGGCGACCGCGTTCTGGACCGCCGTCTCGATGGCTTGATTGTTCGCCACTGCGGCCTTTCTCCGCCGCTCCGCGCCTTCCTGAGCAAGGACGCCCATGTTCAGCGCGCGAACGCGCTCGATGATGGCCGCCGGCACCGGCTTGTCGACGTTGAAAACGAGCGGCGTGTACACCCTCTGCCGTTGAACGTCCGTGACGCCGATCGCGCCATATTTCGAGAGCTGCTTCACGATCGATTCGACTTGAGAAATATGCAGGTCGCCGCCAATGGCATTCTGCTTCCCGGACGGAATCGGATGCTGTTTCGCTGGCGTGAAGCGGACGTTCGGCGAACCGTCGTCGTTGAAGTCGAGACGATAGAAGATGATCCAATTTTGCGGGGTGGCATTGGCCACGAACAGCTTGGACATTCGATAATCTCCCCTGTTGGCGCCGATTCATCGCGGCGCACGGCATCATAGCACTCCCGAAACGAAAGAGCGAAGGGCCGACCAGGCCCCTCGCTCTTAATCCCCACTTCCCCTCGGTTCTCGACCGATTGCGAATCGCTATGAATACACCATCAGGATTTGGGTTACTGCCTGTGGCCGCGGCGTCCATCCCGACGTGATGCGCCATTCCTGCAGGAAATCCGTGGCGCCGCCAGCCAGCGGCGAGACGATCTCGCGTGGCGCCGCCATATCGCAATACTGCGTTACGCAGACCTTATTGCCGGGCGACATCGACGCGAAGATGTTGGTATTCACCGGCTTGTCGGTCGCTGGCTTCTCGACCTCCGGCATGACAAGGAGAACGACATCGGTGTCGGCATTGCCACCGGCGCCCTGCAGCGTATCGTCGTAGGCCCAGAGCAGCGTGTCGCCGTTGTCCATCAGAATCGATTTGAACGTCCCGGCGGTCGAGGTCGTGCCGGCGCCGATGCGCTGGAATTGCACGAGCTGAACCACGTTGTACTCGAAGAGGCCGAGCGTCCGCTGCGGGCCGAGGATGCAGAACAACCGACCCATACCGAGTTGGTAGGTCCGCTGCTTCAATGCGAGGACCTGCGATGCTACGAAGAACGCCATCTCGCCGTTGTCATAGGTCACGACAGTGTCGTTGCCGTTGGTGTCCGGCGGCAGCGGCACCGTGGTGGTACCCGGCGCATTGACGATGCCCTCGCCGATCTGAGGATTGAAGCCGAAGAGCGCAGCATCCCTGGCAAGCTGGAAGTGACCCTGCCGGCCGCCGAGGCGGTAGGCTTCCGGGACCGCGAAGCCCCAGCGACCGCCGGCCGCGACATCATGGTGGTTCCACTCTGCGCGAACTTGCAGCAAGTAAGTCGCGGTCGAGAACATCGTCGCCATGATGTCCACGCCGGGAAGTTCGTTGTAGGAAGCCTGCCCCGCCGCCATCTTGGTGCGGAGATTGAGCTGCTTCATGTAGACCACCAAATCATCCTCGGCGAGCCGGACGCGAAGCTGCTGGTCGGCCATGAGATCGAGGAAGCCACTGACTTGGCTGTATTGAAGTATAAGCTCGGGCTCGATGAACGAAGGGTTCACCGTGATATATGCGTCGGCTTGAATCCCCACGGTTGATCCTCCTTCTCAGATCTGAATCACGGCGCACGCGCCGTTGAAATTCCAAGTCGCAAACCCGGTCGTCGGATTGTAGACGACCGTCTCGCAGTTCGTCACTTGGACGTCGAGAACCTCGACCGGGATCGCGACGTCCGAGCCGGAGCCCGGCGTTACCGTGCCGCCGGTAATGGTGGTGGCACCCAAAGATGCGGCCGCCTGATAGGTGATCACGTCACCGGAAACCGATAGCACCGTGTAGGTGCCGTTCTGTCCGCTGATGGAGCTGCCAGTCAAGGACGAGACGACAATCGAATCGCCGGGCGATCCGCCGTAGGCGGTCGTCAGCGTCAGCGAAACGATACCGCTGGTATTGTTGTAGGCGCTACCCGTCGAATTGACCGTGTAAGCGGCGAGGTACGGCACGAGCACTTGGTTGACGAAATCCCAAGAGACCGACGCACCGATCGGTCCGCCTTCGAGGTCGGCGAGGATCGGGTCGCAGGCGACTGCGATGCGGGCCTGGGAACCGAAGGCATAGGCGTTGACGTGATTGAGGGAACCGGCCAGCGGGACTGGCGATTGCGGCGACGTGATCATCGCGTAGGCCTGGTCGAAGACGGAGAACCCGGCAAGGTTCTTGGAGCCGCCCGTCAGCGCGGTCGCGCGCCCCATTTGGACGCCGAGCGTCGTGCTGGGGCCGGTATTGCCACTGCCGCGATTCGGCACGTTCATGTAGACGCCGACGCCGCCCCACATCGGAAGCGTCTCACTATTGGCGAGGATGCCGCCGCGCAGCCGCCAGCGTGAAGACGGATCGGGATAGGCGGTGCCCTGCCGAAGTCCGACGGAGCTAACGTTGAAAAGCCCGGCGTTGCCGACGGTCGTCTGATAGGGAGCAATCGTGACGTTCGCGCTCATTGCGGCCTCATCTCCTGATGTTCAACGACCGTTCCCCTGTTTTTACCTCCATCGCTCGGCGCTCGACCTCAATGCTGAGTGACGTTTCGCTTGAAGAAGTTCGCGCCAGGCGCCTTCGCCGCGCGTCCGGTCTGCCCGGCGAATTGGCTCATCCAAGTCGAAGGCTGGCCGTAGAAGTCGCGATAGGTGTGGCCGCCCTCGACCCGCTCGACCATGCGTAGTACGTCGACCCCGATGTTCGTGGGATCGCGCGCCGCGACGATGGAATCCTCGAGAATCTGTCCGGAAGCGACGTTGAATGCGGCATCGTCGGCGAAAGCGGCCGACTTAAGGTCAACGCCCTTCCACCGCGGGCTGAGGACTTGAAGATCAAGCGTGGTGCGGCGCCGGAACTGCTTCGAGGTCTCACCCGGGATCGGGCGCGGCGTCTGCTTGCCGAGCAACGGGTAGACGCGGTCGGCCTCGGTCCAGGCGTCGGCGAGCGCGGCGTGCTCGTCGTCGGCGAGCGGGCGCACGAGCTTGGAAAGTTCGTCGAGTTGGCGTTTGACGTCGGCGCTATCGGCCATCGCGGCATCCTTCTTCGCCTTGTCGGCCTTTTCCTTTTCCTCTTTTTCCTTGTCCTCGGCGTCCTTCTTGGCCTTATCGGCGGCGAGCTTCTCGGCCTCGCCCTTGTCCTTGTCTTCGGCGTCTTTCTTCGCCGCGTCGTCCTTGCGGCGGGCGTCGTCGCGAGCCTTGTCCTTCTCCTCCATCGAATCCATGCGGCGGCCGAGGTGCGAGACGGCGTCCGCCATCTTGCCGAGATAGCCCGAGATTTCGGAGAGCTTGTCGTCGAGGTTCTTGCCAGCGTCGGCATCTTTGCGCGCGGCGTCGTCTTTGGCTTTGTCGTCGCGCGCTTTATCGTCTCGCTTCGCGGCGTCGTCGGCGGCCTTCTTCGCGGCAGCTTCCTCTTCAGGGGTCATCGCTGAGTCCTCTCTCGATTCGGATCGAACGCCACTAATCTCGTCACCTTTATCCCAAACGCCGCGCGAACACAACGCGACGTGATCCAAAAGGCTAGGATCGCCCTCGACCAGCAGCTTCGCTCCGTTCTCCAGGGTGAGCTTCTGGTTGACGCTGAGATCGTGGAAGTAGACCGCCGGCGATGTCGATAGCTGGCCATCTTCAAGTTCTCGGCCAGCCTCTTCGTCGTAGACCTTGGCGATTCCCCAGACCTCGTCGCCCTTTTCGCCGCCAATGTACGGCAGAAAGATGCTCCCCACAACTCTTTCGGCGAACTCGTCGGAGTCCAGGAGCTGCCCCTTGGGATGCTTGTAGATTACCGTGAGACCGTTACAGCGCGCCAAGGCTTCGTCGTTCAGCCATATCTTCGGATCGCGGAAGACGAACTCCTTTAGCTTCGGCCGATAGGCGTATCCGGTCCCAGTGATTCGGATCGCCACCAGCCACATGTTCTCGTAACGCTGCGGAGACGTCAGCCGATTCGCGGCGATGGCGCGCGCGATGCCGAGCTCGTTCATGGTGAGTCGTTCGAGCGCGATCGAGCAGCCTGGATGAAGCGGCGCCGGCGGCGAGGCGACCGGGACCCATGCCCAGCCATCGTGTTCGTCGTTCAGTTCCGGCGTGAACTCATTCGTCACTTTTTGCAAAAACGTGGAATAGTCCACGCCCGGCGCCCCCATCGGACCAGCCGCGATCGCGCTTGCGGGGGGAGCCGGTGCCGGAGCAGCGGGCGGCGTAACAGGGACCGCCGCGGTCGCCGATCCGGCACCACCGTTGAGGTCGGCAACGGGCGCCCCTTTCTGCCGGGTCAGGAGCGACCGCACCCCCTCCGGCAGGAAACCAATCTCTTCGCGGGTTTCTCGGATCGCGGTCTGTTCGGTCGATTCGTCACCATCTTGCCCGCCGCCGGGCAGATCCCAGTATCCGGCGAAATCTTGCGAGGCCGCGCTGCGGCGGAGAAAGAGCGCCGTTCCGTTCAACGACAAAAAAAGTATGCCAGCGCCGCGGATCACTCTTTGTGCTCCGGTTCGCGCTTTTCCTCGCTGATGAACTTCTCGATGCCCTTCCAGTCTTCTGGCGTCATGTCTCGCTTTGCCTTTCCGGCATCGGCCAATTTTGCGAACTCATTCATGTTCGGGCGCGCGCCTTCGTCGGCCCGGAGCGTCTTCGCTTTCGCGTGGAGGCGCATGTGCTCATCCGCATTGAAAAGTGGCGTTGAAAACGACTCAGCATCCATGCGGGCGCAGCGGGCATCCATCCGCATGTGAAGCCGCGTGATGCCGTCGCAGATCGTCTTGACGGCGTCGAGGATAGCTCCGGCTTCATCGTCGTCGATGCCCTTGAACGTTCCCTTGTTCTTCCCCGCGTAGAGAACGCGCTCACCTTTCTCAGCGCCGTACTCCTTCTGGAGCGCAGCCTTGATCGTCTCGCCTTTGGCTGTTAACGGCATCGCTTCCCTCCCAATCCCATCGCCCGCTCGTTCGTCTCGATCGCAACGGCGTGCAAGATGAAAGTCTCCGCGAGGCGGTCGGCGATCACGGCGTCGTCCTGTGTGAAAACCCAGGTTCCGTCTTCGTAGCGGACCACGGAAACGTCGCCGCAAAGTTGGAGATTGAGCGGGAAGTAGAAGGCGCTGCTGGCGTCGCTCGGCGTCCCGGTCTTGAAACCGGCCTTGGCGAGCTTGCGGCGGAGCGCCGACGCGATGAGCTTCTGCAACTCGCCGTCGGTTAATCGAAGCTCGCGCACGGTTTACCTTTCCACGAAAATGACAAGCCCCGGTACTAGCCGGGGCTTGTTATAACATTTAACCGCGTGATTCACAAAAGCGCGGATTAGATTGCTCCGTCGAGCCGCGAGCCGACTTCATAGATTCGGTCGCTCAGGCGGGAAAGTCTATCGACTTGATCCGTTAAATCGCTGACGAGACCCCCAACACCGGCTTCCTTCAATAATGCCTTTCCTTCAACGTTCTTTGGAGCGCCAACTAACTTGTCGGTAAGACCTTCAAGTCGAGCGGCATGTTTCTCGAACGTATCGGCCAAATCTAACAAACGAGTATGGATTTGATCGAGCTGACTAGCTTTGCGAGCTTCGTCCTTCGCATGCGAGACTGACATAGGATGATTCTCCCCTGTTGGAATGGATTAGAAGACGCACGCCACCTATAGCACGTCTGCGGGATTCGTCACGAATCGGTTGAGGAGAGCGAGCCAGTCAGATTTTGTCACTGCGAGAAAGCTCTGCGAGAAATTCCCGCTTCGCTCTCGGTGGCGACCAGAATTGAAGCTTAACCCCAACAGGCTCGGCGGCTGTGCTCCATGCTATGGGCGGCGGCGCCATGTTCTGCTGCATCTCATCGGTCAGGATGCGCGTATCCAATTCCTTCACTTCTGCTGGCATTTCTGCGAGTAGACCAAACCGCTCACAAACCGCGCGCATGATTTTTTCTTCGGCTTCACGATAGCCGACGAGAAACGGTTTTAGCGGGCGTGGCACGTCCACCAAATATGCCTCGCTGGCGTCACGCAGGAGCGCCCAAAGCCTATTCTCGGCTGATACCTTGCGCGCCAACAATACGGAATGTTCTGCCACGCTGTAGAACCTGAGACAGTGACCACCGAAGCCGCAGTGGCCAATCAAAAATAAAACTTGGCTGCTCAACTGAAATGCTAAGGCCGAAAATCGACGATGTGTGGGAGTTTAGATAAAAAGATTGCGCCCCACCGTCCTATCCACGGGAATCCCGTAGAACGCACGCCATCCGGCGACAGTTCGGAGCGGCGGGGCGACTTTTCGAACCGGAAAATGTGCGCCTCGAGGGCGTTTGTCAAACGCTTGCGCCGACACTGAAGCGATAAGGCATGGGCGACATCCTGCGGTTCGATCTCGCTCGACCGAGGATCAATCGGCCAAAACTGGCCGCCTAGCGCCGTCTGTATCCAGTCGCCCCTTGCGTTCATTTGTTCCTCAGACTGGTCTTTAGAGCGCGAGTATAGAGAAATCTTTATCTAAAGTCTATCCTATGGCTTCGAGACGCCGCATCAGTCGTCGTCGCTCCGCTTCGATCCCGACCGCTGGCCGAATCGTCATCCGCTCCTCCCAGAATTGCGCCAGTTCGGCCGGGAGCGGCAGCTTCAGCATGAATCGCGCATAGCTTTCCGCGAAGACTTCCGAAGCGACGCTATCGACCTTACCGCGGCGGCGGAGATCATCGAGATGTATCCGGTTCGCCATCTCGAGGAACGAACCGATCTTGTTCAGGTGCCGACGCTTGAACTCGGCGTAGGTCCCAGGGTCGATCTCCTGCCCGCGGTGGCCGGCCTCATGAAGGAGGATTTGGACGCGGTCCATCGCCGGGAGTTGATCGAATTTCCGCTGGATTTCGACGCTGTCATCGTCCGATTCGTAGGAAGCGTGCCAAGCGTCGCGATCATCCACGAAGCGAACATCGGTCACCCCGACGAAATATCCGAGCGCGTCGCGCCGCAGCGCCTTGCGGAAGATCTCTGAGTGGACGAGGTCGAGCCCGCTCGCCGCATCATCCGCCCGGGCCGCAGAGACTATGCGCGCATTCGCGAGCCACGCCTTGCCCTTCGCCGTGAGCATGTCGTCTGGCAAATCCCGGAGCGCGTATAAAAATCTGTAGGAACAACGGCAATTATGGACGATAATGCCATCGGCAACAAACCAGCCTGATTCGGTTTGGAGATTATAGACATGCCCAGACCATTGCCGCCGTTCGATCTTGATGATGCGCGTCGCTCGTACCTCGAAGGGGAAAGTCTCTTGAGTTTGTCCAAACGATTGTGTGTTTCGCGCGGTGCGCTTGCCCACCATCTCAATATTCCTCTGCGGAATGGCTCCGAAGCAAACTTGATCCGTATGGCCCGCGAAGGCGAAGATGGTCGGCGCAAATTGGTTGAGGCAGCACATAAAGCGCGCACCGGCGCTAAAGCTAGTTTGGAGGAAAAACTTAACCGCGCCCGCCGCCGTTCGACAGAGGTCGGCTACGGAGAACGAGAAGTGATGCAAGCCCTGCAGGCGCATGGGATTAAAACCGAATCTCAATGGCCATGCGGTCCCTACAACATCGACATCGCTTGCGGTTCCATCGCCGTGGAATTGCTTACACGAGCCTCCAATCCTCTCAATGACCCCGAATTTATTGAGCGTAGCAAATATCTCTGCAATGCAGGTTACTGTCTTATTTTGGTTCGTTTCCGAGTTGACCGAACGGACGATGTTATCGCTAATCTCGATCATATCGTCGCCTTCATTGAGCGCGCCAATCTGGACCCATCCATGAGAAGTAAGAATTGGGTGATTAGGTGTAGCTCGGAGCGTTTTGCCAGAGGCCGTAATGATCGTGGTCAAGTCACCGCTGTACCAACGCCGATACGCTTTTTCCACATTATCAGCGAATGGTATCTGTGAGTCGCCAGGGAAGCAGAAGGGAAGTTGCGCCGGTGCTTCGATTTCGTCGACGAAAGGTCGACTATTCTTCTTGACCAAACCGGCACGATGCGCCCACGAATCGCGGACAAGATAGATTTGCTCGTCGCGCGCTTTATGCTCAGGCCTCGCGTCATAGCCTGCCTGACGCCACATACTTCGCCACATTCCCGCTATCGCTCCCCCGTCCGTGGCAACGAGATCGTTGATTGAGGCGATGAGTTTAGCCGATTGATCGATCACAACGCGGCGTTCTTCATACGGCAGCGAGGCAAGCGCCTTCTTAACGTTTTGCTTGACCTCGCGCCTTCCCTCTGCCGAAACCCCGCCGGGCGGAATCGACGTCGACCAACCCTGGAATCGCCGCAGCGTCTTCTCGATCGATTCGGCCCGGTTGAGCTTGATGAGATCGGACGAGGCGACGATCCGCCGGTCGAGTTCGGCACGGAGTTGAGGTCGCACCTTCTCCAGCGTGAACCGCTCGACGCCTTGGTGATATTTTGCGATCCCGCCGCGCTCGACGAGACGCCGGTAGATCGTCGCCAATCCTTCCCGGAGCTGCTGCTCCAGCGCCACCGCCGAGATCATCGAGGCCTCGGCCGCGATCCGGAGTTCGCGCGTCCACTTCGCGATTCGTTCCCCCGAATCAAAGCCATGCTGCAAAATGTCCTCGACCGCAGCGTCAAGGACTTCCTGAAAGGTCTTCAGGCGGGCGGTCATGGCAGCTTCCTCGGATCAACCGCGGCGATGATGGCGTTGCGCGCGGCGGGCGAGATGCGGCCCCGGAGGCTGATCGTCGTCATCATCTTCGCCATCCGCTCGAAGCGATCGCGGTCACCGGGACCGGACAGGGCATGGAGCGCCCTGGAAGGTTCAAACAGGTGGGCCGCGGCGGAGGGCTGAAAGACCGTCCCATCGCGGAACGCGCGCTTCTTCTGCTCGTAAGGCGTCACGGCTGATTCTCCCTGTTGGCTTCCGCGGCGGCGGCTCGGCCGCGGCGGAGAGGGCCGACCAACCCTTCTCGGTCAGCAAGAACCTACCGTGCGTCGACCGTTCGATAAAGCCCTGCCGCTCGAGGTCGAGGATTCGGCTTAGCTGAGCGCCCTCGATCGACATCGCTATCCCTGTGCGCCGGGCATGAAACATCTGATTTGCGTTGCCCCATCTGCGTCCATGTACGGCCACACCACGGCCGGGCCGAAGCGATTCGGTTCCGTCACCAGGGCGCTCTCCGGGACGTAGACCCATTCACCGTGCAGGCGCACGCGGTAGCGGCACTCTTTCCGCCCGAGCAGGTCGTCTTTGCATTGCGTGTCCCAGTCGACGTCCTGGATGCTCACGCCGTCGGCGAAGGAGCAGCACAAGCCCTTCCCGCTCGCGAGTTGGCTGAACCAGAGGCGCATCTTCGGGTCCATTCCGGCGTAGCGGCCGTCGTCGCGCGCGGCGACCGAGGCCGTCGTCACGATGGCGATGCCCATCCCGGCGAGCGCGCCCCGGATCACGACGGCACCCTGGAGCGGGAGCCGTTCCCCGGCTTCGGAGGCGCGAGTCGCGGGCGTTCCCGCTTTTCCAACATCTCCACCAACTCAGCGGCTGCGTCCGAATAACGATCAAGCGCCCGGCGATGCCGATCCGCCGAATCCTGGGCCGCAAACGGCCTCGGTTCTTTTGGCTCTTCGAGCGGCTGCGGCGGCACATATTCGCGCAGCTTGTCGAAGTCGAAGGAAAGCGGGTTTTGGAACATGTACTTGTCGTCGTTGATGTTGTCTTGAAGCCACTGGATGATGATGGCCTTGTTCTCCGGATCGAGCGCGGGCATCAAGACCTCGATGGTCGCGATGATCGCCTTCAACTTCACGTCCGCGCTCTTGACCTTCTCCGAATCGGGTTCGGTAAGCAGATTCGGCCAGATCGCCTTGAACGACACTGACCAGCGGTAGAACGCCTCCTCGTAGGTAACGTCGGCCCAAGCCGGATACTTCTTCTGGATGATTTCGTAGAACTGCCGGTTCCACGCCCGGTGCATGCAGATCTTGTTGAAGTAGACGTAGAGCGGCAGCATCTCGACGCGCATGCGGTCGACCCAGCGCGCGACCTGCTTCGCGTCCTCGGTGCCCTCGCCGAAGCCCTCCGCGAAGGTTTCCTCCTTCAGCAAGATCGCCGGCATGGCGGCGCCCGACGCGATGTTCTCCAGCACGTTCTGCCGCGCCGTGGTCATCGCCTTGTCGATGTTCTGCATGTTCAGCGTCTCGACCTCCTCCTCGGTCCCGATCGAGATCACGTTGCCGTTGGTCGATACCTTCAGGAACCACCGCTTCAGCGCGGCCATTCCCTGCATGATGTTGTTGATGATGGCGCCGGCGACCGATAGCTTGAAGATGAAGACGCCCGCCTTCTTCGTCACCAGATCGTCCGTGATCATCGACTGAACGAACGATTTCAGCGGAAAGAGGATGCGTTGGTAGACCGACCGGCCGACGAAGCCGAACGCCGAAGTCGTATAGGCGATGTAGATCGGCCGCTCGTTCATCACCGTGACCGCCCGGCTCCGATGATAGATCTGGCCGGAGACGGCGATCGTCGTCACTTTCATGAAGTCGATGGCGTTTGGATTCTGGTTGAGAACGAGCGAGCCCGCCGTGTTGAGCGGGTCGAAAACCGAGAACGCGATCGGCAGGTCGGCGATCTTGTCGAAATCGAGCGGTTCAGATGGCGGTAGCTTTTCCGAGACCAGCGCGACCGACGCGATGCCGTAGACCCGGGAAAGCGACTTGACGTTGAAAATAACCTCGTCGAAACCGTCCTCCTCCCATTGCTGGACGAACCGCTCCCGGACGTCGTCCTCCGGACTGTCGGGAATACTGATCTCGCGCTTCTGGCACTGCGCCATGATGATCGGCAGTTCGGCCAACTTCGCGCCGAGCGGATGCGCCAAAAATATGCTTTTGCAAAGGGCGTAACTGGGCTGTTCGCCGGGGACAATGTCTTCGGCCTCGAGCAGTTCAGTTAAGGCGTTTCCGAGGCTTGAGCCGACCGTGATCTCTGCCAACGCCGTCCCCTCCGAGCGATTCCCGCCGGACAGCACCTTAGCCTATCTTCGCGCGGGGTTCATCCCCTGCGGGCCGATCAGATTTTGTCACTGCGGGCGATCGAGATCATAAGATCGCGGAACGCCAATGGCGTTGCTGCCAACTCTGCATCCGGCAGAAGCGGCAGTTTTTGGTCGAATTTTCCGATCTGATATTTGCCAGCAACTCGCCTCCATCTAAGCAGTGGCGGAGTTATACCGGCACAAAGCAACCACGTCCGCTTGCGGGCGCGATGCCCATAGGAGGATTGCCATATCTCGGTAACCCAATCTCCGTCGATTGTCCTTTGCCAACCGTCGTCTATTGGCTCTGGTAATCCATGAAATTTGAAGGCTCGAGATTCGGCGGGATGCTCAAGCACACCACCCCAACGACGGACGGCGGCCAATGCCGCTGCAAAGCATCCGTCGTCATCGTCTATCTTGTAGCCCCATCGTTTATGATTGACCGCGCTCAGTTGGTGCCATCGCTCACAGGGAGGATGGGCCACGACCGACCAAGGGCCATCGTACAGCCGCGCATCACGCTCGACCGGCTACAGGTCCACGTCCGGCAAACCGGCATAGATGCCCTCGGCGTCAACGAATAGAGCGGCTATCTTCATCGCGGTCAGGTCTTTAGACCAGCCCTAGCCCCGCCGCGGCGGCGGTGCTGGCATTCCCATCACTAACGGCCCGCGCGGCGGCTGCTTCTCGGCCGGTCTCGGCTTCACCGAATCGACGCCCTCGGCGAACGCCTTCTTCATGTCGGCCCTGAGCCTGAGAACCGGGCCGATATCGCCTTGGAGCGCGTCCGACATCAGGCCGCCGGCGACGCGGGCGACCGACATAAAAAGCAAGCCCGGCGGGATGCCCGGTCCCGAGACTAGGAGACCGCGCAGCACGATCCCGATGACCTGTTGCACCTGCGGGTCGAGCATCGCCTTGACCTTGTCCATCGGCGCGTCGTTGCCTTCCGGGACTGGTTCGGCGAGCGCCTCGCGGAGCTTGTTGACTTTGCCTTCGATCGCGGGACCGCCGAGCTGACCGTTGGCGCGTTGGTCAAAATCGGCGATTGAATCGCGTGGCTTTTCGTCTTCCGTCATAGGAGTTCTTCTTTTGCTGTAAGCATCGCCTTTATGGCCTGAATTTTTGTTTCATCCCTTATATCATGCTTATCCGGTTTAGACACACAGCCCTACATCTTGTGGTCAGGTTCGCGCCCGTGAAAATCTTGGGCTTGGTCCCAGCGTTCGCCGGTCTCGCCGCCTTTGCTTACCGAGCAAACGATAGATGCCCATTCCGCCGCTGGAATTACCAATGTGGTGCGGCCATCACCCGGCGCGCAGTTAGGATCGTGCTTTTCAAAGTCGCCGTGATTGCGAACTTCTACGCTGCCATCCGGCAGCCGCGACCAGTACCATCCATTTTGCCAGTGAAAAGCCATCGTCATTTTCTCCTATATCTAGTGGGTTTCAGGGCTTGTGTGTGGCAACCGGATAAGCAATGTTTTCGTTTTTAAGCGGCATATTCTGAAACGTTTGAAGACGCATCAGTAAGTTCGGATGGAATCGAAATTCGTTCATCGTCGCCTCTCCTTAATAAAACAGCTTAAACCATAGATGAAAAACCAAGGCCAAAGAGAAATTCCTAAAAACGAATCTATAATTCCTTCGTGCCAACTTTTGCGGAAATGCGAAAATCTCTTGGTAATAAGGTCCATCGTTTGTAGAAATAAACCTATAAGCAAATATAAAGTTAACGCAATTAGTTCGAGATCGTCGCTCATCGTCGTTCTCTCTGTTTAGCGCCAGCAAAGTGAGCGATGCGCCACCATCGTAACGGCAGGCTGGACGCGCGTGGCACCGGCAATGTGTCCGATTTGCATTTCAGAACCCTTTCGCGTTGTTTATAGACGCCAAAGTAGCGCATAGATAGGAATCATTGCTACAGCGATACCGAGCACGATCCACCATTCCACCGGCATCTCAGAATCCCTTTGCGTTACCAAGGGCAATCGCCACGCCATAACAGAAGCAGTCAAAGCAAGTCGTCGGACCGAGTCGGCGTCTTGTCGCCGACTCGGAAGCCAACGACTTCCCCTAAGAGATGATTCCTGGTTGTGCCTTTGTAAATCGTCGTTTTGTCATAGGCGTGGCGGCTGATCTTGACGAAGCCGCGATAGACGTATCCAGAGACAGAGATTGCGCGCTCGTCCTTGCCTAGAGCTGTCAGCTTAGAATCGATCGCATGCGCTGGCCAGCCGCGCCGCATGGCCTGTTGAATCAGGACCATGCCCGTCGCTTTATCCTCGATCATTGAACCGAGAGAGCCCATGCGAGCATGGCAAGTTTGCGCGAAATGTTGCAGATGCTGGAAGACAGTCGGGAGCCAAGTCTCCAATAGCGCGCCTTCGATCTGCTGAATATCCCAATCGAGGATGATGAGATTGTATTGCGGGCCAACAACGCCTTCAGCGGAGACCGACCGAATAACGTTTCGGAGGAGCGCGTAATAGACCACCGCCGTTCCATCGTTTTCCTTCCCGGTCTTTACGGCCGTGTCGATAACGGCGAACACAGCTTCGCAGCGAATGGGATAATCTACGGGCTGACCATTCACAAGCAAGCTGTCGCGCGTGAAAAAAGCCGACCCTGACCAATCCACAAATTCAGCAAGAAATTCTTGCTCATAAACGAGCGGGAGATTGTCTCGTTGTAATGCCTCGACCTCGGCGCGGGGAAGATACGGATTTGATCGTGTCGGGGCATGAAATTGAACAAAGCCGTATCTCGCCTCATTGCATAGCGCAAACAACATGTTGTCAGGATCGATGCCGTTTGTGTTCGACATCATCAGCGCGCGGCCGCCGTAATCGAGAAGCGTCGGTTTGATCGATTTCGTCCAGATGTCGATCGACTTCGGCTTGGTGAATGCGATTTCGTCGCCGATGACGCGATGGTATTTCCGGGACCGGCCGGCGTTCTCGTCCTCCATCGACCAGAACTCGACGCGGCCTCCGGTGATGGTCTCGATCATGCCGTGGGTCTTGTCGGATCGTTTCTTGATCGGATCCAGCGCCTCGACGATGACGTTGTAGCTCTCGGAGAGCCGCTTGTTCTCCGGGGCGAACCAGCCGACCCGCAGGCCGTGCGCGGCATCATCGCTGGCGACCGTCTCGCCGACGACGTTCTTGCCCCATCGCCGACCACAGCGGGCGACCACGAACCGGCACTGCGACATCAGCCAGCGAAGTTTCGCTTGGGCCGGGAAGAACGTCGGGAGATTGACGACCGCCGTCTCGGAGTTCTGCGGCGGCAGATCGAGAAGTGTGGCGTCGGACATCGTCTATTACGATCCTACTTTTTGGGTAGTGTTGTCCCAAATGAAACGGTCGGCCGGGAAATCGCAGCAGTCATTGGCAGGCAAGCCGGCGCCTTGTCGCCGTCATCCCAAGCGAGGCCGCACCGTTCGCACTCCCAACCTGCCCAACCTGTGGCGAGCTGCTGGGCGACGCAGACGATGGCAGGTTTCTCTTCACTCATACGCGATTGCCCATCCGTAGATCTCTTGCGCGGCATTCTGATAGGCGGCAGCGCGAGCCTTGGCAGCACCATAATCTGCGCCAGGGAACTGCTCTGACTTCTCCTGTTTCTGACTCAGCCAATCGCCGGCGCGGTAAAAAGCTAGTCGGGTCGCGGCGTCGGCGATCTTGGCTTCTCGCTCAGAAAGGTTTTCAAGCAATGTGCGATCGTCATCTGCTCGGCTCATGCGCTGCGCGCCTCTCTGGCATTGACACCCATGCCGATACCATGAATTTCCTTTTGCCGGTCGACTCGGAGATCAAGCGACCCTTGCAAAGGACTGATTCTCTTAGGCCGCGTTGTCGCAGGTAAGTGCCTGATTTTTCTGATCATTGCACCGATTCTCTTGTGAGGCCGTTCTGACGCTTTTGCCGCGACGATTTGCGCTTTTTTGATGATGTCGGCGACGGTGTCTGCAATTAATTTGGCGCGTATTGTCATGTTTTGCTCTCCGCCTTTCGACGCCACCAGGTTCGCTCCGAAATACCTTGGGCAACCCACGGCTTGCGTTGCGTGATCGTTTCCTGTTCGCTTCCGCGCCGCGGACGGCCACCAGTTCCCTTTGGCGGACCTTTCCGTTTCTTTGGCGGCTTGGACGTTATGCCAGTCAAGATCTTCACCGCCGTAATAGTGGCCTTGGCTACTCCGATCATACCGCCAGAATGCTTCGTTGGTTTGTTCGGCGTTCCCATGAATTTGGGGCACGGCCCGATGCGATGCCGTTCGCCGCACGTCCTGCATTTCACTGCGTCCATGACATACTTAAAGGCATACTTTTGGCACGGTGTCTAGCTCGCCGCGGCTCTCGGCGGCGGCAACGGCGCTGATTCTTCGCCTTCTGGCGGATCATCCTCGGCCGTGATCACCGTCAGCGCCGGCAACGCCGCGCCCTCTAGCTCCACTGAAGGCTTAAAATCATTAGGCATTCCGCCTTCCACCTTGATCTTCGTCACCACGGTCGCCCCGACGACAACGGCCGAATAGCGGGGATCCTGGAACGGTGCCAACGCCTTGGCGGCATCGACCGCCAGCGCGGCGTATTTGTCGAATTTCGCGTCGTCCGGCTTCCGACCCGGCGGCGGCACGGTCATCCCCGGAGGGAGCGGCTGAGACACCGCCGCCATCCCCGCGAACAATTCCATGAAGTTTTCCAATACCTTCTTGGCCCGCCTCGAATCCGGCATGCCCTTGCGTTCCAAGGCCTCGATCGCCGCGTCCTTCGCCACCGCCGCGGCCGCCGCCTCCCGGGCAACCCGCTTTAATCTCTCGATCTCGAGCGTCTTCTTGTTCTTGATGCCGGGCTTGCGGCCGCCTTTGCCCTTGGGTGGCCCGCGTTTCTTCTGCGGACGCCCGTCTTTCGTTAATTTGATGGGAGGTGGCTCACTACCGGCAATGTTGGTTCCGCCTTCCAGCGGCGTTTTCTGCGCGATTGCGGGGCCTTCTGGTGGCGATGGGAGATCGTCTGACATGCCTTGAAAATAGTTTATGAAACTTAATTTTGGAAACTTTTTTGTTAAACCATTGATTTCATATATGCTTATCCGGTTTAGACAGACAGCCTTACAGCTTGTGGTTCGTGGGTTAGCAACAGTTGCATGAGATGCTGATCTTTGCCGCTGCGAAGATCGTAAACGCCGATGCGGCTGAAATCGGCGCTGAGGCGGCTCAACCAGTCTCCGGAAAAGTCAACGGACAAATAATCCGGGCAATTGTCCATCGCTCCTAATTGTACGTGCGCGTAGCGTCACGACCGTCCGCAAAGGTACGCGCAATATTAGGAGCGTCGCGGCTTCCTTGCCTTTGGCCGGTGCCCGCCGGCTGGTGACGGTGACCATGTCGGTTCTCCCCGACCGGAGAATCGCAGGCGAGGGTTAATGGTTCCTGACAAAAGCCGCCGCGAAGCACCTGGGGCGGCAGCGTTTCCGGGCGGTGTAGGGCCGCCAGCTTCACTTTTTGGATCAATAAATCGGTCGCAAAAATGAAGCCCAGACCGCGCTATGAGCTAGCATCCGCCCGGTTCCAAGACGCCAGCCCAGCTAAAACACGCCATATCATAACAATGGCATTGTTATTGGATAATTTGCAGTGGCGTAGGGCGTATGGCCAAGGCCCCTCTCGAAGGGCGAGATCGATTTCTTCATTGAGAAGCGGATCGTCCTCAAATGCCGCTCTAGCAACTGCCGCTACAGCTTCTTCTTCTCCGGGCACCATGAGATGATACGTCAACATCTAGTATCTCTCAGAATTTGTGTGTGGCAACCGGATAAGCATGATTCAGAGTGTCGGCCTTTTATAGCCCAGATACCGAAGCGTTGCGGCTTCCCAGTCGAGATCGTTCATGTTCTCGCGGAATGTCGCGTCGGCAGCACTAATGACAGCCTTGGCAACATCGGGATCGTCGTATTCGATGTAGTCCTGGCCGGTCCAGCGGGAGGCGGCTTGGGTGATGATGCGGGAGCGGCGGGCGAGGTGGTCAGTGGTGGAGCGGTGGTTCATCAGAGTGCGGTTGCTTTCTGCGTCGATCCATCATTGCGCGGCATCGGCGATCACGGCAAGTTCCGCCCGTTTTTCTAGTTCCTGATAACTCGGAAGTGGCAACTTTAGTTTCTCCGCGCGACCAATCCAGAAGCTATGACGATAACAGTGTGAACGGTTAGCCGAAGGCTCGGGCGCGTCGAGGTCGTAGCCATCCATATCATGCTTATCCGGTTGACACACACAGGCCGAAAATGCCCCAACATGTAGTGGCTCCTTCATGGTCTACCTGTAGTGGGTTGCTTGATTTCGATGGCGTGCGTGATGTGCCACTTGCCGCTCGCGCGCGGATATTGCGAGATCAAGTGAGGGGCGATGACGCGCGTCCAATCCTGCAAAGAGCACCATCCGGTGCCGTTATTCATGCAGTTGATGTCAAAAACCCCGTAGGAAGATCGGCCACCCTGACCGCCAACCCAATGGGTATAGCGATAGCGGGCGCGCATCGGCACCTCGGGGCGCGTCCATGGCCCCTCCCATTGAATGCGAACAAGCCCATAGCGGGGCCAACCGATAAAATCGTCCGGCGTAAGGGCGTAGCCGAGCGCCGCAGAGCGATATTTTGCGCCGATGCTTTTCAGCGCATCAAACATCATCGTTGGGTTCGTGTAGCGCTTGTAATCAAAGCCGATCAGGTGCGGTCGTACTTCATCCAGCGTCATGCCCATGATCGCGGCGAGCGCGCCGGGGCCGCAATTTGCGCCCCATTCATCGTGAGCGCGGTCGGCGTCGGCCAACGTGAAACGCGGCGCTATAGGTTGTGTTGCGCTCGCCGCCGGGTCTTTCGTCTGTGTCGTCAACATTTAGTACCTGTGTGTGTCAACCGGATAAGCATGATCCATATAGCCTTCGATCATTTCAGCGTTCGCTTGTTTCATGGTACACCCGATTGATTCGCAGGATAGAGAAATATTTACCTATTGTCTAGACGGGCGCGGCCCCAATGCGCTAACGTATCGGCCCGGAGTAAAGTTGTGGAGAGTTCCGATGCCGAACTTGAGGCCGCGGGCGCGCGACTTGCTGATCGAGTATCTCGACGGGCGACACGTCCCGATCATCCGCCAGCAACGCAACGGGCATTTCTCGAACTGCGATCCCGACGTTTCCCGCCGGAACCAGTCTATCGGCGCGTTGCTCAAGCAAGGCTGGATCAAGCCCGTCACCGTGGCCGGGAAGGCCGGGCCCATCGCCACCGTCATCACCGAGGCCGGGCGGCAGGTCATATCCGAAGCCCTCGCGGATTGGGCCGACGCGCTCGACAGGGCCAGGATCGCCAGCGATTTTGCGCTGGACAACGCCGCCGATTCACGGCTTAATGATCGGGCGCCGGTGCAGGGAAACGTTTACCTTCCGCTCAAACCCTCTCCCTCCGCCGCCGATAGGAGCGACCCATGAGATACGACTACATCACCGAATCCGGCAAGACGATCACGCAGGACACGCGCGATGTCTGGCCAACGCGCGCTTTCACCGCGACTGGGCAAGGCGTCACCGTTCACAAATCGACCGGACGCCTATTCGTCGCAACCGGCGAGGATGAGATCGTTCCGCTGGTCAGGCGAACCGCCCCGGTTCGCAACATCATCGAAGCCGCCGCCCGTTGCGACGATCTCTTCCTCGCCATGCGGACGATCTCCGACGCGCTGGAGTTGGAACGGCTGCGGCTCGCCGAGGCGAACCTGAGCAATGCCGCCCGCTGGCGCCGTCTTCCCCATTCCGCGAGGCTGAAGGAGATCGCGGGGTGGCTCACTGCGGAGTGCTTCGAACTCATGGATCTCATCGAAGTCGATCACGTCAGCACCATCGGAGATTGACCATGAGCGCGCGCATGACGCCCATCGTCAAACTCGCTCGCGAGATTTGGTGGTGGGACTTCTCGCCGAGAGGACGGCGGAAATACCGCAAGGCATCGCAGTGGCAAGCGATCAAAGAGGATAAGCGTCAGATGTACCTCTCTGAGGCTCGCCGCTTCGCCTACCTGCTCAAGCGAATCGATGTGAATGTCCTCAATGACAATCTTGAGATCATCCAAATCATGTTTATCCGGTTGCCACACACAAACGCGGAGAGCCACTAGATGTTGACGGAGGTGAAAATGGAGCGGCCGTTGATGAAATGCGGATGCGTCGCGCAAGGCGTTCTTCGCGCCAGAGGCGGCGAGACTTTGGACCCGCCGATCCCGGCTTATGTTGTCCATGAGTGCTACGATGTTGCGGACGATAAGCCCGATTTGACTGGCCGCATCGCACAATGTGCCTATTTGCCAAAAGGACATGCGCCCAAGCCGTCGTCCTATGATCTGGCGTTTTTTGAATATCTTGGTCCCGGCTCCCGAGAGTCGTCTGACCTGTGCAAATGCGGCTTCTCAAAAAAGCCCCACGATGAAAATGGCGGTCGTATTCCGCCGAAAAAGTACGCCGCCAACATGAAAGGTTGTGCAGCTTTCACGCCGAAAGGTCCCGCCGAGTTTGACCGCTACTATTGTGGTTGCCACGGATGGGACTAGGGGTAGGGCTGTGTGTCTAAACCGGATAAGCATGATCCAAACAGCCGAGAGAATCCGCGACTGCGGATTCCCCGATTTCCTTAACCGCTGGCTGATGATGCTGGAGGAGGAGAACATGGTTGCGATCGGACCAAAAGAACAAGCCCTGCGCGATGCGCGGAGAATTACTGCCCGCTCGGCAAAGCCAGCAGAATCAGCCGCGAAAGCGGCCCAACAGGAGGTCCCAATGGAGACCCAAACCACGGAGAGTGTCGTGAGCAAGACGAAGAAAACAGCGAAGTCGAAAAAGCCCGCCCGCGCGAAATCCCGCACGACGGTGAAGCCTGAAGCCAAGACGAATGGCATCCGGGCAGGATCGAAGCTGGAGATCATCGTTGGCCTCCTGAAGCGGCCAGAAGGCTGCACGATGGCTGAAGTAACCGAGGCTGTCGGCTGGAAAACCATGAGTTTCCCGCAGCAGGCCAAAGCCGCAGGGTTGACGCTGAAGAAAGAAAAGGACGGATCGGTGACCCGCTATCGGGCCGCCTGAGCCAATACGCGCGCCGCTGGTGCGGCCATGCCGGGGAGAGCGCCATCAGGGCGCTCTTTCTCGTTTAAGCGCCTACGGGCGCCCTGTGGCTCGGCGGCAGGGCATCCGCAGGGCTAGGCCATATGGACTGACCATTGGTCATGATGCGTCCCCCGGAGGCTCGGGAGCGGTATCCAGCCGAGCAGGACGTAATCCATCGCCAGAGCGAAGGGCGCGAAGCGGTGCAGGCTAACTGAGCTTTTCCAATCTGGCGCGCAATTTGTCGCCTGAGATGAGTTGTTCGGGATGCTCTTTGATTTCAGCGAGTCGCTTGCGGGCAATTCGGACATCGCGCTCATCCTCTGTTTCTCGTTTCGCCTTCCCCTTGCGGCGCGCGGCCGCGACTTGGTCTAGCGTCTTTCCGTCAAGCGTCGCTAGCCGATTCGTAAAACGCTGCCAACGCACGATGCTGACTTCGACAAAACGAGGATCAACGTCCATTGCTGCGGCTTTCCGGCTGTTCATCTCGCAGGCAATAATCGAGCCGCCAGCGCCGACGAAAGGATCAAAAACGATTTGGCTGACCTTACTGCTATTCGCTATTGCCTCGGCCGCGAGCGCAACCGGTTTCTGGGTCGGATGCTCGTAGTCGGATTTTTGGGCATCGCGATTTAGCGTCCAAACAGTCGTCTTAGTTCGATCCCCATAGAAGCGGTGCTTGCCCTTTCCTGGCTTCCATCCGTAGAGCATCGGCTCATGTTGCGAGCGATAGTCCTGCCAGCCCATCCCGGCCGCTTGCTTCACCCAGATGATCGTCGCTGACTTCGTAAAGAACTCAGCGAAAGCGCGCTCGAAGGCGAGTTTCGGACCAGATGCAGCGTCGGGATGGCAAACATAGATCGAGGCCAAGTTCTTCATATTCGCCGCGATCACTTCGAACGATGATCGCAGGAAAGCGGCAAAGTCCTTCTCGCTCATGTCGTCATTCTTGATCGTACCGAGCCTATTCTGGCCGAGGCCAGAATAGGCTAGGTTGTAGGGCGGATCGGTGAAGACGAGGTCGGCTTGTGCGCCCCCGCCCATGCACATTGCCACGTCAGATTCGGACGTAGCATCGCCGCAGACTAAGATGTGGTCCCCTAAGACCCAGCGATCACCGCGACGCACTACCGGCTTCTTCGGCGGCTCCGGTGTGGCTTCTGGATCGGCTTGGCCTTCGGTGCCCATTTGGACGCCCCAGCCGCGAAGCTGAGATTCGGGGAAGCCGAGCAAGGGAACGTCGTAGCCAGCGAGTTTGAGATCCTTAAGTTCGGCGGTGATCAGCTCGACTCCCCACGTCGAAAGTTCGGCATAGGAATTATCTTTGATCCTGACGGCGCGCTTCTTCTCTTCGGACCAGCCAATCGCTACGGCGACTGGATAGCGCGTATACCCATTCTGAAGAGCCGCAAGTCGCCGACCGTGTCCGTAAATGATCACGCCTGCTTCATCGACGAGGATCGGAGCGGTGACTCCATCATCCTTCATTGAGGAGGCAATGAGATCAATCTGAGCCTGAGAATGTTGGCGTGGATTTTTCTCATAAGGCCGGATTTTTTCTATCGGCCACAGCGCGACCTTTGATGCTGGCCATGTCTCTTCAAGTCGCTTCGCCATCAGGCCACCTTCGGCCGCGCGCCGGGGAGCGGCTCTTTTGGGTCATCGTACCACCGGACCGCCTTCAGCGGCCACGGCCCTTTTCCTCCCGGCATGTCGACGTCGAGATCGACGAGCTTGCCATCGAGCCGGACGTTCGTCACCATGGCGCTCCAAATATCGCCGGCAAAGCTCCGATAGGTTACACGCTCGTTGATGGCAGGCATCATGGTTCCTTCGGCTTGTTCGTGTGCCCTTTGAAAAACTCTGGCATCGCTTCCGCGACGGTGCGGTTGAGGAATGGCTCTGGATCGTTAGTCGAGATTGCGACGCGGCTTCTCGCCATCCCAGCTTCGAACGCGCCAAATAGCTTCAGCGCGGCCGCAGCGATTCGGTAGTCGCGCGGGATGCGGAGCGAGGTCGAGTTCTCGATGATCTGTTTTATGCTTATCGGGTTTCAACATGCAGTGTCTAGCGGTTGATCGTCATCATGACTGACCTTTTGATGCTGCCACTTGCCGCTGTAGAGGCCGTCATAGGTCGGGCTTTCACCGTTCGCGCCGATGCCCAAGAGGGAGCGGAAGGCGTTGAACGGGTAGAAGCGGCGATTGAAGCGGAAGGCAAATTCGTTGAGGTAGGCTTGAAGGTGCTTTGGCTCGACGCGCCCGTGATGGGTGCTTTGCAGCCATGCTTTGAGGTTGCTGAAAACAAGGTGGACGATGGGCAGGTATTCTTCCGCGACTTCGGGATTGCCACCTTCGACCACCGGCAGATGGGCATAGCCGCGTTTTTCGAGCGAATTATACGCGGGAGCCGCGTCGGTGATGACGATTGCGCCAATGGCGACGGCGGCTTCCACAAACCCGCAAAGAGCCTTTTCGGTACGATCTGGCACAATCTCGATACGAAGCCGCCCCGCGTATCGGCCGCCTCTCCGCATGGGCTTGTCGCCTTTCTTAGCTGCCCGCTGGCGGACTTCGACGGCAGCAATAATCAGGCATTTTTCATCGGCGTGGGGGCCTTTGCCCTTCCCGCGCGTCTTGCCGCCGATGTAGCACTCGTCAACCTCGACGTGATCGCTACGCGCCAGATTGCCGCCGATGGGATCGCGGTTAGGTCGCACCATGCCCGCCCGCAGCTTGTGCAGGATTTGGAAGGCGGTTTCGTAGCAGCCGACACCGACTTGCCGATGCAATTGCACCGCCGAAATGCCGGGTGTCATGCTCGAAACAAGATAAGCGGACCAAAACCATGCCGTCAGGGACGTGTGGGTTCCTTCCATGACGGTTCCGACCGTGATGGAAGTTTGCTTTCGGCAGGCGCGGCAGGCCAGCACCTTCGGCCGACTCGCCAAGCGCACCGGCTCGCCCTTTTCGTGGCAGTGCGGGCATTCAAAGCCCTTCAACCATTTCGCGCCTTCAAGCCAACGGGCACACGCGGCATCGTCAGGAAAGAGCCGCTGGAAGTCTTTGAGAGATTTCGGGAAGGGCAGGTGTTCCCATTGATGAACGTCGGGGATGGCGGGCGACATCTATCCGCTCACTTTTTGCCCTTCGGCTTCCGCAGTCGCACATGCATCGCAATAATCCCCAACAAGATCAGCGCCGCAGCACTCGCAAATTCCTTCTACTGGCGCATCCCACGCGCCGCGTGGCGACGGACAGCCCGCACCTTCACATTCTGGACACTTTCCAATATCGGTTTCGAGGCTAGGATCGTCCGGTTGCGGGTCGTGCCGCATGAGGCGACCGTCTATGCACCGGGTCTGGGTAGTATGGAAACTACGGTTTCGGCGGCTCATAATTTAGGCCCCCGCGTGGATCGGATGACGAATGTCGTGACCACAGATCGCGCATTCGTCGATGGATTTGCCGACCATCGTCCCGGCAGCATGGCAATGGTCACGCTGTTCGGCGACGATCAGGGTCTTTTTCGTGGCTTCGTATGCCGCCTCAATGTGATCCATGATGATTTTGTCATCGGATGGCGCACGTTGCCGAATAGCCGCCCCAAGGTGGCCAAGGATGTTTTCAAGGTGCTGGACTTTCATCATGGCTCAGGCTCCAACACCGAATTGCCCATTATCGGCTCGGATTTGTTCGGCCTGTTTCTGGCGATCAGAGCACCAACCCCGCAGACCGTTGTCGATGATCCCGCCCCTTCCGATCAGCGACTCGACGTTGATCGAAGTGCTCGGGGCGTTGTTGGCATCGAAATGGAGCCAAGTTCCATCGCGACCGCAGTTAATCGACAGTCCGCAATCATCTATCGGGATAGTCGTGGCTTGTTCGATTTTGGCGGGACTGGCGGGCAGCGGCATCCAATGTGTCGGTTGCTCGTCAGCCGGGTAGGGCGAATAAGCCGGACCATTTGTGGCCCAACACCCTTGCTGCCGGTGCCAATGGCAAACGGTCATCCATTGGCCTGTGCAAGCAAGGAAACTGGACCCGTCTTTCGGTGCGCTCTCAATCAGTTTCCACATCTTAGTCTCCTGTTAACTAAGGCCGTCCATCGGCCTAACCATTATCTAGCACAGGTAGGTGCATGTGTCAACCCGATAAGCATGAAACGAAATGCCTTGTCGGTCTCCCCGCGCTTCTCGGCGGCAATATCGACCACTTCCCGATGTCTACTCACGGCGCGATTTCCTCGCTCGGCTTTGAGCGTCCTGATACTTCTCGCTCCTCGCTCGCATATTTCTCCCGCAGCGCGCTGTCCGTCAGCGGCGCCTTCCAGGTCCGCGCCATCCGCGTCCCGCCTTGCGAGTAGAACGCCGTTAGCGTGACCCAGATGCCGTGCCGGCCACCGAAGTCGCCCCATTTCCACTCGCGGGGGTCGACGTCCCTCCCGGCCGCCCATTCCTTCATCGCCTCGTAGGACGGCGAATCGTCGCCGATGAAGACGTTCGCGAAGCATCCCGGCTCCCGCGGCGGCGGCTCGTAGTACCGCTCAGCCGGGCGGCGCGGCGCCTGCGCGAGGTTCCGCATCGTCTGCGTGGCCTCGTGGCACGCGCTCCTGACTTCGGCCAAGTTCGGTACCCACTTGACCCGGCTCTGGACGCCGGTCCGGGCGTCGGTGACGAAGTCGACGACGGCGCGCGCGAACTCGCTGAGCACCGCGGCGACGCCGGAAACGTAGATTTCAGGGTTGTTCACTTCGTCCTTTCGATAAGAGCCGAACATCAGTTCCGCCCGGCTCAGGCAATAGACTAGGTCGGGGCGCGAGTCTGAGCTCCCCGCGTTCGGCTTGCTCGGCAAGACGCCCGGCAGCGCGGCTTGCGCTTTTGTCATGTCCATTCGATCCTCCATTTTGTTTTGCTACTCGACGCATCCAGCCCTTGAAGGCCATAGACCAGTTCGCTTTGCAGGCGACCTGCCGGTTACCGTTCGCCCCGGCCCAAAGGCGCATGTCCTCCGCCATGTCGTCGATCTGCGCGTCCGATAGATGCAAGACGCGATGACCATAGTCGCGATCATCGTTCGATGGCGACCACTCATCCGATAGCGTTGTTCCTCGCGCCATCACGCCGCCTCTGGCTGGATCTTAAATTCGACGCCGTTTTTGCGTAGCTCGGCTTTCGATAGTTCGTCGGCAAGCGAATTAAGGTCCCGACTAATCCACGTCCCGCGAAGCGCGCGGAACTTTTTGATCTTCTCGCGTGCAGCCTTCGCGTGCTCGGCATAGAAGCCGCCCTTGATTCTCCATTTTCCGAAACATTGTTGGATCACGAGGTTCGAATCGCCTTTGACCAAGATCAATTCCTTTGTCAACCCTTGCTCGATGAACCAATCAAGGACGGCATTGAAGGCGAGGTACTCGGCGACGTTGTTCGATGTCTGAGGCGAGGCCGGGATCATTCCCGAAGTTTGCCAAACGCGCGCGTTATTTTTGAAAATGACCGCTCCGTATCCCGCGGTCCCGCCAGGATTGCGCGGCTCGCAGCACCCGTCGAAAAAAGCAATATAGGCACCCATTGATTCGGCATACCGGACCGCATTTTCGTCTGTTCGTACTCGCGCCCGCCTTCGCTTCATTTAGCTCCCCTATCAGATAGCCGAGTCTTCAATGCGTCGATAGCAAAGTGCATCGTATGTTCAGTCAAGAGAATGCATGGCTTGTTTGTCGCCCTGAAATAACGGTTGATCTGTTTGTGGTTTTTACGCATACCGCCGCGTCTTTTGATCTCGACCGTGCAGACTAAATCTCGGCTGTCTGAACGGAATACTGCAATATCAAACCGACAGTTGCGATACGAATACTCGCCTCGCACGATGTAATCTTCACCAAGAGCTTCCTTGAGAAGAGAGATTGCCTCAGCTTGAACTTCAAACTCTGATTTTGGCTTGTTTTTGGCTATTTTCATCACGTCCCCGCGCGCTTAGAGAGGCAACCTCGGACTCTAGTTTCTTAACCCTTCCTCGCCTACAAAAACTTAAAGGCAGGAAAGAAAAACCAAGGGAGGTCGGAACCTCCCACAATCAACCGAGGGCGTAAGCCTTTGCCGGTCATCCATGTTTGTCGCGCCCGACACCATCCGACGCCCATTCTACGGCTGGGCCAGACCGTACTCCTTTGTGGGCCGCCCGCAGGGTCATCCCTGCTGCGGTGTAATCCCGTTCGGTTTCCCTGCCGCGCATGAACCCGCGAGCAGGCAGGCCCTTGGGACCTGACGTGCGCGATGGCGGCATGTGGTGGAATTGACGGGCGTTACGAAAAATCGTACATACGCCCTCGATCGCAACCCGCCGCCAAGCTAGATTGCGATCCGCCCGGCACGGAACCATCCCGGCCGGGCATTCTTTTTCTAAGCCGATTCGCTGCCATCGTTCCAGCCGCTAGACCTAGAGCTATTTTCCAAACCGTCGCTAGGGATAGATCTCCGCGCCAGTTCGGCGTCGATCATGGCGCGAATCAGTGAGTCTTCGGCCTTCACCGGGAACGAGGTCAGTCCCACCGGCGCCGTCCGCGGCTCGGAAGGGGAGCGGAACTCGAGGCGTTCCAGCGCCAGATCCCGCTTCGCCTTCGCCTTGCGAGCGGATTCTTTGGGGGAATAGCGACGAGTCACTTCTTTGCCTCCAGCTTCATCCGCTTCGTGCGGCTCGGGTTCGGATTGTTCGGCGTTATCGTCACCACCGCGTTGTTCTCGATCTCGAACATGTGGCCTTTGGCCTTCACCGTGCCGCTGGTGACGCCGGCGCAGATTGCTTGAATTTCCTTGCGGTCGCGGTCGAAGTTGAAGCCGCGGACGCGCTCGAGCCAGCGGATCAGGCAATGATCGGTGACGCGGAGCAGCTTCATGCGGCGATCCCGAATTTGTCGGCTTCATCACCCCTGACGACCCAGCCGACACGTTGCTGGCGACCGAAGAGTTCAAGGCGCGGCCCGTCGCAATATCGTTCGACGCGCTCATAGAAACTCTCTGGTTTCCGGCTGTGCTCGCGCCGTGGCTCGATGATGACTTCGTGGACGCCGGCGTCGCGACGGACCGAGCGGCCGCGCTTGCCGATAAGGCAAAATTCCGCATTCTTGCGAGTCGTGAAACCTCCGCCGATCGATAGATCCGTCTTCAGGATGAAAAGCGACGCCGCGCGTGGGTTTAGCTTGATCCAGACGAATCCCATTCCGGATGGTTTGAAGCCCCAGGCCCTCATGATCGGCAGGTGGGCCCCGACGGCGAGCAGCGGCCCGGTGATCCAAAGGAAGAGCGCGGCGTTGTCCGCCGCATAGTCGCCGACCGGGAGCCCCGCGATCTCTTCGATCATCATGCAGCGGTAATGCCGCCTGGCGTTCCTTCCCGGTTTCGCCTCACTGTTACTCTTGAAAAGGTAAGGTGGATCAATGGCTAGGCAAGCGAACTGACTGCGTTGAAGTCCGTCGAACATTTGCATGGGGAAGCCCGCCCGAATCGTCCGCCAAGGAAGGCCGAGTCCCGCGCCGGTGTCCAGCCTTGGCGGGAAAACTGTTCCCGTTAATCCCGCTGTTCGCTCTCGAAAACCTCAATTTGCGAGATTTCGACGCGGAGGCGCGGGTTTTCGGCGTACAATTTCACTGCCCGGCCATCTACGACCTGGACGTCGTCGGTCCACACTATGCCCTTCAAGGCGTCCATCTGCTTGATTATGTTGTCATAATCAGGCTTTACCGTCGGCCTTAGCGTTCCGGCCAGGGCGGCGTCTCGTTTCCGGCCGGACCAAGATGCGGGGACGGGCATGAAGGCTATCACTAACAGCCTCAGCGGCCCCGCCAGCGGGCCTTGCCCCTTCATGGCTACCTTGGCTGCCAAGGCAACCGCGCGCTGATAGGCGCGCGTCTCTGCGGGAGTGTAAATGGTTGCAAAAGGCTTCTTGCCCTTCGGGGTCACGACGCGGAGTCCGGTCCGCTGCCAGCCGACCGGCTCGCCATGAAGTTCGAAGGAAATCATGCCGATGGCGTGGCGGCCCCGGGCTGGCGCAGGTTGCTTGGCCGCAAGTCCTCTTCCGCAGTATTGCCTTCGACCTCAGTCCCGGCGACCAGGGACAGCCGCGGGGCGGAATTGGCACGGTCGATCAGGCCGAGGACATCCCGGTAGTAGTCCTGGGCGTCGTAGAAGTCGGCGAGCTTGTCCGGCTCCATGCGATCCTCGGCCAATACGGCCCGGAACGCCTTGCGGTGAAGGTGCTTGTTCTCGACGGCGTTCGCGATGGCCTCGCCGAGGCGGCCGGCCATCTCGCTGACGTCGTTCTTCGTTGACCGCGTCAGTTTCACCAAGTCTTTCAATGCATTGACGCCGATCTGCTTCGCCTTCTCCGTCCCGGTCTCTGACTTCTTCGCCATTTTCCGTCCTCCGTTGGGGTCAATGAATCTGCCGGTGGGCAGCCTCGTCGTCCACGCGAATGTCTCGCAACATCGACGCGACGATCGCCGCCGCCCTTTCGTCGCAGCCGCCCGCCAGCGCCGCCAGCCATGCCAGCGTCGCCCGGTCCAAGGGGAGGGCCAGGGGAACGACTTCGACCTCGTGCTCTTCGGCGTGCGAACTCATGGGCGCGCTAGATACACGATTCGGGAATCCCAAACCGGGAAAAATTAAAAATCGGGGAAAACTTTACCCGCGCTCGTGAGGGCCCCGGATGATGACGGCGGGGCCTAAAGGCCAGTCGCCGTCCTTGGGCCAATCAGCGCGGATTTTCGTAAGGAGTTCATCGTATTTAGAGGCCGTGATCGACGACTTCCCGGACAGATAGGTCTGGAGCGCCGAGGGGTGGCCGTAGAACTTACTGCTGATGGTCGCTATCGCTAGGCCGGTAGCCTTCCGGTACGCGGCGACGATCATCGCCATGTTTTCCCGGAGGAGGCGATCAACATATCCTTTCCTTTTAGCCATGCGGCAAGGAATTACCACGCAATTAGGCCGTGACGCAAGATGCCTATAGACTTAGGTAAATGATTAGGCTATTCTCCGACTCGCGACGCATCCGAAACGCTGCGGACGAGGACCATGAACGCCCAAATCCACATCAACGTCGGCAACGTCTTGATCGCCGCCTTTCTCGCGGTGACGGTCATCGCGAATCTTTTTGAGATCGCGCGCGTGGTGCTACAGCCGTAAAAGAGGGTCTGATGCGAAAGCATGACTGGGCCGACGAACTGGCGCAACAGATCGCACGCGACTTCGATGTACCAGGTCAGCCGAGAGAACGACTTGACCTCGTCGCAGCGCGGCTCCGCGTCGTCCGCCAGGAAGGCATCGGGATCGGAATCGATCAAGCAAAGATAGAGGCACTCAAGGCAATTTCGAGGGACTTCATTGGTTTCCTGGCTACCGATTCATCCAGGAGACGAGAAAAAGACGAGACGCTGCTGTTGCCGTTGAAAGAAAGCGATTTTGAAGGAGAAACTAAGTGACCAAGCCGAGTTTGAAAACGATTGCTTGGGAAGGCGTGCCAATCAACAAACCGGGCATGTACGGCGGCATGGACATTGATATTTATCACGCCTCTGGCGTTTGTGAGGGTCCTTCGATTTCATCAAGCGGGCTGCGTCAAATCTTTAACGAATCGCCGGCGCACTTCTTCGCGCAGTGGCGCGGCAATCCCAAGCGAGTCGACAAGCCGGAGAGCCGCCATTTCATCATCGGCCGAGCGGCGCATCACTTGCATTTAGGACAACAGAACTTCTCTTCCATGTTCGCGGTTCAGCCGACTGAATACGAGGATGAGAAGACCGGCGAAGTAAAGCCGTGGAACAACAATGCTAATGCCTGCAAACGATGGCATGCTGCGCGGAAAGAAGAAGGCAAGACAGTTCTCAACGCCAAGGAAGCCGAGCAGATCATCGGCATGGCCGAAGAGCTCGGCCGGCATCCAATCGTGGCGCACGGCGCGCTGAACGGCCTGGTCGAGCGGTCGATGTTCTGGAAGGACGAAAAAACCGGAATCTGGCTCAAAAGCCGTCCCGATGCGATCCCCGGCGACAGCGGCGATTTCGTCGACTACAAAACCACGACCAGCGTCGAATGGACCGCCTTGGTCCGGTCGATCTACGATTTCGGCTACAATCAGCAAGGCGCCTTGGTGCGGCAGGCCGCGCGCGCGGTTCTGAAAATTCCAAACCCATCTTTCTCTTTGGTGTTTCAAGAAAAAGAGCCGCCCCATTGCGTTCGTGTCGTCACGCTGAAAGACAACGATCTGGAGCTCGGCGACAAGCAGAACCGCGCCGCGCTTGATCTCTTCGCGAAGTGTCTGAAAGAAAATCATTGGCCCGGCCCTGGCGGCGACCAGCGCGACGCTGACCCGATCGAAATGAGCGAGGCGGCGCACAAGTGGGTCGATGATCGACTTGCTCTCATGGGGGTCTGACGATGAACGATGTTATCGACAACGAAGCGGTAGACAACGCGCCATCAAGCGCGAAAGACGCCATCCGGCAATCCCGCGAACTAGTTTCCGTCACGTCGACGGGCGTGCAGATCCACGACCTCGCTCAACAGGTCGATTACGCGCAGACGATGGCGAAGGCGAAGGCGGCCATCCCTAAATTCCTGCAGGAGAACGTCGGCGACTGTTTGGCGATCATCGACATTTCCTCCCGCGCCGGGCTGTCGCCGTACATGGTCGCTCAACATTGCTACGTTCAGAACAATCGGCTTTGTTTCGAGAGCCAACTGTTTCACGCTTTCCTGCAGGCGTCGCATTTGCTGAAAGGCGATCTCGAAGTCGAGTACGAAGGCGAAGGCGGCGAGATGGTTTGCGTCGTCACTGGCCATCTGCGCGCCGACCCGACGAAGGCGCGCGTTCATCGATCGCCTCCACTGAAAGAGCGGCATCCCGGCTTCGTCCTCAAAAAGGCATACGACGACGGCAGCACGGCGAAAAAATATCTGTCCTACTTGGACGGCGAAAAGCTGCGCCAGGAAGGCAAGATCGAGGAAGGCATGAAATTGTTCTCTCAGGGTTCGCCGCTCTGGGTGACGAAACCGCTGGTTCAGTTCTTCTATGATACATCGCGGGACTGGACCCGCATGTTCGCTCCGCGTGCCACGCTCGGCATCTACACGCCGGACGAGATCGCCGAGTTCAGCCCCGAGATGGCGCGCGACGTGACGCCCGTTGGATCTGGCCTATCTGAACGGCTCCGTTCCAATGCGGTCGATAAGACCGAAGGCCACAAGGACGGTCAAGCCGCGACCGAAATGGGCAAGGCGAAAAACGGCGAGGCGGCGGCGCCGAAGACGCGCGCAAAGAACAAGAAATCCGCAGAAAAGCAGACCGAAGCGGCGGCACCGAAGAAAGAAGACATCAAAACCGCCGCGCAGTGGAAGCAATACTGTCTCGCCTGGATCAAGGCCGAATCGAGTTTTGAGGCAATCCGTCAGAGATGGAACGATGAAAGGCAGCTTCGCAACAACTGCGGTGTGACCTCCGATGAGCGCGATCCCGTTCAGACACAGATGGTCGAGCGATGCAAAGAATTAGGAGAACCGGCAGCATGAGGCGCTTCGCCTTCTTCTGCGCTTCTATCGCCTGCTTCTGCGCGATCATCAGGATCGCGGGCTTCGATTCGGATGGTTCGATCGGCTCGATCACCATCACCGCCTCAGAAGTCGTTGGCACGTCGTTCGCTGGTTGGCTCGGAATCGAATGTTTAGGGAAGGCAATGCGATGAGCCGCATCGCAGAATCCGCCTATGGCGACCGTCCGCTGGCTTATCCTACCGAAAGAGCATGGAAAGAGTCGGGAACGTCGAAAGACGCAGCCAAGGCTATTGTCGGTGATGCCTCGATCCTTCGGGAAAGAGCCTATGCCGCCCTTGCGGCGGCCGGTAGTGCGGGCCTAACGGCAGACCAGGTTGCCCTAGCCCTCGGGCGCGATCGCCTTTCAGTGAGGCCCAGAATTACCGAGCTTGCCAAAATAGGTCGCGTAATCCGAACGGGAGAACGGCGCCAGAACGAATCCGGTCTTTCTGCCGCCGCGTGGAGGATCGTTCCATGAGCGATCGCATCTTCACCACCGAAGAGAAGCTGGCCGAAGTAGAGCAACTCGTGGAAAACTTTAGATGGTCCCGTCGTTACCCAGAAGATCCTGAATATCAGACCTACCTGGTTCTGAAAGCTATCGCCGAAGATCTCCGCGCTCCGCTGCCGGCGACTCAGAACAAGGCACTCGAAGTCGTTGGCTTCGTCGTCAACGCGGCGATGCGGTCCAAGGCGCAGCTCGGCTATCTCGAGGTCGGTCACCAGCAAGCAATCGCGGATCGTGTGATGAAATACTGGGGAACGATCAGAAGCGCGCTCGAGCAATGCGGTGGCAAGGAGAAGGTTTCAGCAGGGGAGTACCAACGATGACGCCTGACGTGGAAGTGTTCAACGGTCTATTGGATCGGATCGAGGCGCTGGCGAACAAGGCCGGGCGCTTGGAGGGCGAGCGCGAGCAGTTCCGCCTCGCCATCGAGGACGCGAAGCGCGAGATCGTCGCGCTCCAAAGCGAGAAAAAGTCGCTCGCACTCATGAACGCTGAGTATGTTCAGAACCGCGACCGAGCAATCACAGCATGCGAGCGAGCGGAGAAGATTGAACGCGAGGCGATCAACATCATACGCGATCTCTCGGCCGCCGCGCGCGCTTATTGCAATAATCGCGGTCGACGAAGAGCGAGGGCATTTGCGAGTCTTCAATCCGCGATCCTTGTCGCAGACGCGAAAGTCGAGGCTTTTAGGCCGTTCTGATGCGTCTATACAGACCATATGTTCCGATTGCCGTTCGCATCAAGGTCGCGGAGCGGCAGTTGCTAACATGGAAAACTCACGATCAAGTGTTTGTTGCCTCACTGCAAAAGCTATCGCCGTCGCGCTATCTTGAAGCATTGCTCGCGTATATGTTTTATTCCTTCGTTTTTCATCTTGATCACGATCCGGCGCTAGAGAACCGACCGTTCAACAAGCGGACCAAGAAATACACTCCCGACGCGAACGATCCGGAGTTCCTGATCTATCGTACGAAGGAAGATCATCGAATCAAGACATTAGTGCGAGGAGATGGCGCGCAACTCTCCGACGCGGCGATTGCCAGGAAGCGGAAACGCAAAGAACGAAAGATGCGACGACCGAAGACGCGATGGCCTTCTCGACCGCTGCGCTCGCGTAGTTTTGTGAAGGTCGCACCAATTTGAAGAAAGAAAACGATGATGAGCAACGATAAACCTTTGTCACTGGTTAAAGTCGAAACGAGCGATGATCCCGATGTCGCGCGTGTCCTGGAAAACATCTCCGGCATCCGCCACGAACGCGACGTCCTGAAGCTCGATCTGGAAAAATCGATGCGTGATCTCGCGGTCGCTGACGGTAAGATCGCCTATCTGCAAAGACGCCTCGATGAAATGCAACGCCAGCGCGATCACTTCATGGGTAAGTTGATTGAAGTGATGACTAACTTCCAGACCATCAAGGGTGCCGTCGAAGCGATCGAAAGGGCCGCCAACTCATCGGTCCAAGTCGGCAAGATAGCCGCCGACGCGGCGCGGGATCTGAAACGGTCTTCGTGAAAAAAGGCCCGGCAGCGGGCCGGGCCGAGTCGGGAGGAAACGCCTCCAAGGAGCTGACGGCAGCGATGAATATAGCACGATTCGATTTCTGATGCGATTTCAGAATGAGCGTCGTCGTATGTCGCGCCTGCTATTGTTGTCTTCGGCACGCATGAAAAAGTCCTGCGTCATGTAGCCGAGCGCCCGTAATAGCGGAAAGACGATGATTCCGAACAACAGTAAGAGTTGCCAGCCACATTCTTTCCAGTCCGCAGAATAATCGTCATTCAATCGACCGATGCCGAGAGCGAACAGTGCCAATGCCATGAGTGCGTAGATCGCGCGGCGGAAAAGCACCCATCGAGTTTGGCTCGTTAAAAAACCGGCCCTTGACGTGATCTTTTGCATCGCTGCGAGCATCACGATGCCGCAGATTGTGTCCGAGATGCCGAGCACGTAATCGGGGGTCATGAATGTGGCTCCTTTGGCCCCGGTCCGTTGTGGGCGCTGAGGTATTTTCGCACTAGGACTTCAATTCCCTGCATGATCAAAATCGCAAAATATCCGACGATGAATGCGGCACCGTAATCCCCGACCCAGGACGGCACGACGTGTTGCGCGGCCGGACCGAGAAAATTCGCCACCAAGATGCCAACGATGATCGAACCAGCGACCACGCCAGTACTGAAATCTCTTACCGTAAAGACATGAGCAATACCGCCGGCGAAGCCGCCGATCAATCTGGCCGCGTTCAGTCCTAAATCTTCCAAAGTCATCCCCCGCTCCCGGCCGCTTGAACTGCATGCACTGTGCTGACGTAGTTTTTGATGTAGTGATCCTGGATTTTGACGTGCAGGTTGTCGAGCCAGTTGTCGTCGAGCGTCGCGTCGGGACCGACGTGGTCGAGCGGGACCTGTTCATAGGGCCATAGCGGCTCCCAGTGGAACGGGACGCGGGGCACCGGATCGTCGCCATACCACGGCGCGCAGAGTGGGATAGACGTCAGCACCCTCACGAACTGGGCGCCGCCGACCCGCGGCAACGCGAACGCGCCGATCTTCATCGGCGCCAAGCCGTCGTTGACTTTAAGGCGGGCGCCCAGCAGCGCGCCGACGGCGGCGCCAAGACTGTGGGCGCCGATCGCGAACGGCTTCCCCCGCCTCTCCAGTTCTGCGAGGATGCGGCCATAGATCCTGTCGACGATGAGGTTGAAGCCGGCGTGAACGAAGCCGAGGCTCGGATGGTCGATGCCGCCGTGATCCTTGATGCTCAGCGCGCAGAAGTCGAGCGCCCAATCAATAGCGTCGTGAGATCCTTGCGGGGATACGATGATGAAGCCGTCATCGCGCGTCGTTAGGAATACCCGGATGGCCGAATCGACATCATCAATGAAGGGCACCGCATCTGGATCATTAGTCCGTGCGGCAGCATCGACCAGATCGGCATCTGAAGGCGGCGCGATCATGTCGGCTTCCCGAACACCCTCTCGGCCTCGGTGAGCTGGCGCTCCCGGAGCTCCTTGACCTGATTCAGGGCAACGTCGAAGCCCTTCATGAGCTCGTCGACCGAGTTGACCTTGCCGGAAAGCTTGAACCACTCCGACATCGCGGCGTTCTTCACATTCTCGTCGAAGGCGTCCTCGATCGTCGATCGGACACGGTTCGCGAGCGAAACATCATCAGCCATGTCAGGCCGCCTCTGATGATTTTTGGGGATGAGCCACTAGAATCAACTCCCAGCCTTGGCCGTTGGTGATGCCGCAATTATCGCAGCGCCCGCAGTACTTTGAGGTATGAAATCTACGATTCTCTTGGCAACGCTCTCCGGCGTTAGCCCGAAGCGCGCCGCAGCGTCGGGGGCGGCGGCGAGCGCGGCATTTGCAGCCTCAGCAAGAGCCTCATTATCGACGGTGATCGTCTTGCCCTGTAGTGCCACCTTGCCATCGGCGATGAGTGATGCCGCTTGCCGCTGCGCTGCCGCCGTGATTGAGGCGCGGTGCTCGGCATCAATGTTTATGTTGAGTTTGGTCCGCAGCAGCCAGAACAGCCAAGTTAGCCCGGCCATAATCAGCGAGTTGACGGCGGCGTTGATATAGGGCTCGGCAATCTCGCCGAAGGCTTGGCCGACGTTGATGACGCCGCCCTGCTTCTGAGGCACGACGATCATCGGCGAACCTCCGACGGCCGTGGCGAGAAAGGTTGCGTATGTCGGAACTTGAGCATGAGCTGAGACGATGAGCATCGCGATCAGCGCGGCTGCGGCGAACAATCGCTTCATGGGAAAGTCTCCCCAGAAATGAAAAAGACCGCCTCCGAATCCAGAGGCGGTCCCGATATATCACGGATGCGCGATCAACACATCTGGCGTTTATAGGCCGAATAATACGTGCAGCCCGAGCCAATACTGCGTGCCGAGCGAGACGCTGGCGCCGGTCGTCAGCGGCGCTCCGTTCGCGGCAAACACGTTGTTCAACGTCAGCCCGTTGACCGGGAAAGCGACGCCAGCAAAAGCCTCGATCGCTCCGCCGTTCGGTTTGCCGTTACTGCCCAAGGTCGGCCAGACGAAGCCGGACGTGAGCATCGGCTCGACCAACCATTGCGATCCAGACGCGGCACCAATAGTGCCGCTGAGGCCGACCTCCTTGACGCCCACACCGACATATTGCTGCGGAGCGCCGACCGTAATGTTGCTAGGCAGCGTCGGAGTGAAGGTGGGGAAGTTGATGTTGGCGTTGACCACCGACAACACCGGCGTCAGCAGGGTCTGGAACACGTTCAGCCCGATGTCGGCTTCCTGGGACGCCGACCAACGCGCGGCGAGGCTGGCACCGCCGCCGAGCGGCGTGCCGGCGGTGACGTTCTCGTAGCTCCCCGTGGCCTGAAAGCGCGCCCAGAAGCCCTGGCGTGCCCAGATGTAGCCCCAGACGGCGTCGACGGTGGCGCCGTCAGCGGTCAAGTTGCCGTTGACCAAGCTGGTCGCGAACACGTTGTTGCCGGAGACGCTGGATTGAGCGACCGAGGCGCTGGAACCAACGCCGACATACCAGCCGGAACCGTTCTGGATGAGGAACGGGTTTTGAGACGCCGCTTTCGTCGGCAATAGGTCACCGGCAAATGCTGCCGTTGACGCGAGAATGGCCGCAGCGATCGCGGCCAGAAGCAATCTGCGCATTTGGGTCTCCCCTGTTGATGGAATTTACAGTGGCAGCTTATCAGCGATAACTGTGACTTTTACGCCACATTCGAGAAATCTTTATCGTCCGATCACGTCGAGGCGGACCGACGCCAATCCGGAGAAGCCAAGAGCGCGCGCCGCGGCCGGCGAGAGATCGATAACTCTTCCGCGCCGGAACGGCCCCCTATCCGCGATACGGACGATCGTGGTGCGCCCGTTCCGGAGATTGGTCACTTTCACCCTCTCGCCAAAACGAAGCGACCTGTGAGCTGCGGAGAGGCTTTGGCAGTCCAGCGGGCGACCACTAGCCGTTCGGTGGCCACAGAGTGCCGCGCTGTAAATCGAGGCGATACCGGTCTGCTGGGCGGCCGCGGGGCCGCAGACCAGCAGGATCGCGGTCAGAGCCGCGCGAACAGGCGCTGCCAAATGCTTCCGCCGGATGTCGCGGGCGAGACTGCCGCCGTTGCTGGGACCGATTTGCCAGGGGTTCCCCAGGCGGCGGCCAATTTGGCGACGGTCATCGGACCGATCACCGTGGAATTGTCGCACAATGTCGTGATGCCGGGGATGCGGTGCGGGCCGGGTCCATATGTGTCGCCATCGTCCTGATGCAGAATCGGGTAGCCGACCGCCTGCCAAGGTCGCGGCAACTCCTTCGGATTGAACGGCCCATATTGGCAGAACCATAGCGCGCGCGCGGCGAAGGCTTCCAGCATTGCGTCGGGGATGTTCGCGAACGAGAGTTGCTCGCGTGGCACATTGCCACCGTAGACCCAGCACGGGCGACCGATGGCGTCCTCAACGGTCTTGCAGAAGGCGTCGGCGCAGGCCGCGGGCGGCGAGTAACTCTTGCCGACGGTTTCCCAATCGGCGAACGGCTCGTCGCCAGGCTCGAGCGCAGCGGTGGTGATGAAATGCTTGGCCTCCTGAATCGCTGACGCCTCGCTGGCACCGTGTAGAAATTGATATGCACCCCATTTACGCGCGACGGTGATCGTCGTGCCGTCGACGTCGACCAGCGTCACCGCGCCGCCGGCCATCCACTTCGCCCGACGCGCGGCGTAGCGCGAATCGGTCTCGGTCAAACCTTCGCTGGCCTTATGGATCAGGAACGGGATGCCATCGCCAGCAACAAGATCGAGGCCGGCGAGCGGCGTCGGGTCATCGCTGACGGCGTCGCCTTGATAGAGATCGATGCAATAGGGCTTGTTCACCATCATTCTTACTCCAGGATTGGCGCGAGCGGCGGAATCAGATTGCCGGGGACGTGGTTCTCGCGTGGTTTGAGCGCCGACTTTTTGATGCGGAACAATTTCGGAATCTCTCGCTCGCTGTCAAGCAGTTCCTGGACTCGATCATTGAGCGCCTTCTGCGCGTCGGCATTATCCGGCGTGAGCGGGCCACCGTTCTTGCTCTCCGCCTCGGCGACGATGCTCTTGCGGACCTTCTCCGCAGTGTCGAGGAACTTTTGCAAGATCTGAATGTCGTCGACCATCGCCCAAGTCGTGTCGTCGTCGAAGGCGTAAGGTATCTGAACCGTTCTCTGATTCGATCCTTGGCCGATGATCTCGTCATGCGTTCCGGTTAGATGATCAAGCGCGTTGCGAAGATCCATCGCCTTGCGGACTTGGATCGTTTCTGTTGGTCCGGATGGCGGTTTGTCGGAGATCTGAGCGGCGGTGACGATAGAAGCGGATAGCGCGAATGCAGTGAAGGCTGCGATGAAACGTTTCATGGGAACCCTATTAAGAGATTGTGGAGAAACGATCATTGGATCTTTCCTTGATTTGGAGTGCAGCTGACCTTGATGACCTCGCCGGGCCGCAGCGCATAGTTGAACGCCCGCACGAGATAGTTCTCGACCCCGCCATGCTGCGCATTGGTTTCTTGCTGATATAACAGACACGCCCGCAGCGTGATCCGCGTCTGCGTGAACGTGTGCAGCGCGTTTCCGGCCACACAGTTCGCCAGCGAAGCACAGATCAGCACCGTCATCGTCGCCATGTCCATGTTGCTCGTTCTCCTAGCACGCAGTATTCGACGAAGCATTGGAGCCGATGTTGCCGTTGCACCGGCTGATCACGGCGCCGATGCTGTCGTTGTTGGTGTTAGATGTTATCAGATTGCCGTTGATGGCGATTGAGCCTAAGCCAGACGTTCCAATGCCGTAAGCGTTAGCGACGATTGTGCTACCCGAGATGACATAATTGCCGCCGCTGTCCGTCAGGCTTATTCCTGTACTAGAGTTGCTGGCAACGTGGGCGCCGACGAACTTTGAATACGATCCGCCGGCTCCAGCACTGCCGGATTGTGTAGGGATACTAAATCCATTGCCTGTATTACCTGCCGACCAGCAACCAACACACTCCAAAAGGGCCATAGAATTGGTGCCGACGACCACTCCACCAGACGTGTTGCTATCAACATCGCTATTCGTGTTCATAAAGATTTCGCGGTTAGCAATCCCGCCAAGTGACGTTTCAATGGTTATTCCGTATGCGTTCAGAATTGAGCCAGCGGCAATACGGACGCCGCCCATACCGCCGCCGATTATAATCCCGCTATAAGCGCATCCCAAAATGATGCTGGCAGGATCAATATAAAATTCGGCGTTAGGAGCCGAGCTGTAGACGACAATCCCATTTCCGAGACAGTTATTGACATGCCAATTACGAAGGCTGATTTCGCCAAGGCCGGCGCTGGAATTACCCGAAAACTGCGCGCCGCTCCAGATGTTGCTGTCCATCCAGATATTGCTAGACGTGAAAGGGCTGACACCTTGAGCAGTTAACATGTTGCCGCCGGTCGGCGTCCCGGAGTGAGTAAACCTCATATTATTTAATTGAAAATTTGTTATTGTATTTGTGCCATCGCCAATGCTCAGAATGCAATTGGTCGCTCCGGTCGCCTGCATATTGGTGCTGTATCCGCCACCATCAATCATGCCACCTGTGACCGCGCCAGTGATCGTCGCGCAAGTGCCGATCGAATAGGTTCCCGCAGGCACGTGGCACCGCCCCCCAGCTGCAGCGGTATTGACGCAATCTTGCCAAGCCGTCGAACAATCGTGCCCAGACGTACCGCAGCCAGGGTCATGCACCTGCGGCGTATCGTATTGCGACTTGCCGCCGATTGAGAGAGTTCCAACCGCGAGATTGAGATTAGCAATGTCGAATGTGCCATAAGTCGAAGTGCTGTAATTATACTCCTGGGCGTAACCAATGCCGTTGATGGAATCTATGTTCAAATAAGTGCCGCTATTCGGACTTGTAGGCAAGCTCACAGTATCGGCAATAAGAAACTCGCCGCTGCCGATGCCAACATAGCCGGAATTGTTGCTGGTGATGTTGACGCCACTGTAACTCCACGGCGTGTTGATCGCACCACCACTCACCGAGAATCCGGTGCCGAGCGAGACTTGACTCAACGTGCCACTGTTGTTGGAGAGCAAATCGCCCGATGTGCCGCCGCCGATCGAGGTCACGCCGATCGTGATGCTTGATGCGGCCGCTCCGATCACCGTCAGCTTGCCGCTGACGACGACGATCGTCGAGTTGTCGGGATAGCCGCACCCGATCTGCGACGCCGTCATTGTTGTGCAGGAAATCACGCCGGTCGATATTGTCAGCGTCGAGCCGTCACCTTGTACGATGCCTTGCGCGGCCGAAGTGGCGATGGGGAGATATGCGGCACCGACCGTGCCGGAATTGATCTCGGAACCCGCGATCGACTTATTGGTCAGAGATTGCGTGTCGGTCGTGCCGACCAAAAGGCCGCTTGCCGGAAAAGTTTCGGCCTGCCCGCCGATCTCGAACGTGCCGGTAAAGTTCGCCGTGCCCGACACGGTTTCCCCGGCGATGGTAGGTGCGGTGGCAAGCACGACACTGCCGCTGCCGGTGACCGCGATCTGCGTCAGGCTCGGCCCGCTTCCCACGGCAAGAATATCGCCGGGCGTGCCGTTGATGACGCCGGTCGGAGAGCCGCCGCCGACGGTGACATTCGCCGCCGTCGCCGTAATCGAGCAACCGGGAGATGCGACGCCGAGCGTGCACGGCACGCCATTCACGTAAACGTAATCGAAGGCGAGGTCGGTGTTCGTAATGAGACCGGCCGCCGAGACAGAGCCAGTGAAGGTCGGGTTGGCGATCGTCGATCCGGAAGAAAGCACCATCGCCCCGGTGCCGGTGACCGAGTTCGACAGCGTGACGCCGCCGTAAGTAATCGCGGCGGAAAAAGTTGCACCGTCGGAAAAAGTTTGTGGTGCTAACCAACTATTCGCGTGCGACAGGTTGATGCCGAGATTGTTGCTACCGTCGACGGTGAGGCTGCTGTTGATGTTGAGCGAGAGTGTCCCGGCGCTGTAGTTGAGCGGCGCGTCCGTCGCCGTGACCGATTGAACCAGCGAGTTGTTGAGATAGTAACCGTCGCTCGCATTGAACGTGCCGGCGCCGGTGTTGTTCAATGATGATGTTCCGGCGTTCACGCTGCCGTTCGGGTAGTAGATCAACGGCCCGTTCTGAACCCAAGGCTGCGTCGGTCCCGGTCCCGGCTGCGCCGAGGCGGCGGTTGCGAGCAGAGAAAAGATCAGCGCGAGGATCGTTCTCATCCGATTCACCAATAGATCGCAGAAAAGCCATGCCCACTAGACGCGGCATTGCATGTAGTTGCGGTCGTCTGGCCAGGAATGACGGTCCAAGTCTGCCCCGGCGCGAGACCGAACGTAGTCCCGCCAGCGGCGAGTTCCGCCTCGGTGACTGGGCTCACGAATAGCATCTCCGTCGCCGTGGCCGGATTGGTGATGAATCCGCCGTTCGGATTGGCGGGAATCACTTCAACGGGATTGCCTCCCGTCGCGATCTGGGAGACGAGACCGGGACCTGGGGTGACGGGAGTCACTGTCATATCAGTACTTCACGAGCATGATGACGGTGGAGGTCGGTTGGACCGTGGGCACGGCAATCTGAGTGACGCCGCCGTTGATAGAGTTCGTCGTTATCGAGCCAGAATCCTGTGACCACGTTGGTTCCGTCGAGAGTGCCTGGTTTCCCGATGGTGCGTTCGCGCCAGGACCGGCGTTCCAGGGTTGACCACCGAACGCGCCGCCTTGACCAATGCCGACTGCGCCGTCCGAGTTGTGGCCCGTTATGGTGGCGGAACCGCCGAGAGTGACATTCGGGAGAGAACTCTGCGCCAGCGTGCGGTTCTGCGCGCCGCAGTTCACCCCCGGCCCCGTCGCGGCGCAGCCGCTCCCAGAGTTCGTCAAGATATTCGCCGTCACGCCGCCTTGGGTGTCCGCAGCGACCGAGGCGCGACCATTGGCGAACTTGATGTGGAATTGCCCGCCAGGACAAGCGCCGCCGGTCGATCCCGGCGAATAGAGGTCCGTGCTGCCGTAACTCGCGTACAGCGCGGGATAGGTAGTTTGAGACATACAGATGCCGTTCTCGACGAGATAGCCAGACGGGAGGGCGGCGGCTGCCCCACTGAACAGTTTTTCCGTTCCTACCGGATCTGTGCCGGTCGCCGGATTTGTCTGTGTGAACTGCGTGCCATCCCAGATGATCTCGGCGCGGACCCCAGAACCGAAGTCGCCGCCAGCGATCGGGACCAACGCGCCGCCCGATACTCGATAGACAGTCTGCGTCGTCAGAACATTCGAGAAGCCGTTGTAAATCGTGACCGTCGTTGCGCCGGCGGAATTGGAAGAAGCCGGCAGAAAGCGGAGAGGTACGCCGAGTAGATCACTTGATGATGTGACGTTGGGAATCGTCAAAATCACCGCGTTCGACGTGCCGCCGACGTTTGCGCTGGTGACCCAAGTCTGGACCGCGTCAAGCTGCGCGCGCGCCTTGCCGACGTATTGCGAGAGAAATGATCCGGCGGCGACCGCAGCGAGAAGTGCAACACCAATGAAAAATTTTCCGTTTAGCCTCATAATTTGACGCTCCAGATGTTGTTGCCGTAGTAGACGAAGCGTGCGCATTGCCGATTGTAATTGAGCACGACGGCGGCCTCGCCAGCGATAGTCTGTCCGGCCGGCGCGTTCACCGTCACTGGATAAGTCGAGAAGTTCCCCGCCAAGTCCTCGATGCCGTATTCCTGTCCATCTTCCGCGTTCGGCGGCAGCGTCGTCGAGGAAGCCGCAACCGAAACCGTCCTGTTCAAGCCGACATGCCCGTTCGCATCCGCAGTCGTCATCGCGAAGACGCCGCTCGCCGTCACGATCCTCGACGGATAGAGCGTCGAGACTTGAAGCATCGCCTCCATCTGTCCGGCGGTAAGTAAGTTAGCGGCGAGATCGCCTGCAAGCCACGCCTGCGCCGTCGTGCCTTCCTGGCCGCGGAGGAGCGGAAGCGAAACCGAGCCAAATGTGTCACCGGAAACCGTCTGAACGTAGATGATTTCCGTCAGCAGCCCGGTCGCGGCGTCGTTCATCGTCAGCGAGAACTGCTGATTCGAACTCGGAACGGGAAAGAGCGCGCCGGTGCCGGACGCCAGCGTCAGCGTCGTCGCCGTGCTCGAGATCGGGGCGGCCAGTGTCGAGCTGGCGTCATTGCTGAAGATAAACACGGCCATCTATCAGTCCCTCTCCCGGATCAGATGCTTATCACGACCTGATTCTGAAATGGCAGGATCAGCACGCCCGATTCGACCGCTTCAGCCAGAACATTAGCATACATCGGTGGACTCGATCCGCTGGAGAATATCGTCCGCAGCGCGTTGAACGGCATCCTGTTGTAGCCGAAACGGTTGTAGAGCGCACCCCCAGTGATGGTCCGCGTTCCGTAAGAAAGCCGGACGGCAATGATCCCTGGTCCGTAAGTGACGCTGATCTGGTAGGTCTGATCGACGTTCGGCGCCATTCCATTAGGCCCGATCAGGAACCGCATGATCCGCCGCTTCAGCCAGCGAACATTGAAGACATTGCCGTCGCCCTTGTAGAAGTTCCAGGTCATGATCCGCTTGAAGACGTCGTCGGACGTGACCGTGATGTTCCTGGGCCCGACGAGCTTCCGGACGTTGAATCCTAGTTTATTGTAGCCCCAGGTATTCAGCGGGCCGATATCGAGGTTCTTCCCGGAGGAGAGCGCGGGGCGCGTCATCCCGTAGATGCCTTCCGCCACCCAATCGAGCAGCGCGCCGACGATCAATGGATTCGTGTAAACCGGCAGCATGATCGTGGCGAAGAAGGCGACGAACTCGTTGGCGATCGAATTGAACGCCGCGACGAAGGCCTGCAAATTGTCGTCGTCCGCGTATTCTTGATAGAGGTAAGAGCCCATCCAGACGGTCTCGCCAGGGGCACCGAGCGACGTCAACGTGGTCGGCCCCGGCGGTGGGAACGTCCCGACCTGTGGCACCGGCGGATAGGGTGTCGGCGTCTGAGTGACGAAGCCGGAGAATCTATGTCCAGCCGTCGCCGCGTTGACGCTGATGCTTGTCGTCTGATCCGGCGTGAAGAAGTAGGATGCGCCGGGCTGGATCGCGATCGTCGTCTCCGTGACCGCAAGTCCTGCGGGAGCGCCGGTCGGGTCGACGTAGATGACTTCCGCCGTCCCGATTCCTTGCTGTTCCGTCGATGCCGGATTCGTGATGATGCCGCCAAGGAACGGTCCATAGGCAACCGTGACCGCCCTGCCGCCGACGGCAATAGCCGAATTTGCAAGCGGATAAAGCGATATGGGCGCCGTCATCGGTTCATCCCTGAACGAAAGTTATTCCAGCGACCGTGGCCTCGAAATACGATTCCGGGTCCCCGAAATAGAGCTTCGTCCCGCTCTGCGGCGGCGTCGACACGCCGTTGATCGAGACCGCGTAGGTCAGGACCGAGATCTGCGATTCCAGAAGCACGCTGGCGACCGCTTCGATGAATGCGTCGTCGAGCTCCAGCGCATTGATCGGCTGTCCGACCGGAATCGAGTTGACGTAGGCCGCGATCGCCGGGCCGGCGAGTTGCTCGATCGCGCTCTGGGAGACGAAGTTCGGCCCGGTCGTGTTCCAGGTCACCGCGATGGTCACGGTTTGTTGCGGCGGATTGACGAACGTGATCGCGTACTGATCTGGGTAATCGTAGATGCTGACGGTGACGTTCCGTAGGTTCGGCGACAGCACGCCGCCGCTGACGTAGGCCGGGAAGCCGGTCGTGTTGACGTTGATGGTGAAGTTCTTCTCGTCAATGATCGTTTCGACGGTGAAGAGGATGCCGTTGAGATTAGTCATCCCGACGATGCCGGTCGCCGTCGCCTGCTGTCCGGCGCTATAGCCGTGATTGATGTCGGTCGTGATCTGCGCGCTCACGGCTTGGGTGACGGCGGTGATCGCGAGCGTCGATCCGGTGACTCCCTGAATGTTGATCCCGGAATCGCAGATTGCGTTCGCTACTTCGTAAGGATCGCCGCCGCCGACGATGATCTCCCAGTTCCCGTTTTCCGCTTGAACGACGGAGATCAATCGCTGCTGGACGCCGGGGACTTGGCCCAGCAGCGTCTTCAATTGCTGCGGCGCCCCGGTGGATATGGCTTGCCCGGCCTGAACGACGCGCGCGCGGTACTGCGCCTGCGTCTCCGCAGGGCCGCCGGAAGTCCCCGGCGTCGGATTCGTGCAAGTGAGCGTGATGGTCCCTGGAACGGAAGTCACGATCTGCGAGACGGAGTTCGTCGGCACCGCCCAGGTGCCGGGGATCGTCGCTTGGCAGAAGATCGGCGAGGAATAGCCGCTCGACGTCGTGACGCCGCCGTTCTGGATGATGTACTGGTACGTTCCGTCGGAAACCGTGAATCCGACCGGGATGACATAGCCCGGCAATGGGTTTGAGCTGGCGTCCTCCGCGTAGAAGACGACGTAGACCGACGTGTTCGTCGGCACCGCCGGCGCAGAGCCCGGCCCGAGATAAACCTGCCCAAGTTGGGACAACATGAACGGGTTCGCGGTCGATGGTGAGATCGAGTTGATCGTCTCGACCGCCGCAGTGTCGCACATCACCAGTGCGCCGACTTCGGTGGACGAGATGTCCTCGATCAAACTCGCTGGCAACGTGAAAGTTATCCCGGGAACGACGGCCGTGACCGAAGCGATGAGGTCCGCGAGCAGCGCCGCCGGCGGCGTCGGCTGCGCGCCAGATGGGCCTATCGTGAAGTCGTAGATGTTCGACATCGCGCTCTCATTCCGGAATTTGTTGCGTGATTTTTACACCAGTGTTCGTTGTAACATTTATCTGATAGGTCGGCTTCGTCGCCCCAGGCACGCGCGAGACGATCAACGCAGCGAAGTATTGCGCGAACAGTTGTTGCGTCCGCGCGACGTAGTAATCGGGCCAGACCTGTTGGATGACGGACTGTTCGGCGGGTAAGCCGAAAGAAGCATAAAAAGGACTTTCACCCAAATTAAGTAAAAGAACCTGACAAAGAGTCACGAGCCATACCAAGTCATTCGACCCAGTTACTGGATCGGTCTCAATGGCTTCCCAGTACGGATACCCGGGCGGCTGCGGCTTCGCCCGCGTCCCGTCCGGATTGAGATAAAACACCCTTCCCCACGTCCTAATGGCGGCCTCCCGATTCCCTACTGCGCCGTGAGGATAGTCGTTAGCTGCGCGGAGGTCATCTGCTGAGTTGGAGGCGAGCCGTTCGAGGGATGCGTGTGATTATTGAACAGGGCCTCAAACGCGGCGGTGACCAGACGACTGACTTTCTCCGTCGCGGCAGTGCCCGCGATGACCACTCCACCGGATTCATTCAGCGTGAGGGTGACCGTCTTCGCGATGTTGCGGAGGATGGTTCCGTTCGGCCCGTAGATCACGACCGCGTTCGGATCGTCCGTCGCGCTGAAGTTCTTGTTCCCGATTGAGAGGAAGATCAGCGACGAGAGATTCGCTTGGAG
>Ga0187877_1000408_pt1 | contig 55410 bp, 55 predicted proteins | sample June2016WEW_17_1_3_FD_132430 | JGI IMG/M metagenome (GOLD analysis project Ga0187877, IMG submission 132430) | Peatland microbial communities from SPRUCE experiment site at the Marcell Experimental Forest, Minnesota, USA - June2016WEW_17_100 | ecosystem: Environmental > Terrestrial > Soil >...
AAGAAGCAGGTTGGGATTCTGGCGCGGGTCCCGCTGGCGAGCGGCATGCTCACCGGCAAACTCACTCGGAATTCGCAGTTCGCCGCCGACGATCACCGCAACTTCAACCGCCACGGCGAGGCGTTCGACGTGGGCGAAACCTTCTCGGGGGTGGATTACGAGACCGCGCTGGAAGCCGTCGAAGAGATCCGGCGGTGGCTGCCGCCGGGAGTCAGTATGGCGCAGTTCGCCCTGCGCTGGATTCTGATGTTCGACGCCGTCACGTGCGCCATCCCGGGCGCCAAGCGCCCCCAGCAAGCGGCGGACAACTGCGCGGCATCGGACCTGCCGCCGCTATCCGAGCGAGCCATGGAAGCCATCCGCGGCGTCTACGACGCCAAGATCCGCGCGGGCGTGCACCAGAGGTGGTGAGGGTAACGGCTGACAGCCTATTTCCGCGGTCGGTCGGCTTTTTGCTTGCGGCCCTGGCGTTGCCGCGCTGGGACCTTAGCGGACGCGGCAAGGGCGGCTGCGACCTCCGCTAGCCTAGCGCTGCCCACTGCGCGACGTGCCGACTTGTTTTCCTTCAGTAAGCGCAGAAGCTCCGCGTCCGTCCAGGGAGATCGGAGATAGTACGCTGCTACGAGAGTAGCGGCTTCGGCCACATCGAACTCCGGCTGTTTAAGAGTTTTCCGGGCCATGGAGACGAAGGATTCCGCTTCTCTGCTCACACCGCGCAATGGTTGGGAGTCTCGCGGTAGAAGGGGAAGCTCTTTGAACGCCCATGCCGCCATCCTTTGTATCGGAACGGCTGTGCTCCCCTGCCAAAGACTGAAAAGCCGAACAAGCACGTCCGGTGTAGAGGGCCAGAGGTTCAACCTAGCAATCCACACCAACGCCCAGCAAGCAGCGAAGTGCTCCGGAGGATCCTCCGAAAACAGGAGAGGCAATAGTGCGCCTGCACACTCAGACAGCCAATGGGGGCCTTGGCCGACAGGGTGTCTATTCCTTAGCGCGAAAGCTACCCTCATTGTTCCGAGCGCTCCCTGGCAGCGCTGGCGTCGATCTCCGTTCAATAGAAGCCGATGGAGCTCCTCCCTTGCCGGCTGAAAGTCGGGGGCATCGTCCGCAACCAGCGTGTGGTAAACGGAAGCAGCTAGCGCCTGTCCTGGGCCCGCGAGATCGGGTGCCCCTGCCATAAATGCCTTGAGTGCTTCCTCGCGCATCATGGTGCAGTATTTGCCGCGCACAAGGTGCGCTGTGAACCGTTGAGATCCTAGGCTCACACCGTCCCAGACTAATGCTCGTACCGCTTGCCGAATCGTCTCGGGTGTGGCCTGTACCTCGTCGGCGAGGCAGTTCCCTAGAGCATTGTAAATCGGGGTATCTCTGACAAGCCAGCCTGACCGTCGACGCTGAACGTTGTCCTCCAACTGCGCCAGACTAACTACCCGTTCTGCGAGTTTGGCTATCAGGGCATCGGCTTTCCTACCAGCTAGGACCGCTCCAAGCGGAATGACCTCCCGCCATTGCTCATCTTCAAAATGGGGTTCCAGCAGCGAGACAATGGTGTCGGTTTCCTTCCGGTTGGGATACCAGCCTTCCACGATGCCCTTCGCCGCCAGATACTCCTGAAAAGTCAAGTGGCGGAACTCATAGAATTCCGTCAACGTCCCGTCAACGACGTCATGCCCGCTCATCATGAGGAGGCTGCTGCGCAACTCAACCCGGGAGACAAACTCCGCGGCAGGAATGCGTGCAAAGCTGAGCTCGGCAGACAGTTCCTCGCGCGCTTTTCTGAGGAGCCGCAAGAGATCGGGCCGGCTGATCTTCTGGGTACTCCGCTGCATCATGTCGCAGGCCACGTAGCAAAGCTGCGGCAAGGCCTCGTCCTGATCGATGGGATCGTACCCCTCGACGTTCCAGGTCATGAGCAAGACCTCTACCGCCTTGCCGTACAGGACAGTGCGCCGGGTTGGAAGCTGGCCAACCCAGCGTTTCACCAGCAACAACGTCGTGAGCATCAGCGGATTGACGGCCAGCCGCCGAATGCGGTCGTTCTCAATGATCGCGGAGGCCAGGCGCTCCGCATCAGCTATGATGTCCGGCCGGTCGCCAACGACGTGCCGGTGCCAGGCCACGGTAAGGGAACGGATGTCGTCCGGGGAGAAATCAGCCACGCGCATGCACGTGCATACCGTCGCGAGCAAACCTGCCACGTGGCGGAATCCGGCTTCGCGCGAGGTGGCCACCAGGCTGATGTTCGGATAGATTCCCAAGAACGCACGGAGGTTCCTGACAAAGGCGGTCCGGTCACCCGGGTCGGAGATCTCGTCGAGGCCATCAACCATTAGCAGTACCTCACCATTCCGGAGCGCGGCATCAACAACAGCACGAAATGCGGCGGTGTGCGCGCCCAGGCAGGCGCGCGCGGCGAGCGTGGCGATCAGCGCGGGGAAAGGTGATCGCGCCTAGTTGCGCAGCTCACGGCACCGAAAGAGGAGGGGTAGCCAGTTTCGTGCGGGTAGCCGATCCTCCGCGAGCATTTGACGCTCGGGGTCAGCGTACGCGACCGCCAGCCGTTTGAGCAAGGTAGACTTGCCGCCCCCTGGCGATGCTACGATCGCCAGCCGTGAACATTCACTGAGCACATCACCGACAGGCCGGGTCTTCGCAGCTTCCGGATGGGAATCAGGCTCGGCCTCCACGGCGCCAGGCTCGCTAGCAGGCGGACCGTCTGGACTGCGGGGGAGGACAGCGAGGCGCAGAGGGACAAAGAGGTTTTCGAGTTGCAAGCGCCGGGAACCGACTTCGGCATCTGCTGGAAGACCGTCGAGCAGGATATAGCCACACTCAGCGGCCAGGAACTTGTAGTAATCGGCTATGGCTGCGGACGCCAATTGCTCCGCTGCCGGCGCGACAACCGGTTCCGGATTCAAACACGTGAGCGAATGGAGACTGCCGCCAACGGCCCGGTCCGCTTCCGCGACTTCTCGAGAGAGCATTGAGGAGAGAGGCGTACCGTCTGCATGGACCAAGGCAAAGTGGGTGCGTTGCTTGCCTTCTGTGTAATAGATTGCCCATAGCCATCCGCGAGCATGGGCAAGGAGTTCGGGTTGCGCGTCGAGCCGAAGCCCTCGCCGCCCCGTCCTAAGCTCGCCGGCTTTCTCCGTAGCTTGTTCCAGAGGGACGAGAATTCGTCCTTTGATCAGCTCGGTGATGACACGCTGGCCATCGACCAGGATTATGGCTTCTCGACCGGACTCCGATTCCTGGTCGGCTGCCGTTTCTGTGAACCCGGAAAGCGATACAAAATACGGCGTGATTTCCACTCCGGGGTGCTTGCTCCGCTCCGCGCGCAGCTTGCCGGCAAGAGTGTTCAGATCCTTGCCGCCGGCCGCATCCTTGAGGGCTTTGCACTCCGCTATTGCCAGGCGTTTCTCCAAGCGGTGTTCCGCTTCTATGTCGATCTCTCGTCCGCTACGAGCGATATTCAGGCGAACATCGTCCTAGCCAAGAGATACAAAGAGGTCGCTCATTAGCCGGCCGAAGAGGTCCCCGCGTCGATTTGCGTCTTCCTCGAGAATTCGAATCGACAATAAATCGGACATGCTTATAATGATGTAGCACAAACGAGTCGATCCATAAAGCCGCGGCTCAGGGTGGGCGGTGTGGTTCGAACCCTCGGCCGCTGGAGCCACAATCCAGCGCTCTAGTTCCCAGCCGCGATCAGCCGCTCCGCTGCCTGGAGAAACTCGGCCGCTTGCTGGACTGTGCGGTCCACTTCCTCCGGCGCGATCGCAGCCTCAAACCCATAGTCTCCTTGTAGCCGGCGGTCAAACGCGTCCAGCAGCCAACGATGGAACTTCGGGTCCAGACGCCCGGATTTCGCAAACTGCTCGCCAAACAGGCTGTGGACGCCGCTGTGACTGCGGGAGCGCTGCCCTGCCTCATAGAGCAGGGCCTCAGCCGCATAGAACATGGCGTAGTATGCTCTTCCGGCTGCAAACTCGGTTTCACCGTTGTCCACAAGCAGGCTCGGAACACGGATGGCGCGAGCAGCCTTGTCCAACAGCTTGCGCGTGTGATCCTTCAACTGGCGATAGCCTCTTCGCGAACGTTTTCGAGAAACGCACTGGCCTCGGAGAGCCAGGCGGATTGCGAGACGAAAACCCTGCTGATGGAATAGCCCGACTCCAGGGACACCCGCGAGATCAGCTCGCTGGTTCGTTCGATCTCGGCCCCATAGGAAGAGAACTGATCCAGGACGACCAGGATGTCGATATCAGAATCGTTCCGCGCCTCGCCGCGAGCCTGGGAACCGAAGAGATAAACCTCTCTCAGACGCGCGCCGTAGATCGCGCGCAGCCCGTCCTTCAGTCTCGACAGCACCGACTTGACGGTCCTGGACATTGGGCTGGCTCCATTTTACGCGGCGGCTTGGGGTGGGTGGTGGGGTTCGAACCCACGGCCACTGGAACCACAATCCAGCGTTCTAGCCCAAGTCCGACAGGGAACCCTCTGCGGCGGCCAAGAATTCCGCGGCCTGCTCTATCGTGCGCGCAACCTCAGCGGGAGTGAGCGTCGCATCGAAACCATAGTCGCCCTGAAGCCGCCGCGTGAACGCGGCAAGCATCCAGCGATGGTACTTGGGATCCAACCGTCCCGTCTTGGCGAACTGTTCGCCGAAGAGGCTATGAACGCCGCTGTGGCTTCGCGAGCGTTGCCCTTCCTCGCAGAGCAGCGCCTCCGCCGCATAGAACATTGCGTAGTACGCGCGTCCAGCCGCGAAGTCCGGTCCGTCGTTCTCCAGTAATAGCCGGGCTGCCCGAATCGCGTGAGCGGACTTAACAAGCAGCTTTCTGGTTTGTTCCTTCAAGCTGCAATCGCCTCCTCTCGAACGTTTTCGAGAAAGGGACTGGATTCCGACCGCCAGGCCGTTTCGGAGACGAAAACGGGGCTGATGGAGACGCCCGAATCGAGGGAGATGCGCGCCACGAGTTCGCTAGTCCAGTCCACTTCGGCTCCATATGAGGGGATCGCGTCGAGAACGATGAGGAGGTCGATGTCGGAATCAGCCCGGGCGTCGCCGCGCGCGCGGGAGCCAAAAAGGTACAGGCCTTTGAGCCTCTCGCTGTAAAGAGGCGCCAACTCGCGTTTCAACTCGGCAAGCGTCTGCGCGACGGTCCAATACACGGCGACGACTCCATTGCTTGGGGTGGGTGGTGGGGTTCGAACCCACGGCCACTGGAACCACAATCCAGCGCTCTACCGGCTGAGCTACACCCACCGTGAGGGGTCTCATCCATCGTACCAAGCGGCCGCGGGAGCTGCAAATCCGGGGCAGGGCGGGTTCCGGTCTGCCGGTTGAGCATCATGATGCCGCCATGCTAGCATCAAGATGTGCGAACCACTCTCACTCTCGATGACGATGTCCGCGCCAAGCTGGAGCAGGAGATGCGCCGCCACGGGAAGACCTTCAAGGAACTGGTAAACCACTACTTGAGGTTGGGTCTGAATGCGCGCCGGGCGGCGAAACCGGCCCGGAGGTTTGTGGTGCGGGCGCGGCCCATGGGCTTGCGCGAGGGGCTGTCGCTGGAGAGCATCCCGAAGCTGCTGGAACAACTGGAAGGTCCGCTCCATCGATGATCCTGGTGGATGCCAACCTGTTGCTCTACGCTTGCGACTCGTCCGCCTCACAGCACCAGGCGGCACGGCGCTGGCTGGAAGATGCGTTCTCCGGAGCCGATCCGGTCTTGCTCCCGTGGAACTCGATTCTGGCCTTCCTGCGGATCGCCACAAATCCGATGGCGTGGAAGCATCCGCTCTCCGTTCAGGAAGCTGTGGCCATGGTCGACGAATGGCTATCGCTCCCGAATGTCACCGTCCCCACACCGGGTGAGCGCCACTGGCCCATCCTGCGCGGCCTCTTGCCAGAGGCACAGTGTCGTGGTCCCCTGGTGATGGATGCGCATTTGGCCGCGCTCGCCATCGAACATGGCGCGGTGATGTGCACCCACGACCGCGATTTCGCACGCTTTCCCGGGCTGCGCCTGTCGAATCCGCTGGAATAGCCCATTTTCCGCTCTTGTGTTGAGCCGCTAGTGGAAAACGGGTTAAGTTCGGGCCGGTGGACCGTTCCTGGGTGGGCGTAACATCTGTCGGCCCTTCTAAGCCCTGCGGCGTCACTCGCCGGTAATGCGCGGTCAGCGCGGGTGCATTGCCGAGGTAGCGCATTCGCCAATCAGGCAACCTGCTTGTTCTTCGCTCTGGGCCTGCCCGCCGTGATGTCGACATCTACCTTCAGACCGGGGGCGGTCAGAGCCATCATCATCTTAGCGCGGATGCGGAGATTTTCCGCTTCGGCGGGCGGAAATCCGCAGTCTACGAAAACATTCTCACTGCCCGTTGTCGCTCAAATCACTTCCGCCTTTCCAACAATTCACGGTAGCGTTTCTTTCCCAGCTCGACGTCGAGTGAGGATGCCTTCCGGGTCTTCATCGCCCGCTGGACGCTCCCCATCTGGCTCTACGGGAGCGTCACCGGCGTGGTGGTGTACCTGATGCCGTATCGCCTCTGAGACCTGTTAGCATATTCGTGCACCGCAGAATTGGACGTGTTGGGAACCACTAAAGACGTCGTCATCGGAATCGATAGCAGCACCACCGCGGCCAAGGCCATCGCCTGGAAACAGGACGGCACAATGGCCGGGGTCGGGCGCAGTCCGATACCGCTCGCCAGTCCCGCCCACGGCCGCTATGAGCAGAACCCGGAGGACTGGTGGTCGGCAGCCTGCAAAGCGCTGCGGGACTTGTCGCAGCAGGTGGCGCCCGAGCGTGTTGCTGCTTTGGCAATCTCCAACCAGCGGGAAACGTTTGTACCGCTGGGGCCGCAAGGTGATGCGGTGCGGCCTGCCATTGTGTGGCTCGACCAGCGGTGCAGCGCGGAAGTGGCCTGGCTCACCGACAGGGTCGGCGGAGAGAAGATTCATCGGATCACCGGCAAGCCGCCCGACATGGCCCCCGTGGCGTACCGGATTGCCTGGATGTTGCGCCACGAACCGGCGCGGTTCCGCGCCACCGCGATGTTCGCCGATGTGCATGGCTACCTTGTCTGGAGGTTTACCGGCGCATTTCGGACGAGCTGGGCCAGCGCAGACCCATTGGGTCTCTTCGACATGGAGAGGAAAGTCTGGTCCGCCGAGGTGCTCGAAGCGGTGGAGTTGCGTCCGGAGCAATTGCCGCAACTGGCGGCGCCCGGAAGTGTTCTCGGCGTCGTCGGCGAGTCTGCCGCCGCCGCAACCGGACTCAGGCCGGGTACCCTGGTGGTCGCGGGCGGCGGTGACGGACAGGCTGCGGGCCTGGGCGTGAATGCACTCTCTTCCTGGCGCGCCTATCTGAATCTCGGGACCGCGGTGGTCTCGGGCGCTTATTCTCCGGAGTACCGCACCGGCATTGCCTGGCGCACGATGCGGAGCTGTTCGGGCGAGGGCTATTACCTCGAAACGAGCCTGCGCGCGGGAGCTTTCCTGATCGATTGGTTCGCCCGCCAGATCTGCCAGGCGCCCGAGGGAGACACTGGAATCTACAGCAGGCTGGAGGCCGAAGCCGCGCAGGTTCCAATCGGCAGTCAGGGGCTGCTGGCAGTGCCCTACTGGGGCGCCGTGATGACGCCGTATTGGGACCCGCAAGCGCGCGGCTGTTTTGTGGGGTTCACGGGCTCCCACCGGCGCGGACACATGTACCGATCCCTTCTCGAGGGCATCGCTCTGGAACAGGCTCTGGTCACCGGAATGATCGAGGAGCAGACCGGGATCCGCATCAAAGAGTTCATCCTGACCGGCGGCGGCGCTACGAGCGAGCTGTGGTGCCGGATCTTCGCGGATGCCACCGGGAAGACCGTCCGGCGCTCCAGCACGGTCGAGGCCTCCAGCCTCGGCGCAGCGATGTGCGCCGCCGTGGGCGCGGGCTGGTTTGGGGGAGCGGCGGAGGCGGCCAAGTCTATGTGCGGAGCAATCACCCGCGAAACAGAGCCCTGTCCGGCACACGTCGCACGCTACTCCGAGCTACTGGGAATCTACCGCGAAATCTACCCGCGTCTGCGTGACACGTTCTCGAAGCTGACCCAGTTCGCGGTAACCTAAACCGCGCCAAGAGTATTCATCATGACACCAATGCCTGTCCTCGTCGATCTCGATCCGGCAAGCATCGAGACCCTGCCCTGTTGTGGCGTCAAGAACGCCGCCCACGAAGGACGATGCAACAAGAACCGCTGGCTCAAGGCGCATCTCAAAAAGGGGCTTCGCGCCAAGGTGCTCCTCACCCCCGACCAGCGTCAGTGTGGCTACATCGAGTACCTTCCCGGTGAATATGCCTGGCGCGGCGTCGATGCCGGCGGCTACATGTTCATTCACTGTGTCTGGACCTTTTACAGGCAGTACCAGCACCGGGGCCTCGGCGCCATGATGATCCAAGCCTGCCTCGAAGACGCTGTAATAGCTGGCATGCACGGTGTGGCCGTCGTCGCCCGCGAGCAGGCCTGGCTTGCCGGCCCTTCGCTATTCCTGGCCAACGGCTTCGAACTCGTCGATACCGTGCCGCCCGATTATCAGTTGCTCGTCAGGAAGCTGAGCCCGTCCGCCGCGAATCCGGCCTTCAAGGCCGGTTGGGAAGACAGACCTAAGAAGTACAGCCGTGGTCTCACCATCGTTCGCTCCCACCAGTGCCCGCACATCGCAAAATTCGCCGGTGAGATTGCCCAAGCCGCGGAGCGGGACTACAAGATCAAGCCGCGGATCGTCGAAATCCGGTCACACCGCGAAGCACAGAATGCGCCGACCCCCCTACGCCGTGTTTGCAGTGCTCCACGACGGCCGGATTCTGGCAGACCATCAGATCAGCCTCACGCGCTTCCGAAACATCATGAGAACTGCAATTCAGCTATAGACTCCTCAAGCTGAACCCGCCGTCCACGTTCAGAATCTGCCCCGTCGAGTAATCCAGCAGCCCGTCGGCGATGGCCCTCACGGCCTTCGCCACGTCGATGCCTTCGCCCATCCGGCGCTGCGGCAACCGCTGCGGCATTCACGGTAGCGTCACGTCACTCCAAAGGCGTGCGTCCACAAACTGGCGGAAATGGCGGGGGTTCGTGGAGGCGACGATGACCTCCGCTCCGACGCCGAAAGTGAGCGCCTGGGCGGCAAGGATGACATCAATGTCGAGGTCGAGCGCGGACGAAGTAGGGCGCCCTTGCTGGCGGGCTTGTGCCCAAAGCTCTGCGGCGAGCCGTAGTGCCTCATCGCTCAGGGGCAGATACCGGCTCGAGTCAATCTGCACGGAGGCATCCGAGCGGACCGGAATCCAGTAGAAGGTAGCGGCTCACGGAAAGAGAGGCTTATCGGGAGGACGATTGGCGTTGAGAGCAGCCCTGAACTGGGCTAATTCACATTCCGCCTGGGCAATGGCGGCCGAATCGTCCGTGGCATCTTCGCGCACCCACTCTTGGAGCATGGCAATGGTCTCTGAGTTGTCGAGGACCGGAGGCGCCGCAGCGCGCTTCAGCGGAAGGACGGAACCAGATTGATTCGCGTAGTGTTGCGGCATTGGCTACGCTCCTTTCTGAACGAGCGCTCCTCTACTACTATGATCCGGTAAAACGCTTTGATCTGCAATGCACCCGGCTAGCAGCATGACTATGCAGTCGGCTGTCCACTGGGAGGTGGTGGGCACGCCGGGCATAGAGGACGGTGGGGCAGGTCCCCGACCTGCCGCTTTGGGGGCGTGATCGCCAATCAGGCAACCTGCTTGTTCTTCGCTCTCGGCCTGCCAGTCGTGATGTCGACTCTGCTGGTGTACCGTGCCCCAAAATGGCGTTCGGCCACGACTCGCGGCACCGGTACCCGAAAGTCCCGAAGGGGCGCCCGATCCGCCGCCCCGCCCTACAGATGAGCATTCTTCTTCCGATTGCACTGTCCATTCCAAGCAGAGGCCCACGGACCGCGAATCAGGATCGCACCCGAACGATGCCAAGCAGTCTCGTAGATTGCGCTGGTAACAGCACACGGAGGAGCGTAGAATGAAAACCAGCACCGGTGTCGAAAGACGTTCCAACGGTCAGCGTTGGAAAGGAGGCGCTGAATTGCGAAGGTTGATGTTCGCAGCCCTGATGATCGTGCCAATCGCGGTTGGGCAGATGGCCCTAACCACGGCACAAATCGCGAAAAGGGTTTCGCCTTCAGTTGTCGTCATTCAGGGCAAGACGGATTCCGGCGACGTTCTTGGAAGCGGGTTCATCATCTCGAAAGACGGAAAGATTGTTACCAACCTCCACGTCATTAGAGACATGAAGACCGCAAACGTCCAGTTGGCGAATGGAGAGATTTTCGACTCGGTCTCAGTGCTTGCGACGGACGAACGCCGTGACCTTGCCGTCGTCCAAATTGCTGGCTTCGACCTTCCCGTTTTGGAGTTGGGGAATTCCAGTACGGTCAATGTGGGCGAACGTGTCGTCGTCCTTGGGAGTCCCCGCGGCCTCGAAGGGACAGTGACCGCTGGAATCCTGAGTTCGATACGCGACAGCGGCGAAGGGTTCAAGGTTCTGCAAACCGACGCAGCCGTCAATCCGGGGAACAGCGGTGGACCGCTTGTAGACGCCAGAGGCCAAGCCCTCGGCGTTGTCTCTTTCAAGTTGCGCTCCGCAGAGGGTCTGAACTTCGTAGTCCCGATCAATTATGTACTTGGGTTAGTCAACAACCTTCATGCGCCGATGACTTTGGAGCAAATGCGGAGAACCCTTGGCGGTCGAACGCCATCGGAACAGGGTAGCAAACCATTGCTGAAGGAAACGCTTGATTGGCTGAAGGAGAAGATTCCATTGGGAGTCGTTCAGTACGTGCGCTCTCTTAACGGCAGGAACGTGATACAGTCGGTCACTCTGCAAGCTACGGCCTGGAGCCTCGATTCTTGCACGGCGATAATTGGTGAGGTAGAGACCGACACATCACCGGGAGCAGGGAACCAGGAAGCAGACATCTTCGTCAGCGAGGAGCGTAACACCGTACCGCTGGGACTACTCACTTCATGGTCCGTTGAACAACGGGACAACAACGAAGAGAGCAAGAGCATCATGACTTTCGTTAGCGGCGAGAGAATGGGCTATCGGCTGTTTCTCTCGAGCAACTCTAAAGACATCTTACGTGACCTGTCATTCTCGTCTTCTCAAATTCCCCCTAAAGTCTTTGCAACAGAAAGACTCAATATCACTTTCAGCGATGAAGTTTTAGCGCGCCGGGTAGCAGATGCGTTCCAGCACGCTTCGGAGCTCTGCCGAAAGAAGGAAGCGTTTTGACCCTCTTAGCAGCGATTAGTCAACGTCTGAGCGACTACTTCGCCGGATTCCGTTCTACTTTCTTTGTGCCATGTTTTCATGTATCATAGGTGCGTCGCTTTGTCCAGGGAATCCTCGGGTCATTGATGTGCTGTTTGTGATGGTACGCGATAGGTCCCGACGAGCCGGCGTCGCACCCCCAGCAGTGAACGAGGAGAAGATATGAGGGTGTACCACTACCTGGAAACCAAGTGGGCCTTGGATGACATCAGGAGACGCCGACTCAAGCTCTCGAAGATCGATGACATGAACGACCCGTACGAGTGGGAGTGTGTCTGTTCAGATCACGAGCCTTCGCAGTTGGCCCTGGACCGTAACAAGAAACAAACTGTCGAGGAATACGGTGTGCTGTGCTTCAGCCTATCCTGGAATGACATCCTCATGTGGAGCCACTATGGGGAAAGGCACAAGGGGATGTGCCTGGGCTTCGATGTGCCTGACGAACTACCGAAGAGAGTTACGTACTGTAAAGAACCGCTGGTAGTTGGAAATCTGACTAGCGCTTCAACAGTCGAACAACTGAACATGGTCGTCGATGTCAACGGCTACGCGAAGTACGACGGGTGGACCTACGAAAAGGAGGTCCGCATCCATGGCCCACGGGTGAAGATGGACGAGGAGACCGGCAAGTACTTCGTGAAGTTCGGCGAGCAGCTAAGGCTGAAGGAGGTGATTGCCGGGGCGAGATTCCCAATGAGCAAGAGACCGATCGAAGAAGCTCTCAGAGGCTATTCGGAGGATGTCAAGATCGTCAAGGCTGCTCGGTCTGCCAAGAAATTTGAGATCATCCTCGATCAGGGCGGATTCGGCGGTATCAGGCCCTCTGCGTAAGGGAGGTGCCACCCTGAGCACCTCGAAGTTCTTTTCAATCCTGAGTTTGGCCAGCACCTCGGGTTGAGCGGAGCCGCCGCGCCAGTTCAAGCTTTGTCTTGAAGACGTTTACCATGTACACCCCCGACTCGTGCGCAGATTCGTCGTCCTTGAGGCTCCGGTAGAGCAATGCTCTCGCCCGCATCAGTTCCGCATCGCTCTTGTCGTTGTTCCACGCAGACACTTCGCTCCATAGGCTGTCACACTGGTGGACGGCGCGCTCGATGTTCGGCAAGTACTCTGAGAACAGTGTCGTGTAACTGGCCATGGACGCCTGCACTGCCGTAGGCTCCGCGTCGAACTCCGCCCGAAGTGTGCCTATTTCGACTCTTGTTTTGTCCAGAACAGCCCGACTGTCGGAAACCTGATTCAGTATCTCGGAGCGAATCCCCTCGAATTCTCTTCGGTCGCTTCGATCCTGAACGTCCCTCGCGCGTTTAAGAGATTTCTTGCTGATTCTGGTGGCCCACACCGTCACGCCCAGGCTTCCGATGGAGACGGCCAACGCAATAACCGAAAGTATCCCTGACAGACCCACTGGAGACCACCGCTCGATCGATGCCGGTTTGGCCAATGCGCCACTATTTACCGGTACTTTTCCGTGTACTTGCCGAGTGCCGAGGTTCCTGCACTGACGATGGGTCACGAAAACTAAACCAGAATTGGACCACATTTCAACCGCCTAAGCAACGCCACTGATGAGCGCCGGCGAGCAAAGTGGGGCGGTTTCAGGTTGCCGCGAGATGAGTGCCGATAGCCCTTCGCATCAAGAATCAGCATTACTCCCGTGACGCGCCGGTCACCAAATAAACCGCGCGTGTAGTCGCAAAGGATCTACCGATTCCCGGCAATTCAGCAACGAGGCCCCGCCGAGCGCCTATCTTCACGCCTATGCCTGGTCTGCGCGGGTCCCCCTGGACCCGATCTTCGCTCGGGGAGTCAGGCTCTTTGACGACCGCGACAGGCCGATTGCCAATCGGCCGCAGATTGACAATCTGCCCCACAAAGCTACAAACTTCGCAAGCTGAACCCGCCGTCCACGTTCAGAATCTGGCCCGTCGAGTAATCGAGCAGGCCGTCGGCGATGGCCCTCACGGCCATCGCCACATCGACGCCTTCGCCCATGCGGCGCTGCGGCAAGAGGCCGCCGGCGATCTGCTCCTCGTACGCCTTTTCCACTTTGGCGATCATGTCCGTGCGGATAATCCCCGGGCGGATCTCGAAAACCTTCACCCCGATTTCCGCCAGCCGCTGCGCGTAGAGCGCCACCGACATGCTCAACCCCGCCTTCGAAATGCAGTATTCGCCGCGATTCACCGACGCCGCGTAGGAGGAGACGGACGTCACGAATACGATGCGTCCCTCGCCGCGCTCCGCCATCCAGCACGCGGCCTGCTGGGTGAGAAAATGCGGGCCTTTGAGATTGACGGCCATCAGCTCGTCGAAGCTCTCCTCGGTGGCTTCCAGAATGTCGCGGCGCTCGCGCGGTCCCATCCCCGCGTTGTTCACCAGCAGGTCGAGGCTCGGGAAGCGCTCGCGGGCGAAGCGAATGAGAGCCTCGCGGTCCTCGCGGCGTGCCAGGTCGCACTGGAAAATCTCGCACCCGGTCTCGGCGCGCAACGATTCGGCGGCGTCGCGGCGGCCGCGGTACGTCCCAATCACGTTATGCGTCTTGGCCAGCTCCGTGGCGATGGCGCGGCCGATGCCGCGGCTGGCGCCGGTCACGATGCTATTTGGCTTGGGCAAGGGCGTCGTCGATTCCCTTCGAGATTTCCTCGAACGTGAAGACTTCGATGAATGGCGTGCCGTTTACCAGCGCGGTAGGCGTGTGGACTATTCCGCGGCCCACACCTTCCTGGTAGTCTTTCTCGACCAACTCGGCGTAGTGCGGGTTGTCCAGCGCCGCCAGCGCCTCCTCGGGTTTGAGGCCGTGCTGGCGCGCGAATTCCGCCACCCGGTCCTTGAAGTTGTCCGCGGTTGCCCCGCCCTGGGTCGCCATGGTATGGCGCCGGTACTCCAGGCCAAGCTTGGGGTCCTTCTCGGTGAAGAAACGGGCCGCAATGGCCGCGCGCCGGGCCCAGGCGTGCTTGGCCAGCGGAAAATCGCGGTGCAGGAACTCCACCCGGTCACCGTATTTGGGAAGGATCTCCTGGTCCATCATGACCCGGAAGTTGGCGCAGTCCGGGCATTGCAGGTCCTCATAGATAATCACACGCACCGGGCTGCCCGCGCGGCCTTCAACGAGGCCCTGCGCCGCGAGTCCGATGCTGGAAAGCAACAAAGCAGCCCCCAGACGTTTGGTCATATGCGAATCGAAGTATCCAAAACGAAAGTCAAGCGGGTCTCCGACGGAACCTTCACGCGCTGGCCCTTGGTGACTTCCTCCGCTCCGACACCGGCCGCGCCCCCGGCGCCCGCGCCGATCACCGCGCCCTTGCCGCCGCCCGCGATGGCGCCGATGATCGCGCCCACCGCCGCCCCCCCGCCCGCCACCTTGGCAGTGCGCTGGCCGCGCGAATCGCTCTCCCGCGAAACGCTCTGCGTGTTGATATCCACCATCCGGCCGTCTACTTTCACCGACATCAAGTCAAGCGTGAGCTCCGCGCGGCCGGTCAGCTTGCCGGATTGCTGGGAATTCACCAGCTTGACCACCACGTCCGCGCCGCGTGGGACGACGGTCTCGCCATTCAGGATCACCGGTTCGTCCATGCTGGCGGCGAAGGTCTGCCCGACGCGGTTGACTTCGGAATCCACGCCGTCGATCATCCGCACCACCAGGTTGGTGCCGGCCGGAAGCTCAACCGAGGCGCGTGGCGGGGACGGCGGCGCAGCGTCGTCATCGGGCCGCAAGATGGTGGGCTGGGAGCTGGGCTGCGCACGCCGAAGCCGCGGCGGCCCCTCGGACGATGCGGCGGGCGCGGGCGCGGAATCGCCGAACTCGATGCGGACGATATCCGTCACGTCCAGGGTCTCGACCCGGTCTCCGGTATCCACCCTCAACTGCCGGGCCGTGCCGCCCAGGTACGTGCCATGAATCACACGGCCGCTTTTGAGCGTCACGGTGTCCGCAAAACCGGCCGTTGCAAGGACCAACGCGATTGCAAGATGTATCAGACGCATAACTCTCCCCCATTCTTAGACGCGCGACAGCGGGCGGACGTTTACAGCTTGCCGCGGAACGCCTCGGCGATGGCCTTCCCGCGCTCGAAGGCCGCCCGGTACAGTTCCTCGCGTTGCGCGCGTGTGTAGGACGCGCCGGCGTGGTGGTAATGCTCGAGGCCCTTGCCGATCACGAAGGTTCCGGCGTAGGCGATGGCGCCCTTGGGAATGATGCCGCCGCCAAACGGGATCTTGCCCGCCAGCTCGCGCGCCAGGGCGCGCCACCCGAACGCGCTGGCCAGAATGGAAAGGATCTCGGCGGCCCGCTGCGAATACCCGGGTTCCTTGCCGCACGCCGCGGCAATCAGAAACGCCATGCGCACCTGGTTGGCCGTCAGGAATGCCGTATCGGAGGCGAATTCGCCGAACGCCCAGGGGAGTTCGCCGAGGTTCGGAACCAGGTTGGGCAGCGCCGTGGCCACCGCGAATACGGCGTTCTCCCGCGACACCGCTTGGATGATGCGCTCCACTACCGGCTTCCGAAAGGGCGCAAACCGGCGCGCCAGCGCCAGCTCCAGATCGCCGTGGTCACGCAGGATTTCCGAAATGGTGGCCGCGGGGTCGTCAAATCTGAGGAGGTAAGCGTCTTCCGGGCAGGGGATTCCCTGTTGGTACAAGACCAGGTCCACCTTGCCAGGCGCCCCCGGGTCGCCGGCGCGATACACCTGCTCGAGGAGCCGCAGCCGCGATTCGCGCGGCGTGGCGGCCGGCGCCAGGAAATCTTCCATGGCGGCGTAGCCGGCGCTATCGAAGGCCACCAGCCCGATGCGGACAGGCCGCCGCGCGCGGCGGCGCACTTCATCGGGATTCAACATTCCAACAGCGGAGCGCGCTTGCTTGATGGCTTTTAACATAACGGATCACCAGGGCCGCGTTTCAAGCCAACAACTCCTGAGCGCGGAGCACCCGGCCGCGCACCTGCACGCCGTTGGGACAGTGGACCGAGCAGGAGCCGCAGTCGCTGCACCGGATGCCGCGGACCTGCTCCGGCAGCTCCAGGAACTTCTCCCGAGCCAGGGCGAACTGCCCGTACCCCTCCACGTAGGTCAGGAAGCGCAGCATGTCCGGCACCGGAACGCCCTTGTCGCAGACGCCGCCGCAGGCCCCGCACATGCGGCAGTACATCGGGCTGATGTAGGCCAGCAACTGCTTCAGGAGCTGCTCGTCTTTGTCCGTGTACGGCTCGGCCATGGCACGGAGGTTCTCGTCGAGCTGGTCGTGATCGGTCATGCAGACGATGGCCGTATCTAGGGACGGGTTCTTGAGGGCCCACTTGATGGCCGCCAGTGGCGCGCCCTCCTGGCTGATGGTCTTCGCCACCGTGTCCTTAGCCACCCCATAGAGCCTGTCGCCCCGCGCAACCCGGCTCAGCCCCCCGGCCAGAGTCTTCATGGCCACGATTCCCATGCCGGCCTTTCGTGCCGCCTGGATGGCCGCCGTCATGTCCGCCACCCGCGCCGGTTGGTTGTCCATGGCCACGTTCTTCATAGAGAAGTTGTAGGTGGTGAGGACCACGTCGGTCTGCCCCAGTTTGACCAGGTGCGCCAGCATTTGGTCCATGTTGAAGTGCGTGCTGACGCCGGCGAACCGGATCTTCCCGGCCTTCTTGGCGCTACGCTGGGCTTCGAGCAGATCGTCGGTCACCTCGGCCGGGCTGCTTTTGTTGTGCAGATACCAGATGTCGAGGTAGTCGGTACCCAGTTCTTTCAGGCTGGTGTCCAGGTCGGCCAGAACCTCTTTCCCGGTCTTGCGCTCGCTCTTGCTGGAGACGATCGCCTGCTTTCGCTTGCCCTTCAATGCCGCGCCCAACATCCGCTCGTTGTTTCCCGACTGGTACCCGCGCGCCGTGTCGAAGTGGATGATGCCGATGTCGGCCGCCCTCTCGATCACGGACGGGTCCGAGGCGGTCATGCACCCGAAAGACAGCGACGTTACCTTCAGACCGGTCTTCCCCAGCGTCCGATAGGTGAGTTTCACCTTCTGGGGAGTTCCCGGTGCAGAGGCTTGCGCAGGCAGCGGAGCGGCGGTGGGCTTCGCCAGCCCGGCGGCGGGCAGCGCCAGCCCGGCAGCCAGGAAACTGCGACGCGACGACTCAGGTTTCATCCGGACTCCTTCTTTCCACTAGCGATTATAGCGTCCAACCGTCTCCATGGGAGCCGTTTGTCTCATTTTTCCATCCGGGGCAAGGCGCCAGCCTGAATTTTTCGGCGATCTGAATCGCGATCCGGAGCAGAACCGGCTGGCGGCGGTTGAACTCGGCGCCCGGTAAGTGGCCTTCACCGCTACACATTGCTATTCTTGTGATTCAGGAGGCTGGATAAACATGGCGGCATCAATTCTAAACCAAAAGAGTTGTGTGGTCCGCGGGACTAATAAACAGAAGGGGCGCACGCGCTGGCTGGCCCCGGAAAAGGCGGCGGTAACCAACCTGTATTACGGCAGGATTATTCTGGATTCCGGAGACGCCCCGCTCGAATTTTCGACGGGCACGCATGAAACCGGCTTGATCTGCCTGGGCGGCCGCGCCGCGGTGGAAGTGGGAGTGAAGCGCTTCGAGCTGGGCCGCTACGACGCTTTGTACGTTCCGCGAGACTCCGCCGTCCGTGTCACGCCCGCCGACGCGGGATGCGACCTGGCGGAAGTTTCGGCGCCGGTCACCGGCCAATACCCGCTGCAATTCGTCTCGTTCGCCGACGTGCGCAGCAACCCGACCCTGCATTTCATGGCCGGCGGGCCGACCAACGAGCGCGACCTCAACATCCTGATCGGGAAGAACGTGGAAGCCGGCAGAATCGTGGCCGGCGTCACCTTCAGCAAACCGGGGAACTGGACCTCCTGGCCGCCGCACGAACATGCCGCCATGCTCGAAGAGGCCTATCTGTATATCGATATGCCCGCGCCCTCCTGGGGCCTGCAACTCGTCTACACCGATCCACTGGCGCCGGAACTGGTGGTGGCGGTGCGCGAAGGGGATGTGGTGGTGATGCCCGCGGGCTACCATCCCAACGTGGCGGCGCCCGGCGGCACGATCGGTTTCATGTGGATGATGGCGGCGCACCGCGAAGTGGCGGACCGGCAGTTCGGCGTGGTCAACGTGCAACCGGAGTACGCGGAGCGCGGGTCCGGTCTGGAAGCCGCGCACGGAAAGAAATGAAAGTCACGGGGAAGACAGCCGTCTGCGCGCTGGCGCTGGCAGCCGCAGGCGGCATGCTCGAGGCGGCTCCGCCCATCAAAGTTCTCAAACTCGCCATCACCAACCTCACTGCCGAGGCGCGTATGGCTGAAGACATCGTGGTCCCGGTGGCCGCCCTCAAGCGCATCGCGCCCGATTTCAACGCGGGCAACTCCATCGTCACCACCAGCAACGCCGCCACGCTCGACGAGGACGCGCGCACGCTTCAGACCATCGAGCTGGCGTCCCAGGCCGACGACCTGGATGGCGACGGCAAGTACGACGAGCTGGTTTTCCAGATCGACCTGGCGCCCCACCAGACGCGCATCGTGACCGTCGCCTACGGAGACCAGGCCGCCATCCTGCGGCTGCGCAGCCGCTATCCCCAGCGCACCGTGGCCAAGTTCAATACGCGTTACGAGGGCCTGGGATGGGAATCCGAAGAGGCCGCCTGGCGCATCTATTTCGACAAGCGCAACGCCATCGATCTTTACGGCAAGCGCCGGCCCGGCTTGTACCTGGACCTGTTTGCCTCTCCGGAGTACGTCTACCACCTGGAGACGCCGCTGGGGCGGGACATCTTCAAGGTGGAGCCCACGCGCGGCATCGGCTCGATCACCGCGGTGATCGACGGGCAGGCGCAGGCGGTGGCGGATGTCGGCGAGCGGAAGTGGCGCGTGCTGGCGAGCGGCCCGGTGCGCTCGGTGGGAGAGATCGAATACAAGGCCTGGAAGATCGGCGGGCGCACGGTGGACCTGGCGAGCCGCTTCACGCAGTGGGCCGGCGAACACGGCTTCCACCACCGCGTCACCATCGGCGATTCGCAAGGGCTGATGCTGGCGGCCGCGGCGCCGAAGAAGCCAGGTATCGACCCGTTAGAACTGGCGCCCAATGCGGCCGTCGAAGCGGTGGCCACCTGGGGACACCAGGTAGTGGCGCCCGGCGCCAAAGCCATGACGGTGGAGCTTCCCGACGAGAACCTGGGCGTGGCGGTTTTCATCCGCAAGGACGAATCGGCCGGGAGGCTTACAGATGCCGCCAATTACCTGATTCGTCTGGCGCCGCGAAACGGCGTGGCGGAGTGGTATGCGGCGGCGATCTGGGACCAGGAAGGCACCGAGAGTCTCATCGGCAATCCCCGGACGCCCGCCGAGCGGGCTATGGGCGGCACGCTGGCGCCGCCGAACACCGCGCGGCCCACCCGCGAGCGATTCCTGGCGTACGTAAACCAGACGAGCGAGCGGCTGGCGCAACCGGCCCGGATGGAAGTCTTATCGAAGGCTGCGGCGCCGCAATCTGCGCCTCCAGACACGCTGGAAGCGGCCGGGCATCACACTTACGCGCAGGCCATCGCGCTGTTGCAACAGGCGGCGGAACGCACCGCGCGCCGGTACGAGCCGCTGATCGCGGCCAACATGCCCGGGTCCGCCGAGAAGAACGGCGGCGGCGGATTCTTCACCGAGGGCAACAACTCGACCGGCGAGTGGAAAGACCAGAAGGGCTACTTCTGGACCGGCTCTTTCTGGCCGGGCGAACTGTGGAAGCTCTACGGCTACACACACGATGAACGATACCGGAAGTGGGCCGAACTGTGGACCTCGCGCCTGATCGGCAACGAGAGCAAGCAGAACCACGACACCGGCTTCCTGAACTATTACTCCTCGGTATTCGCTTATGAAGCCACCAAGGACGCCCGATATCGCGCGGGCGGCCTGCGCGCGGCCGAGCGGCTGAAGGAACTCTACAATCCGCTGATACAACTGGCGGCCTCCTGGGGAGTCAACGGCGACGACACCATCATCGACACCCTCATGAACCTCCAGATCTGGTGGTGGGCCGCGAGCGAAACCGGCGACCGGCAGTGGCTCGAGCTGGGGCGCAAGCACGCGCTGCGGTCGGCCGCGTGGCTGGTGCGCGGCGACGGCTCGACCATTCAATCGGTTCACTACAACCCGGGCGACAACCGGCAAAAGTTTGTTTCGAGCGAGAGCACCATCGACTTCCCCAACCACGCGCCGCCGGGCGAGATCGTATTCGCGCACACGCACCAGGGCCTCTCCGCCGATTCCGCGTGGTCGCGCGGCCAGGCCTGGGGGGTCTACGGCTTCACGGAGGCGTTCCGCGCCACGCGCGAGCCGCAATTGCTGGCAGCCGCCGAGAAGACCGCCGCATTCGCGCTGGATCGTCTGCCCGAGGATGGCGTGCCCTGGTACGATTTCTCCGACGAGGGAGTCTTCTTCCGCAACCGCGATTCTTCCGCGGCCGCGATCCTGGCGGGAGGACTGCTTCGGCTTTCGGAGCTGACCCCCGATGCCGGCCGCGCGGCGCGCTACCGCAGCGAGGGCACGCGTATTGTGCAGTCGCTGATCGACCGGTATCTGACGCCGTCCGGCATTTTGCGCCACGGGTGCAGCACGCGGCCGGCCGGCGTCACACTGACTTACGGCGATTACTACTTGGTGGAAGCGCTGGTGTGGCTGGAGAGCCAGTAACGCCGGCGCCACTCAGAACACGCGGTCTTGCTTCCGCAGCGTTCCGAAGCTACCGAGGTTGGCCACCGAGAACGCCACCCGCCAGTCGCTCCGATCGACGATCCCGACGTTATACCGGTGATACTCCACGCTGAACCCGCAGCAATCGGTGTTATAAGTCACTTGAGCGGTGGAATACAGAATCACCGCCTTGCTGTAATCGTAAACCCCCGTCACCGCGGCGTTCCATCCGCGGTGGTTGGGGTCGCCGAATCCCGTCCGGATCTGGAACTGGTTGGCGTTGGGCGCGAGCGCCGGGTCGTTGTGAACCTGGTTGTTTCCGGCCGAAACGAAGTACTTCTGCCAGCGGTAGTCCACCGAAAGCGTGCTATCCACAATGGCGCGCTGGCGGGGGTCGTAGTCGGCCTGCCACTGGATGCCCAGACCACTTATGGGGCTCATGCGAAGCAGTGAAACCACCGGCGAGGTGCTGCGCGGACCCACCAGAAAGGCGTACCCTGTCAGGTCGGCGGTACTCTCAAACACGTTGCGCACGCCGGGCACCAGCGCGCCGCCGAAGGTCGGGTCGAAATAGCGTTTCTGCATCAACTCCCAGGTGAAGATCTCGAGGACCGAATCGCCGCGCTTGGCGTAGATCCGGTTGGTGAGCGACAGTTCCAATTCGTTGGTGTTGGAAAGCAGGTCGGTCTCGTCGAAACGGATGAACCGGTCGAAGTCGCTCCCGATCCCAGTCACGTACCGGTAAGTGGCGCGCGGCTCGATCACGTGCTTGAGCTTGTCCCCAAAGACCGTTTTCTTCGCGTAGATGCGCGCCAGCGACGGGAAAATGAGGTCCGCCGAGAAATCCCGCGCGCTCCTCACGATGTTCGTGCCTACCACTTGGAACCGGTCCTGATAGGGCGTCTGTGCCTCGCTGTAATACGTCTCCCGGATGCCGAAGCTGGGCACCAGGTGGAAGCTCCCCCAGTGAAACGCGGTGGTCACATGGGGCGCCAGATTGACGCGGTTGGCGAACTCGCCGGTCTTATAGGTGTCGATCAGTGCAGTTGGGTTGGTAGTGCTGTCGAAGACCGGCTGACTACGGTACAGGAGTCCGGCGGCGGACTGAAACGAAAACCAGAGCGGTATGTTCTTCCAGATGAGATGGTCGCGGCTGCTCAACTCCGCCTCGGGCAGCTTGCGAATGGTCACCGCGTTGGCCACGTAATGCGAATTGCCGGTGGCCGGATCGGCGATCGGCACTTCGATGGATTGAAAGTTCTCCAGGCGCGCGAAGATGGCGTTGAACGTGTAAGTGGACCAGTTCTTGTTGAGGAAGCCCACCGAGTGGATTTCCGATCCGATGGCCTCGTTGAAGGATTGCGTCCACTCCTGCCGGAACCGGAAGGAAGTGATGTAGTTGACGGTGCCCCGCGCCGTCCAGCCGTCGCCCAGGTCCGACTTTCCCATGACGTAGAGGCTGGCGCCGCTGTATTTTTGCGGGGGACTCCCGCTATTGGGCGCGCCGCGGTCCTGGACTCCGTACAGAATGGCGTCGAAATCGGTGCCCTCGCGCGGCTTGCCGCGGAAATCCAGGTGATGCGCGAAACCCCTGGCAGTGTAGTCCTGAACCAGGTAAGTCAAATCGTAACTGCGTTTGATAGCCCAGAAGTAACCAATCCCCAGCATGAAGCCGCGCTGGGAGCTGTGTCCGATGTTGGGGGTGAGGAAACCGCTCTTGCGCGGCTCCCTCTCAAGCGAATGGTAGAAGAACGGCGTGTAGAACAGCGGCATCTTCCGCAACAGGAACACGGAGCGGTAAGAGATGGCGCGCTGGCCGGGGATGATATCGAACTTGGGACCGCGCATCCGCCACCACGGGTCCGGCATTTTACAGTTGGTGACCCAACCGTTGTAAAGGACGTACTTTTCGCCGATGCGCTCGGCCCATTGGCCCTCAAAGTGGAATGGGCTGCTGGTGGTGAGCGTGCCGGGACGCGTGGCGATGCGCGGGTGCGTTTCGCCGCGGACGTCGTAGAACTCCCCCTTCTCGTCCTGGGTGTTGTACTCGAGGTGGTCCGCCCAGATCTGCTCGTTGCGATCGAAATTGCGGAAGTAGACGTGGCCGGCGGCGTGAAGGTCGCCGGTGGATTCGTCCCACTCGATATCGTCGGCGCGGAAGAGCATCCGCGAGTCTTCCATCTCGACGGGGCGCCCGTGCCACTTGTGCACCGTACCGTCGCTATCACAGATCTCGCACAGCACATTCCACTCGCCGATGGGAATGGATTTCGGCGGCACGGCCGGGGGCGGGGGGGCGGAGGTGGTCCGGGGCGGAGTCTGAGCGGCAGCTCCGACGCTTAAAATCAGCGCTCCCAACACGGTAAGGAGAAAAAGGCACGTATTACTCGGAGATTTTCCGTGACAAACTTCAACCTTTATGTTAAGAAGTGTGAGAGAGCCTTTCGGATGGAGCCCCAAACGGTGAAGTTAACACACTTCCGCAGGCTCATGTTGCGGGTGCCGTAAGGGGATTTTTGCCGAAGCATGACGTGCAGGTATTGCGGTTCACATAACGGCGAGGGAGAACACCGGTGTCGGCGGTGCGGCCGCAGGCCGGATGACACGCTGAGCGGGGAGTTGACTCTGCCTCGGACGGATGGCGCGCTGGCCGCCAAGCTACAGCCCGCCGCGCACATCGATCCGCCGGAGCCGTTGGTGTCTGGGCGGGCTCCGGGCCGGACGCCCGGCGTGGGGCGGGCGGTGCAGGGTTCCTTGTTTCAGGAAAGACCGGCTTCCAACGTGATTCCGTTCGATTCCTTCACTCCCTCACCCGACGCGCCGCCGATACCGCGTCCCAAGGCCGCGACTGGGGCGAAGCCTGTGTCGAAGCCACCGGTTCGCCGGATTCCGCGCGTGCCGGAAGGCCAAGGCAAGCTGGATCTGCTCCCCTCCATTCCGATCAAGCCGCGCACTCTGCGCACCACGGTAGAAGCTGTCATCTGCTGCGAGGCATCGGTGGCGATACCTCTGCATCGCGCCCTGGCCGCCGCGATCGACTGGATCCTGGTCCTCATCGGGTACGGCCTATTCCTGGCGGCATTCTGGCTCGGCGGCGGCGCTTTTGTGCTGACGAAGCCCAACCTGCCGGTTTTCGGCGGCGCGCTGCTGCTGGTGGGCTTCACATACGGCCTGCTGTTTGCCATCGCCGGCACGGAAACCGCGGGGATGCGGTGGACGCGTCTGCAGGTGATGACCTTCGACGGCTTCCCGCCGGACGGCGGGCAGCGCCTGCTCCGCTTTGCGGGCGCGTGCCTGAGCCTGTGCATAGTGGTTGGCCTGTTGTGGTGCCTGGCCGACGAAGAGGGCCTGACCTGGACGGACCACATTTCCGGCACCTTTCCGACACCCCGCGAAGGGGACTCTCAGGTTTTCCACCGGCGGTAAGCTGGAATCATCCGCGCCACGCGCGACCGGCACTGGAGGCCTGCGAGAATGAACATCCATTTCGACGAGAAGAACCTGCTGGCCGATATGGTCGGCAAAGCCAACGGTCTGAGCCGTTCCGAAATCGAGCGCTTTCAACCGAAGGCTCTGAAGGCTTTGAAATCCTTTCGCCGGCAAAGCGATGCGGGCCGCTACGGGTTCCCGCACCTGCCTTTCCAGACGCGCGCGATCCAAGCCATCAGCCGGTACGCGGAGGAAGCGCGCGGCAGTTTCGACACCGTCTGCGTGGCCGGCATCGGCGGCAGCGCGCTCGGCGCATGGGCTCTCGACTGCGGGATTCGCGGTCCTCATCCCGTGCAGGGGGCCTTCACCCCGAAGCATCCGCGACTGGTGATTCTCGATAACGTCGATCCCTCGTTCACGGAAGCGGCGCTGGCTTCCATGGACCCGCGCCGGACGCTGGTGGTGGCGATCGCGAAATCGGGCGGCACCGCCGAGACGGTGGCCACGTTCCTGATCGTGCGTGACTGGCTCGAGCAGGCGCTGGGCCGCCGCCAGGCCGCGCGGCGAATTCTGGCCGTCACCACCGAGGGCAAAGGCGACCTGTTTGCGCTCTCGCAGGCCGAAGGCTACCGAGTTTTCGGCATTCCCGAAAACGTGGGCGGCCGTTTCAGCGTGCTGTCGCCCGCCGGCCTGGCGCCCGCGGCGCTCATCGGCATCGATATTCGCAGGCTCGCGCGCGGCGCCAGGCGCATGACGCACCTCTGCTGGCAGCCGGACACCGGCGCGAACATCGCGCTGCGCGCGGCGCTCTGCCACTGGCTCATCTGGACCCGCAAAGGCAAGTCCATCCAGGTGGCGTTCCCTTACTCGAATCAGCTTTGGGGCACGGCCTTCTGGTTCCGCCAGCTTTGGGCCGAATCGCTGGGCAAGGCGCGCAACCGCGCGGGAGCGGAGGTCCACACCGGCCAGACCCCGGTGGCCGCGCTGGGCACCACCGATCAGCACTCGCAAGTGCAGTTGTACATCGAAGGCCCCAACGACAAGGTGTTCACGTTCTGGGCGGTGGCGAAATTCTCCTCCGCGGGCAGGATTCCCAAGCGCCGCTTCAACCTGGCCGCGTTCGACGCGCTGGCCGGACGATCGTTGGCGGAGTTGATCGATGCCGAACGCCGCGCTACCGCCGCGGCCCTGGTGGAAAATGGCCGCCCCAACTGCACCATCACGCTCGACCGCGTGGACGAAGAGCACCTGGGCGCGTTTCTGCAAATGACGGAGTTTCAGACGGCCTTCATGGGCGAATTGCTCGATATCAACGCCTTCGACCAGGAAGGCGTGGAGCTGGGCAAGAGATTCACCTACGGCCTGATGGGCCGCGAAGGCTTCGAGAAATACCGCCGCCAGTTCGCGGCGTACGAGAAGAAGCGCAAGGGGCTATAGAGGGAACTTTCCAGGCCGCCCTGGTGTCTGTACTCTTGGCCGTATGACTGGCAAATTGACTACCATCGCCGGTTGTTGCGTGGCGCTCACCTGTCTCCTGCAAGCGCAAGCGCCGCCCGTCTATGTTCCACCCGGCATTCAGCAGGAACGGCTGATCCACGATGTACGCCCGATTTATCCCAAGTTGGCGAAACAGGCCCACATTCAAGGGACAGTGCGATTAGCCGCTCTGATTGACGATACCGGGACGGTCGAACGTCTGAGGCTGATTAGCGGTCATCCGTTTCTCGTGAAGGCTACGTTCGATGCCGTCAAGCAGTGGCGCTACCAGCCAGCGATGTGCCACGGCGTGCCAGTGCCGGTCGTCACCATCATTGATGTCAGCTTCAGTATGGGGATCGGTCAACCTCCGCCACCCGACAAGCCTGATGCCAGCCGTGTGTGGGTCTGATTCTAGCGCCATTGTCCCGGCGTCGTCGGCTGGTAAAATCGGCTTTCCGGGAGCCATTTTGCCGAACCGCCGTCGAGCGCTGCTGTCAGCCCTGTTCTTCTGCTGCACATTTGCTCACGCCCAGACCATTGCCTTCGAGCTTCACACACACTCGGACAGCCCGATTGCGCTTATCAACTTCACTCCGAGCGCATTCCGCACCGGCTCCGACCGAAGACAGTTTTTGACGGTGAAAAATGAATCTGATAGGGCCACGGCTGCGGTGGTTTTTCAGCAGGCAATTTCAAGCGGTTCAAAAACTGAAGTAGTTACGCTTGAGCGGGTCTCGATCATTATCAGACCCCGTGAGAAGAAGCGGCTCTCCGTCAGCGTTCAGAACGTGTGGAACCGCATTCAGACCGCCGTCAAAGCAGGCGAAACGATTGGCAAGCCGGTACTCAGCGTAGTGGTCGTTGAATTCATCGACGGTTCACTATGGAGTGCTCCTCCGGATCGACCGCGCGAGTAGACCGGCGATCGGATCGGCACAGCCACCGTGGGGAACCGGCGGGTTTTCTATGGTGCGGATGAAAGGACTTGAACCTTCACTCCCTCACGGGAACTGGAACCTAAATCCAGCGCGTCTGCCAATTTCGCCACATCCGCGGGCACTGAAGGAATTATAGCGTGGCGGCGGTGGGGCGCGTTAGACCAACGCCTCGCCGTAAGTCTCTGGAAACCATTCTCGCAAGGTCGAGACCAGCCGCTGAAACGCCGCGTCCCTGCAATTCTCGAACTTGAATTCTCTGGCGAGATCTCTAAACAGCGCTGACGAGTGTCTTATCCCTCGGCGCCGTAAGGCAGCGTCGAACGCTTCTTTCGGTCGGGAAGGCTTGAACCCTCCCGCTCTGACGAACCCCTGTTCGCAGATCCAGCGCTTCAGGCTATCCGCGCCGCCGGGCCAATTCAGTATTCGGTTCACCTGGTAGGAACCATCCCAGATCCACGCTTCCAATTCAGGATCAAGGACCACCACGCGGGAGCGGCCCGCCCATCCGTTCGCCGCCAGCTTGTGCTCCACGGCCCTTTCCAAGACATCGCGGGGCTCATCGTCATGCCCGCAACCTTCGCGATCGAAGATTACCAGCGCGTACTCCCATTGGAGGAACGGCCGCAGGAAATCGTGGACTTCGTTAAACACGCCGTTGTCTCGCCGAGCGTGACGAAAGCAGTCGAAATCGATGGGACGAATTCCCAGAGCCGGGCGGCGGACAAGCTCCCTGATTGCGAATTCTGCGTTCTTGTCGGCCGTCATGATGACCAGCGGCTTGGGCTTGTCGGGAATCAACCGAGCACTCCGGCTGCAAACAGATCGCTGAGATCGACACCGGATTTCCACTGCTTCAACAACGGGTGCTCATTTCCGGGCAGGATCGTGGTCCCATCTTGCGTTTTCTGAAAGCAGAGCAACTGGTCGGGCCGCGGCATACTGAGGACAATGGGCGAATGACTTGTGACGATCACTTGGCCCTCATAGACAGACGAGAGAGACTGAATGATCGTCTCGATTGCCGTGGGATGCACACCGACCTCCGGCTCTTCAATCAGGTAAACACCCTGAACACCCGGAAGGTAGGCAAGCAGGGTCAGGGCGAGCAGCCGCAACGTTCCATCCGACACCATCCACTGAGGCACTTCGACGCCGCCGGCGTAGTGAATCATGAGATAGCGGTGTCTGTCCTCCGGACGCGACACGGTTCGGATGTCGGCGATGTCGGCAATCGCAGTCTGGACGTGCTCAACCCACGCTTTGAAGGACTCCGGAGACGAATCTTGGACTTGTGCCACGAGACGAGCCAGATTGGACCCGTCGTAGACAGCGGGCCTGCCAGCGCCCGGCGGGCTGGGGGCGCGCAACAGTTCATTATCGAGGGCAACCGTCTTGACGCCATCTTGCAGCAGGCTCTTCAACCAAACCGCGGATGGGAATCCCGTCTTCTCTATTGCCAAAGGACTCAGCATGGTGAAACTCGAGGAGTTCGGGTGCAATTCATAGGCGAACTTCTCAGCGCCCACCTCGGCAGAGAACGATACCTGCTCGGCGTTTCTTATGATGACCGGCAAGCGCTGGCCGGCGGCATCGCGCACCGTCAATCGCTCGCTTGCGATTACGATCTCGTCATCGTCTGCGTCGATCTCGGCCGTGATCTCGTAACGGATTCGCCCCACTTCGGGAACTTCCGGCCGTGTAGCTTCTATCGCAAGACGGAACGAGCTTTCGGTCCGCCCCCATACGAGATCATAGAAGTTCTCGGTGCGATCGCGCACGGCCTCCTTCAGACCCCGTGAGACGACGCCGCCCAGAAACGCGATCACGTCAAGGAAAGCCGATTTCCCACTGCCGTTCGGTCCGACCAGAATCTGATACGGCTGTAAATCCTGAGATACTTCCCTCAAACACCGATATCCGGAGGCTTCAACCTTTGTGATCATGTCCGCAGCACTGAAGGAATTATAGCGTGGCAGCGGCCTGGCGCGTTACCGGCTGTTCCGATTTGACAAGCAGAGCGCCGCCCGGTAACGTGAACCCGAAGGAGAACCACTGTGTTGAATCCTAAAACGGGCATCCAGCGGCGGAACATGTTGGGCATGGTGGCCGGCACGGCCGCTCTCGGAGGGTTCCTGGCCGATCAGCCCGCCGGCGCCCAATCACCCCAACCCGGCGGCGTAAATCGGAACTCCGCGCCCAGCCAGTTGCGGATCACCGACATGCGGGCCATCCGGATCGCCTCCAACTACGACTATCCGATCATCCGGATCGACACCAACCAGGGCGTTTACGGCCTGGGCGAGGTCCGGGACGCGGGCAACGAAGGCATGGCGCTGGTGCTCAAGCCGCACATCATGGGCCGGAACCCCTTGAACATCGAGCCCATTTTGGACAGCATTCGCAATTTCACCAACCAGCGCCGGTTCGGCGGCGGCTATAGCGCCCTGGACATCGCCCTGCACGACATCGCGGGGAAAGTGTACGGCGTGCCGGCCTGGCGGCTGATCGGCTCCCAGTACCGCAATCGCATTCGCTGCTATTGCGACACCACGGAATCGAGCGATCCCAAAATCTATGCCGCCCGCATGGCCGCCCGCAAGAAGATGGGGTTCACCTTTTTCAAGATGGACATCATGCCCTCGATGATCCGCAACCGGCCGGGAGGGTTGAATACCCGCGGCGTAGCCACCGCCAAGGGCCTCGAAATGTACGGCGAGCATATTCAGGCGGTGCGCGACGCCATCGGCTGGGAGCAGCCTCTGGCAGCCGACCACTTCGGCCCTCTGGATTTGAAGGACGCCATCCGCCACGCCCGCTTTTTCGAGCGGTATGAACTGGCTTGGGCCGAGGATCTCCTCCAGGTGGGCACCCTGGGTTCCGGGGACGCTCCCAAGAACTGGCGCGCCTACAAGGAAATCAAGGAATCAACCGTCACGCCCATCAACACCGGCGAAAGCCTTTTTGGCCTGGAGGAAGGATTCCGTCCCCTGATTGAGAACAACGCCGTGGACATTATCCATGCGGACCCGCTGACGTCGGGAGGCATGCGCGAGACCAAGCGGATTTCGGATTTTGCCTCCATGTACGGGATCCAAACCGCCATCCACTTCGCCGGCTCGCCCGTGGGCTCGATGGCGGCGGTACACATGATTTCCACCCTCAAGGATTTCCTGGCGATGGAGAACCACGCGGTCGACATTCCGTGGTGGGGAGACCTGGTGACCGGGCCGGCCAAGCCGATCATCCAGAACGGTTACATCCAGGTGCCCGATACCCCGGGAATCGGCGTCGAGCTCAACGAAGAAGCGTGCCGGGCGCACCTGCGAGTGCCGGGGTACTTCGATCCCACCCCGCAATTCGACAAGTACATTCTCGACGAATTCCGAACCGGCGGTCCATATCCGCACCTGGACGAGAACGGCCAGCTTGTGAACACGCGTTAGCGCATCTTCCACGCTACACTGGAAGCTGGAGACGCACGTCATGCCCAGGTTTCTTTCGCTTCTGATCTGCCTGCCGCTCTCGGCCGGCGCGCTGCTGGCGCAAACCTCGCCGGGCGCCATCCAGGCGATCGGCAGCGCCACGATTTCCGTCAACCCGGACCAGGCCCAACTCGCCGTGGGAGTGGTGACGCAGGGCGCCACCGCCCAGGACGCGGGGCAGCAGAATGCCACCTTGACCACCACCGTGCTCAACGCTCTCAAAGGGGTGCTGGGCACAGCCGGAACCATCCAGACCATCAGCTACTCCGTATCGCCGCGGTACAGCACGACGCAGGGGCAGACTTCGGTGATTATCGGTTACACGGTCAGCAACACCGTCGAGGTGACCACCACGGATCTCTCGATCATCGGACGGCTGATCGATACCGCCAACCAGGCCGGCGCGAACAGCGTGGGCAGCCTGAGTTTCAGCCTACAGAACCCCGAGCCCGTCATGCAGCAGGCGCTGGGCCAGGCGGCCAAGCAGGCGCAGGCCCACGCCAACGCCATCGCCGCCGGGCTGGGCGCCAAGACCGGAGTTGTCATTTCCGCCCAGGAAGGCGCCACGGCGGTGCCGGTATTGGTGAGTGGCGTCCTCACCGCCACCGCTCCCACGCCGATCCAGACCGGCACAGTCTCGGTCACCGCCAGCGTCACCATCAACGTGCAGTTGATTCAGTAGCGGGAATGCGAATCGCCGTCTTATCGGACATCCACGACAACGTCTGGAAGCTCGCGGCAGCGCTCGACGCGGTGGGCGATGCCGACGCCCTGATTTGCTGCGGAGACCTCTGCTCACCCTTCATCGTCCACCAACTGGGACGCGGCCTCTCCCGGCCCATCCACGTGGTATTGGGCAACAACGATGGCGATCTCTATCGCATCGCCGCCAACGCGCGGCAGTACGAGCACATGCGGATCCACGGCGAGCTATTCCGCAGGGAGTTTGACGGCCAGCGCGTGGCGGTGAACCACTACGACAACATCGCGCGCGCCATCGCCGCCTCCGGGGAGTTCGACGTGGTGTGCTATGGCCACAACCATGTTTACAGCGTCGAGCGCATCGGCCGGACGCTGGCCATCAATCCCGGGGCGATCATGGGCGCGACTTTCTCAGCCGACGGCAGCAGAACCGATGTTGCGTCGACGTTCATGATCTACGACACCGCAACCGGAGAGGTGGCGGGTTTCGAAGTTTCCGGTTCCGGCAGTTTCCCGAGGGAGACCTAGGAGGCCTTGGTGTTGGCCTGGACCAACTGGCTGTTCGTCGTACTCCAGATGCCGGAGATGCTTTTGCCGGCCCCCGTGAAAAGCGCCGCGGAGGCCAGAGCCACGAAGGCCATCAGCAGCGAGTATTCGATGAGATCCTGGCCGTCATCTTCCACGAGGAAATCTTCCAAACCCTGGATCATGTGGCCATACTAGACGGTGCGGCACGGAACAGCAAGTCCTCTAAAGTTAACATCGTAAGGGCTATTGGCGGGTTATGGAGGCACTAGACCGGGAGGTCAAAGTGGAGATCCCGGTAGACTTCGAGGGAGATTTGCACTATTTTAAGCTTTCGGAAGCTTTATTTCCTGTTCATGGTTACGGTCGAGGGCGAAGGAGCAAGAAATGCAGCAGATAGCCCATGATGTGGTGATCCTGGGAACCGGACTCGCGGGCCTGCGCGCCGCCGTGGAGATCTCGATCCAAACGCGGGGCATGGCCGATATCGCCATCGTGTCGAAAGTGCAGGTCATGCGCTCGCATTCGGTGTGCGCGGAAGGAGGCACGGGCGCGGTGATGCGCCCCGAGGAAGGAGACAGCTTCGAGCTGCACGCCTGGGACACCGTGAAGGGGTCCGATTTTCTGGCGGACCAGGACACGGTGGACCGGTTTGTGAGGGCCTCGCCCGACGAGATTCGCCTCCTGGAGCACTGGGGAGTCCCTTGGTCGCGGCGCGAGGACGGCCGGATCATGCAGAGGCCTTTTGGAGGGCATTCTTTTCCGCGCGCGTGCATGGCGGCCGACAAGACCGGCTTCTTCGAGATGCAGGCCCTCTACGACACCCTTGTCAAGTACAACAACTTCAAACGCTACGATGAATGCTTCGTCACGTCGCTGCTGCTGGAGGACGGACGATTTGCCGGCCTGACGCTGCTGGATGCGCCCACGGGCGAGTTCTTCGTCTTGCGGGGCAAGGCTCTCCTGATTGCTTCCGGCGGGTTGGGGAACCTGTATGGATTCACCACCTACTCGCAAACCGTGACGGGCGATGGACAGGCCATCGCATACCGCGCGGGCTTGGCCTTGGAAGACCCGGAGTTCCTGCAGTTTCACCCGACGGGGCTGGTGCCATCGGGTATCCTCATGACGGAAGGCTGCCGAGGGGAAGGCGGATACCTGCGCAACAACCGGGGCGAGCGCTTCATGGAGAAGTATGCGCCCAAGATGATGGAGCTGGCGCCGCGCGATATCGTTTCCCGTTCGGAGATGACGGAAATCCTCGAGGGACGCGGCTTCCCGGGACCGGAGGGCCTCGATTACATCCAGCTCGATTTGACTCACCTGGGCGCCGAGCGCATCAACAAGCGCCTGCCCTTGATCCGGGAAGTGTGCATGAAATTCCTGGGAATCGACCCGATCACGGAGGCGATCCCGATCCGGCCCGTGGCTCACTACTCGATGGGCGGCATCGAGGCCGACATCGACGGCCGGACGAAGGCGGAAAATGTCTGGGCCGCGGGCGAGGTGGCCTGCCACTCCATGCACGGCGCCAACCGGCTGGGGTGCAACTCCACCGCCGAGTGCCTGGTGTGGGGCGGCATCACGGGCCGTGAGATCTCGAAGTACCTGGGGCAAGGCGTCAAGCTGGACGCGGCGCCGGAAGGCCGGGCGCGGGAAGAAGAGAAACGCATCTTCGACGGCCTGCTCCAGCAGAACGGAACGGAGAATCCAGCCCACATCCGCCGGGAGCTGCGGACCTTGATGGACCGGCACGCGGGCGTCTATCGCACCGGCGAATTGATCGAGGAGGGCCTGGACAAGATCGCCGAGCTGCGGCGGCGCTTCCGGAATATCGCCGTTCGGGACAAGAGCCGCATCTACAACTCCAACCTGATTCAGACGTTGGAGACCGAGAATATGCTGGAGTTGGCCGAGGCTCTGCTCTTCGCCGGCCTGGCTCGCCAGGAATCCCGCGGAGGGCATTCCCGCACGGATTTCCTCAAACGCGACGACGAAAAGTTCCTGGGCCACTCGATGGTTTACTACACGGGCGGCACGCCGAGGCTGGAGTACAAACCCGTGACGATCACCACCTGGAAGCCGGTGGAGCGAAAGTACTGACGGAAGGAGGCCGGCATGGCCGAAATCAAAAGGCACGATAATCGGCTCGGGCTGTGGGGATGGCTGGGGGGCGGGCGTTGGGGCGCGGAGCGCTACGCCTACATTCTGCATCGTCTCACCGGCCTGGGCATTCTGCTCTACTTTTTGATGCACATTGTGGTCACGAGCCTGCGCGCCCGTGGCATATACCTGTGGGTCGAGGGTGGGTTCTTCCACCAGCCCATGTTCAAAATCGGGGAGTTTCTGGTCTTCGCGGCTTTTGCCTACCACGCTCTCAACGGCATCCGCCTGGTGCTGGTGGAACTCGGATTTGCGGTCGGCAAGCCCATTGAACCGGTCTATCCTTACAAGACGTCGCTCGGCGTCCAGCGGCCCCTGCTCATCGCCATGATGATCCTGGCAGTGATTTTGCTGGCGGCCGGCGGCTATGATTTCCTGGGCCTGGCAAAGTAGGAGGCGAGATGCGCGAAACGAAATACTGGACCTGGCACATGGCGGCGGGAGTCATAATTTTCTTCCTGCTCGGCCTGCACATGCTGATCATGCACGTGGGCGGCATCACCCATCTGTTCGCCCCTCACGGCGGCGAAGCGACCTCGAAAGCGAATAGCCTGTATCGGGATGGCACCTTGTTCTTCCTGGTCACCTATATCCTCCTGCTCGGGGTGGCGCTGTACCACGGTCTATACGGCCTGCGGACCATCCTGTTCGAGCTGACGCTGAAACCGGCTGTCGAGAAGGCGGTCAGCGTGGTTCTTCTGATCGCGGGGCTGGGACTGTTCGGCCTGGGCGCCTGGGCGGCTTTCGCCACACACGCCATTGCCGCGCACGCTCTCACGCTCATCGCGGGACCAAGGGGGTAGCCATGGCGGAAAGACAGATCAATTTCCACGTCACCCGGTTCAATCCCGAAAGCGACCGCGCGCCGTACGTGAAGACCTACCAGGTGCCGGTGCGCGAAGGCATGACGGTGCTCGACGGCCTGCACTACATCAAGGAGAACCTGGACTCATCGCTGGCATGGCGCTATTCGTGCCGCATGGGTGTGTGCGGCTCGTGCGGCATGCTTCTGAACGGGCGGCCGACGCTGGCCTGCAACACCCAGATCCTGCACATCGCCACCACGGATCTGACGGTCGGGCCGCTGCCTAATTTCGACATCATCCGCGACCTGGTCCCCGATCTGCTGACCATGTTCGAGAAACACGTGGCGGTGAAGCCGTACATTGTGCGCGCGGACCAAGCCGAACTCGACGACCCGGCGGGGGAGTTCTACCAGTCTCCGGAGGAGCTCGACGCCTACCTCCAGTTCACATATTGCATCAAGTGCGGCTGCTGCATGGCCGCCTGCCCTACCCTGGCCACCGACACACGGTACTTGGGGCCCATGCCTTTGGCGGCGGCCGAGCGGTATAACGCGGACACGCGCGACGACGGGCGGCGCGCCCGCAACCAGTTGACGGGCAGCTCGCATGGCGCCTTCCGCTGCCACTACGCGGGCGAGTGCTCGCGGGTGTGCCCCAAGGGTGTGGATCCGGCCAAAGCGGTGCAGTATCTCAAGCGCCAGTTAGTGCTGGACTACCTGCACCTGGCCCGCAGGAAAAAGCCGTGCGCCAAGCTGCACGGGCCGGGCCAAGGCAAGCCGCTTCCCAACATTGCCCCCGCGCCGGCCAAGACGGTGTGAGGAAACTCGCTGATTCGTTGGAGGAACTGCGCCCCGGCCTCAGGCTCGCGCATGGGTGGAAGCTCGATGCCGGCCGCGATACGCCGCTTCCGCTGATCCGCGAGTTCATCCGGCCCGCCGTGCGCGCCGTTCCGTCACGGATGGCGCACCAGTTGGGCCTCTGCGGGGTCTCGCTCGTGTCCAGCCTCGGCAGCCCCGACCCGGCTTCGCAGTGGACTGCCACGGACCGGAGAGTGGAAATCTCGCTCGCTGCCGCGGACCGGGACGAGCACGATGTTGCCATGGAAATGCTGCTGTGTGTGGGACAGGCGCTGTGGGAGCGGCTGCCTCCCAACCAGCACAAAGCGTTCTGGCTGCTTCTGGACACGGAAATCCGTGCGGGCATCACCGGTGAGATCGACGAGGAAGCCCTGAGCGAGAAGCGCGCACTGATGGCCAGCCGTTACAGCGCCGCCAGTGGCAGACGGCTGGAGCGCTATGGGCGCGCCTCCTTCGCCGGAACGGCGGCCGAGTATGTCCACTGCCTCTGGCACGACGTGGAGGTTCGCAGCGGTCCGGATTACCTGCCGGCGCCGCAACTGCGGCGGCGGCTGGAACTGCTGTCACGCTGGTTTCCGCCCAATCGCGGATATCGGCTGTTCGCGGGGATCGCGCCGGCTACTTCCGGCGGTGCAACCAGCCGTGGCTCTGAGGCTGCGGGAACCCGAACATCTCGTGCATGTCATGATTCAACTCGGCCCGATCCGACCTTCGTTTCCTGGGTCCCTGTAAGACTTCGCAAAGCACTCCGGCCGCGATTACCAGGAAGCAGATGACAACAAAGGCTCCCAGGGCGATATTGGTCACAGTCAGCCAGAATGTCTTTGGATCCGTCAAATCAACCACCTCCGTGCCCTGCACTGGTGTCGGGCGTCCCATTTGCCAGGAACCGTCCCACCAGTTCCACCACCGCGGGAATCGCCGATTGCACATCGGGGTGGATGGGGCCTCCGACGGTCGTACAATCCGCAGCCTCCACCGCGATCACAATGGTTTCCTTGGGCACATCCAGATCGAGCTTCCGGCCCACCGCCAGCACCTCGAAGAGTCCCAGAAAGTGAGGCGATCCGCCCGGCGCCGCCGGCTGCACCCGATCGGCGGTGAAAACGGAGATGGCGCCGGGCATGGCGCGGCCGGTCACAATGGTATCCACCACCAACAGGCGGCGGGCCCCCAGCAAGTGGTCGATCAGGTCGAAACCCGCCGCCGAAGAATGCGCAACCTCGATTCGTCCCTGGAAACGCCGTTCGACCTCTTTCGCCACCAGGATACCGAAAGCATCGTCGGCCAGGATCTCGTTTCCCAGGCCCAGCAAGCGAACTACGCCGGACTTATTCTCTGTGGACGCTTCCATCGGAATCGCGCCTCAACATGGCCAGCGGCGCTCCGCGCGGGTCGCGCACCTGAACCAGAAGGGGCATGCTGCCGGGAAGCGCGTGGGTGGCGCATCCCAGGCAGGGATCGTATGCGCGAAACGCCATCTCCACCATGTTTAGAAGACCCTCCGGGACCTGGCCGCCGGTGATCAGCTTCTTGGCGGCCTTCTCCACGCTCATGGCGATGCGCGCGGCGTTGTTCTGCGTGGCGACGATCAGGTTGGCGCCGGTAATGATGCCTCGCTCGTCAGTCTTGTAATGGTGGAACAAAGTTCCGCGCGGCGCTTCCACCACGCCGACTCCTTCGCGCGGGACGGCCGCCGGCAGCGTGCGCACGTCGGGGCTGGTCAGCTCGGGATCGTGGGCCAGCTCCAGCATCCGCTCGGCGGCGTACAGCATCTCGACCACCCGGGCCCAATGATTGGCGAGGGTGTGATGGACCGGCCTGCCGCCCAGCGTGGCGTGGTATTTCAGGTACGCCTCGTGAGCCTGCGGCGTGGCCATGCCGTCGGCGGCATTCAAGCGCGCCAGCGGCGCCACGCAGTATACGCCGCTGTCCTCTCCCTCGGAAAAGCCTTTCCAGCCTAGCCCTTTCAGGTAGCAGAATTTCATGTAGCTCCAGGGCTCGGCGCGCTCGCCGATGTAATCCAGGTATTGATCGGGACGGAACCTGGCCCACTCGTGCCCATCGGGCGCCACCACCCGGAGCATGCCGTCGTAGAAGTTGACCTGGTTCTTCTCGTCCACCATGCCCATGTAATAGGTGCGATGGGTGTACGCGTCGGAGAGGATCAGGTCGACATAGTCCGAGTTCTGGAGCACGACTTTCTCGAAAATCCCCAGCGTGAAGCGCGCGAAGTCCACGGCTTCGCTGGCCACTTCGCGGAAGCGCGCCGCGTCTTCGGCGGTGAGCGGCTTGGCGACGCCGCCGGGCAATCCGAACACCGGGTGGGCGGCCTTGCCCGCGGCCAGCACCATCAGCTCGCGCAGCCTGCGCCGCATGGCAATCACTTTCTGCCCGGTCTCGATGCCCACCTTGGCGATCACGCCCAGCACGTTGCGTTCGGCGGCCGGAGCCTGCGGCCCGACCACGAAATCCGGGCCTCCCAGAAAGTAGAAGTGCAGCGCGTGGTCCTCGACGTAGAACGTCGAGTAAACCAGCTCGCGTATCTTCCGGGCGGCGGGCGGCGGCGTCACCTCGTAGAGAGCATCCAGCGCTTTGGTGGACGCCATGTGATGGGCCGTGGGGCAGACGCCGCAAATGCGCGAGGTGATCTGCGGCATGTCCTCCGCCGGGCGGCCCTGCGCGAACTTTTCGAATCCGCGCAGCTCCGGCACCTGGAAATACGCGCGCTCCACCACTCCCTGCCCGTCCAGGAAGATTTCGATCTTGCCGTGGCCTTCGAGCCGGGTGATCGGTTCGATGGTGATTCTGCGAGTGTCCATAACTTACTCCATCCTCCGCCGGCCCAGCAAAGACGACGGCAAGCTATATCGATAAAAAGTTCCCGCCGGGTCCGGCAGCGCCTCCAGAACCCGCGCGATTTCGGCCTCGTCGTTGCTGTCGATGACGGATGCGAGGGCGGAAAGAGCTTTGGCGCCGAAATCCCGCACCCGGCTGGTCGGTCCGAAGCAGCCGGTGCAGGGCATGTTTCCGCGGATGCACATGGCCTCGCAACCGGCGCGCGTCCCAGGCCCGAGACAGGCCAGGCCCTGCGCCAACAGGCAGGTTTGCTGGTCCGCCACCACCTGGTGCACGCGCTTGAATTCCTTGAGCAGGAGCTTCTCGGGGCGCGTGTCCTTGCGCGGGCACTGCTCGCACAACGCCTGGTCCGGCGCCAGTACGGTGCCTTTGGGCGGCAGCTCGGAACCGAGCAGCGCGCCCAGGGCGTCGCCAATGATCTTGGGCGTCGGCGGGCAGCCGGGCAGATAGTAGTCCACGTCGATGACGCGGTCGAGCGCCACCACGGTGTCGAAGAACTCGGGCAGAGACAAGGAATGCCCGTTTTCCTTGTGGAATCTGACGGGCGCCACGCCATCCCCGAAGACCTCCGCGAAAATACCTTTCGCGTCGGAGAGATTGGCCAGCCCTGGAATGCCTCCCAGTTGGGCGCACACCCCGAAGGCGACCACCACCTGCGATTTGGCTCTCAGCAGTTTCGCCATCTTCAACTGGTCGCTGTTGCGGATGGCGCCGTTGATGAAACTGGCGAGGATGGAGCCGTCCGGCATTCGCTCGACGTCGTGCTCCTTGAAATCCAGGGCCACCGGCCAGAACACGATGTCCACCGCGTTGGCCACATCCAGGATCTTCTCGTCCAGATCCACAACGGCTTCCTCGCATCCGCCACAGGATGCGCACCAGTAGAAAGCCACTTTGGGTTTCATGCGGCCTCCTTTCGGCTGGCGGGGACCCGGGGACCTAACGCGCGCACTTTCTCCACCATGTCGTTGACTACCGTCTTGACCCTCTCGCCCTCCGCCGCTGAAATCCACTCCAGACGGAGGCGTTCCTCTTCAATGCCCATCTGTCTCACCAGGCGCTTGAGCAGCACAAAACGGCGGAGCGCTTTGTAGTTTCCCTCCTGGTAATGACAGTCTCCGGGGTGGCACCCGCCGATGAGAACGCCGTCCGCGCCTTTGGCGAACGCGTCCAGCACGAATTGCGGATCCACGCGGCCGGAGCACATGACGCGAACGACACGCGTGTTAGGCGCGTACTTGATACGCGAGGTCCCGGCCAGGTCCGCGGCCAGATACGTGCACCAGTTACAGAAAAACGCCACAATTTTGGGTTCAAAGGCTTCAGGCATAAGTCAGAATCCCCTCGATCTCTTCGAAGATCTCCTGGTCCTCGAACAGGTTTTGCCGGATGGAACCGGACGGGCAGGCGGCCACGCATGTGCCGCAGCCCTTACAAAGGACTTCGTTGATACACGCCTTCTTTTCATCCGTAAAAGAGATGGCGCTGTACGGACAGAGCGCAATGCAGGTCTTGCAGCCGGAGCAGGCCTCCGCCACAACGTAGGCGGTGTTCGGTTCCAGCTCGACGACGCCCGCGTCGATGAGGGCCAGCGCCTGCGCCGCCGCCGCCCCGGACTGCGCGACGGTGTCGGGTATGTCCTTGGGACCCTGGCAACATCCCGCGATGTAGATGCCGTCGGCAAAAGTGTTGACCGGCGCCAGCTTGGGATGGCGCTCCAGAAAGAAGCCGTCGCCGGAGCAGCCGATGTTGAACAGCCGGCGCACTTCGTTGGAATCGGCGCGCGGCTCGAGGCCCGCCGAGAGCACCAGCATGTCCACCGGAATCTTGCGGATCATGCCCAGCAGAGTGTCCTCGGCCTTAAGAATCAGGCGGCCGCCGCCGTTCCCCTCGGGATAGACGTCGGCCAGTTTCCCGCGGATGAAGTTGACTCCCTCCTCGGCCACGTGGTTGTAGAACTCCTCGAACGCTTTGCCGGGCGCGCGCATATCGATGTAGAAGTTGTAAACTTCGGCGCCGGTCTTTTCCTTGATGAGGTGCGCCAGTTTCAGCGAGTACATGCAGCAGACCCGCGAGCAGTACTTATTGGTGTTCGCGTCGCGGCTGCCAATGCAGTGCGCGATGCCCACCGTCTGGGGCTTGCGGCCGTCGCGCAGGACGACCTCGCCGCCCGTCGGCCCGGAGGCGTTCACCAGGCGCTCGATCTCAAGCGAGGTGTAGACGTTGGGATAGAGGCCATACCCGTAGTAGGGAATCCGGGTGACGTCGAACACGTCGAAACCGGTCGCCAGGATGATGGCGCCGACGCGGATGTCCTTGATCTCCTCTTGCTGCTTGAAATCGATGGCATTGCGCTCGGCGCAGACCTCGACGCAGGTCTTCTTGCATTTTCCGCTCTTGAATTCGATGCAGGCCTCCGGGTCGATGACCACCACCGGCGGCACCGCCTGCGGAAAGGGAATGTAGATCGGCTTGCGCTTGCTCAACCCGAGGTTGAACTCATCGAGTGTCTTCCCCTGTTTGAAGACGCAGGCCTGGATGCACTCCATGCAGCCCACGCACAAACCCTCGATCACATAACGGGGTTTCCGCCGGACCTTCACCTCGTAGTTGCCCACGTACCCTTCCACCTGCTGCACCTCGGAATAGGTCCACAGCGTGATGTTCTTATGGCCTTTCACCGCGGTCATCTTGGGCGTGAGGATGCAGGCGGCGCAGTCCAAGGTGGGGAAAGTCTTGTCGAACTGGGCCATGTGGCCGCCGATGGTCGGCTCGCGCTCCACCAGGTAGACGTGCTTGCCGGCATTGGCCATGGTGAGGGCGGCATCGATACCCGCGATTCCCCCTCCCACCACCAGCACCTCGGAGTGGATCGGCACCTGCCTGCGCTCCAGCGGCACGTGCCACTTGACGCGCCGGACGGCCGCGCGGACCAGGTCCATGGCCTTTTCGGTGGCCGCCAGCTTGTCCACGTGCACCCACGAATCGTGCTCGCGCAGGTTGACCATGTGGAAGTAGTACGGATTCAGGTCCGCCAGGGCCACGGCATTCCGGAAAGTCTTGTCGTGCAGGTGCGGGGAGCACGCCGCCACGACGATACGATCCAGTTTGTGGTCGCGGATGTCCTGCCGGATCAGCTCCTGGCCCGGATCCGAGCACATGTACTTGTACTCCCTGGCCACCGCCACTCCGGGCAGACTCCCGCAGTATGAGGCCAGAGCCTGGACGTCGATGGTCCCTGCGATGTTGGTGCCGCAGTGACAGATGTAGATACCGATGCGCACGTTGTCGCCAGTTACCCCATGGCTTGCTCCACTAGCTCGGAAAGTTCTTTGACTTCGAGCTTGTCTTCCAAACCCACTGTCTTGATGGCGTCTTGGAACATCACCAGATCCTTCGGGCAGACCACCACCAAAGTGTGAACACCCTTGAGCGAGGCCGCCTCGCGTACCCGGGTGAGCGCCGGGCGCTCCTTGATCACGGGCGGGTCTTCCATCCAAATGCGGCCGCCGCCGGCGCCGCAGCAATAGGCGTAGGTGCGGTTCTGCGGCATCTCGACCAGGTCCAATCCCAACGCGGCTATCACGCGGCGGGGAGCGTTGAAAATGGCGTTGTAGCGCCCCAGATAACACGGATCGTGGTACGTCACCGTCATTTTCAACTTCTTCCGCAACGGCAGCTCGCCCCTGAGGAACAGCTCGCTGAAAATCTGCGTGTGGTGCCGAACCGAGCGCGCGCCGTTCGTGGCGGGGTACTCGTGCTTCAACACCTGGAAGCTATGCGGATCGGTGGTCATGACCTCGTCGAAATGCGCTTTGGCGAATGAGGCCAGATTCTTGTCCCGCAGAGTCTCAAACAGCCCCTCTTCGCCCGCCAAACGGGCGTCGTTTCCGGAGTTGTACTCGCCTTCGTAGAGAATCCCGAAGTCCAGACCGGCTTTGCGAAAAACGCGCGCAGCCGCGCAAGTCGCCGCCGACACGCGCGGATCGTACGACGCATAGTCGCCCACGAACCACAGGTAGTGGACCGGCTCCTTGCGGGCATCCTTGATGGAAAACTGCAGTTGCTGAGTCCACTTGGGGCGGGCCCGCGGGGCCGCTCCAAAAGAATTCCCATAACGGGTCAGATTCTTCAACGCTTCCTGAAGAGATTTGTCCATTTCACCCCTTCCCACCAGGTGCCGGCGCATTTCCATCAGCACGGGAACGTGCTCGTTCATCACCGGGCACCGTGTCATGCACGCAAGACAACTGGTGCAAGCCCATATCTCTTCCTGCTTCACCACATCGCCGATGAAGCCGGTTCCGTTGCCATTGCCATCACCGGGCCCAGAGGGCACCTCGCCACGCATCAGTTCCTTCATGTGGTGCATGAGCATTTTGGGCGAAAGCGCGAAACCACTGTTAAACGCCGGGCACGCCCGGTCGCAGCGCCCGCATTCGGCACAGGCCAGCCCGCTGAGCAATTGCCGCCAGGTGAACTCCTCGCGGCGCGCCGCTCCTTCCGAGGCCGCCGGCGCGCTTCCGGGCTGGAGCGAGCCGAAGAACACGCCAAACGGAGACGCCAGAAGATGCATGTGCTTGGAATAGGGCAGGTACGCGAGGAATCCCAGCACCGTGGCCATGTGGACCCACCACATCGCCTGCGAAACCTCCGGCGCCGAGGTGCGATACCACAGCCCCACCAGCGAGGATATGAGCACCACCGCGATGAGCGCCAGAATGATGGAGGCGTCCCTGGATTTCTCCAGCCGGGGAGGCGCGAAGAAGTAGCGGCGCACGGCAGCCACCGCCAGCGCCGCCAAGCCGAGAGACCCGAACACCGCCAGCAACACGCGCACCCACGGGACCTGATCGGCGAATGGGATCGGCAAGAACGGGAACAATCCGCACACCAGGTTCCAGAAGAAACTCGAGGCATAAAAGACGAAGGCCCAGAAGATCAGGAAATGGGCCGCGCCGGCGACCGGCTCCTCCAACAACCGCCGCTGCCCCAGCACGTTGACCAGAACCAATCGCAACCGCTGTCCGACGTGGTCCCAGCGCTTGTCCGCTCGGGCGCCGAGCAGGACTTTCACATAACGGTAGACCCGGCGCCCGAACAGTCCAAAGGCGGCCAGCGTCAGGATCCAGAGGTAGAGCGCCGGATCAGGCATGGTGGCTCGCCGTCTTGCGGGTCTCGATGGCCGCGGTCAATGCGGGCAGCGTCTCGAGGACGTCGCCCACGATTCCATAGTGCGCCACGTTGAAGATGGGCGCCCCCGCGTCGCTGTTCACGGCGATAATCAGCGCCGAGTCTTTCATGCCCTCGATGTGCTCCGGAGCGCCGCTGATTCCGAGGGCCACGTAGAGCTTGGGTTTGACGCTCAGACCGGATTTGCCGACCTGGCGCGAAAGCGGAAGCCATCCCTGATCGATCACCGGTCTCGAGCCGGCCACCGCGCCGCCCAGCGTCTTGGCCAGTTCTTCCGCCAGGGCGATGTTGTCCCGGCTCTGGATGCCGCGCCCCACCGCCACCAGCACGTCCTGCTTGGTCAGATCCACATCGCCGGCCTCCGGGTCTATGTATCTCTTCAGGCGCACCCGCGAATCTTCCAGCGTGACCGTGACTTCCTCGATGGCAGGCGATCGTTCCGAGCGGCCCTTATCGGCCGATCTCGCGCCGGGCCAGACGCCCACAATCGCCAGGTCCCCGGCGGGCTCGACTGCGACCTCGATCTTTCCGCCATACATGACACAGATCACCTGCAACTTGCCGTCGACGATCTGGATGTCCTTGCAGAAGTTCACGGCCGAATTGCCCAGGCGAATTGACACCAGGGTGCCAATGCCCAGGCTTACATTCGTGAGCGGGACCAGCAGCGCGCACGGCTTCCTGGCTTCCATCAGTTGCGCCAGCGTTTCCGCGCACAGCTCGGGGATGGGTTCCGTGAGCAACGGGTGGTCCACGTAGAGGACGGAGTCCGCGCAGCCCAGAGTTTGCGCCAGTTCCTTGATGCCGCAACCGGCCAGGACCGCTGTCAGCGGAACGCCCAGCCCATCGGCGACCTCTCTTCCCAGCGCCAGCATTTCATAAGTGATTTCGGAGAGGTGTCCTCTCCATTGCTCGGCCACTACCCAAACGTTTCCGGTCATGACGATCGCCTCCTTTCCTAGAACAGCCCCCGTTCGGCCAAAATCCCACAAAGCCTGCCGGACACTTGATCGGGATCTCCTTCCAGCATTTCGGCGTGCCCGGCCGGCTCGTTCCTCTTCATCTCGACCACCTCGATCGGCAGCCAGCCCCCATCCGCGAGGGTGGGCACCGGCGTGCAGTCGATCTTCTGCGACTTCATGGCTGTGCGCACCTTGGCCACGGGGACATAGCGGGGCGGTTTCTCCGCCGCCTGTATTCCCAACACCGCGGGAAGCTTCACTTCGAATTCGCCGCGAACCCCGCCCGGATACTCCTTGATCGCCTGGACCAACTGGCCGAGAGCATCGAAACTCACGCGCGTGATAATGTCCAGGTACGGTAATCCGAGCTCGTAAGCCACCAGGGGCGCGATCAGCCCGTCCAGGTCGTCGATGGCCTGAACGCCGGTGAGCACCAGATCGGCCGGCATCAAACCGGTCTGGCTCTGGATGGCCTGTGCCAGGACGCGCGCCGCTTGCCGGGTGGTCAGCCCCGCGTCCATGCCCACCACCTTCACCACCCGATCCGCCCCTTTGGCGACGGCCGTGAACAGGGCATCGTCCACTTCCGGCGCATCCAGGGCCAACACCGTCACCTTACCGCCGTGGCGCTCCTTCAGCAGCAGCGCCTGTTCCAACGCATGGTCGTCGGACTCACTCAAGATCATGCGAAGATATTCCAGATCGAGCGCCTTTCCGTCGGGAGCGATCTCGAGGTCCTCCACAACATCGGGCACCATTTTCAAGAGAACGAGAATGTGCATGTCCTATTCCTCCATCGCCTCAGCCAGGAGCTCCGTCACGTCCCGGACAATGAGGCGTTTGTCGTAGCCCAGCACCTTTAGTGCGTCTTCAAACCGGGAAACCTCATACGGACAGGAAACCGCCAGCACGTCCGCCCCGCTGGCCCCGGCCTCTTTTGCGCGCCTTTCCGACAGCCGTTCGTAACCTTTGGCCTTAAAGTACGTGTCCAGCCACATGCCCCCGCCGCCGCCGCCGCAGCAGATGGAGTTGACGCGGTTATGGACCATCTCGACCAATTTCACGCCGGGGATCGCCCGCAACAGTTGCCGGGGCGCTTCGTAAAACTCGCTTTGCCGCCCCAGGCAGCAGGAGTCGTGGTAGGTCACGGTGTAGTTCAGTTTCCGCGTAAGCAGCGGCTTGAGCTGCGCCAGGTGCTTCCCCAGGAACGGCGTGGTGTGCTCCAGTCCCCAGTTGAAGCCGAGGGCCGGATAGCGGTTCTTGAAAGCGTTGTGAGCGTGCGGGCAGGAAGTCACGATGCGGTTGAACTGGTACTTCTGGAACACCGCCATGTTGTAGTCCATCAGGGTTTCGGACAGGCCGGGTTCCCAGGTGAGGCGGCCGCACTCGCCGGCGCACTTCTCTTCATTGCCCAAAATGGCAAAATCGATTCCCAGCCGGTGAAACACCTTGGCGGTGGCCCGGCAATTGTCCTGCCCGCGCGGATAGTAAGACGTGTAACATTCCACGAACCAGAGCGCATCCGCCGGTCTCCGATCCTCGGAGAAGATGCGGATGGGAACGCCGGCGGTCTTGACCCAAGCCGCCCGTTTGCGGGAAGGCTCGCCCATGGGGTTGCCGTAGCGAAGCATATTCTGCAAGGCTTTCTGCAGCTCGCTCGGCAGCTCCGGCAAGTGCGTGAGGGTCTGCTCCTTCACCAGAGGCAGCAGGACGTCGGTGAGCTGGATGCCCCGCGGGCACTTCGCCATGCAGGCATAGCAGGCCACGCAGGAAAGCAGGCTGTCGCTGGTGAAAACCTTCTCCAGCATTCCCGCGCGCATCATGGCGATTATGCGGCGCGGCGGATAATCCATTACGTCGCCGTATGGGCACGTGCCCGAGCACATGCCGCACTGCAGGCAGGTGAGGATCTCCTTTCCCTCGGGATACCGGGGAAGCTCTTCCAGGGTCGCTGGACAGGTGGCCATCGTTCATCTCCAAACTGCGTCTAAACGGCGCGCCGCATCGGGGAGCGAGGTCCCAGCAGCCGCTGGTCCGCGCTCATAGGGACGCACCCGTCTGGCGGATCTCATAAGTTCGAGCCGGTCTCCAGGACCGCTCCAAAAAACAGGCGTCAAGTGGTCGTGTCAAGAGTGCGAAGGAAGTTTTAGGGATTAATGAATCGGTGAGCATACGTGTCCGTTGTCCCTCGCTCACACTACTACGCCTGGGATAATAGCACCTTATTGTCTTTTAATCAATGAATTCCGCACCTGGCGCGATTTACAACAACCTGAGGATTTTATGGCGGCCGCTACTACAGCCGCCGATGAAACAGGAGCGCCGGCACCGTCGCTCAGGCGAGCTTAGGCGCCATCACGTCCACGAGTTCCTTAACCGCGGCCGCACTCTTGCGCAGCGCCGCGAGTTCATCTTCCGTCAGCTTGGCTTCGAAGATCTTCTCGATGCCCTGCGCGCCCAGCTTGACGGGCACGCCCACGAACAGGTTGTGGATGCCGTACTCGCCTTCCAGGTAGGCGGAGCAAGGCAGCACCCGCTTGCGGTCCAGGAGTATAGCTTCCACCATCTGGACCACGGCCGCCGACGGCGCATAGTAGGCGCTGCCGCTCTTGAGGTACTTGACGATCTCGGCGCCGCCACCCCGCGTGCGCGTCACGATCTGCTGGAGGGTATCCGCCTCCATCAGGTCGGCCAGCGGGATGCCCGCCACGCTGCTGTAGCGCACCAAAGGCACCATGGTGTCGCCGTGGCCGCCGAGCACAAAGGCCACCACGTCCGAGGCGGAGACATTCAGCGCTTGCGCCACGAAGGCTCGGAAGCGGGCCGTGTCGAGGATGCCGGCCATCCCCACCACGCGGTGCTTGGGGAAGCCGCTGATGCGGAGCGCCACGTGGCACATGGCATCCAGCGGGTTGGTGACCACGATCAGGATGCAGTTGGGAGAATGCTTCACCGCCTGCTCCACGCTGGCCTTGACGATGTCGTAGTTGGCCCACAACAGGTCGTCGCGGCTCATCCCGGGCTTACGGGGGAAGCCGGCGGTGACCACCACGATGTCGGAGTTCTCCGTGGGCGCGTAGTCGTTGGCGCCGGTAAGCTGAACGTCGACACCCTCCACCGGGCAGGCCTGGAGAATGTCCAGAGCCTTGCCCTGCGGTATCCCTTCGAGAATATCCACCACGACAATGTCGGCCAGAGCTTTCCCGGCCAGGCGGACCGCGCAACTGGCGCCGACATTTCCGGATCCTACAACCGTGACTTTCTTTCTCATTTTGGCTCCCTTCAGGCCGTCGTCGCCGGCGCTTTCATGTTGCCGGCGATGGCAGCGGCAAACTCACTGGTTCTTAGCTTCACGGCGCCTTCCATCTGGCGATGCAGATCGTAGGTGACGCGCTTCTGTCTCATGGTTTCGGTGATGCCCCGCTCGATGAGCTGGGAAACCTCTTTCCAGCCCATGTGGTGGAACATCATTGAGCCGGCCAGGATGACGCTCGAGGGATTGATGACATCCTGGTTGGCGTACTTGGGGGCCGTGCCGTGGGTGGCTTCGAAGACCGCGTACTCGTCGCCGATATTGCCGCCCGGGGCCATCCCCAGCCCGCCCACCTGGGCCGCGCAGGCGTCCGACAGATAGTCGCCGTTGAGGTTGGGGGTGGCCAGCACGTCGTATTCATCGGGCCGCAGCAGGGCCTGCTGGAACATGGAGTCGGCGATGCGGTCTTTGATCAGAACTTTGCCCGGCGGGACGCCGGCGCCCGCTTCCGCCTCGGTGACGCAGACATCCGGGAACTCCTCTTTGACCAGTTCATATCCCCAGTCGCGGAAGGCGCCCTCGGTGAACTTCATGATGTTCCCTTTGTGCACGAGCGTCACGCTGCGGCGCCCGTTTTCGATGGCGTATTGAATGGCGCGCCGGATCAGCCTCTTGGAACCGAACACGCTCATGGGCTTGATCCCGATGCCGGAATCCAGGCGGATGTTCCTGCCCATCTCCCGGTTGAGGAACTGGATGACCTTGTGGGCCTCGGGCGTCCCCTCGCGCCACTCGATGCCGGCATAGACGTCCTCGGTGTTTTCGCGGAAGATCACCACGTTCAGCAATTCGGGGTGCTTCATGGGCGAAGGCACACCCGGAAAGTAGCGGACCGGCCGCAGGCACACGTAAAGATCGAGCAGTTGCCGCAAGGTAACGTTCAGACTGCGAATCCCGCCGCCGACGGGAGTGGTTAGCGGCCCCTTGATAGCGACATGGAACTGCCGGATGGCGTCGAGCGTGCCTTGGGGCAGCCAATCGTTGAACTGCCGGTAGGCCTTCTCGCCGGCGAAAACCTCGTACCAGGCCACGCGGCGCCGGCCGCCGTAGGCCTGCTGGACGGCCGCGTCGAACACGGTACGGGCAGCCCGCCAGATATCGGGCCCGACGCCATCGCCTTCAATGAAGGGGATGATCGGGTTATCGGGGACGCTGAGCTTGTTATCTCGAACCTGGATGGCCCCTCCATCCATGGGGACTGGAACCTGGTTGTAGCTCTCCATACTGCCTCCTGAGCCCTCAATTCGCGGCGGGACGGCGCCCGGCGCAATATCGCTCATCGGACTCCAAACTACGATTTGGGATCAACTATAGCAGTTCTGGCCAGGGGGAGCAATGTCCCGGTAATCCGGCGAAATGGTGGTGCGTTCCGGGCCATTCGGGAGTAAACTAACCGGGAGACAGAGTCACGACGGTATTTCCACCCACAGAAAGGAGGGTGGCTCGATGCCGACCTACATTACGCTCATGAAGTTCACGGAACAGGGGGCCAAGGACCTGAAAGGCGCGCCCCGCCGAATCGAAACCGCCACCAAAGCCTGGGAATTGATGGGCGGCAAGCTGCTCGGCGCATACTTCGTCATGGGGGAATACGATTACATTGCCATCACCGAGAGCCCCAGTGATGAGGTTGCCGTCGCCGCCAGCCTGGCGGTGTGTGCCCGCGAGCATGTCAAGACAACCACGCTGCGGGCCTTCACCATCGACCAGTTCGCCCAGTTGGTAGACCGGCTGCCCTGAAAGTAGCGCCGGGCCCAGGGGGCACCCCCTCTGCCGCCGGTGGGGTCGTCCGGATCGGGAAGAACACCGGCGACCAGATCGCCGGCACTACCAGCGGGCTGCTATTTGCACTATGATGTACTTGGCGCGTGCCACACGCCCACGGGGTGGCGCACGCGCCAAGGAGCTTTCATCGGTGACGCGGCGCCGGAGTTTGCGGGGCCGCCCACACGGTATAGATTGGGGTTTAAGCCGCCCTCGTGGGGTTTCCACGACGAGCGGCGCCATTGTGCGGGAGAGCACATTGGTCGGATGGCGGCGGACGCCGCCGATCCCCGCCGGGATAAGCGGGCGCGGCGTTCCGAACGTCGGGGTTTTTGGGAGAACATTTATGGGAAACGAAGCTTTAAGTATTCTCGACAAGCGCACCCAGGCCACGTATGAAATCCCCATCAACAAGGGGACCATTCGGGCCATGGACTTGCGGCAAATCAAAACCGGGCCCGACGATTTCGGGCTCATGACCTACGATCCCGCTTTCATGAATACAGCCTCATGTCAAAGCGCGATCACCTTCATCGACGGCGACAAGGGCATCCTGCGTTACCGCGGCTACCCCATCGATCAACTGGCGGAGAAGTGTACTTTTCTGGAGGTGGCCTACCTGGTTTTGTTCGGGGAGTTGCCCACCGAAGCCCAACTGAAAGAGTGGGTGAGCGGGATCACTCACCACACCATGATTCACGAGAACACCAAGAAGTTCCTGGAGGGGTTCCATCACGACGCCCATCCCATGGGGATGCTGGTCAGCACCGTGGCGGCGCTCTCCACGGTTTACCCCGAGGCCCGCAATGTCCACGATCCGCAAAACCGCAAGCTGCAGATCATGCGCCTGATCGGCAAGATGCCCACCATTGCGGCGTACACCTACCGGCACAGCTTGGGCTACCCCTACATCTATCCGGACAACGACCTCAGCTACGCCGAGAACTTCATGAACATGCTCTGGAAAATGATGGAGCCCAAGTACCAAGCCAATCCCGCCCTGGCGCGCGCGCTCGACATCCTATTCATCCTGCATGCCGATCACGAGCAGAATTGCAGCGCCAACGCCATGCGCGCGGTGGGCAGTTCCTTCGCCGATCCGTTCCTCTCCACCGCTGCCGCGGCGGCCGCCCTGTCCGGCCCCCTGCACGGCGGCGCTAACGAAGAAGTCCTCAAAATGCTGGATGTCATCGGCTCCAAGGACAAGGTTCCGGCCTATATCGAAAAGGTCAAGGCCGGCCAGTTCAAACTGATGGGATTCGGACACCGCATCTACAAGAACTACGACCCGCGCGCCAAGATCATCAAGTGGGCCGCGGACAGCGTCTTCGAGGTCACCGGCAGGAACCCCAAGCTCGAGATCGCGCTGGAGCTGGAGCGCATCGCCCTGGAAGACGAGTACTTCGTCAAGCGCAAGCTCTACCCCAACGTGGATTTCTACTCCGGCATCATCTACCAGGCCATGGGCTTCAAACCGGAGATCTTTACGGTGCTGTTCGCCATTCCGCGCACGGCGGGCTGGCTGGCCCAGTGGCAGGAGCTGCTGGAAGACGCCGAGCAGAAGATCGCGCGCCCGCGCCAGGTCTATACCGGGCACATCGTGAGGGATTTCGTTCCCCTCGAGAAGCGGGGCATTCCGCCAGCCTCCGCCAAGGCGTAAGGGCACGTAGCGCCGGCGGTCGATTTTTGCCGCCGGTGGGTTCAGGCCCGTCTCAAAGACACCGGCGGCAAGATCGCCGGCGCTACTCGGCCGCGATGGGCATGCGGATGGTGAATGTGCTGCCCTTGCCCACCTCGCTCTGGACGGAAATAGTGCCGCGGTGCGTGGTCACGATCCCGTAAGCGATGGACAAGCCGAGACCCGTGCCTTTGCCGCTGGCCTTGGTGCTGAAGAAGGGATCGAAGATGCGATCGATCTGCGCCGGAAGTATACCGTGACCCGTGTCCGAAATCGCCACCTCGACGCTTTTTTGGGGTCTGAGGTGACGCGTGACGATGGTGATGGTGCCTCGTTCATCCATGGCCTGAACCGCATTCATGAGGATGTTCATAAACACCTGCTGGAACTGCGATCCGTCGGCGATAACGCGAGGCAGCTCCGGAGCCAGGTTCTGGACCAGGGTGATGTTGAAAAACAGCGCTTGTTTGGTGACGAGAGACAGCGTGTCCTCGAGAACCTTGTTGAGGTCCACCAGTTCCGTGTTGCTCTTCGACTGCCGCGAGAATTCGAGCAGGCCCTTCACAATGTCGCGGCAGCGCTCGGTCTGCCGGATGACCTCCTCGAGGTTTTCCCGGTTGGGATCGTTATCCCGCATGTCTTCGACGGTGAGGGCGGTCAGCGCCAGGATGCCGCCCAACGGATTATTGACTTCATGCGCCACGCCGGCCGCCAGCATACCCAGTGAAGCCAGCCTCTCGGATTGCGCCACCCTGGCCTGCATGGCCACCAGCTCCTCGGTGCGCTGCCTCACCTTTTCCTCGAGGGTCCGGCCCCATTCCTCGAGGTCGCCCCTCATCTGCCGGAGGCTCTGGAGCATGGCGTTGAAAGATTCCGCCAATAACGCGATTTCGGTGGGGGAATCCGAATGCACCTCCTGGTCGAACCGGCCCGCGATGATGTTGTGCGTAGCGGCCACCATCTCGCCGATGGGGCGAGTGATGTTGCGAATCATGTAGTAAGTTACGCCGATGATGAGGAGAAAGCCGCTGGTGGCAATGCCGAAGAACGAAAGAATCACGCGGTTCCGGATTTCCGTGTAGGTGTTCTCCAGAATGCCGACGGAGAGCATGCCCACGATGTTCCCGGCATAGTCGCGAATCGGATCGTACTCGCTGATGTGCCAGTCCTTCACGATAAATGACCGGCCTCGCCAGGTTTCTCCCCGTTTCAGGACAGCGGCGCTGACATCAGCCGGCGCTCGTGTGCCGACTGCCCGGGCGCCGGCGGCAGTTCGGACGCTGGTCGAGATTCGGAAATCGCGCTGGAATATGGTGACGGCGCCGCTATCCACGTCCCGGAACCGGTCGCCACGAAAAAGGAGTTCCCAGATGCGGTCCACAATGGCGAAGTTTCCGGTCAGAAGGACGCCTCCGTATAGAGCGCCCAGGGTCTCGCCGCGGGCGGCCTCCACGGGGGCGGCCGCCATGAGCGTCATGCCGGCGGGGAGAATCTCGGTGCCCGCGGCAACTTTGCCGGAAAGAGCCGCTTTCACAATGCCGATGGAAGATGCGCCGTCCATGGCCTGGCCGGGCTGAGGCACCCGCAGCACCACGCCTCCGCGCGGATCCGTGAGGGCCAGGAAATCGAATCCCGCGTCCTGGCGAATGCGTTCCAGGTAGGCGGCGAGCGAACCCCGGTCGCCAGCGGCGAGGTACTGTTGGACGGTTGTGCCGGAGGCCACAAACTGCACGGAGAGCTTCAACGCCTGAAGGTGCTGTTCGTAGACCGTCCTGGCCGTGGCGAAATCGTGATCCACCGCCCGGCGCGCCTGGGTCATGATGGTGGAGCTGACGATCCATGAGCCCACCACCGACGTGACTAATCCGCCGGCGCCCAGAATCACCAGATAGCTCAAGATCAGCCGCGCCTTGAGCGACAGCCTGCGGGAACCGAGGCTAAAGCGCATGACGTTGGGCGCTTTCACGCCGCCTTTCCCAGGCGTTGGCGGATCTTCTCCAGCAACTGAACCAGGTCCACCGGCTTCGAGAAGAACATGTCATGCGCCAGCCAGCCGCCGCTCTCCGGGATCTCGAAGTCCGGGAGGTGCGTGCAAAACGAGCTGATCACAAATATCGGGACATTCTTCAGCTCGGCATCGCGGCGCATTTCCTGGATGGTGAAGAACCCTTCGGTCCTCTCGGTCATCATAATGTCCATGAGGATCAGGTCGGGCCGCTCCAATTTCGCCAGCTTCACGCCTTCCTTTCCGCCATACGCCTTGAAAACGGTGAAGCGGTTCGCCTCGAGGAAACATGCGACGGCTTCGGAGAAGTCCCTGTCGTCGTCCACTATCAGTATTCGTTTTTCTTTCATGGTCATTCCCAACCCCCCATTTCCGTGTCTTCCGCCGGTGCGCACCACGCCGGCAAGCGCACCCGAAAAGTCGAGCCGATTCCGGCCTGGCTCTCGACCTCGATACTCCCACCCATTTCCGAAACAATTCTCTTGGAAATATGCAGTCCCAGGCCCGTGCCCTCCGTCCTCTTGACGCCTTCCTCCTTGATACGGAAGAACTCGTCGAAAAGAAACGGCCGGTACTGTTCCGGGATGCCGACGCCCGTGTCGGCGACGGCAATCACCACCTCGCCGCCGGAAAGGCAGCCGGAAACCGCGACTTTTCCGCCAGGCTTGTTGTACTTGATGGCATTCGTGATGAGGTTGTCAAACAGAACATTCATGCAGTTCCGGTCGCCCCATACGCACAACGCCTCTTCCGGCCAGACAACGTCGAGCGAAACCCTCTCGGCCGCCGCCATCTCCTCGTAGCTCGTCAGAATGTCCGAGACGATGGGTTTGAGGTCTATCTCGACCCTCTCCTTGACGAGCGAGCCCCCCTCGACTCTGGCCAGGGTGAGCCAGTCCGTAATCAGGTTCTGCAGTTCCTCGGTCCGCTTGAGGCAGCGGTCGATCCATTCCTGCCTCCGGGCTGGATCGTCTTTGGTTTGGTCGAGGTGCTTGAGCACGTCCAGGTACTGGTGGATGGCGACCAGGGGCGTCCGCAGTTGATGCGACACGAAGGTGACAAAGCGCCGCTTGAGGAGCGCGCGCTCCACTTCACCGCGCTGCGACTCGAGCGCCAGCCGGCGCCGGTCCAGCCCGCGGTTGATAATCATCCGCAGCTCATCCGGCGAAAACGGTTTGGGCAGGAAATCGTATGCGCCGGACTTCATGGCCTCCACCGCGGTGTCGATGGTGGCGTAACCCGTAATGACCACCATAATGATCTGGGGGTCGATTTCATGGACGCGGGAAATGACCTCGAGGCCGCTGATTCCCGGCATCTTGAGGTCCACCACCACCAGGCCCGGCTTGAGCTCCGCCACACCTTCGAGGCCCCGGGCCCCATTTTCGAAGGCCTCCACGCGGAGACCCATCTTGGACAGAATCTTGCCGCATGAGAGGCGCATCGCGTAGTCGTCGTCGATGACGACGACAGTGTCCGGCGCCGCCGCTTCACTCATGGCACCCTCCCCGCGCCCGCCACAGCTTTCGCCAGAACATCGAGGAACCGGGGAATGTCGAGCGGCTTGGTGAAGTACCCGTCGGGCCGGATCATCTCGACTTCGGCCGACATGGGAAAACGCTCATCGGGGCTTTCCTCGATCGAGGAAACCACGAAGATCGGGACCTGGCGGTGCTCCGCATACTCGTCCCGATATTTGAGCGCGTGGGTCACGCCGTATCCCTCCACGGAGGTCTCCATCATGACGTCGAGGAGGATGACGTCGGGTTTGTGCTCGAGCACCTGCCGCAAGCCCTCGCGTCCGGAGCCAGCTTCGAGCACCTCGTAGCCGCGAGCCTCGAGAAGAGATCTCACCGAGACCCGAAAATCCTGGTCGTCGTCGATCAGGAGCACCTTGGCCGACATACCAGCCTCCTTGACGGGGCATGCTTTAGCTTGCCCTGCTTGATTATAGGATAAGTAACTCCGAAACTGAAGCGCCACCCCGGACGAGGGTGTGCCGGCACTTGTGGTCCGGGGTCGCGGTAGGGATGCCGGTTGCCCGGCACCCCCCGCACGGACCCGTGCGGGCGCTTATTAGCGCACACGGTTCTTATCGCGGATGACTGGCGCAAAACCGCTCCAAAGGATAAGGGTGTAGCCCCTTATCTTTCTTTGCTGCTCCCCGCACACCTGTGAGGCCCCGTGACCCGATCTCC
>Ga0187877_1000410_pt1 | contig 54962 bp, 50 predicted proteins | sample June2016WEW_17_1_3_FD_132430 | JGI IMG/M metagenome (GOLD analysis project Ga0187877, IMG submission 132430) | Peatland microbial communities from SPRUCE experiment site at the Marcell Experimental Forest, Minnesota, USA - June2016WEW_17_100 | ecosystem: Environmental > Terrestrial > Soil >...
CTGGTCGAACTCACTGAATGGTTCGAATCGCATCAACATGGCTGCATCCTTCCGCTGACTCTCGAGCAACTCGGTGTCGGCGACAGGCGGGCCTCGGGATCTGCAACTGACTCTACTCTAGTTATATATCACTAGCAAGTCACTTCTAGAATTAATCTGCTAAACTTCTTACGATGGCAACGTGGAGTTTTCTCACCAAGCACGCCCAGGTGCTCGTGTGCATCGCCCACGACCCCGGAGTGCGATTACGCGACATCGCCGCGACGGTGGGCATCACCGAGCGCAGCGCCTACGGCATCGTCAACGACCTGGCCGCAGCTGGCTACGTGGTCAAGAACAAAGAAGGACGCCGCAACCGCTACGCGATTCAAGCCCACCTGCCACTGCGAGAAGCGATCGGCCGAGAACGGACGATCGGCGAAGTGCTCGAGATCTTGGTCGACACGAACGACGCCGAGGGAGACGGAGGAGGATAACGATGACGAAATACGGGCGCAAGCCCATTCGCTGGCGGCAGGACGACAAGGGTCGAGCGCAGCCTCCGGGTTCATTTCAAGATCTATCGCGTGACGTAACTGGCAAGGTGCTCGGAGGAACGGCCGAGCGTTCGTCGACGGCACGGCTTCGGCGGATCATCATCGCGGTGCGTCGTCACCCGCTTTCTCGGACGACGCCGGCACCACGCCGTGAAAGGTCGCGGGACCTTGACGGGTTGGGAACCGTAGCGGAAAGCTGAGGCTTCCTCGCCCTCCTTCCTGAAAGGCTAGAAGTGATGATGCATCAAGCAACCGACCGCGACTTCACCGCGCAGAACCTCATTGACACGTCGACTGCGCCCGGACTCGAGGCCACGGACGAACACCAGGAATTGTGATGGCGGACACACCTCCAGCTCCGCAGGATCCTCAGCAGCACGAGACCCCGAGCGAATTGTCGCCCAGCCTCGCCGAGACTGCCCCACCACATCCGACTCTGCGGACTCGAATCTCAGGGACGTGGGTAGGAGTCATCATCGCGACTCTGGTGCTCACGCTGTTGCTGGTGTTCATCCTCCAGAACACGAAGCAGGTGAAGATCTCGTACTTCACAGCCCACGGGGCATTGCCACTTGGCGTGGGTCTCCTACTCGCCGCGATCGGTGGTGTGCTGTTCGCAGGAGTGGTCGGCTCACTGCGGATCTGGCAGCTGCGTCACCGTCTGGGCGACGCGGAGCATTCCAGTGGCCACAGCTGGAGACGCCGAAACCGCAAGGCGCCCAAAGCGGCTTGAACCGGAGCTCGTCGCCTCGGGGGGGACGCGAACTTCGCACTTAGATTGATTGATGACGACACGGCTCGCTTTCGCGTTCAAATTCGCCCATCTGCATGCGCGACGACTGCTCCATTCATGGTCGCTTTGCGATTGTCCCCGCCTCGCTCCAGCCAGTTCGCCCGCTCTTACACCTGTCGGTTCGCCGACAGGACTTGCCAACCATCGGCGGCAGAATGCCCTCGAAATCGCCCGCCGGTGGAAGTGACCTCTCGGGTCGGTCGCATCAGGGCATGTTTGTCCACGACGATGTACAAGTGGGCCAACACCCGCGGCCCGGAGGCCGCCGGCCGGCCCTAATGGGCCGCCGTCGCCTCCGGCCCTAGCTCACCGACCAGGAACTGTCGCGGATAGCGCCACGAAGGGGCTGTTGTCCGCCTCGCGCCACGAGAACCTGTCTAAAAAGGGAGATCCGCACCCGAGCGCGGACGCCGAACGCGAGGACCAGCGGAAACGGCCTCCGGAAGGGCGCCGGGAGGGACTCAGAGCGGGACGAAACAGCCTCGCAGGGAAACCCGAGAGCTCAACAGCCGGAGACGCCACGCCCGACCCGCCGCAAGGCCGGCGAGCCCGCGGGCGACGGCGGCGCCACAAAGCGCCGACTGGGGCGGGCGCGACTGCTGAAAGCGCCAGGGCCCGCCAGCCCTAGGGTTTCGACATCTACCCGTTGACGGCGCAAAGGCGCCTCACGGCGCCGTCGCCCTGGACCGCCCTCTTTCACGCCAATCTTGTCGCCGATGGAGTTGGGGACGGTCGCCGCAAGTCGACAATGACGTGACGTGCCTCGAGATCGCCTGACACCGGCCGAGGGCGCTCCGGGCGAGACGCACGCGGGGGTGGGTCGGAGCACCCGTGACAACTTTCGAGCTACCTCCCCGTCGGCCCGACTGACGGGTGGCGAATGCTCACGCCTCTTCGTCGTCGAGCGACTCGGGGTCGTCGAGGAGCGCGCCGAGTTCGGCGGCTTCGACGACATCTAGCGGGGGAACTTCCTCTTCGGTCTCATCGTCGAAGTCGATCTCGCTGTCGCGGGACGCGACCTCTGCGGCGTCCTCCCGGACGAAGGCCGGCGGCTCCTCGATGATCGGAACGCCGTCGGGCTCAAGCGCCGTGGCACGTCTCCGTGCCCTTCGTAGCGTCATCGACACCTCCCCTGTCTACTTTGCGGCGCGTCATGCGCCCCGTGTCGGGCGGCTGGCAAGGAGGGGTCCGCCCCGACGAGCCACGCTGACGAGGTGTTCGAGATGCCCAGGAGCACGTCATGTCGGGCGAGATCAGGCCGCAATCGCCGAGAGGCGCCGGCATCGCTCAAGGGGACCTCAGCAGTTCGGCAATCGCCGCCGCGAAGGCGTCGACTTCGTCTTCGGTCGTGTCAAACGCCGTCATCCAACGGACCTCACCGGTTGCCGCGTCCCAGGTGTAGAAGTGGAAGCGACTCTGGAGCCGACGCGTCGCCTCCGGGGACAGCCGCGCGAACACGGCGTTCGCCTGGACCGTTCGGGCGATCTCGACACCGGGAACACCCTTCACCCGTTCCTCGAGCCGGCGGGCCATCGCGTTGGCGTGCGTCGCATTCTGCAGCCACAGGTCCCCTGCCAAGAGCGCCTCGAACTGCACCGAGACGAAGCGCATCTTCGAGGCAAGCTGCATCGCCGCCTTCCGCACGTGGCGCAGGCCCCGCACCGCGTCGGGGTTGAGTACGACGATCACCTCGCCGAAGAGCAGGCCGTTCTTCGTCCCGCCGAACGAGACGACGTCGACCCCGACGTCGGTCGTGAACGTCTGGAAACCGATCCCCAGCGTCGCAGCCGCATTGGCAAGTCGGGCACCGTCTACGTGCACTTTCATGCCATAGCCGTGGGCACGCTCACAGATGTGCGCGATCTCATCGGGCGTGTAGCACGTGCCGAGCTCTGTCGACTGCGTGATCGAAACGACCCGCGGCGAAGCCCGGTGCTGGTTGTCCCATCCCCAGGCGTGAACGTCGAGTGACTCGGCGGTGATCTTGCCGTCCGGAGCCTCAAGCGTAAGGAGCTTGATCCCCGCGACCTTCTCGACAGCCGCGCATTCGTCGGTGTTGAGGTGCGCCGGGACCGCGCAGATGACCGCATCCCAGCGGTCCGTCATCGACTGCAAGCTCACGACGTTCGCACCGGTGCCGTTGAAGACGGGGAAAGCCTGCGCTCCGACCCCGAAGTGGCGCTGGAAGACCCGCTGGAGATGTGCGGTGTAGACGTCGTCCCCGTAGGAATCCTGATGCCCGCCGTTCGCGAGGACAATGGCGGCGAGCACGTCCGGGTGGACCGAGGCGCAGTTGTCACTCGCGAATCCGTGGAAATCGGGGTCATGGCGGCGGGAGGCGTCGGTCACGTCGAGAGATTAACCGTGGACCGGATCTCATTTCGCCGGGTTTCAGAGTCGCAGCAGCCGTCCGGGCTGCGTCGGGCCGTTTCTCCGACAGGTCGGGACGGCACTGACGACGCTGGCGCACCCACACCTCCCCCACAGCGATGATCCCTCTGCGCCGGCGCCCGTCGACGGCCCAAAGGGTCGATCAGCCGGGGCCCGTCCACCAATTCCCTCCCAGCGGAGACTCGCACGACGAACACCCAGTGCTCGCCAATCGCTCAGGCACCGGTGAACGCCGTGAGCTCGGCGACAAAGTCCGACCCGTACTGGAAGATGGCCGCGTACCCCGCTCCGGAGAAGACGTCGAGCCGCGAGTGCGCGATCCAGCGTGCCAGCTGGCGGGAGTTGACCACGGGAACGACCTCGTCGTCCGAGCCGGCGAAGATCAAAGTCGGGATCCCGATCGCTCCGAGGCCGCGCGCGACCGTGTCGCTGCGGTAGGACTCGGCGACTAGGGCGTCCTGCTGGTCGATCGCTGGGGCGGTGATGTCGTCGGGGCTGACCCCTGCGACGTCGGCAAGCCAGCTGGAGCGCGCCGAGTCAGCTCCCGGGGGAAAGAACAACCGGGACAGCTCCACCCTGGTCGCGGACGGCGATCCGAGCATGTTCGCGACGCCGGTTCCCGGCCGTCGGGATACCGGCCCCCCGGGGGTCGCGTCGGCGAGGACGAGGCGCCAGACGAGTCCCGGATGACGCTCGACGAGGGACATCGCGATCTCGCCCCCAAAGCCCCAACCGACCACGGTCGGCTGCGACAATCCGAGCGACCAGATCAGGCCGGCAGTGAGGTCGGCGAGGAACGGCACCGTCTCCGGGCGTGTGCTCGGCGCCGAATAGCCGATCTCCGGCAGGTCGAAGACCGTCACCCGGTAGTACGCGGCCAGCTCGAGCAGCACCTGCGGGTCCCAGGACGTCATCGAACCGTGCTCGCCCGCGATGAGGAGCAGGTTCGGACCCGACCCGAACCTGCGGAACGCGATCCGGACCGACTCGGATCCCATCGTCCCGCCGCGCAGCAGCCGTGGCGCGACCCGGCCGTGCTTGACCGGCAGGACAGCCACGCGATCGACCGCACCGAGCATCGAGAAGATACCGGTCGTGGCCGAACCCGTGACGCCGGCGATGATCGGCAGCGTCGTCGACGTCGCAAGCAACGGACTCGTAGCACCTGGCGTCCCGGTCTGGCTACAGGCCGAAACGAAAGACGCGAGCAAACCGATGGCCCCCAACGCGAGTAGCGGAGACCTCGCGCGCCTGCGCGGCTTTCCGCGCCGGATCTGTGCCCTCAGCCAGCGCGTCGCAGCGAGCCCTTGAGGAGCGTCTTGCCGAACTCGAAGATCAACGAGGAGTTGCGCTCGGCATCCGTGAGCACATCGTCGAGCGCGGCGGTGAAGTAGTCGACCTCGTACGGGCCGATGACGAGCGGCGGAAGCAGCTTCACGACGTTCATCGAATCGGCCGCAACCTGGGTGATGATCCCATGCCGCGTAAACAGGGGCCCGACGACGATCTGCGAGAACAGACCCGTACGCGCCGCCTCGAGCAACCGGAAACGAGCCCGCTGGCGGAACGAAGTAGGCATGCCGAAGACGAGTCCGATCATGAGGCCCTTGCCGCGCATGGCGTGGAAGGTCTCGTGACGCTCAATGAGCGGCGCGAGCGCCTTTTCGAAGGCGTCGCCGGTCACCCGGGCGCGGTCGACAAGGTCCTCGTCGTCGATCGTCGCGAGCGTGGCCAAGGCGGCGACCATCGCGAGTTGGTTGTTCTTGAACGTCGAGGAGTGGACCATCGCTCGGTCCATCGACGAGTAGACCCTGTCGGAGACCATTGCCGAGCAGACCATCGCGCCGATCGGCACGAATCCCCCCGAGAGCGCCTTGGACATCGTCACGATGTCGGGAACGAGACCGTAGTGCTCGTAGGCCCAGAGCCGGCCGGTGCGGCCGAGGCCGGTCTGAACCTCATCGGTGACGAGCAGGGTCCCGTAGCGGTGGCAGAGGTCGGAAACGGCGTCCCAGTAGGACTGCGGCGCGCAGTTGACACCTTTGCCCTGGATCGGTTCGACGACGAAGGCCGCGACGTCGCGGGAATGCAACTCACGCTCGAGGGCATCGGCGTCCCCGAACGGCACCTCGTCAAAGCCGGGGATGAACGGTCCGAAACCCTTGCGGAACTCGTTCCCCCCGTTCAGTGACAGCGCGCCGAGCGTCAGGCCGTGGAACGCGTGGTCGCAGTACAGGACCCGAGATCGCCCGGTGGCGTAGCGGGAGAACTTCAGGGCGGCCTCGATCGCCTCGGCACCGGAGTTCGTGAAAAACACCCTGCCCATTCCGGGATGGCAGCGCCTCAGCACTTCGCTCGCCAGCACCCCAGGAAGGAGCGCCGCGTCCATCTGGACGAGATTCGGCAGGTCAGCGTCGATCGCCTCGTGGAGCGCCTTTTTCAGCGCGGGGTGGCTCCGACCCAGAGCGAAGACCCCGAACCCGGCGAGGAAGTCGAGATAGCGATGCCCGGTGTCGTCGTAAAGATAGGCACCCTCGGCCCGCGAGTAGAAGCGGTCGAAGCCGATCGAACGGAGAACCTTGACGAGTTGGGGGTTGATGTGCCGGCTATAGAGCTCGAAGTTCTCGCCCTTGTGGCTTGCCAGCACCTCATCGAGATCAAAGGCCATCGCGTCTCCCACCTCCGGAGGCCCCAGCGTATCGGCCGCACGCCGCCTCGCACGGGGCACGCGTGACCCGGTGGTACTGTCCCCGAAAGTGCGTGCCGGGGACTTGCATGACGACGGACGCGCGTGAACCGGCCGCAGGGCCTCGTCGGCATGGCCGTTTCGGCCCGATGACCACCACCCCGCCCGTCGAGGTGGCCGCCCCCGCCCGGGCCCGCCTGCGCCGCTACGTCCCTCCGGCGCTGTGCATCCTCGTCTACTGCGTCCTCGCAGCCTTCGTCTACGGCGTCCACCCGCCGGCGACGAGCGCCACATTGCCGACGTGCGCCTGCGGCGATATCCCCCCGGGCGTCTGGTTCCTCGCCTGGCCGGCGTACGCACTCGCGCACGGCCTCAACCCGCTGTATTCGAGCTGGGCTGACTACCCCTACGGCGTGAACTTGATGAACAACACGTCGACGCCGTTGCTCGGCATCGTCTTCGCGCCGTTCACGCTCATCTTCGGAGCGATGTCGACGTACAGCCTGCTCATGCGGGCCGCTTTCGCCCTCTCGGGCATCTCGATGTGCTTTGTGCTGAGACGCTGGACAAAGTGGTGGCCCGCCGCGTTCGTCGGCGGACTCGTCTACGAGTTCTCGCCCTTCATGGTCGGTCAAGCCCAATCCCACCTCTTCCTCATTTTCATCCCGCTGCCCCCGATCATCGCGGCCCTCATCGACGCCCTCTTCGTCCGACGAAGTCACGTCGTCCGCAACGGGATCCTGTTGGGCCTCGTTGCCGCGGCGCAGTTCATGATCTCGGCCGAGGTCCTCGGCATCACGTTGTTCGCCGCGGCCCTAGCGCTCTTGGTGATGGCCGTTCTCCATCCGGTGGCGACCCGGGAACGAGCAAGGGACATCGTCCGGGGAGCCGCGGCGTCGATCGCCACGGCGGTCGTTCTCGCCGGCTATCCACTGTGGATCTATTTCCGCGGGCCATATCACGTGGCCGGTGCGCCCCACCCGCTTTCCGAGCTCGAGAGCTACCAGTCGAGCCTCGGTTCGCTGATCTACCCCACGAACCTCGAGCGCTTCGGGTTCGGCAGCTGGCTCGCCAGAGGGATGGCGCTCACGCTGCACAACGGCGTCGAGTCGACGACGTACATCGGCATCCCGTTGCTCGTGCTCCTCGCCTACATCGTCGTCCGCTGTCGGCGGGTCGCCCACGTCCAGCTGTTCACGCTGGTCGCCGGCGGCGCCTGGGTGATCACACTCGGGGCCGAGCGGCACGGTGTCAAGCTTCCCTACTACCTCATCACGAAGATCCCGCTCCTCAACGGTGCGCTCGACCTCCGTTACTCCTTCCTCATCTACGCCGGGATCTCGGTCGTCGTCGCGATCGGCCTCGACCGGATGAACCGCGAGGGCGTCTTCGCCGGTTTCCCCGGGGCGCGCCCGCTCGTCGCGGCAGCACAGCAACTACCCGGCGACGCCGGGGCGGTGCCGTGCCCTCCGCGCCGCCAGCTCGCAAGGTCGCTCGGCTGCCTCGCGGTGTTCGCCCTGGCTCTCTCGCCCCTGCTCCCGGACCTGCCGTACGCTTCGGCGGCTCCAGGAGTGCCCGCGCTGTTCACCGCAGCGAGGACGCCGCTGCGGTCGGGCTCGGTCGTCCTGTCGTACCCCTTGCCCATCGGCTACGAAGGCTTCAACGACCAGGCGCTGCTCTGGCAGGCCGCCTCCGCGATGCGCTTCAAGCTGATCGCCTTCCGCGGTGCTGTCTCGGACCGGACCGATAGCAGACCGCTACGCCAGGCGGAACTGCTCCTGCCGCCCTACGCCGCCGAGAAAGTGCTCGTCTACTGGCTCTACGGGCGACCGAGCCCACCACCGCCGAACGACGCCGCGACAGCGAGAGAGATCCGGATCTTCCTGCGCCGCTACCATGTCGGCGCCGTCACCGTCGTCCGCCAAGGTCGCCCGATCGGCCCAGTGCTCGCCTACTTCACCGCGGCGCTGGGCGTCCGGCCGGTCCAGTTCCTCGGTTCGTACATCTGGCCGGACGTGCGGAGCGACCTGCGGCGACTGATCTCCGCCTAGCTCTGGTCGGAAGGTCTTCTCGCGACGAGCGGGTGCCGAGGCGCGAGGCAGCGAATCGGTAGCCTCAACGTGATGGCCGACAGCCCCCGGGGATCGTTCTGCTTTGTCCACGCCGCCGATCTCCACCTCGACACGCCGTTCCGGCTAGTCCACGACCTGCCGCCCCGCATCGCGGCGGCGCTGCGGCAGGCCTCGCTGCAGGCATTCGACTCGATCGTCGAACTCGCCCTCGAACGCAAGGCCGCCTTCGTCCTTATTGCCGGCGACGTCTACGACGGTCCAGAGCGCGGTCTGCGCGCCCAGGTGCACTTCCACAAGGGCCTGGCGCTCCTCGCCGGAGAGGGAATCCCGAGCTTTGTCGTGCACGGCAACCACGACCCGGTGACGACTGGCTGGTCGGCGATCAGCTCCTGGCCCCAGGGCGTGACGATCTTCGGAGCCGACTCCGTCGGGCTCGTCCCCGTAGAACGCGACGGCAGCGTGATCGCGACCGTCCAGGGCATCAGCTACGCCACCAGGGAGACGACGGAGAACCTCTCGCGGAGGTTCCGGCGGCCCGACGGGCCGGGTCTCCACGTCGGCCTGCTGCACGCCAACCTCGAGGGCAGCACCGGACACGACGTCTACAGCCCCTGCAGCCTCGACGACCTCCGACGGGCGCGCCTCGACTACTGGGCCCTCGGCCACGTCCACAACCGCCGGATCATCGCCGGTAACGGACCGGGTGACCCCTGGATCGTCTACCCCGGGAACTCCCAGGCGCGCAGCCCCAAGCCGAGCGAGCAGAGCGCCAAGGGAGCCGTCGTCGTCCATGTGCGCGACGGCGTGGTCAGCGACGCTGAGTTCGTGGCGTGCGACCGCGTCCGCTTCGAAGAGGTCGAGTGCGGGATCGAGGGCGTCACCGACCTCCCGGCGCTCGCGGAACGCCTCGCCGATCTCGGTGCCGACCGGGTCGCGGCGGCCGAGGGCCGCTCGGTTATCCTGCGCGCCCTCCTCGTCGGGCGTGGCGCGCTCCACGTCGTCCTCGCCCGGCCCGGCGCTCCCGACAGTCTCGTCGCCGAGCTGCGTGACAGCGCCGGCGACCGCGATCCATTCTGCTGGTGGGACGAGGTCAGAGACGGCACCCGGGGCCTCGTCGACCGCGACGCGATCCGCCTGAGGGGCGACTTCGCCGCGGATCTCCTCGAGCTCGCCGACAGCGTCCGGCTCGATCCGGGCGCCGCCGCCGAGCTCGCCGAGCGTCTCGTCGCCGGGGCGCCCCGCGTCTTTACCGGCGCGCTCGGTGGCATCGTCAGCGACGGCGAGCGGCTCGTCCGACTCCTCGACTCAGCGACGTCGGTGGCGCTCGACGCCGTCGTGGGCGACGAGACGTGAAGATCACCGGGATCCACGTCGACGGCTATGGCACCCTCGCCGGGCTCGACCTCGACGGACTCGCACCGGACCTCTCCGTCATCTACGGGCTGAACGAAGCGGGGAAGTCGACGCTCCTCGACTTCGTCCGGGCAGCGCTGTTCGGCTTCCCAGACCGCCGGAGCCGTCAGAACCTGCGCGAGCCGTTGCGCGGTGGTCGCCACGGCGGGACACTCCGCCTCCTCGACGAAGACGGGCGTCCGTGGATCCTCGAACGTCACTTTGACGTGCGCGAACCGGTGCTGACCGGCCCCGACGGACGCCGCGGCGGTGACGCGGAGTTGCGGGAGCTCCTCGGAGGAGCGAACGCCGGTCTTTTCCGCTCGATCTTCGCCTTCGGGATCGAAGAGCTGGCGTCGCTCGAGAGCCTCGACGACAACGACGTGCGCGATCTCGTGTTCACAGCCGGGGTCCTCGGGGCGGGACGCTCGGCGACGCGTGCCATGCGCGAGCTCGAGGCCCGCCAGGCCGGGATCGTCCGGCAACGCAGCCCCGAGGCGCGTGCCAACCAGCTGCACCACCGGCTCGCCGAAGTCGAGTCCCGTCTGCGCGCGAGCCGCGGCGCGACCGAGGCCTACGCCTCGGCACAAGCCGAGTACCGGAGACTTGGCGCGATGTCCGGCGCCGCGAGATCCCACCTCGAGGAGCTGCGCCGCCGGGACACCGAGCTCGACCGCCTGCAGAGGTGTTGGCCGATGTGGAATCGGGCTTGCGACGCCCAGGCGAAGCTCGCCGCACTCACCCCGCCAGACGAAGCCGAGGGAATGCTCGTCGGCCGCGCCTCCGAGATCCGCAGCCTCGACGCTGAGCGGTCGGCTTATGCGCTAAGGCTCACCTCGCTCGGCAAGCTGCAGCTCCAACTCGAAGGGATCGAGCGAGATAGCCAAACACAGCTTGCAGAGAGGTCGCGCCTCGAGCAATCGCGCGGCCCAGCGGCCGGCGACGGGCCGGTGACCGGGCGCGGGACGCCTCAGCCGCCCCGCAGCGAGGCGGAATTGCGTGCTGCAGACCAGACGCTGCAGCTGCTGCGCAGCCTCATCGGCCAGCGCGACCAGCTGCTCACCTCACAACGCGAGCAGGCGGCACTGGATCGCCTCGCCCGCCGCCGGACTTCGCAGGCGGCTCGGCCCAAGACCGCGGTCGCGCTCGTCACCACGGCCTTCGCCGCCACCGTCGCCGTCGCCGTCGCCGAGTTCGCCGGCCATCACGCGACGCTCGGGGCCGTGAGCGTCCTGGCCGCACTGGCGCTTGGCGCGACCGCGGCGCTGCTCGCCGCAGGTTCCGGCGCGGCGCGCCCCCCGGCCTCGCCTGGCTCAGACGGCGAGACCGTGGCGTCGGTCGACCCGCAACGCCTGGCAACGGAGATCGGACGCGCCGCCACAGAGCTCGGCCTCGCCGCGACGCCGGTTCTCCCCGAGGTCGACGCCGTCGCCAGTCGTCTCGCAGGAGAAAGGGAGGACCGGCGGCACGCCGACGAGATCGACCACGCCCTTTCCCAGATCGACGCCGAGCTCGCCAAACTCGCCGAGGCGCACCGACGGGTGTTGCGCGCCGTCGAGTCCGAGTCGGCGTCGATCGGCAGCTTCGAGGATGCCGTTTGGCAGTTGGCGTCGGCGTGCGGCCTCGACGCGGCCGGGGAGGCCACCGACGTCTGTGCCCGACTCGTGTCCGCCCTCGGTGCGGCGGAGAATGCCGCGGCGGCTCGGCGCAACCTCCTCGCAGCGATCGACGAGGCGAACGCCGATCTCACCCAGGCCGCCGGCCTCGGCCCGGATGCCGAGCGACTTCGGGCGGAGCTCTCGACGGGCGAACTGGCCGCCTGGGGCGCCGAGAGCGCGGCAACAAAAGATCAGGTCGCCGCGGCCGAAAGCGAATACGAAAAGTCGCGTGACGACGAACGTGGCATGGAACAAGAGCTCGAGCGTCTCCGCTCCTCGGACGAGGTCGCCTCCCTCGAGCTCGAGCGGGCGGCACTCGCGACCCAACTCGATGACGCCCTCGAGCAGTGGACGGTTCTCGGTCTCGCGCGCGCGCTCCTCGAGGCAACCTTCGCCCGTTACGAGCGCGAGAAGCAACCCGCGGTGATCGCCCGCGCGAGCGAGCTCTTCGCCGACGTGACCACCGGCCGCTACGTCCGGCTCGTTGCGCACGAGGACGACCGCGCCGCACACCACGGCATCGAGGCGATCTCGGCGCGGGACGAACGGATCGATTCTGGGTCGCTCAGCCGCGGCACGGCCGAGCTGCTCTACCTCTGCCTGCGGCTCGGGCTCGCCGCGGCCCACGCCGAGCGCACGGTCCGCCTACCATTCGTCCTCGACGACGTGCTCGTCAACTTCGATCCCGGACGAGCCGTTGTTGTGGCGCGGGCGATCGCGACCCTGGCGCGATCGCATCAGGTGCTGGCGTTCACCTGCCATCCACACGTCGTCGAGGCCTTCCAGCGGGCTGCGCCCGAATGCGCCCTGATCGAGCTGCCGCTCGACATCGCGACGGGCCCGAGACCGGGTTCGTAGCCGCCCGTCAGACGGTCATGCTCAGTCTTGCGCGACCTCACGCGCGAACGCCGTCGTCTCGTCCCACCCGGTGACGACGGCGACGAAGATGACCAGGGTGAGGATGTGGACCCCGGTGCACCACAGGCAGATCTTCCCTATCTCATAGAGCTCGGCGTAGAGCAGGTAGCAAACGAAGCCGATCCCGGCCACGGCAAGCGCGAGGCGCGCCGGGGCGACAAGCACAGAACGCGAGCGCCACACGGCGGGCAGCGAGAACACGATCATCGCCACGAAAAAGGGAAGTCCGAGGACGGCGACGGGGACGCCGAACAGCACCGATTCGGCACTCGCCGTCACGGCGGAACAGTCGACCGTTCCCGAAGCCGGGCAGACGAGCGAAACAACCGTCGTGTAGTGGGCGAGCGTGAGGTAGGTCGCGATCCCCAGGCCGGCGATCGACGACGCGAGCACGATGGCTAGGCGCGCGCTGATCTTCGGGCGCGGCGGTTCCGCTCCGCCCGGCGCGGCCAGCCGGCGCGGGACTCGCGAATGAAACCCCCGCCGCGCCGTCGAAGGCGGTGGCGGAGTCACGATGCGGCGACCGCGCCCCGGGGTCGGCGACTTCGGCACGACTACGAGATCTTCTTCGCCGCGGCGATCACCTTCTCCGCGGCCTTCACGCCCGGCGTCGCACAGACGCTTGCCGGCTTGCCGCCGTCGGCTCGGCAGATCGCCGCGGTGATGTAGTTCGTCTCGATGACGAACTCCCTCGCGTCGATCGCCTTGCCGATCGTCGAGGACGGGTCGGCGATCGCCTGCGCGATCCTCAACACACCCGGACCGCCGCCCGCGATCGGGTCGATCGTCCCGCCGAGGGCCGCGGCCCCCGACGAGACATCCCGGTTGGCGATGTCAAGGAAGGGAATCCCCGGCCCTCCCGGGTCGAACTTGCTCGCCGTCGTGCCCGTCAGCGCGCCGTCGTAGGTCGTGTAGAGCTTTTTCACGTCCTTTGGCAGCACCTCGAGGGTTCTCTCGTTGCGGTCCCCGGTCTCATAGGGCGAAAAGACAAAGTACTTGGTCGTGTAGGTCGCCCCGAGGAAGCTCAGCGTCGGGATCGGCGGCACGTCAGCAGACGACGAGGTTTCCTTCAGCCCCTTGAAGGTGCCGAAGCGGTCGAGCGCGGCGACGAGCGACCAGCGCATCACGGCGCAGTATGGGCAGTACTCCGCACCGACGTAGACGACCCGGGGAAGTCCGTGCTCGGTGAGGCTCGGCTGGTCGGCCGTCTCCACGAACGGGTCGGATTCCGATCCCGTGCCGACCGCGTTGTACGTCGCGGTCGGGACCTTCGCCAGCACGGCGACGACCGCGGCCGGGGCCGGGGCCGGGTCGCGGCCGGAGGCGACGCCGCCCGTATCCGAGCTCTTCGAAGCCGTAAGTTTCACGACGATTAAGACCGCGACAACGATGAGGACGACGCCGACCGCCAGCCAGCCGAGCCGCGACGATCCCTGGCGGTGGGACCGCTGGTAGCGACGGGCGGCGCCCGCCGAGCGCGGCGTCGTCTCGCCACCGAGGCGCCGCGGTCCGGACGGTTGTTGCGGGCGGGTGGGGCGACGCGAGCGCTTCTTGCCTGAGGCCATGTCGTTGCCTTCCGTATCGAGACGGTCGGCATACTACCGGGCGAGGCTGGGTGCGACCTGGTCAGCAGGTGGGCGAAGCCGAGAGCCTCGTCTGTTAGGTGTCGCGGTCGCCGTCGCCGCCGGTTGCGAGATCCCCGAGGGTCTCGCGGATCTTCCCGACGACTTCCTCGGAATTGTTCGCGTCAGGCCCTTTTTGCGCGAAAAGGACCTGACGGTCGGCAGCGGCCTCGGCCTCGGCGCCAGCGTCGGCAGCAGCGAGCCGGGCGTCGATCCCCTCGGCAACGATCCTTCCCGCCTCGGTGACGAGGGCTTCGACCATCTCTTCTTCAGGGACGACCCGCACAATCTTGCCCTTGATGAACAGATGGCCCTTCTTCCTGCCCGCGGCGATGCCGAGGTCGGCGCCGCGCGCCTCGCCCGGCCCGTTGACGACGCAGCCCATCACGGCGACCTGCAGGGGAATCTGGCGCGCCTCGAGCGCTTCCTGGGCGCGACTCGCGACCGCAATCACGTCGATCTCGGTGCGCCCGCACGACGGGCAGGCGATGAGGTCGACGCTGCGGCGGCGTCGCAAGCCGAGCGCCTCGAGCAGCTTGCGACCGGCGCGGGCCTCTTCGACCGGGTCGGCGGTGAGCGAGTAGCGGATCGTGTCCCCGATCCCCTCGCAAAGAAGCGTCGCGATGCCCGCCGTCGTCTTGATGAGCCCACCGGGAGGCGGTCCCGCCTCGGTCACCCCAAGGTGCAAAGGGTGGTCGAAGGTCTCCGCGGCCAGCCGATAGGCCGCCACCATGAGCGGCACGTTCGACGCCTTCACCGAGATCTTCACGTCCTCGAAGCCCACCTCGGCGAAGTAGCCGAGCTCGATCTGCGCCGACTCGACGAGGGCCTCGGGGGTAACGCCACCGTACTTTCCATACAGCTCGGGGTTGAGCGATCCGGCGTTCACGCCGACGCGGATCGGCACGCCGCGATCACGCGCCTCGGCGGCGACGAGCCTGATCTCGACCGGTTTGCGGAGGTTGCCCGGATTGAGACGGAGCCCGTGCACCCCGGCCTCGAGGGCGGCGAGCGCCATCTCGACGTGGAAGTGGATGTCGGCGACGATCGGTACCGGAGAGCGCGGCACGATCCGGGCCAGACCCTCGGCGGCTTCGGCGTCGTTGCACGTGCACCGCACGATGTCCGCCCCCGCCCCGGCGAGCTCGTAGATCTGCGCCAGTGTCCCCTCGACGTCGCCGGTCCTCGTCGTCGTCATCGACTGCACCGAAATCGGCGCGCCGCCGCCGATCGCGACCGAGCCGACCATGATCCGCCGGGTCGGCCTCCTCGGGGCCATGTTCAGCGCCGCAATCTCCACCTTCGTCCTTCCTCGCCAACCGCTCCGTAGTCTGCGCTTTCTCCCAGCCTACGGCCGGTCCGACCGGCGGCCGACTGCGGCCCGGCTCAGCCCCCCGGGAGGTGCGGCGGCTGCAGGATGTTCACGTAGAGCGCGCCGAGCCCGATGAGGACGATGAAGGCGAGGAAGACGTAGGCGACGGGCATCATCTTGTTGACGTCGAGGTGGTAGGCGTGGCCGCGTCGAGAACGGATCCGCTCGTAGACGGCGATCACGACGTGACCACCGTCGAGCGGCAGCATCGGGAACAGGTTCACGATCCCCACGAAGACGTTGATCGCGACGAGGATGGAGAGCAGGTCCGTCACGTTGATCTGCAGGGCCTGAACGGCAATCTCGACCGCGCCGGGAAGCGACAGGATCTCCCCTGAGCCCGTCGATCCCGAGGGATGCGATGCGCCCTTGCCCGACTTGGCCGACGACGTAGCGTTGCCCGCCGTCGCAATGTCGTGGGCGAAGGCCCGCAGCCCGTGGAGCGAGAAGACCTGGGCGATCCCCTCGCCCGTCCAGGCGAATTCCCGGCCGAGAACCACGCCCGCCCGCCCGAGCGCCACGAGCGGGTCCGCCGTCACCAGCGTCTGCCCGCCGAGCTCGACGCCGATCACGCCGACGGGCCTTCCCCCGGTCTTTTCGGCGATCACGCGGCCGCTCGCCGACCGGACGTCGGCGTGGCGACCGTCGATCGGCGTCACCTGGAGGGCGACGAGGCGCCCATCTCGCCGGACGACGAGGCGAAGGCGTGATCCGGCGTGGCCCTCGATGAAGGAGATGAACCCCGCCAATGACGTGAAGTGGTGGCCGTCGATGGCGACGAGGACGTCCCCGACCCTCACCCCAGCAACCTTGGCGGGGTTCGGCCGGTTGACGAAGGTAACGAGGGCGGTCACCTCGGTATGGGGGACCGCAACCGGGAGCCCGGTGAACGCGACCATCCCCCAGAGCAACCCGAAGGCGACAATGAAGTGCGTCGCCGAACCGGCGAGGCCGACGACGAGCCGGCGGGGGAAGGTAGCCTGGCGGTAGCTGCGGGCCTCGTCGGCCGGGTCGACCTCTTCGAGCATCGTCATGCCGACGATCCGCACATAGCCACCAGCGGGGATCGCCTTCACCCCGTACTCGGTCTCGCCCCGCCGTATCGACCACAGCCGTGGCCCGAAGCCGAAGAAGTACTCCGTGACCTTCATCCCCGAGAGCTTCGCCGTGACGAAGTGGCCGAACTCGTGGAGCATCACCATGACGACGAGCGCGGCGACAACGATCAGCACGTCGAGCCCGTGGAGCACCGCGGCGAGGACGATCACCGCGACGGCGAACACCGCGAGCCTGATGAGCGCGCCCGCATTCGTCGGTTCGGCCTGCACCGGAGGGGTTGTCGAAGCGGTCACGCGCTCCGATTCTGGCGCGCGGCGGCCTGGATCGCGACCGCGCGCGCCGCGGAGTCCGCCCCCAGCACGTCGTCGACCTCGACGAGCGTGCTCGGCTCGTGGGCAGCGAGTGTCTCGGCGACGACGGCGGCGATCCCCTGCCAGCCGATTTCGCCGGCGAGGAAGGCGGCGACGCCGACCTCGTTCGCCGCGTTCAGCCATGCCGGGGCGCTCCCCCCGGCTCGCCCCGCTCCGAGGGCGAGCCCGAGGCACGGGAATGCCCCGGGGTCCGGCGCCGCGAAGTCGAGGTGCGGAAGCTTCCGCCAGTCGATCCTCCCGTAGGCGACGTCCAGGCGTGCCGGGTAGGAGAGCGCGTAGCCGATCGGCAGCCGCATGTCCGGTTGCGAAAGTTGGGCGATCGTCGCGCCGTCGCAGAATTCGACCATCGAGTGCACGATCGACTGCGGGTGGATGACGACCTCGATGCGCTCGTAGTCCACGCCGAACAGTTCGTGCGCCTCGATCACCTCGAGGCCCTTGTTCATGAGTGTCGACGAGTCGACGGTGATCTTCGGGCCCATCTGCCAGGTCGGGTGGGCGAGCGCGTCGTCGACGGTGACCGAGGCGAGCTCATCGGCCGTCCGCCCCCAGAACGGCCCGCCGCTCGCCGTCACGACCAGGCGGACCACGTCGTCCGGCGCCACGGGCGCGCCCCGGCCGCCGCGACCGGGCGCGAGCGCGGCCTGATGCCGTTCGCCGAGGCACTGGTGGATCGCGCAGTGCTCGGAGTCGACCGGAATGATCTCCGCCCCCGGCGTCGCCCGGGCCACCTGCACGACCGGGGCCCCGGCGACGAGCGACTCCTTGTTGGCGAGCGCCAGCCTGCGGCCCGAGCGCAGGGCACGCACGGTCACCTCGAGCCCGGCGAAGCCGACGATCGCGTTGAGGACGACGTCGCCTATCTCGCCGAGCGAGGCGAGCCCATCAGCACCGGCGCGCACCTCGACACCTTCCGGGACCGCCGCGGCGAGCTCGGGCACCGCCGCTGGGTCGCCGATCGCCACCACCTCGGGATGGAACGCCGCGGCCTGGCTCCCGAGTACGGCGACCGAGCGGTTCGCGCCGAGCGCCACGACACGGAAGGCGCCGCGTGCCGTCGTGATGACGTCAAGCGCTTGGCGTCCGATCGAGCCGGTCGATCCGACGACGCTGATCTCGCGAGGTGACGTCATCCGATGTGGACGAAGCGGACGAGAAGGTACGTCGCCGGCAGCACGAAGAGCATCGCGTCGATGCGGTCGAAGACACCTCCGTGGGCGGGCAGCAGCCGGCCCATGTCCTTCAGCCCGAGATCCCTTTTCACGACGGACTCGAACAGGTCGCCGAGGGGAGCGAAGACGACGACGACCGCGCCGAGGGCGAGGGCGTTGGCCAGCCCGAACGGGTGGACCTGCGCCACGAGGCCCGCGGCGACCGCCAAGGTGAGGACCGTGCCGCCGATCAGGCCCTCGACCGTCTTGCCGGGACTGACCCGCGGCGCGAGCCGGTGCCGGCCGAGCTTCGAGCCGACGGCGAACGAGCCGATGTCGTGCGCGACGGTCAGGGCCACCGCGGCCCCGAGGTAGGCGACTCCGTGCCGCAGCGGGTAGGCCGTTGGGTTGAGGAGCAGCCCGGCGAACGAGCCGAGTACGCCGACCCACGTCACGACCAGCATCGTCACTCCGAGGTCGTCGACCGGCGACGCCGCTGCGGCGACCACGACGTGCGACGTCCCCGCCAGGACGACGACGATCGCCAGAACGACCGGGACGGCAACGGGGCCTTTCAGGTAACTGGCGACGACCAGGGCGGGAACCGCGACGAGGCCGATGAGCGCCGCCGGCCGATAGCCCGAAAGGCGCACCGCACCGAAGGCCTCGCCGGCGGCGACAGCCAAAACGACCGAGGTGAGCACGAGGGCCGGGAGCGGCCCGTTGGCGAAACAGAGCACGGCGACGCCGGCGAGGACGATCCCGGTCGCGGTCGCGACCACGGTGCTGCGCCGCGGCGGGCTCTCCGTCGGCACCTCCTGTCGCCAGGTGGCGCGATGGGCCGCCCGCCGCCACCGCGGACGGGTCCGAGCCGACCCGACGACCTGCTCCCACGCCGCGTCATCCGGCAGCTCGGCATCCTCGGCTCCGGGTTCGGCCGACGCCGCGGCGGCCCGCCGGCGTATCCGGCGACGCGTCGTCGGCGCGTCGAAGCCGAACTCGAAGGGGTCGGCGTCCGTCGTCGGATCCTCACCGCGCCCGGCAATCGCGGAGAACTCGTCAGCGGGCTCGTCCATCCCGTCGGACGTTTCGGCGAGGAACGCGAGGTCGGATTCGTCCTCTTCCCAGTCGGTCGCCGTCTGGCGCCAGCTCGGTCCCCGGGTCCCTCGCTCGCCGGCAGCGTCGGCCTCGCCGAGGAGCACCGATGGCACCTGCCCCGTCGGCGGCTCCGTCCAGTCGGGGAGCTCGAAGCGCGGGGCTTCGTCAGTCACCGGCGCTTCGGACGGCCGGCCGGAGCCGGAGTCGTCCGGCGGTCGACGCGAGGACTCGGACACCAGGCCCGCGGCCACCGCCGCCTCGACGGCGACGACGCGCACCTCCTCGCTCGTCGGCGTCACGGGACGGGCTGGGGTGTCCGCCGCCCGGGCGGCGTCGTCGTCAGCGGAATCGTCCGCCGGATCACGGTCGCGGGTCCGCCTCTCGTCGTCGTCCACGTTGCGTTCCCTCCGCGGGTCTCCCCGTCCGTCTCGCCGGGCTCGAGCCCGGGTCAGACCTCGAGCAGCTCCTGCTCCTTGTGGGCGAGCAGCCGGTCGATCTCGGTGACGAACTCGTGGGTCGCCTTGTCGAGCTCCTTGTCGGCGCGCTCGACATCGTCGACGGAGACGGCGCCGTCGTGCTCGTGGGTCTCGAGCTCGTGGCGCGCGTGGCGGCGGATGCTGCGCACCGCGACCCGACCCTCCTCGGCGCGCTGGCGGACCACCTTCACGAGCTCCCGACGCCGTTCCTCGTTCAGCTGCGGGAAGGTCAACCGCACGACCTCCCCGTCGTTCGACGGGTTGAGGCCGAGGTCCGAGGCCTGGATCGCCTTCTCGATCGCTTTGATCGCGCCTTTGTCGTAGGGGTGGATGACGAGGGTGCGTGCCTCGGGCACGGTGATCCCGGCAATGCTCTGCAGCGCGACCTCGGCGCCGAAGTAGTCGACCTTCAGCTTCTCCACAAGGACCGGAGCGGCCCGGCCGGTGCGGATCGCACCGAACTCGCCCTTGGTGTGCTCGACGGCCCGCGCCATCTTGTCCCGCGCGTCTTGGATCGCCTCATCGATGATCGAGTCGGCGGTCATCTGATCAGCGTACCGATCTGCTCGCCAGCGAGGGCCCCTCGGATATTCCCTGCGGTCATCAGGTCGAACACGAGAATCGGCAGGCCGTTGTCCTTACAGAACGTGACCGCCGTGAGGTCCATCACCCGCAGGTCGCGAGCGATGATGTCCATGAAGCTCACCTCGGTGTAGCGGGTCGCGGTGGGCTCGAGGCGGGGGTCGGCGCTGTAGACGCCGTCGACGCCGGAGTGCGTCCCTTTCAGGATCACCTCGGCCTCGATCTCGGCCGCCCGCAGCGCGGCGGGCGTGTCGGTCGTGAAGTAGGGGTTCCCCATGCCGGCGGCGAAGATGACGACCCGGCCCTTTTCCAGGTGGCGGATCGCCCGGCGCCGGATGTAGGGCTCGCAGACCTCGGCCATGTGGATCGCCGAGAGCACCCGCGTCGGCCGCCCCTGCCGCTCGATGGCGTCCTGTAAGGCGAGGGCGTTGATCACCGTGCCGAGCATGCCCATCGTGTCCGAGGTGGCGCGGTCGATGCCGCCACCCGCCCCTTCCTGGCCTCGCCAGATGTTCCCCCCGCCGATCATCACGGCGAGCTCCACGCCGAGTTCTTCCGTCGTCTCGGCAATCTCCCGCGCGATCCGGCCGACCGTTCTCGCATCGATCGTCTCGTCCGACGCCGAGCTCGCGAACGCCTCACCGCTGATCTTCAGCACGGCACGTTGCCAGCGCGGCTGGGCCGCCGTGACTCGGCGGGGCATCGCCTCGGCCGCCAGATCGGCCTCTCGGGGCGTCATGACCCCACGACGACCTGGGCGAACCGACGGATGACCGCCGGGCCGATGAGCTGGGCGATCGTCAGCTTCTCGTCCTTCGCGTAGGGCTGGTCGAGCAGCACGTGCTCTTTGAACCATCCGTTCAGGCGTCCCTCGACGATTTTCTCGAGGGACGCCTCGGGCTTGCCCTCGTTGCGGGCGATGGCGAGGATCGTCTCGCGTTCGGCGGCGAGCACCTCGGCGGGAACGTCCTCCCGGCGGAGGTACTCCGGACGGCCGAAAGCGATGTGGACCGCCACGTCGTGGGCAACCGAGGCCGGTCCACCGGCGAACTCGACGAGCACGCCGTTCACCCCTCGACCGTGCTGCACGTGAAGGTAGCTCTCGAGCACCGCGCCTGGTTCGGCCTCGAAACGGGCGTGCTGGCCGACGGCGATGTTCTCCTTCGTTGCCACCTTCAACTCGTCGACATTGTCGGCGCGACCGGCGAGAGCCTCCTCGCCGCCGGCGGCGAGCGCCTCGGCGAGGTCTTCGACGGCACGGACGAAGTCCGCCGACTTGGCGACGAAGTCCGTCTCGCACTCGAGCGCCACGACGGCTCCGACGCCGCGGCGGCCGTCGACGACGACGGAGACCGCGCCCTCGGCGCGCTCCCGCCCGGCGCGCTTCACCGACCCGGCGAGACCCTGTTCGCGCAGCCAGCGCTTCGCCTGCTCAAAGTCCCCGTCCGTCTCGACGAGCGCCCGGCGGGCGTCGAGGATCCCGGCACCCGTCGCCTGGCGCAGCACCTTCACATCGGCAGCCGTGACGTCAGCCATCTCAGGCCTCCGCCAACGGCGCCGACGCGACTTCGAGCTCGTGGCGCGGGGCGCGCCGGTCCGTCCCCGGCCCGCCTGCGGGTGCGCCGGGGACGACCGCTCCACCGTCGTCGCCGGCGCGGCGGGAGTGGATGAACCTGCCCTCTTGCACCGCGTCGGCCATCACCCGACACAGCAGGCGCCCGGAGCGGATCGCGTCGTCGTTGCCGGGGATCACGTAGTCGATGATGTCGGGATCGCAGTTCGAGTCGACGACGGCGATCACCGGGATGCCGAGCTTGTTCGCCTCGGTCACGGCGATGTGCTCCTTTTTCGTGTCGATGACGAACAACGCGTTCGGCAGCTTCGTCAGGCGTCTGATGCCGCCGAGGTTACGCTCGAGCTTCTCCAGCTCTCGCCGGAGCATGAGCGCCTCTTTCTTCGGCAGGGCGTCGAACTGACCGGAATCCCGCGCCGCCTCGAGTTCGGAGAGCTTGCGGACCCGCCCCGAGACAGTCTCGAAGTTCGTGAGCATCCCGCCGAGCCAACGCTCGTTCACATACGGCATGCCGCAGCTCGTGGCGTACTCGGCCACCGGGTCCTGGGCCTGCTTCTTCGTGCCGACGAAAAGAAGTGTTCCCCCGGCGCCGACGAGGTCGCGCACGAACGCGTAGGCGGTCTCGATTCGGGCGAGGGTCTGATGGAGATCGATGATGTAGATGCCGCTGCGCTCGCCGTACAAGAAGCGCTTCATCTTCGGGTTCCAGCGGCGGGTCTGGTGTCCGAAGTGGACCCCCGCCTCGAGCAGCTGCTTCATCGTGACGACGGCCACGCGTCGCTCCTTCCCAACGGTTCTGCGCAACCGGGCGTCGCGCCGTGAGGCGACCGTGGGCACGTCCGGCCGATCGATCCTGAGACCCGGGCGGGCCTCGGGTGCATGGTAGCCGCTCGGGCTGCGACGACGGTCAGGCCCTCGGGTGTGCCTTGCGGTACACGCCGACCAACCGCTCTTGCGATAGGTGCGTGTAGCGCTGGGTGGTCCGCAGGCTCGAGTGCCCGAGGAGCTCCTGGACGACGCGCAGGTCCGCGCCCCCGTCCAGCAGGTGCGTGGCGTAGGTGTGGCGCAGGGCGTGCGGGTGGGTCGGCACGGCGCTGCGTCGGTCGACGATGCGGCGCACGTCCCGGGGTCCGAGGCGCCGGCCCCGGGCGTTCAAGAAAACGGCGCCCGGCGGCGTCCCAGGCCCTTCCAGCACCGGGCGCGCCGCTTCGAGGTAGCGGCGACAGGCATCGCTCGACGGCTCACTCATCGGCACGCGCCGCTGTTTGCCGCCCTTGCCCCAGACGGTCACCGACCCGGCGGCGAGATCGAGGCCGGCGAAATCGAGCCCGCAGCACTCGCTGACCCGCAGGCCCGACCCGTAGAGCAGCTCGAGAACGGCGTCGTCGCGCAACCGCGTCGCCTCAGCGCGGGGCTCAGCCGGCGGATCCGTCGGGACCGCGCTCTCGAGCAGGACCTCGAGCTCGCCCATAGCCAGCACACGCGGCAAGCGAGCTTCGCCCGACGCCGCCGTCAAACGGCGCGACGGGTCTTCGCCGACGAGGCCCCGGCGCTCGGCGAAGGCGAAGTAGCGCCGCAGGGCAGCCGCCTTCCGGGCAATCGAGCGGCGCTTGTAGCCACGGGTCGTGAGGTAGGCGAGGTAGCGGCGGAGCATCAGCCGGTCGACCTCGTTCGGTCCGTCGACACCGGTGCGTCCGGCCCAGGAGGCGAAAGCTTCGACGTCGGCGCGATAGGCGCGCACCGTTGCTCCGGCCGCCGACCCCAGGGTCTGGACGAAAGCGTCGAACTCCCAGCTCACGGATCGAGCGTAGCGAACCGGCGCGACCGACCCGAGGAACACGCCCGGCCGCGATGCGGCAAGATGGGGTGATGGCGAGTCGCATCCTCATCGTCGAGGACGACGAGCGGATCCGGGCCTCGATGGGCCTCGCGCTCGAGGACGAGGGCTACGACGTCGTCGGGGCCGGAAGCGGCGAGGAGGCACGCGACCGCTTCGCCCAGTCGCTCGGTTCGGAGCCGTTCGATCTCGTGATCATCGACATCATGCTGCCGGGCATGGACGGCTTCGAGTGCTGCCGGGAACTCCGTCGCCAGAGCGCCGTCCCGATCATCATGGTGACGGCGCGCACCGACACCCACGATGTCGTTGCCGGCCTCGAGGCGGGGGCCGACGACTACGTGACCAAGCCATTCGAGCCCAAGGAACTCGCGGCGCGCATCCGTGCGCTGCTGCGCCGGGCGCGCTCGACCGAAGGGGGCCCGTCGACGCTCAGCTTCGGCGACCTCGAGATCATGCCGGAAGCGGGCGTCGTCCGGCTCGGCGGCAACGAGGTCCATCTCACGAGGACCGAGTTTCTCCTGATCTGTGAGCTCGCCGCGAACCACGGCAAGGTGCTCTCGCGCGAGCAGCTCCTCGAAAGGGTCTGGAGCTACGACTACTTCGGCGACGGTCGGCTCGTCGACGTGCACGTCCGGCGTCTGCGCACGAAGGTCGAGCCCGATCCTGCCAACCCGCGGTACGTGCTCACCGTGCGCGGGCTCGGTTACAAGCTCGCCCCGTAGATGCCGCACGGCGAGCGGCTGCACCGGCTCCTCCCTCTCCGGGGCGGGCAACGGGGGGACGGCCGATTCGTGCACCTCGGGTTGCGGGCGCGGATCACCGCCGGGTTCGCGGTCGGCGCCTTCATGCTCTCGTTGCTCATCACCTCGATCACGTACTTCACGACGAGTTCGTCGATCGTCGCCCAGGACGAGCACTCCTTCGAGCTCCAGGCGATCGCTAACGCGACGTCGCTGGACGAGAGCGTCTACGCCCGCGACCCGGCGATCCTGCTCGCGAACGTGCTCGCGCTCTCCGACGAGCTCCACTCCTCGACGTCGTACTCACTCATCTACCTCAACTCCCTCGACGCGTGGGTCGCGTCGTCGCCGTTCACCTTCTCCGAGAGCAACCTGCCGATTTCGCTCCGCGTCCTCACCTTGAGCGGCGAGACGGTGGAGCAGACGTTCTCGTTCCGGGGCGCGTCGTACTTCGGCGTCGGGATCTCCGTGCCGCTCGGCGCCCACTACTTCGGCGTGTTCAGCCTCAGCCAGGCCAGCGCGACCCTCCACGTGCTTCTGGCGTCGCTCATCGCCGCGGCCGTCGTCACGACCCTGCTCGGCGCGGCTCTCGGCCGCTGGGCCGCCGGCCGCACGCTGCGCCCGTTGCGCGACGTCTCCCGGGCGGCGTCGTCGATCGCGAGCGGGATGCTCGACACGAGACTCGAGACCCTCGATGAGCGTGACCTCGCCACACTGACGTCGTCGTTCAACAGCATGGCGGACCGGCTCCAGCAGCGGATCGAAAGGGACGCCCGTTTCACCTCCGACGTCAGCCACGAGCTCCGTTCGCCCCTCACGACCCTCGCGACCTCGCTGTCGGTGATCGAATCGCGCCGCGATGAACTCCCCGAGCGCGCCCAACGCGCCCTCGACCTGCTCGGAGCTGAGGTCCGTCGCTTCCAGCGCATGGTACGTGACCTGCTCGAGATCTCCCGTTTCGACGCGCGCTCGGCCGACCTCGCGACCGATTCGGTCGAAATCGGCGATCTCGTCCGCCACGCGGTCGCAGCGGGCGGGCACGAGAAGGTGCCAGTCGAGATAGACCGCGAAAGCGATCACCGCGAGCTCATTGTCGACAAGCGCCGCATCGAACGCGTTTTCGGGAACCTGATCGAGAACGCCGACCGTTACGCCGGCGGTGTGACCCAGGTCGTCGTCGAAACCGACGATCACGCCGTGCGCGTCTGCGTCGACGACTCCGGGCTGGGGATACCGCTGGCGGATCGCGACCGCATCTTCGAGCGGTTCGCGCGCGGCCCCGGCACCGCGGGCAGCCGGGGGGCGGGCGCCGGCACCGGTCTCGGACTGGCGCTCGTGCAGGAGCACGTCCGACTCCACGGGGGACGGGTGTGGGTCACTGACGCGCCGACCGGCGGTGCCCGCTTCGTCGTCGAACTGCCGATCTCGCAGTCCGCGCCCGAGCAGGACACCGACGCGGTCGGTGCCCCCCGCGGCGGAAGCCCAGGCACCGGCCGATGAATCGCCGGGTCCGGCTCGCTGCGGTGGGGGTCGGCTTCGTTGCCCTCGCTGGCGCTGCCTCGGGCTGCGGCATCGCCCTGCAGACGACCGCCCAGCCCTTCAACGTCCCGGCGAACAAGTTCACCTCGCCCACCACGCCACGGATGGCGAGGCACCCCGGGAGGGCGATCGACGTCTACTTCCTCACGAACGGACACCTCGTCGCCTCGGTGCGTCACTTACCCCGGGGCAACCGCTCGTCCGACCGCACGGTCCAGGCCGCGCTCAACCTCCTCGACGCCGGACCGACGAGCGCCGAGTTCGGGCTCGGCGTGACGACTGCTCTGAGCGTGTCCCCGGCGGCGACGGTGACGCTCATCGGCAAGGTGAAGGACCACGTCGCCTCCGTCGACCTCGACTGGACCTTCGAGACACTCGACACGAGCCAGCTGATCCAGGCCGACGGTCAGATCGTCTACACACTCACCCAGTTCCGCTACGTCAACGGGGTCAACCTCGTGCTCGGGGGAACCAGGCTCGCCTACCTGCCCGACGGCGGTCAGATCACCAACCGCTCGGTCAACCGCCTCGACTACCGGGCAATCGCCCCGCCGACCAGGCTCTGAGCGACGTTACGTGCCGGCAAGCCCGGCGGAGACATCGTCGGTGTCGACGCGGGGGGCGTCGGCCCACAACCGCTCCAAGGAGTACAGCGAACGTGCCGCGGTGTCAAAGACGTGGACGACGAAATCGCCGTAGTCGAGGAGCACCCATTGCGAGCTCTCCAGTCCCTCCACTTGCCGGACGGAAAGGCCGGCAAGCTCACGGAGGCGCCGTGAGACCTCGTCGACGATGGAACGAACCTGGCGTTCGTTCCTCCCGGCAGTGATGATGAAGTAATCAGTGATGCCGATGAGATCGCCGACATCGAGCACGACCGTCGTCTCGAGCGTCTTCGCCGAGGCCGCGGCAGCGGCGACGAGCGCGTTCGACAGCGTCAACGAGGGCAGCCACCGAGAAAAACGAGGCGACGGCCCGCCGCGACCCGCGACACTTCGGGTCGGGAACTCGCGCAAGCCGTCATCTGTCACGAGCGTACAGCTCGCGTTCTTTGATCATGCGGACCGCGCCCTCTGGGATGAGGTAGTCGAGCGGGCGTCCGGTCGCGGCCCGTTCGCGCAGGTCCGTGCTTGAGATCTCCAGGGCGGGGATCTCGATCGCAACAGCGTTCCAGCCGGCGAGTGGACCCGTCGGCCCCGGCAGGACAGGCGTGGAACCCGGACGGTTGACGACGACGATCGTCGTGGCGCGTCGCACTTCGTCGAGCCGCTCCCAGGTCGCGAGCCCGGCGACCACATCGGCACCAACGATCAAGAAGAGCTCCGCCGTGGGCTGCAAGCGCTGCAGCTCCTCGATCGTGTCGACGGTGTAGGACGGACCGCCGCGGTCGATCTCGAGACGCGACGCCTCGAGACCGTCTACGTCCCCGAGGGCGGCGTCGACAAGCGCCAGGCGGTCCGCCGCCGGAGACACCGGCCGGTCGCCCACCTTCTGCCATGGCTCGTTCGCCACGACGAAGAGCACCTGGTCGAGGCCGAGGGCGTGGCGGGCGTTGACCGCCGCGACGAGATGGCCGACATGGATTGGGTCGAACGTGCCGCCGAAGACACCGATGCGCATCGACACCTCAGCCACGGGGGTTCGTCGCCGGCACGGCGGATCCGTCTCCGGGCGATCGCGGCGCGTGGCAAGGCCAGCGTAGGCGCGGTGAGGTGTCAAGCACCCAGGGCTCGTCACTCCGGACGCCCGATAGCCGGCGGCATTGCCTACTCTGGAGTCATGCGTCAGCTCGCCCCTGATCCGCGGGCGGCACGCGTTCCCACCGCGGTCGACGACGCCACCTGGACCCCCGACTCCTGGCGGGCGCGCCCCGTCGAACAAGGACCTGAGTGGCCGGACCCCGCGGCGCTCGGGGCGGCGCTCGGTGAGCTCAAGTCGTTCCCCCCGCTCGTCTTCGCCGGCGAGACCCGCTTGCTCGTCGAGGCGCTCGGCAGGGTCGCCGAAGGCCGGGCCTTTGTCCTGCAGGCGGGCGACTGCGCCGAATCGTTCAGCGAGATCAACGCCGACGCCATCCGCGACAAGCTGCGGGTGATCCTCCAGATGGCGGTCGTGCTCACCTACGGGTCGGGTGTCCCGGTCGTGAAGATCGGCCGGATCGCCGGTCAGTTCGCCAAACCCCGTTCGTCACCGACCGAGTCCTGGGGCGGCGACGAGATTCCGTCGTTCCGCGGACACATCGTGCACGATGACGCGCCGAACCTCGCGGCCCGTCGGCCGGACCCGTCTCGGATGATCGACGCCTACCGGTACGCTGCCGCGACCCTCAACCTCGTGCGCACCTTCACAAAGGGCGGATTCGCCGCGCTTGGCCAGGTTCACACCTGGAACCAGCAGTTCGTCGCCACGAGCCGCGAGGGTCGCCGCTATGAGGAAGCCGCTGAGGCGATCGACCGCGCCCTCCGCTTCCTCACTGCCTGCGGCGTCAACCTCGACTTCGACGCGCCGACCCAGCAGGTCGACCTGTACACAAGTCACGAGGCCTTGCTCCTCGACTATGAGGCATCGCTCACTCACCGCGACCAGCTGACCGGTGACTACTACGACGGCTCGGCGCACATGCTGTGGATCGGGGAGCGGACCCGCCGGATCGACGGCGCGCACGTGGAATTCCTGCGCGGCGTCCACAACCCGGTCGGCGTGAAGCTCGGCCCAACGGTGTCGCCCGAGGAAGCGGTGGCGATCTGCGCGGCATTAAACCCCGAGCGGATACCCGGCCGTCTCACGCTCATCACGCGCCTCGGCGTGCGCGAGGTGACCCGACTGCTGCCGCCGATCGTGCGCGCCGTAACCGACGCGGGACACGTCGTCGTCTGGGAATGCGATCCGATGCACGGCAACACGTTCGTTTCCGACAACGGCCGCAAAACGCGACATTTCGACGACGTCCTCGGCGAGATCAAGGGCTTCTTCGCCGTCCACAGCCAAGAGGGGAGCTGGCCCGGCGGCGTCCACGTGGAGCTCACCGGCGATGCCGTCACCGAATGCCTCGGCGGGGCAGAGGACATCCTCGAAGAGCACCTCTCGTTGCGCTACACGACGACCTGTGATCCGCGTCTCAACGGCCGCCAAGCAGTCGACCTTGCCTTCCGCGTCGCGGAGCTCCTGGCCGACTGATGCCTCGTTCCGCCGCGGTGCGACGGGCCGTCCTCACCGCATCGTTCATTGTCGCGGCGACGGGCCTTGGTACGTTGGATGGCGGGGCTGGTGGGGCCCGGCACTCATCGAGCCCGACGACCACGACGACCCTGCCTTCAACGCCAGGCGCGGCGACGTGCGCGTATCCCGTAACTCCCACGACCCCGACGACGACGACCACGACCACGACGACGATTCCGAAGACGACGACCACGACGACGACGATTCCGAAGACGACGACCACGACCACAACAACCACGACGACGACGACCACGACCACAACGACGACCACGACCACAACGACGACCACAACGACCACGACGACGACGACCACAACGACGATTCCGAAGACGACGACGACCACGACGACGATTCCGAAGACGACGACGACGCAGCCGGCTGCGCCGACCGCCGAGCGGTCCGCCTACTACCTCGTCAAGTCCAACGGGGGTGTCCGACCCTACGGCGGTGCCAGATTTCGCGGCTCAGAGGCGGCAAGACATCTGCACGTGAGATTCGTCGGTGGCGCGGTCACCGCCGACGGCGGCGGATACTGGCTCGCGACAACGCGGGCAAACGTCTATCCGTTCGGCGATGCCCACTTCCTCGGTTCACCGGTCCACCTGCGCCGTCGCAAGCCGATCGTCGCGATCGCCTCGGCACCGTTCGGCGAGGGCTACTGGCTCGCCGCGACGAACGGCGCGGTCTACAACTACGGCACCGCGCCGTTCTGCGGGTCGCTCGTCCACACCCGGCTCGCCTCGCCGATCGTCGCCTTCGCCCCTACTCCGGACGACGCGGGCTACTGGCTCGTCGCCGCCGACGGCACCGTCTACGACTACGGCAACGCGCCGAATCTCGGCTCGCCGCTGGCGGCGAGACTCAACGGCCGGGTGACCGGCATCGCCTCGACCGCCGACGGGCGCGGCTACTGGATCACTACGTCGTCAGGCGTCGTCTACCGCTTCGGCGACGCGCCGCGCTTCGGCTTCCGGACGGTGCCGGCGAAGTCGAGACCGGTCGTCTCGATCGTCCCGACCGCCGACGGTGGCGGATACTGGCTCGCCACCGCCAAGGGGAGAGTCTTTAACCACGGCGACGCCCGTTTTGCCGGCTCGCTCGCTCGCACACCACCCCCGCGTGGCGTCACCATCACCGCGTTGATGCGCACCTTCGTCGTTGTCCGGCCGGTTCTCGTCACGTTGCCCCACGGCGCCTTCGGCTACGACATCTCGAACTTCCAGTGCAGCTCACCGGGATCGAGGCAAGCCATGGTCGGCCTGCCCTCCCGTTCGGCGGTCTCGGTCATCCAGGTTGCGGGATGGCTCGACGGCGCCGACAACTCATGCCTCGCTGCCGAGGCGGCCTGGGCCAAGAGAGCGGCGGGATCTTCCGGCGCGTCGTACTCGCTGTACCTGTTCGTCAACTCCCCGGACACCTCGGCACGTGCCGGCACCATGGAGGCGAGCGGGCCCCGGGGAACCTGCGCAACGATCACCGCCAAGGCCAGGGCGCTGTGCGCGGCCTACAACTACGGTTTTAACGGCGCCAACCAGGCTCTCGCCTACGCGACGGATGAGCATGTCCACGCCCGGTTGTGGTGGCTCGACATCGAGAACGACTCGCTCTCGCCGACCGACCACTCCGACTTTGCGGCGGGGTACTACTGGTCGCGATCGAGGGCGCTCAACGACGCGACGATCGAGGGGGCGCTCGACGCCCTGCACCGGGCGAGCGTCGAGGTCGGCCTGTATTCGACGAGCGTCCAGTTCCCCGTCATCGCCGGCAACTTCGTCCCCGGCTGGCCGCACCTGCCGCTGTGGGTCGCTGGCGTCCCCCGGACGAACCCCCCGTACTCGGAGCGGGGTCTGCCGAGCCCGTCGGTCCTCGGGCCGTGGTGCCAGGGCACGGCGAGCTACGGGAATCTCGGCGGGTCCGGCAACGACCTGTTCGCCCGGGGCGTGCCCCTCATGCTCCAGGAGACGCCCGGCACGCTCGCCTCGCCCTACGGGATCGACCCCGACTACGCCTGCTGATTCGTCGCCGCCCACTCCGGCGGCTCGGCGCCGACCCATTCCGGCTCCGCCGACCGGATGTGGCTCAGTCCCGCGAGGTGTGCCGCGTCGTTGTAACGCACGAGACGCCAGCGCGAGCCCGTGTGGCGCCACTCGGTGATCGAGGTGTTGTCGGGGTGGAGGCGGACGACGTTGCCGTGCTCGGCGAGTTCGAGGAAGCGGATCAGCGAAGCATCGATGACGCCGCCGTGTGAGACGACGACGACGAGCTCGCCCGGATGGATCGTGGCGAGCGCGACCAGCGCCGCGGCAGCCCGGTCGAGGAAGCCGATCCAGCTCTCGCCACCCGGTGACGTCGGGAACTCCGGATCGTCGCCCGGCAGGCTGCGGCGCTGGTAACGCGTCTCGTACTCGGCCCAGGTGAGCCCGTCGGCCTCCCCGGGGTGGCGCTCACAAAACGAGCAGCTCCGCTCGAAGCCGGTCAGTCCGAGAGCCGGGGCGAGGATTGCCGCTGTCTCGACCGCCCGCGGGAGCACGCTCGTCCACAGCGCCGCCGCACCGGCGAGCTCGCCCGTGCGGACGAGCCGCGCCGCGAGCACCTCGCTCTGGGTTACGCCGCGGGGGGTGAGGCCGCGGCATCCCTTGTGGCCGCCGATCACCGAATCGACGTTGGCGAAGGCCTCGCCGTGCCGGATGATGGCGAGCCGCGTCCCGACGGCAATCGCGCCTTCGCCGGACGCCAAGACAGCGGCGAATGACGCCACTTCGCTCACGTTCCGTACCCTACCGGACGCACGGTCCCCGCCAGCGACGATTGAGGGCTCCGCGGGTTCGGACCGCTACGTGCGGATCTGGCCGTCGCCTTCGATCACGAACTTCACCGAGGTGAGCTCGCGCAGCCCCATCGGACCGCGGGCGTGGAGCTTCTGCGTCGAGATCCCGATCTCGGCGCCGAGCCCGAGCTCGCCGCCGTCCACGAAGCGCGTCGAGGCGTTGACGAGCACAGCGGCGGCGTCGACCTCCCGGGTAAAGCGCCGGGCGGCCTCGTAGCTGCGGGTGACGATCGCCTCGGAGTGGCCCGTCGAATAGCGGGCGATGTGGTCGAGAGCGGCGTCGAGATCGTCGACGACCGCGATCGCGAGCTTCATCCGGAGGAACTCCGTCGCGAAGTCCTCCTCGCTCGCCGCCGCGATCCCGGGGAGGATGGCGCGGGTCGCGTCGTCACCGACAAGCTCGACACCACCGAGGGCCAGGGCGATCCTCGGCAGGGCGCGCCCCGCGATGGCGCGGTGGACAAGGAGGGTCTCCATCGCGTTGCACACGCTCGGCCGCTGGGTCTTGGCGTTGACGACGATCCGCTCGGCGACGTCGAGATCGGCGTCGGCGTCGATGTAGACGTGGCAGTTCCCGTCGCCGTCGATGACGTATGGCACGGTCGCGTGCTCGACTACGAGCGCGACGAGGGCCGGCCCGCCACGGGGCACGAGGCAGTCGATCACCCCGCGCAAGCCGACGAACTCCGCGACCGTCTCGTGCCGGGTGTCCTCGACCAGTACGACGCTGTCGGCGGGCAGGCCGGCTTTTTCGATCCCGGACCGCAGCGCGGCAGCGATCGCCACGTTCGACCCGATCGCCCCCGCCGAGCCGCGCAGCAGCGCCGCGTTCCCGGACTTGAGGCAGAGCCCCGCGGCGTCCGAGGTGACGTTCGGGCGGTTCTCGTAGACGACGCCGACAACGCCGAGCGGCACCCGGACGCGCCGGACCGCCAGGCCGTTCGGCAGTACCCAGCCCTCGACGACCTCACCGACCGGGTCGGCGAGGGCAGCGACGGCGCGCAGTCCGGCGGCCATCTGCTCAAGGCGCGCGTTCCCGAGACGGAGCCGGTCGACGGCCGGGGCCGTGGCCCCGGAACGTTCGGCGCGGGCGATATCGGCGGCGTTCGCCGCGAAGATCTCGTCACGCGCCCGAGCGAGCGCCTCGGCGGCGAACTCAAGGGCATCGTTCTTCGCCGCGCTCGCCGCGCTGGCAAGGACGCGGGCGGCAGCCTTGGCGCGCCGTCCGAGCTCGTCGAGCGAGGTCGAGGCCATGCCCAACGCTACCGGGGTGCACTCCGACGCGGCGAACGCGACCTGCGCGCCGGCGCCGCCCCGCTCAGCACCACGAGGTCGTCGCGGTGGACGAGCTCCCCCGCCAGGTCCGCCGGCAGGTCCGCCAGACGATGACCCAGCCACTCACCGGCCCGGTCGGAGGGCAAGCGGCTGATCCCCTTGGCGATGACCGAGCCATCCGCCGAGGCGATCTCGATCGCGTCGTCGCAGCCGAAGGGCGCGATGACGGCGACGACGCCCGCCGGCAACAGGCTCGCCTCCTGCTCGACCAGGGCACGCCGGCAGCCGTCGTCGACGACGACTCGCCCGGCAGCCGGGAGAGCGAAGGCGATCCACGCCTTGCGCGCCGGGAGCCGTTCGGCCCGCGGGAGGATAGTCGTGCCGACCCCCGCGGCCCCGTCGGCGGCGCCGACGACGACTCCGGGACGGCTCGCCCCGGCGATCACCGCCCGCACCCCGCACCACGCCGCCATCCGGGCCGCGGCCAGCTTGGAGGCCATCCCGCCGCTACCGACGGCGGAACCGGGTCCGCCGGCCACCTCGTCGAAGGCGGCGTCGACGGCGACGACCTGCTCAACGAGCGTCGCGTCGGCGAACCGTCTCGGGTCAGCGTCGAACAGACCTTCGGTGTCGGTGAGCAGGACGAGGCACTCGGCACCGACGAGGTTGGCGATGAGCGCGGCGAGGCGGTCGTTGTCACCGAAGCGGATCTCGTCGTCGGCGACGGCGTCGTTCTCGTTGATCACCGGGACCGCGCCGAATGCGATGAGCCGGGTGATCGTCTCGCGGGCGTGGAGGTACTGCCGACGCGCCCCGAAGTCCGAAAACGACAGCAGCACCTGGGCGACGAACAGGCCCTCCGCCGCGAAGGCGTCGTCGTAGACGCGCATCAGCCGGTGCTGGCCGATCGTCGACAGCGCCTGCAGGGTCGCGGTGTCGGCCGGCCGGCCCCCTGGCGGCCGGGTCGCGGCGATGCCCGCGCTCACGGCTCCCGAGGTGACGACGACGGCCGGGCGTCCGGACCGCCAGAGCTCGCCGATCTCGCGGGCGAGCTTGCCGATCGCGTCGACGTCGACGAGCCCGTCGGAACCGGTCACCGACGTCGTCCCGATCTTCACGACGATCGTCATCGGCTGCTCCCTCCGGTTCGGCACGGACAGGATCGCCCGCCGCCGGCCCCGCCCATCATCCGTCCTCGCTGTAGGTGAACGAGAGCCCGCCGATGCGGACGTCGTCGCCCGGCCGGACCCCGGCGCGGGCGAGAGCCCGGTCGACGCCCAGCCGTCGCAGGCGACGCTGGACGAGAGCCAAGGCGTCGGGGTCCGTAAGGTCGGACACGCTGACCGCCCGCTCGACGGCGCGTCCGACGACGACGAATCCGCGGCGGTCGCGTTTGACGACAACGCCCTCGCCCGCCGGCCGATGCACGACGGGCGTTGCGCCGAGCGAGCCTGCCGAGGCGCGGGCCTCGCCGACAATGGTGGCGAGGCGGCCGACGAGCTGGTTGACGCCTTCGCCGGTGCGCGAGGAGATCTCCAGCTCGCCGCCGTACTCGGCGAGCGGCGGCCGGCGACGTGCCGGGATCGTGTCGGCACGCGAGCCGACGATCACGCGGGGGCGGGCGACAAGGCCTGGGCTGAACCGGGCGAGCTCGTCGAGAAGCACCCTTTCCTGCTCGGCGGGTGGTCGTCCCTCGGTGGGCGCGAGGTCGATCATGACGACGAGCACACGCGCCCGCTCGACGTGGCGCAGGAAACGGTGTCCGAGACCCCGGCCCTCGCTCGCCCCTTCGACGAGGCCCGGGATGTCGGCGACGACGATCTCCGTCGCGCCCGCAGCGGCCGCGTTCTCGCCGAGGCGGACGACGCCGAGGTGCGGCTCGAGCGTCGTGAACGGGTAGTCGGCGATCTTCGGCCGGGCAGCCGAGATCCGGGCGATGAGCGTCGACTTGCCGCAGTTGGGGAAACCGACGAGGGCGACGTCGGCGACGAGCTTCAGCTCGAGGTCAAGCCAGCGTTCCTCGCCCACCTCGCCTTGCTCGGCGAAGGCCGGCGCGCGCAGCCGGTTCGTTCCGAACCGGGCGTTGCCGGCGCCCCCGCGACCCCCCGCGGCGGCCCGCAGCCGGTCGCCCGCGGCCGCGAGGTCGGCGAGTACCCCGCCGCCTTGGTCTCGCACGATCGTCCCGACGGGAACCGGCACGACGAGGTCCCGTCCGGCCCGCCCGTGCCGCTTGCCCGCCGCGCCGTGGGAGCCGTTCGACGCCCGGCGGTGGGGGTGATCCCGGAAGGCAAGAAGCGAGGCGGGCGAGCTCGAGGCTTCAAGGTAAACGTCGCCGCCGCGCCCGCCGTCACCCCCGTCGGGGCCGCCGCGGGCCACGTGCGCTTCGCGACGGAACGACACCGCTCCGGCTCCGCCGTCGCCCGCTTTCACGTGGACCTGGGCCTCGTCGACGAAGCCAGCCATGTCGGTGCCTTTCTCGGGGCGTCGCCGGTGGCCGGTGGCCGGAGCCGCCACGGGTCGGGGCGGATAGCTAGGCGAGCGGGATCACGCCTCGCCGGCCACGACGTCGACGAGATGCCGGCCGCGCCGCTCGGCGAAACGCACCGTGCCACCCGCCAGGGCGAACAAGGTGTCGTCCCCGCCGCGCCCAACGTTCACGCCGGCGTGGAAGTGCGTGCCCCTCTGGCGCACGATGATCGCTCCGGCCCCGACGACGCTGCCGTCGGAGGCCTTCACGCCGAGACGCTGGGCGTTGGAATCCCGGCCATTGCGGGTCGACCCGCCACCTTTCGTCTTGGACACTCAGGCCTCCTCGGATGCCTTGGCGCGGCGGCGCGCCGGTGGGGTCGCGCCGGGATCGATCGCCGTGATCTCGACGGCCGTGTAGCGCTGGCGGTGGCCGAAGCGGCGACGGGCCCGGGTCTTGGGATGGTAGGTGAAGCCGGTGACCTTCGGTCCTCTCGCCTGACCGACGACCTTGCCGACGACCTTCGCCGCGCCGAGCGCGCCGCGACCGGCGAGGACGGTCGGACCGTCGACGACGAGGACCGGCGAGAACGTGACGTCCCCGCTCTCGGTGTCAGCGAGAAGCTCCACCTCGACGACGGAGCCGACCTCGACGCGTTCTTGCTTGCCGCCCGAAGCGATCACTGCGTACATGAGGGCGCCATCCTACCAAGGGGGCGGAGATCCCCAGGACGACCTCGACCTCCCTCGTCGTGGCCGCCCGCGGCTACTCGGCGTCACCGGGGAAGACGATCCCCCGCCCCTTGCACAGCGGGCACGTTTCGCTGAGGGCCTCCAAGAGCCCCTCGCCGACACGTTTGCGGGTCATCTCGACCAGGCCGAGCTCAGAGATCTCAAACACCTGCGTCGGGGTCTTGTCCCGGGACAGCGCGTTGCGCAGTGTCGAGGCGACCTCCTGCCGGTTCGGCCTCAGCTCCATATCGATGAAGTCGATCACGATGATCCCGCCGATGTCCCGCAGGCGGAGCTGACGGGCGATCTCCTCGGCCGCCTCGACGTTGTTGAGGAACACGGTCTCCTCAAGGTTCGACGAGCCGACGTTCTTGCCGGTGTTGACGTCGATCACCGTCAGCGCCTCGGTGCGCTCGATGATGATCGACCCTCCCGAGGGGAGCCAGACCTTATGGTTGAGCGCCTTGTGCAGCTGCTCGTGGATGTGCTGGCGCTCGAAGAGCGGCAGGTCCTCGGCGACCGGGTCGTAGAACTCGACGCGGTCCGCGAGCGCCGGGTCGATCTCGGCGACGTAGGAGCGGATGAGCTCGAACAACACCGGATCGTCGACGATCACGCCTCGGTACTCCTCGGTGAACTCCTCGCGGATCACCCGCATGGCGAGGTGCGGCTCGGAGTACAAAAGGGCTGGCGCCGAGACCCGGCGCGCCTTGTCCGCGATCTCGTCCCACGTCTTTACTAGCTGGGCGACGTCCCGGCGCAGCTCCTCCTCGTTCGCACCCTCGGCAGCCGTCCGGAGGATGATCCCGTGGCCCTCAGGCCGGATCCCGTCGAGCACCCTGCGGAGCCGCTTGCGCTCACGATCGTCGAGGCGCTTCGAGATGCCGCTGGCGTTCGACTCCGGCACGAGGACGACGAATCGGCCCGGGATCGAGACCTCCTGGGTGAGACGGGCGCCCTTCACGCCGATGGGGTTCTTCGTCACCTGGCAAAGGATCGTCTGGCCCGGTCTCAATAGGTGCTCGATCCGGGTCGTGCCCGGGTCGCGTTCGATCCCTTCGTCGCGATCCGTCTGGACGTCGCCCCAGTACAACACGGCGTTCTTCGGTGTCCCGATGTCGACGAACGCCGCCTCCATCCCCGGCAGCACGTTCTTCACCCGTCCGCGGTACATGTTGCCGTCGATCTGGTTGGCATCGTCGAGCGCCCGGGCGACGTGGTGCTCGATGAGCGACCGGCCCTCGAGCACGGCGATCTGGGTGGCGTCCTCGGCGACGTGGACGCACATCAGGTAGCGCCCGACGGGCCGCCCTTTGCGTTCCCGGCCCCGGCGCCGGCCCTGGGTGGGGACTCGGCCTTCGTCCTCGGCATCCAAAGACGGGCCCGCCGCGCCGCGGGGTGCCGCCCGGGCGGCGCGGATCGCCGGACGGCTAGGTGGTGGTGCCGGCAACCCCTCGGCAGGCGTCTCGGCCCCGGACTGCGACCCGGGCCGGCGTCGCCCGCCACGTCCGCGACCGCCGCGACGGCGGCGGGGACGTGGAGAAACCTCCGGCGCTGCCCCGTTCCCGCCAGGGCTCACCGTCCGCGCCAACGGTGCTGGCCGGGAATCACCGATCTTCGGCTTGGGCGATGCCTCAGGTCTGCGAGGAATGATTGCGGCGTCTAGCGCCGCACCAGGCGCCGCGGAACCGGCTGCGCTCCGTGGCTCCCCGGCGCGAACCGCGCCGGTGGTCAGGTCGGACATGAAAAAGATCCCTTCTGTAGCGCGCACCTGAGAAGTGCGCCCGAACCACCGCGCGGGCACCGGCGGGTGCGCCGGACCGTGCTGCGGTGGGGCCACATCGATCTGACGTGCTGCATCCTCTGGCGGGCCATACAGCTCCCACCTGGGGGTCAGCAACTGCTTGCGCGACGAAAAGCCCCCCGGCTCCTCGGGCGCAATGTGTGACGGGCACGAGCGCGCCCGGCGCACGCCGAACCTGCCGGCGCGTTCTGCCTGGTTGGCGCGTCATCATCCTGTTTTTAGTCTAACCCCTGCTCCCCGGGCTCTCCGTCCTCGTCCCGTTGCAATCCGATGAAATTGCCGCGGACTCGCTCACCACCTGGCCGGTTGTGCCGAGATCCCGTGGGCATAGAGGTAGTCGTAGATCCGGCGGACGACCGGCGCGGCCGCCGAAGCGCCAAAGCCGGCCCGGTTGATCTCGACGCAGACGACGTAGCGCGGTGCTTGGCCGCGCGGTCCCCCGAAAGCGACGAACCACGAGGTCGGCTGGACGACGTCGCTCACGGTCACCGTGGCCGTCCCGGTCTTGCCCGCGAGGTTCCATTTCGCGAAGTTGAAGCCGACGAAATCCGCGTAGGCGGTGCCGAGCGGGTTCTGCACGACGCCCTCGAGGCCGGTGAGAATCGCCTGGCGGGTCACGGCCGACATCGTGACGTGGTCGACGACATGTGGCGCGAAGCGCTTGATGACCTTGCCCGCCGGCGAGATGACCGAGGCGGCAAGCTTCGGCGCGTAGCGGGTGCCGCCGTTGGCCAAGGTTGCGTAGGCCGTCGCGAGCTGGATCGGCGTGACGACGGTCTCGCCCTGTCCGAAGGCCATCTCGACGTTGTCGCCGAGGTACCAGGTGTCGGCGTAGACCTTCGGAGCCTGTTCGTGCAGCAGCCGGCGGGTCTGCGGGCTGTCGACCCAGCCGTTCTGCACTTCGTCGGCTGGCAGATCGATCCCGCTCGGGACCCCCAGGCCGTAGAGGTGGGCCTCATCCTGGATCGGGGTCATCCCGTACCGGCCGCGGGCCTCCCAGAAGCGCCCGCCCAGCGTGTAGAAGAACACGTCGCTCGACCTCGTGAGGGCGGTGGTGACGTTGACGTTGCCGACCGCGACGTTGTCCGCGTCCCGGAGCGGCGCGCTGCCCGGCAGGGGGTAGCTGCCGGTGTCGTCGATCAACGTCCACGGGGAAATGAGCCCGGTGTTCAAGGCCGCAGTCGCGGTCACGAGCTTGAAGGTCGACCCCGGCGGCTGGAAGCCCTGGACGGCCCAGTCGTTGAGCGGGTCGCCGGTTTCCGAGTTCAGCAGGGCGTAACGGGTCGTCGTCATCCCCGTGATCCACCAGTTGTCGTTGTAGCTCGGGTACGAGGCCATCGCGAGGACCTGGCCGTTGCGGGGGTCGAGCACGACGGCGGCGCCGAGCGGCGCCGCCTTGCCGAGAGTGTGCAGGACGCTGATCTCGTTGGCGAGCGACCGGGCGACGTCCTGTTCCAGCCCGAGGTCGATGTTGAGTTCGATCGAGTCGCCAGGCTTGGTGGGCTTCGTCGACACCTCGCGCACGACCTGGCCGGTCGGACCGACCGCCTCGGTGAGGACGCCGGGCTTGCCCTGTAGGTAGCGCTCGTACTCCTGCTCCAGCCCGGACTGCCCGACGATCTCGCCTTCGTAGTAGCCGTAGCGCGCCAACTGGGCGAGCTCGGGTGCCGTGATCTGGCGCACGTAGCCGAGCGTCTGGGTCGCGAGCCCCACATACGGGTAGTTGCGCACCGACTCCTGCTGGGCGACGACCCCGGGGAACTCGGACGGGTGCTGCTCGATGTACAAGACGGCGGAGGGCGGCACGTCGAAGGCGACCGGGACCGGCTGGTACGGGCTGTACCGGTCGCTCGCCAGGTCAGCGTTGATCCCTTGGACCGACAGGTCCGGGATCAAAGCGACGAGCCGGCGCTTCACCGCCGGGTCGGCGATCCGGGCTCCGGCCGCACCCGGCGTCGTCTCCAAGGTCACGACCCACTCGGAGGTGTCGTCGGCGAGCGCCTGGCCGCCCCGGGCGAGGATCTCGCCCCTCGGCGCCGGGGTGACGACCTCCCGCGTCGTCGTCTGCTCGGCGGCGACGGTCAGCCGGCGTCCCTGGAGGACCTGCAGCGACCAGAGCCGGACGAGCAGCGTGGCGAACATCCCGACGACGACGACCGCGGCAATCGACAGACGTAGCCCGACCCGGGCGCCTTCGTGGGCCTTGCGCGGGCCTCCGCTGCGTCCGGGCTCCCGCACCGGCGGGTGGTGCGACGCCGCGGCGCGCGGCGGCGGGCCGAAGGTGCTGCTCGGGCGGATCGTCCCGTCCCAGGCCGCCGCCCGCCGCCGGCGGCGGGGTCGGCTCGCGAACCTCCGCCAGCGCACTACCCGGCGCTCCCGCCCCGGGGCACGACGAGGCCGAGCTGGTCCCGCGACCCGGCGAACACCCACTGCAGGCTCCGCAGCACCGGCCAGGACAGGACGGCGGCGCCGGCCGTGACGACGACGACGGCGGAGACCGTCACCAGACCGACCATGCCCGAGTGCCCGGTGAGCGCGCCGAGGAGGGCGTAGAGAAGCGTCCCGGCGCCGGCGGCAACGGCACACGCCGCGGCCTGCGTCCGCTCGTCGTCGCGACCGGCGAGGTTCGCCCGCACCAGTCCGGTGCCGAACCCGACGAGGACGAAGGTGAGCGGTGACAGCCCGTAAGGCAGGTTGACGACGAGATCCGCGGCGAGCCCGGCCGTGAACCCGGCGATGGCACCGCGCTGCGAACCGGCGGTCATCCCGGCGCACGCCGCGATGAGGACCATCAGGTCCGGGTGGGCGCCGGCGACGGTGACGTCGTCGAGCACGGCGACCTGGAGAACGAGCCCTATGGCGACGACAAGCGCAAGGCGCGCCCAGCTCGAGCCCGTCACGTCCCTGCCCGCCTCACCACGGCACCCTCAGCCCGGCTCGAGCCACTCGAGGACGTCGACGAACTGCAGGTCGTTGAGGTCGACCTTTGGCGTGGCGGTGACCGTCGTCACTAGTCCCTCGGCGGAGACCCGCACCGCGCTCACGATCCCCACCGGGATGCCGGCGAGGATCGCTCCCCCGCCGAGCCCACTCGAATAGATGAGCTCGCCGCGGTGCACGGCGGTCGAGCCGGCGACGTAGTCGAGCGTGAGCGGGCGCCCGTATCCGGCGCCGACGGCCCGGTACAGACCCGTCGTGCCGACGGTTACCGGGATCGACGAGGTCGGGTCGTTCACGAGCAGCACGGTCGCGGTCGACGACGAAGCCGTCACGACCGACCCGACCAGACCGGCGTTCGCGACGACGGGCATCCCCGGTCCGACGCCGGATGACGTCCCGGTGTCGAGCTCGACGGTCGACTGGAAGTTCGACGGCGAGTTGCCGATCACCTCGCTCGTGATGAGCGGGACGCCAGCAACGAAGGGCAGATTGGCGAGCGACAGGACGCGCCCCGCCTCGGCCGAGGCGTAGGCGTCAGCGGCGAGCTTCAGCCGGATCTCACCCAGCTCCCGGCGCAACTGCTGGTTCTGGGTCTCGAGCGATCCGTAGTTGATCGTGCCGGAGAACACGTCGCCGACCGGGTGCAGCACCGCCGCGATGCCCCGCTGGATCGGGCTGATGGCGTCGCGCACGGCGTTGCGCACGTCGGTGATGGCGTGGCTCGCCTGTCCGTGATAGTCGAGCGTCAAGACCGTGACCGAGGCGAGAACCAGCATCACCAGCGTCAACCGCTGGCTTGTACGTCGATTGGCGGCCACGAGCCGACGCTCTCCGCTAGCGGCTGGAGGAGGCGAGCAGCGAGCGAAGGGCGTCGATGTTCTCGAGGCACATCCCGCCACCGACCGCGACGCAGGTCAACGGGTCCTGCGCGACGATGATCGGCAAGTTCGTCTCGCCTGCCAGCCGCACGTCGAGGCCGTGGAGCAACGCGCCGCCCCCGGTGAGAACGAGCCCCTGGCTCGCGACGTCGGCGACGAGCTCCGGCGGCGTCTTGTCGAGCGTCGCCTTGATCGTGTCGACGATCGCCGCGACGGGCTCCTCGATGGCGCGCCGGATGTCCGGCGTCGAGGTGATGACCATCTTCGGCAGTCCGGTGACGAGGTCCCGGCCGCGGATCTCGGCGTGCAGCTCCTCCTCGAGCTCGCAGGCGGAACCGATGGTGATCTTGATCTCCTCGGCGGTGCGCTCGCCGAGAGCGATGCTGTACTCCTTCTTCGCGAAGGCGATGATCGCCTGGTCGAGTTCGTCACCGGCGATCCGGATCGACTGGCTCGTGACGATGCCGCCGAGCGAGATCACCGCGACCTCGGTCGTGCCGCCGCCGATGTCGACGACCATGTTCCCCGTCGGCTCGTGGACCGGCAACCCGGCCCCGATCGCCGCCGCCATCGGCTCCTCGAGGATGTAGGCCCGGCGCGCCCCGGCGTACTCGGCCGCCTCCTGGACGGCGCGCTTCTCCACGCCGGTGATGCCCGAGGGCACGCAGATCACGATCTGAGGCTTGGAGAAACGGCGGGGGTGCACCTTGCGGATGAAGTAGCGGAGCATCATCTCGCAGACCTCGAAATCCGCGATGACGCCGTCTTTCAGCGGGCGGATCGCCTGGATGTTCGACGGCGTGCGACCGATCATCCGCTTCGCCTCGTGGCCGACGGCGAGTGGCCGGCCGTCGAGGACGTTGATCGCGACGACCGACGGCTCATTGAGGACGATCCCCTTGCCGCGCACATAGACGAGCGTGTTCGCGGTGCCGAGATCGACCGCCATGTCGCGACCCACGACGCCCCAGCTCTTGGCATCCATGACCGGCCTACTCCCCGCTACACGACTGTCGGCCCAGGTTAGGGCAGCGTCTCCGGACGGACAAGGCGCCCCGGCGCCGCCGGCCGGCGGAGACCGACTAAGCGAAATCGGGGAAGAAGAGCGCGATCTCGCGGGCCGCCGACTCCGGCCCGTCCGACCCGTGGATGACGTTGTCCGGCGTCGTCGTGGCAAGGTCGCCCCGGATCGATCCGGGCGGGGCCTCGGCGGGATCGGTGGGTCCCATGAGATTCCGCACGACCCGCCAGACGTCGGCCGGCCCCTCAACGACCATGGCGAGCGCCGGAGCACTCGTGATGAAGGCGATGAGCTCGCCGTAGAAGGGCTTGTCGACGTGCTCTTGATAGAGCCGCCCGGCAAGCTCGGCGTCGACGAGCAGCATCCGGGCGGCGACGAGGTGCAGCCCCTTGTGCTCGAGGCGCGAGATCAGCTCACCGACAAGGCCCCGGGCGACGGCATCGGGCTTGCAGATGACGAGGGTTCGTCCCATCGGGCCCGGACCCTAGCTGGTGAGATGGCTGCGCGCCGCGCCCACGAGGTAGAGCGAGCCGGTAACAAGCACGAGGTCGTGCTCCGTAACGAGCGCCCGGGCTGCGTCGAGCGCTTCGGGAACCGAGTCGGCGACGCTGGCGGCGAGCCCGAGCGACCGCGCCGCCGCCGCGACCTCGGACGCGGGCAGCCCGCGCAGCGACGGCGGTGTGCAGGCGACGACGTGCGCGATCCGCTCGGTGCCAAGGCCGGCGAGAACCTCGACGGGCGATCGGCCGTTCAGGCAGCCGAAGACGACGACGACCCGCTCGACCACAGCGAAGTCGTCTGCCAGGGCCGCCCCGAGCGCCGCCGCCCCGGCCGGATTGTGCGCGCCGTCGAGGACGACGAGCGGCTGGCGGGCGAGGATCTCCAGCCGTCCGGGAACCCGGGCGTTGGCGAACGCCTCGGCGACCACCGCAGGGTCGAGGGCCGAGCCGAAGAACGCTTCGGCCGCGGCGAGCGCGACAGCGGCGTTCTCCCCCTGGTGCGCGCCGTACAGGGGCAAGAACAGCTCCTCGTAGTTCGCCCCCGGGGTCCGCAGCGCAACAACCCGGCCGCCGAAGGCGACCGAGTTTCCGACGCACTCGAACTCGACCCCGCGACGCCAGAACTCCGCGGCGCCGACACGGCGGGCCTCGTCGGAGAACACGTCGACGATCTCGTCGTCCTCGTCCCCGACGACCGCCACGCAACCCGGTTTCACGATGCCGGCCTTCTCCCAGGCGATCTCGGAGCGGGTCCCGCCGAGGATCGAGACGTGGTCGAGCTCGACGTTCGTGACGACGGCGACGTCACCGTCGGCGACGTTCGTCGCGTCATAGCGCCCGCCGAGTCCGACCTCGACGACCCCGGCGTCGATCGCGACATCGCCGAAGAACCGGTACGCCGCGGCGGTCAAGAGCTCGAACCACGTCGGCGCCAGCATCCCTGGGTTCGCCGCCCGCACGAAATCTTCGAGGGCAGAGAGGGGGCTCAGCACCTCGAGGAGGTCGGCGTCGGCGATCGGCTCGCCGTTCCAAGCGATCCGCTCGTTCAGCGCGACGAGGTGCGGACTCGTGTAGGTGCCGACCGACAATCCCTGCGCCGCGAGCAACGCCGTACACAGCCGCGCCGTCGAGGTCTTGCCGTTCGTCCCGGTGACGTGGACGATCGGGAAAGCGCGCTCGGGGTCGCCCATCGCCCCCACGAGCGCCGCGATCCGCTCGAGCGTCGGCTGGGCGGCCCGGCCGGCGCTGCCGCGCTCGATCGCTTCGAGATTGATATGCCGGTCGAGCCAGGCGAGCACCTCACCCAGGGATTCGGTCTGAGATCCAGTTGCGTCGCCGTCGGGCGAGCGGTGGTCGGACGAACGGTCAGGACGCCGCACGGCGCGGCCGGTCCGACTTCTCGTCGGCACTCCGGGACACGAGGGTCGGTGCGACGTGCTCGAGGACGGTGGCCTTGTCGACGACACACCGGCCGACGTCACTGCGCGACGGCAGGTCGTACATCACCTCAAGGAGCACCTCTTCAAGGATGGCGCGCAGCCCACGCGCCCCTGTCCCCCGCAGCAACGCCTGCTCGGAAATCGCTTCGAGCGCGTCGTCAGCAATCTCGAGCTCGACGCCGTCGAGCTCGAACACTCGCCGGTACTGCTTCACGAGCGCGTTCTTCGGCTCGACGAGGATGCGCTCCAGTGCCTCGCGGTCGAGGTTCGACACCGCCCCGATCACCGGGAGGCGGCCGACGAACTCGGGGATGAGACCAAACTTCAGGAGGTCCTCGGGAAGCACCTCGAGCAGCAGCCGGGACTCGTTGTCACGGCGAGGGGGACGGATCTCGGCACGGAAGCCGATCCCCGAGCGGCCGATGCGCGATTCGATAATCCGGTCGAGGCCGGCGAACGCACCGCCGCAGATGAAAAGGACGTTCGTCGTGTCGATCTGGATGAACTCCTGGTGCGGGTGCTTGCGGCCACCCTGGGGGGGGACCGACGCCGTCGTGCCCTCGAGGATCTTCAGCAGCGCCTGCTGGACGCCCTCCCCGGAGACGTCCCGGGTGATCGAGGGGTTCTCGCTCTTGCGCGCGATCTTGTCGATCTCGTCGATGTAGATGATCCCGGTCTCGGCTTTCTTCACGTCGTAATCGGCGGCCTGGATCAACTTCAACAGGATGTTCTCCACGTCCTCGCCCACGTACCCGGCCTCGGTGAGGGCGGTAGCGTCGGCGATGGCGAAAGGCACGTTCAGCATGCGGGCAAGCGTCTGGGCAAGCAGCGTCTTGCCGCAACCGGTCGGGCCGAGGAGCAGGATGTTCGACTTCGCGAGCTCGACGTCAGCGTCGGTCGGCGCGCCGGCCTGGACGCGCTTGTAGTGGTTGTAGACGGCGACCGAGAGGATCTTCTTCGCCTGGTCCTGGCCGATGACGTAGTCGTTCAGGAAGTCGAAGATCTCACGGGGCTTCGGCAGGTCTTCGAAGCGCACCTCCGCGGTCTCGGAGAGCTCCTCTTCGATGATGTCGTTACAGAGTTCGATGCACTCGTCGCAGATGTAGACACCGGGCCCGGCGATCAGCTTCTTCACCTGCTTCTGGGACTTGCCACAGAAGCTGCACTTCACGAGCTCGCCGCCGTCGCCGAACTTGGCCACTTCCCCTCCTTCGCTCAGGCTGCGCCGGCCGCCGACAACACTTCGATGACCTCCCGGCTCGTGATCACCTCGTCAACGACACCGTAGTCGCGTGCCTCTGTCGCGCTCATGATGAAGTCGCGATCGGTGTCGCGCTGGATCTTCTCAATCGACTGCCCGGTGTCGTTGGCGAGCATCTCGTTCAACATGTCGCGCATGCGGAGGATCTCTTTGGCCTGCAGCTCGATGTCCGTCGCCTGACCGGCTGCGCCGCCATAGGGCTGGTGGAGGAGGATCCGGGCGTGGGGAAGGGCGAAGCGCTTGCCCTTCGTGCCGGAGGCAAGCAGCACCGCCGCGGCGGAGGCCGCCTGACCGAAGCAGAAGGTGGACTTGTCGGGCCGGACGTATTTCATCGTGTCGTAGATCGCGAACAGCGCGGTGATGTCCCCGCCCGGCGAGTTGATGTAGATGTTGATGTCCTTGTCCTGGTCCTCGGACTCGAGAAAGAGCATCTGGGCCGAGACGAGGTTCGCGACGTTGTCGTCGATCGGCGTACCGATGAAGATGATGCGGTCGCGCAGCAACCGCGAGTACAGGTCGTAGGCGCGCTCGCCTTTGCTCGAAGACTCAACCACCGTTGGGACGAGGTAGTCATACCCAGTCACTGCTCTGCCTCCTCAGCGGGCAAGGGGCCTTGCTCCGGTCCGGTGTGGGCGACATCCCGTTCGACTTCGTCGACCTGGAAAGCCGCTCGGTCCATCGGGTTCCCCTCCTGATCGACAACGGCAACGTGCTCGACGAGCCAGCTCAAGGCCTTTGCCCTTCTGAGCTGCGATCGTAGTCCGCCAGGACCGCCGCTCCGGTCGATTGTCGACCTCAGCTGCGCTGGGGTCTGACCGGCACGGGCGGCGAGAAACACGATCTCCTCGTCGAGTTCGGACTCGTCGATCTCGATCTGCTCGGCGGCGACGAGTGCCCGCAGTGCGAGATCGGCGCGCACCTGTTTCATCGCCTGCGCCTTGAACTCCGCGATGAGGGCGTCCTGGGCGATCCCCGTGGCCTCGAGATAGGTCGACAGCGCGACCTCGCGAGCTGCGAGACGATCGGTGAAGTCGTCGAGGAGCGCCTGCGCCTCTCGGGCGATGAGCGTCGCCGGAACCTCTTCGGTCACGAGTTCGGCGAGGGCGTCGAGGGCACGGGCGCGCAGTACCGCGGCCGCCTCGTGCCGTTTCGCGACCGACAACCGGCTCGTGAGATCGGCACGCAGCTCGGCGAGTGAGGCGAACTCCGAGGCGTCCGAGGCGAAGGCGTCGTCGGCGGCGGGTAGGACCTTCTCCCGAACTTGTTTCACAAGCAGGCGGAGGCTGGCCGGGCCGCCCGGCGCGTCGGCGGCCGTCATCTCGAAGATGTCGCCGACGTTCGCGCCGACGAGGTGCTCGTCGACTCCCGGCGCGATGCCGCCGGACCCGACCTCGTAGACGAGGTCGTCGGCGACGAGGCCCTCGGCCGGCTCGCCGTCACGGCTGCCGTGGATGTCCAAGGTCACGAGGTCGTCGGCGCGGGCTGGACGTCCGACCTCGGTGAGCGAGGCGAACTGCTCACGCAACCGATCGAGTGCCGAGTCGACGTCGGCCCCGGTGACGACCGGGCTCGGCACGGTGACGACGAGACCCTCGTAGCCGGGGATCGAGACCTTCGGTCGCACCTCGACCACAGCGTCGAAGGCCACCGGCCCGGACTCGTCGCCGGAGGTGACGTCGATCTTCCCGGCCGCGATGACGTCGAGCGCGGACTGCTTCACCGCTTCGTCGTACAGGCGCGGCAGGACGTCGCGCAGTGCCTCTTCGCGAATCGCCTTCGGGCCGAGCCGCGCCTCTAGCAGACGGCGGGGGACCCGGCCGGGGCGGAACCCTGGGATCCGCGCCTCGCGCGAGAGTCGGCTGAGCGTCTCCCGCTCGGCCCGCACCATCTCCTCGTCATCCACCTCGACGGTGAGCTTGAACCGGTTCTTCTCCACGGGCTCGACGGAGGTGCGCATACGGACGCGGCAGTCTACCGGCCGCTCCGACCCGCAAAATCCGCCGGGAAGGCCCGAGATGACCGCCGCGCCGACCGCCAGGGGGCGCCGTCGGCCGAGGCGAAAGGCGCTTCGCGCGCCGCGGCGAGCACGGACCGCTCCATCCGGCGGGGCGCGCACCGTCCGCGCCAGCATTTCGTCCCGTACGATCGGTCCGGCGGGGAGTAGCGCAGCTTGGTTAGCGCGCCTGCTTTGGGAGCAGGAGGTCGCGGGTTCAAATCCCGCCTCCCCGACCGGTCGGCTCAGGCGACGAGGCCGAAAGCGAGCGCCGCCGCGCCGATCGCCCCGGAGCGATCACCGAGATCGGCGGAACGAAGCGAGACGGCTCGCTCCCCGCTGCCCCGCCGCGTCTGCGCGAAGTACTGCTCTGTCAGCGGCATGAACAGGTCGCCGTCACGGCTGATGCCCCCGCCGACGATCACCGCCAGCGGATCGAGCACCTCGACGAGGTTCGCGATCCCTAGAGCGAGGTAGCGCGCGATCGTGTCGACGATCCCCCACGCTTCGAGGTCCCCGGCACGGGCCGCCTGGAAGATGTGCTCACTTCTCACCGTCTCCACCCGCCCGCCGGCAAGCCCGACGATGCCAGTCGCCCTCCCGGCTGCGGCGGCCTCGCGCGCCAGCCTGACGTGCCCCGATCCGGCGACGTACTGCTCCCAGCAGCCGCGTCGGCCACAGCCGCACGATGGTCCGTCCACGTCGACAACAACGTGGCCGATCTCCCCGGCGAAGCCTCTTCCGCCATGCAGCAGCCTGCCGCCAGCAATGATTCCGCCGCCGATCCCCGTGCCCAACGTGATGACGACCGCATCGCTCAGCCCCCGTGCAGCGCCGAACGCGATCTCGCCGGCGGCGGAACACATCCCGTCGTTATCGACGACAAACCGGAACCCCTCGCGGCGCCCGACGGCGCGATCAAACCGGCGGGTCAGCTCCGCCACCACCGGGGTGCCGGACACCGCCGGCAGATTCGGCGTCTCGTGCAGGACGCCGTCAACGTCGATGAGGCCGGGCACGCCGACGCCGATGCCGACGAGCTCCTCGGAACGAGGCCCGAGGGATTCGATGAGCGCCGCCGCGGCGTCCTCAAGAGAATCGAATAGGCGGCGCGGCGAGTTCGACGATTTCGCCCGGAATTCGTCGATGACGCTGCCGTCGCCGTTGACGGCAATGGCGAGGATCTTCGTTCCACCGACGTCGAGTCCGAGGGCAATCGACACGGGCGTCGACCTTAACAGCGTGCTGGCAGGTGCAAGGAAGACCGCAACGGTTAGGTCCCATATCGGTCGTAACAGGCGCAACTACACTTCGAGGGCACGCGGGCGTAGCTCAATGGCAGAGCTCCAGCCTTCCAAGCTGGTCATGCGGGTTCGATTCCCGTCGCCCGCTCCAGGTCAGAGCCATGTTTCGCTTCCGACGCCGAGTTGAGGGCCACGAGAGCCCTTTCCTTCAGAGCCTCCGACCCGGCGACGCCACTTCGGGCACCATCAAGACGTGGCTGGACGATCGGGCTCCGGCGCGATCAGGAAGGTCCCAAGCGGGCGCCGACGCGCCTGTCACGTCATCGACGGGTACGGCACACAGCCGGCCTGACGTTTCCAAATTAAGCCCAGGACGACGCGTGGCTCAAGGGCCAGGGGAACTGCCGGCCGCCCCACTTCGCCGTTGCGAGGATCCGCTGGCGGAGGATCACTTGATCGGTACCAGGGCTGACTGGAGAGGTGGAGGGCCAACGTGGTGACCTCTCGGTCCTCACGCTCGGTTCCGGTCAGTTCACTGGTCTTGCCGTAGCCGATTCGGCGGGCGGGCCCTGTCGATCGCTGAGCGGGACTTGCCGCAACCCTACGCCGAGCCCCGCCGCACCAACTGCGAGGGGAGCACGATGTGGCTCGGTTCCAACGAACGGCCCGAGATCAGGTCGTGGAGAAGGTGGACTGCTACCTCGGCTGTCTCCTCGAAAGGGTTGCGCATCGTGGTCAGAGTGGGGTCGGTAGTCAGCGCCGCCGGGGAGTCGTCGCAGCCGACTAGGGCCACGTCTTCGGGTACGCGCCGGCCAGCCTGTCGCACCGCCCTCATCGCTCCGGCGGCCATGAGGTCCGACGCCACGAACAACCCGTCGACGTCCGGGTACCGCTCGATGAGCTCCCCCGCTCCGCGTCTGCCGCTCTCCAGCGTCCAGTCGCCCTCTGCCACCAGCCCTCTGCGGTACGCGCGGCCCATTGCTGAACGATAGCCCTTGAGCCGGTCCAGCCCGGCGGTGTCGTCAAGCGGCCCGGTGACGGTGCCGACACGCTTGCGTCCCTGGGCAACGAGGAATCGAGTCGCGTCGTAGGCAGCGTTCTCGTCGTCCATCGCGGCCCACGATACGGACTTCTCAAGCCCCCCCGGGGGTCGCCCAAGCACCACTAACGGGACTTCGGAATCCAGCAGCTCCAGCAAGGGGTCGCCCTCCCGCAACATGGCAAGCAATACCCCGTCGAAGTGCCCGGCCGTCAAGTAATTACCGAGGAAGGCGTCCTCCCCGGCGTCTTCGGCGATGCTGATCAAAAGATGGAGTCCGAGCGCTTCAAGCTGGCGAGTGAACGTTTTCACTCGGATCCCGAAGTTCGGATCCTCGAACAGGTGCTCGTGTTCTTCCGAGATGACGAACGCGACCGAACCCGTATGGCCCTTGCGCAGCTGGCGAGCAGTCATGTTGACCGAGTAGCCAAGGGCGTCGACCGCGTCGAGCACCATGGCCACCTTCGAGTCCCGCACGCCCTGGCCCCCGTTGAGGACTCGTGAGACCGTACCTCGCGACACCCCGGCGACCCGAGCAACGTCCATGATCGTCGAGCGCCGCCCTCGCTGGCGGGCAGCCACGACTGCGGCCGTCTTGCGGCCGCCGCTGATCGGCCCCCGCGGACCCCTGGAGCTTCGGGACGCTAAAGCCACGGCCAACGAGATTAGCGGTGACAGCGCCCCCGCCACAGCACGAGCCCGCTCCTTGCGCAGCGCGGGAAGCTTCTGTACAGTCCCGTTTGGGATCGATCCCAAACGGCTACGCAGGGGAGTCCCGCTGCCAGTTCCGGCTACGCAGGAGAGTCCCGCTGCCAGTTCGTACCCGGTGAGAGGCGAAAGAGACCGGACAAGACCAAAGAACGCGACAAGAGGAAAACGCAGGAAGACAAGAAAGGGACTAGGCACATGAGAAAATCACGCTCTGTAGCCGCGCTCGCCGTGGCGGCACTCGCCGTCGCCGCAGCGCTCGGCTCAGCGGCCGTCGTGTCGGCAGGCGCCAGTGCCACGACGACCGTCACTTGGTGGAGTTGGACGGCCAACACGAAGACCGTAATCAAGAACTTCGAGAAGGCGTACCCCAACATCTCCATCCCAACTCCGCCGAATTATGGCTCCGGCCCAGCGTTCTACGCCAAGCTCACCACCGCCCTCGCCGGCGGCACAGGCCCTTGCGTAACGCAGATTGAGTACGCGGAGCTGCCCCAGTACATTGCGGCAAACGACCTTGTCAACATCGCCCAGTACGTCTCGAGCTACAAGAAGGACTTCCCGACGTGGGTATGGCAGCAGGTCTCCAAGGGCAGCGCGGTCTACGCGGTGCCCGAGGACATTGGCCCGATAGGGCTCATGTATCAACCTGCGGTTTTCACGAAGTACAAGCTGCCCGTGCCGAAGACTTGGAGCCAGTTCGCCTCAGACGCGGCCGCCCTGCATAAGGCCGACCCGAAAATGTACCTCGAGCCCTTCGTGCTCAATGACCCCTCTATCTTGGAATCGATGTGGTGGCAGGCCGGGGCGCAGCCTTTCCAGCTCTTGCCCAACGGGACCTGGAAGATCGACGTGGCCGGCACCATTGAGCAGAAGGTCACAAACTTCTGGGCCAAGCTCGTCAAGAAGGGACTTGCCCCAGTCGACAACGACTTCACGACTGACTGGACCCACCACGTCGCCCTGGACAAGTACGCGGCCATGGCTGGCGCCGCGTGGGGGCCGAGCTACATAATCTCGCAGAACCTGTCAGTCAACTCCGGCGAGGAGTGGTCCGTGACACAGCTGCCACAGTGGACCGCCGGTGCCCACGCAACCGCAAACTGGGGCGGCTCCACCAACGCGGTGACCAAGGACTGCCCCGCCCAGGACGTGCAGGACGCGGCGCTTTTCGCTGCCTACATCAACACCTCCAAGAGTGGCATTGCAATTGACGAGACGGCCAGTACCTCAGGCGGCCGTGGGCTCTTCCCGGCGGCAAGCGCCCGTGCGAGCGTCTCGGCGTTCAACGCCCCGGTGCCGTACTTCGAGGGCAACGTCAACGCCTCCTACAGCAAGTACGCCTCGCACGTCGTGACTACTTGGCAGTTTGGCCCATTCGACGCTGAGTTCCGCAGCTTCATGGAGACGCAATTTGCGAGTGCGGTGGCGGGCAAGCAAACCTGGACCCAGGCCCTGAAAGGGGTCGAGTCCCAGCTTGTCGCCTACGCAAAGTCGGCGGGCTACACGGTCGAGAGCTAGCTAGACCGCAACGGCGGGGGAAGGGCGCTACGCCGCCCTTCCCCCGCTCCCCTGCCCTCAGGAACTCCCGGAACGATTAGGAGAGGAGAGGCCATGGCGGTGCAGGCAGGAGGCGCCACGGCCTCCCTGCCGATTCGGGCGATGGCGCCCGGAGGGGACACCAGGTCCAGGCGACGCCGACTGCGTGTGGCGCACGGCCGCTCGGGGCTGCTGATGACGAGCCCGTTTCTCGCGCTATTCGCGGTCTTCTTCGTCGGGCCACTCATCTACTCGGTAGTGCTGTCATTGCGGTCGCCCCTGACCGGCGCGTATTCGGGCTTGCTGAATTACCGCTCGGCCTTCTCAAACGCCTCCTTCTGGAGCGCGATAGTGCGCATGGGTTACTTCGGAGTGATCCAGGTCACGGTCATGATCGGCCTCGCGATCGTCTTGGCTCTCTTGCTCGACGGCCCCTACTGCCGAGGAAGGAAGGTCTTCGCCCTCGTGTACTTCCTTCCCTACGCCGTGCCCGGGGTAATAGCGGCAATCATGTGGGGCTTTCTTCTGGAACCAGACCTAGACAGCGCGCTCGGGCTGCCGCACTCGCTCGGGCTCATGAGCGGGCCCATGCAGCCGCTCAGTTACCGGCTGGCGCTCTACGCGATCATGCTGATCGTCACCTGGGAGTGGACTGGCTACAACATGACGATCTTGCTCACGAGCTTGACCAACGTTCCCCGCCAGGTGCTCGAGGCGGCCAAAGTCGACGGGGCCTCGGAGCTTTCGATTGCGACCAGGATCAAGCTCCCTTTGATCCGCCGCACGATCATATTTACCGTGGTCCTGTCGATCATCGGCACGCTCCAGCTCTTCAATGAGCCGATGATCCTGAACGAGATCGCCACCACCGGTAATTCCCTGACGCCGAACCAGATCATCTACAACACGGCATTCGTCTTCGGCAACGAGCAACTAGCAGCGGCCCAGTCAGTCATCCTCGCCGCTGTCACGATCGTCGCCACCGTGGCCTTCTACGGCATCGTGCGCCGCAGGATGAACCCCCTCGCTGCGCCGAGGGCGACAAGGGCGGTCGCGACATGAGCGTCAGCGCTGCCCAGCTGCACTCGCCTGCGTTCAGAGGGTCCCGCGGCATTCTTGCCCGGCGCGCCAAGACATCCGTCACGACCGCTTTTTTGGTCCTCGCCGCCGCTTACGTGCTCGTGCCGATCTACTGGCTCATCGTCGCCTCGTCCAAGAACACGAGCCAGCTCTTCAACACCCAGACCTTCCTCCCGCCAGCGCACGTCTCCTGGGCGTCCAACTTCAAGGGCCTGTTCACCTTCGAGGACGGCGACTTCCGGTGGTGGTTGCTGAACTCCTTCATTTACTCGACAGTAACGGCGACCCTAGCGGCGGCCGTGTCGACGCTGTGCGGCTATGGCCTCGCCAAGTACAGGTTCCGGGGCAGGCGAATGGTCTTCGTACTGGTGGTCGGCTCGCTGATGGTGCCGGCAACTGCGCTCGTGGTGCCACTTTTCCTCCTCGAGCACTTTATGGGCCTAACTGACACCTACCAGGGAGTGATACTGCCCCTGATCGTCTACCCCTTCGGCGTCTTCTTCATGTCGATCTTTTCCGCCGACGCCGTGCCCGATGGCCTCATCGACTCGTCCCGCGTGGACGGCGCCAGCGAGCTGCGCACACTTTGGCAGATCAGCCGACCCCTCCTGATGCCGGGCATTGTGACCCTTTTCCTTCTGTGCTTCATAGGCACCTGGAACAACTACTTCTTACCGCTGGTGCTGCTCGGAACGGAGAGCCGCTTCCCGCTCACAGTGGGCCTGTCCGCTTGGGTGAGCAGCCTTAGCTCGGTCGGTGCCCAGCCCATCTACCCCGAGATACTCCTGGGCTCGCTCGTCTCTGTGCTGCCAATGCTGGTGCTGTTCCCGTTCCTGCAGCGTTACGTGGCTCGCGGGCTCAGTTTCGGGGCGATCGCAGGCGAATGACAACCATCGGGCACCGGTGCGCGAGGCGGCATACGAGATGACCGTGACGGTTTGGCCGACTGCTGGCAGGTTGCTATTCGGCGCGGCCTTCTACCACGAGTACCAGCCCGCTTACCTCGGGCGCGACAGTGAGGAGCGCCTGCGTACCGATCTCGACCTCATGAGACAAGCCGGCTTCAACGTCGTGCGGGTAGGCGAGTCCGTCTGGTCCACCTGGGAGCCCGAAAATGGCGTCTTCGACCTC
>Ga0187877_1000426_pt1 | contig 53281 bp, 53 predicted proteins | sample June2016WEW_17_1_3_FD_132430 | JGI IMG/M metagenome (GOLD analysis project Ga0187877, IMG submission 132430) | Peatland microbial communities from SPRUCE experiment site at the Marcell Experimental Forest, Minnesota, USA - June2016WEW_17_100 | ecosystem: Environmental > Terrestrial > Soil >...
CCCGGGACCCGATGGGCGGGGTTGATTGGAGGCATAAGGCCTTATGGATAAATTGAGGTCCGCTACTGTGTCTTGGAATATATGCAGGGCCTCATCTCTTTCGTCGGGTAGCCTTTGGGCAATTGCGGCATCACTCACTGATCTTTGTAACTCGGTGATGATGTCGGGGGTAACCGGGTAATCGGCGATCCACCCATTCCGCGGTGCGATACCGACCTCACCGAGCCGGCTCTCGGCTTCAACTTCATCCTGGGTTGATCCGAGGCCCAATGCGGTATCCAGCTTGATCGCAAAGTCTCCTTCACGGACCAGCTGCTGTGCTAACGGAGGCGAGGCCTGTCCGGCCTGCTCTGATTGTGCATGAATCATTGCCGGCATCAGAAACAAAAGACACAGACTGACAATACATGATCCCTTACACCTGAAAGGCACCCGTTTCATTGAACTTCTCCTTTCATCTTTCGCTCTCCATATATACTAAAGATGGGCTCTGAAAATTCCAGCACCCGTGATCAGGAGATACATTTAATATTGTTCATGGCAACTGCTGATATTCAATTAGCATTAAGAATTTCCGATCCTCCCCTCGTGAGATTTTTTAATGGTCTTTTCCATTGAATTAAGCTCGGTGACCACGTCTTTGGGAAGCTGATCCTTGGCCTTAAGCGCCTGATCAATATGATATAAACCTGCTCGGTATTCCCCGGTCTTAAAGAAGTATCTTGCATAGGAAACATGGGCCAAAGCAGGCTTTGTTGTCTTATCATACAGACCCCCGAGGGTGTAATCCACACGCGGATCCTGAGATTGGTAAGGTAATAATATATCTATGGCTTCCTTGTACTCCCCCCTCTCTTGGTAAATATCTGCCAGGGCCATCTTGGTGCGGGCCGAGTTGGCGTAGGTTTTCAAAAGGGGGTAGGCCTCTGTTTTTCTCCCGAGAGAATAGAGGTCAAGACCCCTGTATGCGTTGGCAATGGGCAGGTCTATATTTGAGAGCAAGGCAATGGCCTGTGAGCTGTTACCAAGTCTTGTGTGTAAAAGGCCTAAAGCGAGCGATTTGTAAGGCTCGGGCATCTGTGTCACACGGATATTGACCTCGCCTTCCGACAGCATCAACCCGATGACACTTGCCTCAAGTATCCAGTAATTCTTGTCTGGTTTAGGATTACCTGGATCAACTTTCAGAATCGCAATTCGGTTTTCCGTAAATGGATGGGTCAGAAGGTATTCCGGCATGCTCGATGATCCATTAATAGTTTGGAGCCTGATGAGAAATCTCGCCATTGCCCCAGGATCGAGTCCTGAAGCACTTAAGGTCTCTTTTCCGAAGTTGTCTGCTGCATATTCATGCTCTCTGGAGTGGGCAAGCATGATGTTCTGGCTGCCTCCAACTGCTGAGGACATCACGGCTGCACCGGCCTCGGGGTTTTTTGTCGCAAGCAGGCCTCCCGCAATTATTCCCAGAATCGTGGCAATAGAGAGTGGTTTTTGAAATTGAGAATCTTGAGGTATATGCCTCATTTGAGCATGGCCCATCTCATGGCCAAGGACTGCTGATATTTCATCCATATCCTTTGCAACGAGAAAGATGCCAAGCTGTATGAAGATGTTACCGTCAGGGATTGTGAAGGCATTTACTTCAGTATCCTTGATGACATGTATCTTGAAAGAATATAACGGGTCCTTAACATGATCGGCCAAGCGGTCTACAAGCATCTGAACCGGCCTGACGATCTCCTCGTCGTGAACAAGGAGATTGTTATCCTCCATCATTTTGACAAACTCATTCGCACTCTTAGTTTCCTCTGCATATGTCATGGCCATGACAGATTGAACTGGCAGTACCATAAGCACCAGGAGAACAATCATAATCTTTTTCATGGCAATATCATGTACCTTCCACAGTCAAATGAGCTTCATCAGAGCCCTGGCTTCTTGAAGCCGTGTAATTCGCCCACCGTTCCTCTTCAGTGTCATTTCCTTTGAGCATTATGACGTCCCGTTTGAGAGTTTAGTCTACATGACTGCTATTAACGGAAACGAGAGCATAGAAGAGCACTGTTTTATTTCTATAGTTCGATAATCACAACCAGGCAAGGCCTTTACAAAGATTTACACTCTTCCTGTAAACAATGGGGCGGCACAGACGTCTAACTAAGCAATATAAACGAAACGTGATTGTTTACTTTACTATTACCTTAGACCCCCTTGACCAGCCGCGCAAATCAGGTATAGAGTCCTTCACTAAACTATGATCCTGGAAAAGCTCACGGCACAAGGCATCCGCATCACCAGCGTCACGGACTCTCTCCATGTGATCCACGGGAACAACCGCGGACGGTCGCCCTTCTGTAATGCCTTCCTGGTCCTTGACACCGTGAATTGCCTTTTCGATACGGGGTGTGGGCTGGACATCATTGAGAAGCTCTGCTCGGAGGTACGGATAGACCGGGTATTTGTTTCGCACTCCCACCTGGACCATACCTCTGGATGCTGGATGATCGATAAGACCTCGGGGTCCGAGATCATGGTTCCCGAAGAGGACAGCGACACCATAGCGACAGCAGAGCTCCTGGCATTACGTTTTGTGGGTGAGCAGCTCTTCACAACCTGGATGGAGACCTACCCAGGGCTCACCGGGTTCAGGGACTTCACCATCACCTCCACCTTCAGCCATGAATATGAATTCTCCACCGGCTCCTTGAGCTTCGTGGCCCTGTACACCCCGGGGCACTTGAATGATCACTATTGCTTCTGGGTGCCGGATAAGAAGATCCTTCTGGGGTTTGACATTGACCTGAGCCCCTTCGGGCCGTGGTACGGCAACCCGGAGTGCGACATAGCGTTGTTCAAGAATTCAATCGCAGGGATCATGGAATTGCCCTCAGAGGTCTACCTCTCGTCCCATGCACGGCCCATCAAGAACCCGTACATCAAGAAGAGGCTCCATGCCTTCAGAGCATTCTTTGATGAGCGAGACCGGCAGATCCTGGACCTCCTTTCGCAATCGCCTCTCATGGGCATAGAGGATCTCGTGAGGCTCTCACCCTTCTACGATGCGGACCATGCCTCGCTCTCGGACGAACTCCTCTGGTTCGGCGAGGAGCAGATGATCCGGAAGCATCTGGATGGTCTGATGGATAAGGGATTGGTTGTCCGTGAGGGAGAGTTCTACCGGGTCAGTCGCTAAAAAAGATTCATCATAGTAAAGCATACCCGGATCATTGAGGATCATGCAGAGGGATACTTTACCACGAAGAGCTTAGCGCAGCATAGCCGCAACCAAAATGGAGCATGGGGTTTGAGCAGACATAGGAGTACTTCACCACGAAGAGCACGAAGAACACAAAGAAAGAAATCTTTTTGAAATCGCTGAACCGGTTCAATGGATCCAAAAGTGTTTGTTCTGGTTTTTAGATCTTTTTCGTGCTCTTCGAGTTCTTCGTGGTGAGAAAAGAATTAGGATGCGAACCATCATACTGGATGGGTCAAAATGATGCACAAAAAACAAGAAAATGATGGATAGTAGTACGAAGGACACGAAGAAAGGAATCCTTTTGAAATTGCGAACAGGTTCAAAGGATCCAAGAGTTTTTGTTCTGCATTTTTTAGGTCTTCTTCGTGCTCTTCGTGACCTTCGTGGTGAAAACAATGTGCCTCAAAATATTTTTAGAACTTCCTAAAAAAATACGCCTCACAGAGAAGAACCCTAAAAGATAAACCGCCTCCACGCCACATTCAGCACGATCCCGATGCAGATGAGGTTTATCATCATGAACGACCCTCCATAACTGATGAAGGGCAGCGGCACACCCACCACCGGGAAGATCCCGATGGCCATGGATATGTTGATGAACACATGCAGCGTGAAATAGGCGGCAATGCCGAAGCATAAGAGCGCCCCGAACCGGTCCTTGGCCTTGATGCCGACGGTTATGATCCTGGTGATCAAGAGCAGATAAAGCAATATGAGGATACCGGAACCCAAGAACCCCCACTCCTCGGCCACTACGGAAAAGATAAAATCGGTATGATGCTCGGGCAAGAACTTGAGCTGGGTCTGGGTCCCATGGAGGAACCCCTTTCCGATAAGCCCACCCGAGCCGACGGCGATCTTTGATTGTATGGCATGGTAACCGCTTCCTAAAGGATCGCGTGAGGGATCAAGAAACGTTAACACACGGTTCTTTTGATAGTCCTTGAGTGAAAACCATAAGAAAGGCAATCCGGCAAGAAACAATCCAGCCAATGTGAGTATCGTGGAGCGTTTGATCCCCAGCATGAGAAACATGGCACAAGCAATGAAAGCGATGATTGCCGCCGTACCGAGATCGGGCTCCAGCAAAATGAGCGTCACGGGTATGAAGATGATTATAGCAGGGAAGAAGAGCTCCCTGATGCCGTGGGACAGGATGTGTTTTTTCTTCTCTCCCCAATACGCCATCCAGATGATCACAAAGACCTTGGCGAACTCTGACGGCTGCATGTGCAGCGGCCCGAAGATGATCCACCGCCTTGCACCGGAAACCTCCCTTCCGATGACAAACACCAGGAGCAAGCCTAGGACCCCCAGACCGTAGAAAGGCCATGCAGAGTACATGAGCGTCCGGTAATCCACAATAAAGGCGATTGCCAGAAAGACGATGCCGATGCATATCCCCACCATCTGTCTGAAGAAGATACTGCTGCCGATGCCGAAAGTCGAGCTGTAGACGCAGAGCAGCCCGATAGCCATGATGCAGACCGTGGTCCAAAGGATACTCCGGTCAAGGTTTTCGGATATCTTGGTGTATCTGCTCATGCGAGGTCTCTTTCCGGAGGTAATACCCCTTTATGACATCCTTGACAATGGGTGCACAAGCAGAGCCTCCATGCCCGGCATGCTCCAGCAGTGCCACCACTACAATCTCCGGTTTCTCGACCGGAGAAATCCCGAAGAACCAGGCATGGTCTCGATACTTGTAGGGGATATCCGATTCATCGGGCCGCTTTGATATATATCCCCTGGCTACCTGGGCCGTGCCCGTCTTCCCCCCGATGGATAGTTCAGGGTCATAGATGGCGTGACCCGTGCCGTGTGCATCTTCAACCGCCTCCTTGAGACCTTCCTTGATGAGGGCGAGGTGCCGGCTGGGGATGGCGATATCCCTCTCCAGCACAGGCTCTCCTTCCACAAGGATCTTGGGTGTATAGACCTTGCCGCCGTTGACTATTGCACTCATGGCCTTGGCAACCTGAAGGGGGGTGACCAGCGTATATCCCTGGCCGATGGCGGCGATCGCATCCTCACCCGGATGCCAGGGCTGGTGAAACCGTTGCCGTTTCCATTTCTTAGTCGGCATAAGACCCGGCAACTCATCGGGAAGGGCAATACCGGTCCTGGCACCAAGCCCGAGCTGAAAGCCCGTAGCAGCGATGTTATCGATTCCCAGCGCCCTTCCCTGCGTGTAGAAATACACATCGCAGGACTGGGCAATGGCGCTTATCAGGTCAAGGCTGCCATGCCCGTGCGACTGCCAGCACCGGAAGGTCATATTGCCGACTTTATAAAAACCAGGGCAGAACACCCGCGCATTGGGGTCAAGGATGCCCGTACGCAAGCCTGCCAGGGACACAATAATCTTCATGACCGACCCCGGAGGATACGCCCCCCTCATGCATCGGTTCTCCAGGGGGTCCAAGGGATCATCTATGATCTGCTTCCACGCTCCGGGGGTCATGGATGATGCGAAGATGGCAGGGTCGAAACCTGGGGTGCTCTCCATAACAAGGACCTCGCCTGTGGAGGGGACCATGGCGACCACGGCACCTGCCCTTTCACCGAGGTCCTGTGATGCTATGGTCTGAAGCCCCTGGTCGATGGTGAGCTTCACGTCCTTGCCCGAGGCAGGTTCCTCCTCACCGAGCACCTTGACCCTGTGCCCCCGTGCATCCACTTCAAAGACCCTTTTCCCCTTATCACCCTTCAGTGTATCCTCGTAGATAAGCTCGATCCCACTTTTACCGACAAGATCTCCCGGTGCATAGTCATCCTCATCGCTCTGCTCTTCAAGCTGCCTTTTGGAGATCTCACCGATGAATCCCAGCACATGACAGCCAAGGGACTGGTAAAGATACTCCCGCTCCGGGATGGTCTCGATAGAGACACCCGGGAGATTGAACATCTGTGTCTCGATCTTGGCCACCTGTTCAAAGGTGATGTCCCTTGCCACGGTCAGAGGGTCATAGGGTTTGCTTTTGCCCTGCAGGATTGCCTGCCGGATCTCAGATGGCTGTTTATCCAAAAGCGGCGCAAGGCGTTCGGATATCTCTTTTGGATTTGAGATGTCCTCAGGCAAAGCCATGACATTGTAGGCGGGCCTATTGTCGGCAAACACTACTCCCGCCCTGTCCAGGATCTTTCCCCGGGCGGCAGGCACCGCAATGATGCGGATACGGTTGTTCTCGGAGAGTCCCTCATAATACGAACCCTTGATGATCTGCATGACAAAGAGCCGCATCACCAATATGCCGAGGAGTACAAGAACAAAGACGATCAAGTACAACGACTTCTTCTTGAGGTCTTCATCAAGCTGGGGGTTCGTGATGTTAGGCTTCATAGGCTTTCTTCAGGCGGTCTACAAGGACAACCATCAGGGGACTTATCAGACCGGTGAGCACCGCGCCTGTTGCAAGCGGAATAACTTCGGACCGTGTCAGGTTCAGGTCCAGGGAGACAACCAGCGAACTGGCAGCAAGTATATAGATAACCATGGCAAGGATGAGCTGGGTATAGACGTTCTCCAGGTATACGATGCCCTTGAGGAGATAGACGATAAGATAGGTACACAGGTAGATCATGGGAATGAGGCCCGGCCTGGCGCCCGAAAATGCCTGGAGGATGATGGATGCAACGATGACAACGGCGAGTCCTTCAGAAAAGCTCATCTGGATAATGATGCCGATGATCATGCCTATAAAGAGATCAATGCGTAATCCGCTCCAAACATCCGGGATTAAAACGGTCTCGATGAATACGGCCAGGAAGATAATGCCCAAGAGGCTAATCTGCGTCCGCAGCATATGAGCCCACCCCGAATACACCCTCGATCTTTGACATCTCCACGCACGGGCTCACCATGATCTTGATGAAGATCTTGTGGGGATCGCGCTTTATCTCGGCGATACGTCCTATCCTTAACCCCTTTGGGAAGATGCCTTCCAGGCCGGAGGTGACAACTATGCTCCCCACCTGCACCAGTTCGGTGGTGCGCACATATTCCAGGCTGAGCATATTTGTGCCCGTGCCCTTTACGATGCCCTTCACGCGAGTCTCTTCGATAATAGCCGGAACTGCGCTGTTGGGGTCCGTGATGAGCAGCACCTGGGAGGTGTGGGGGGATACGGTAAGGGTCCTTCCCAGCATACCCAAGGGCGACACCACGGCCATGTTTGCTAAAAAGCCGCTGGTACCCCCCCGGTCGATCACGACGGTCTTGAACACGTTCGTGATGTCCTGTGAGAGGAGCCGTGCCGGGATCAGCTTGAAATCCGGATGTTCGCCTCTAAAGTCCAGCATGATCCTTAACCGTCCATTCTCGCTCTTAAGCTCCTGCATGGTCATACAACGGACCCGAGCCTGCTCAAGGTTCTTTTTGAGCTCCTTGTTCTCAGAGCGGGTATTCACCAGGGCCACATAGTCGGTCCATAGATCATATGCGAATTGAAACGGCGCCGTAACGACCTTTTCGGCTATGAAAAAGCCTTCCCGAACAGGATTTAGGCCGAAGGAGAGTGAGCGGTACTGACCCAAAGAGAGCAGGACGATCACGATTGCGAGTGCAACGGCGATCAGGATAATCTTGGGCGTATTGCCGTGTTCCATCAACTTGAGATCGTGACGTCCTTTAACAGATCGATGTCATCCAGGAGTTTGCCTGCCCCCCGTGCCACCGTGGAAAGGGGGTCTTCGGCAATAAAGACGGGCAGACCCGTTTCCTCCCTGATGAGCTTGTCGAGGTTCTTGAACAGGGCCCCGCCGCCGGTAAGCACGATGCCCCTGTCGACAATGTCCGCTGCAAGCTCCGGAGGGGTCTGCTCCAAGGCGACACGAACGGCGTCGATGATGGTCCTCACCGGCCCCTGGCACGCCTTGCGGATCTCTTCAGAGCTGATGGTGAAGATCTTGGGGATACCGTCGACAAGATCCCTGCCCTTGACCTCGATGGTCTTCTCCACATCGTCAGACGCTGCAGAGCCGATCATGATCTTGATGATTTCAGCGGTCCTCTCGCCGATCAGCAGGTTGTACTCACGCTTGATATATTGCATGATGGCCTGGTCGATCTTGTCGCCTGCAACGCGCACGCTGTTGGTATACACGATGCCGGACAAAGAGATCACCGCCACCTCGGTGGTGCCGCCGCCGATATCGACGATCATGGAACTGATGGGCTCGGTTACGGGCAGACCTGCTCCGATGGCCGCCGCCATGGGCTCGGCCACAATATAGACCTCACGGGCCCCTGCCGCCTCGGCCGATTCCTTGACGGCCCTCTTTTCCACCTGGGTTATCCCTGAAGGGACACAGATGATGACCCGCGGGCGTACAAACAGCCTTCTCTGGTGCACCTTGGTGATAAAATACTTCAACATGGCCTCGGTCGCCTCAAAATCGGCAATGACACCGTCCTTCATGGGTCTGATGGCCTGTATGTTTTCCGGTGTCCTTCCCAGCATCTTCTTGGCGTCGGTACCGACGGCAACGATCCGGTTTATCCCGCCGTGCTCCATCTTTACCGCCACCACTGAGGGCTCCGAAAGCACGATCCCCTTGTCTCTCACATAGACCAGGGTGTTGGCCGTGCCCAAGTCGATGGCGAGATCATTTGAGAACAGTCCTGAGACCCATTCCAAGACCATACGATACTTCTCCTTTCGCACATGAGGATCGGTTGCTCACGCCCTCTTAACAAATGCAACTGTCTTTTACAAGGCCATTAAAAGATCCGCTGCGGTTGCGAAAACCTCCTCTTTATGATAGCAAGACACCTTGATGGACACCACTTGTAGCATAATCCTTGCAGCCGGGAAAGGTACCAGATTGAAATCGGACCTTCCCAAGGTCCTTCACGAGATCTTAGGATATCCCCTTGTTTATTACTCCCTGACCCTGGTGCGCGACATCACCAAAGGCATAATCGCAGTCGTGGGCCACGGACGGAACAAGGTGATTCCCTACCTCGATGCCTTCCATGTCAACGTCGTGGTCCAGGAACCACAGCTCGGCACGGGCCACGCCATCCTCATGGCAAAAAAGGCGCTGTTGGAAGCACATGCCGGACATGTCCTCATCCTGCCCGGGGACATGCCGCTGATTCGCATGGAATCCCTGGCCGGGCTTCTTGATGCCTACCACGCCTCGGGTGTGGACATGGGCATACTCACGGCCCGCCTGGCAGACCCATGGGGTTATGGGAGGATTGTCAGGGACAAGAAAGGTAATGTTAAAGGCATTGTAGAGCATAACGATGCTACGGAAAGACAAAAGAAGATTGATGAGATAAATACCGGTGTCTATGTGATAAATAAAAAATTCCTGCTCTCGTCGGTGGAAAAAATCTCTCCGGACAACAATAAGGGCGAGTTTTATCTGACGGATGTAGTGGCAATGGCGAAGGAGGTGGTATCCTTCATGGTCACGGACCCTGACGAGGCATACGGAATCAATTCCAGAGGCCAGCTTGCCATTGCACAAACAAGGATGCAGCAGCGCATCAACAATGCCCTCATGGAATCGGGGGTGACCCTTGTGGACCCGGCAACTGCGTGGATCAGCCCTGCAGTTAGGATCGGACATGACGTTGAGATCTGGCCCAATGTCCATGTCATGGGGAAAAGCCGGATCGGATATGGCGTGAAGATCATGCCGAATACGTGGATAAAGGACTCTACCGTCGGTAAAAAGACGATCATCGGCATGGGCAGCATGATAGAAGACAGGACAATTGAAGCCGACGGGGTCATCGTTCCCTACTCACGGATGACCTGAAGGACTATAAGCCTCAGATTGACTTTCTCTCGCTGCACGCCTACATAATTATATATGGACTGGCTCAAAAATATCTTCCGAAACACCGACGACGAGTCTGATCTTATAGAGATCGAGGAACTTCATGAGATCATGCCGGTGCTGCCGCTCAAGGATGCTATCCTGCTTCCGGGCGCAGTGCTGCCGCTCATTGTGACGAATCCCACGTCGGCCTCGCTTATCAAGGAGTTTCACAGCAGCGGAAGCTCGATCGTTGCCGTTGGTATGAGGAAACCTTACGAGCCTATTCCGGCGGCATGGGAAAACCTCTTTCGCATCGGATGCGTTGCCAAAATCACCAAGGTCACCTCAAACAAACCAGGCGAGCTTTCCATCATGATCAGGGGCATCCAGAAGGTGCTGATCGAAGAAAAGGTCGTGGATCACCCCTACATGAAGGTCCGCGTCACCTACCTCTCCGAGGATGCCACGCCGGACAAGCAGGTCTATGCACTGGCGCTGTCCACAAGAGACCTCCTGACCCAGCTTGCACGCCTGTCCTACCAGAACATGGACACCGTGCTTTCAAACCTTGCAAAGATCAAGGACCCCCTCATGCTCCTCTCCACCGCGGCCACGAACCTGCCCATCCCGGTGGTGAAGAAGCAGCAGATCCTCGAAGAGGATACCTTTGAGAAGAAGTACACGCTCCTGTATGAGAGCCTCCGTGAGGAGCTCGATATCCTGGAGCTCTCCTCCAAGATCAGCGAGAAGGCCAGGGGCGAGATAAACAACGCCCAGCGGGAGTATTATCTCAGGCAGCAGCTCAAGGCCATCAAGAAGGAGCTGGGTGAATCCGGCACCGACGCGGATGACGAAATGGATGAATTGCGCAAGGAGATAGAGGCCAAGTGCCTGCCCGAAGAGGTCAAGACCGAGGTTGACAAGGATCTCAAGCGGATCTCCAGGATGCAGCCCTCATCCTCGGAATATGTTACCATCCGCACATACCTTGATTGGATTCTCGACCTGCCCTGGAACGAGAAGTCCGTTGACAACATCGAGATCTCGGCTGCGGAGCAGATCCTCGACGAGGATCATTTCGACCTGAAGAAACCCAAGAAAAGGATCGTGGAGTTCCTCTCGGTCAAGAAGTTGAAACACGACCTGAAGGGGCCGATCCTCTGCTTCGTGGGCCCGCCTGGTGTGGGCAAGACATCGCTCGGCAAATCCATCGCCCGGGCCATGGGCAGAAAGTTCGTGCGCATCTCACTGGGCGGGGTGCGGGACGAGGCCGAGATCCGGGGCCACCGGAGGACCTATATCGGGGCGTTACCGGGACGCATCATCAACGGCATCAAAACGGCGGGAACTCTAAACCCGGTCTTCATGCTTGACGAGATCGACAAGCTCACTCACGATATCCACGGCGACCCGGCGTCCGCTCTCCTGGAGGCGCTTGATCCGGAACAGAACAGCCACTTCACGGACCATTACCTGAACGTCCCCTATGACCTCTCCAAGGTGTTTTTCATTACTACGGCCAACGTCGTGGACACCATTCCCGCAGCCTTGAAAGACCGCATGGAGATCGTGGAGATCGAGGGCTACACCCACGAGGACAAGATCGCAATTGCCAGGAATTACCTCCTCCCCAAGGAGATTGAGGCCAACGGTCTCACCGGCAGGTATATCAATTTCCTGGACGAGGCCATAGGCCACATTATCCGCCACTATACCCGGGAGTCAGGCGTGAGGAACCTCCAGCGGGAAATCGCCGCCGTCTTGCGCATGATCGCATCCCAGGTGGCAAGGGGCTGCAGTGACGATTTCGTCATCGACCACGCCTTCATCGAGAAGGCCCTTGGTCCGGTGCGATATCTGCCCGAAGCAAAACAGAGGACCCGTATACCCGGCATTGCCACAGGCCTTGCCTGGACACCCTTCGGCGGCGAGATCCTGTTCGTCGAGTCGGCCCTTGTCGAAGCAAAGGATGAGATGATCCTCACAGGACAGATGGGTGATGTCATGAAGGAGTCGGCCAGGCTTGCCTTAAGCATCATCAAGGGTATGGGGTGTACGATCGGGAAGGACCATTGCATCCACATACACGTACCCGCAGGGGCCATCCCCAAGGATGGGCCGTCGGCAGGGGTCACCATCGTCACCTCGATCATCTCTCTCCTCACAAACAAGGTGGTAAGGGACGACCTCGCCATGACAGGGGAGATCACGCTGAGGGGAGTGGTCCTGCCTGTAGGCGGTATCAAGGAGAAGGTGCTCGCGGCACGAAGGGCCGGCTGCACAACCATTATCCTGCCCAAGATGAATGAGAAAGACCTTAAGGACATTGAGCCTTATGTAACCGATGACCTTACCATCCATTTCGTGGAAAACATCGAAGATGTACTCGCACTGGCATTTCCGGAAGACCCCGAAGGTATCTTTGCAGCCTTTTCACACCCTAGCGCCGAAGAGGCCGTATCCGACGCGCAAAGGCCTAGAGTCTAGCAAACGCATTTGCTGCGGCCTTTGATGCCTGCTCCATGATATCGGGCGTGTGGGCTGTGCTGATGAATAGGGCCTCATAGGCCGATGGTGCCAGGTACACACCCTCATCGAGCATGGCGTGGAAGAACTTCGCATACCTCGCTGCATCCGATGCCATCACATCTTCAAAGGTCTCCACCGGCCCTTCATGGAAAAACATCCCTGCCATTGGGCCTACCCTATTGATCCTCAGCGGTATGCCTTTCTTATACGCCTGGTCCTCAAGCACTGAGGTGAATGCAGCCAGGGCCCGTCCTAGTCCCTCATAGGGGTTCAGGTCTTTGAGTGTCTTAAGTGTCGCTATGCCGGCGGCCATGGCCAGGGGGTTACCGGACAGCGTGCCCGCCTGGTAGACCGGACCGGTCGGAGAGAGCAGGTCCATGATATCCCCCCGGCCTCCGAAGGCTGCAGCCGGCATGCCGCCGCCCAATATCTTACCCAAACAGGTGAGGTCCGGTGTTATGCCGGCAAGGTCCTGGTAACCGCCGAAACAGAACCTGAAGCCCGTGATCACCTCATCGAAGATGAGTAACGCCCCACAGGCCTTTGTCTGACCACGGATCGTTTCCAGGAAACGCTGCCTGGGCAGTACCACCCCCATGTTCCCTGCCACGGGCTCCACGATGACTGCAGCCACCTCGGCCCCTCGCTTGTTCATGAAGTCTTCGAAGTGCACCGTATCATTGTAGGGCAGCACGGCAGTCGTTGAGGCGAGCCCCTCCGGTACGCCCGAGGAATCGGGGACACCCAGGGTCAACAAGCCGGAGCCCGCCTTGACCAGGAGGCTGTCCACATGGCCGTGATAGCACCCCTCAAACTTGACGATGAGCTGTCTATTGGTAGCTGCCCGTGCCAGCCTGATGGCGCTCATGGTCGCCTCGGTGCCCGAGCTGACGAATCGGACCTTCTCGATGCTGGAAAAGGCAGCGCATACAAGTTCGGCCAACCTGGTTTCCAACTCGGTCGGTGCCCCATAACTCATGCCCAGGCCGGCCTGCTGTCTGACGGCATCCACCACTGCCTTATGACAGTGGCCGAGGATGAGCGGCCCCCAGGAGAGCACGAAATCAATATACCGCTTTCCCTCGGCATCCGTAAGGAAGGCACCTGCACCCCGGACTATGAACCGGGGAACGCCGCCCACCTTCCGGAATGCCCGGACCGGCGAATTCACACCACCCGGAATGACCTTCTGCGCCGCCTCGAACAGGTCCTTATTCGTCACAAGAATCCTCCTGGAAAGAATATCTCATGGATGTCTTCTTCAGTTCCCGTATGCTCCAGAATATTTGATAATCCCTTATGCCGGTCAACGATGAGATGCCTTCAACCGTTTCTAAAAGTTCTTCCCTCGTCCGCGCATGGATCATGGAAAAGACCGTATAGGGGGCAAAACCCTCACGCTCATAGCAGTGGCTCACAGAAGCAGAAGATGCGATTTGTGCTCCAAGCCCGTCCACTTGAGCCGGCGGCACGGCCCAGACCACCATGGCATTGGCCCTGAACCCGGCCTTTCTATGCCTAAGCACGGCCTTAACCTCTCTGATTACCCCTTTTTCTTTCAGCGTTTGGAGCCGTGACATGACCTCTTGAACGGAAATGCCGATCTTGTCTGCCCACCTATCAAAGGGCCGTTCGCACACATCCAGGTCCCCTTGGGCACAAGCGAGGACCTTCTTGTCGATATCATCGAGTTTCATGGATGTGATCTCAACACAGCTTAGTGGACTAATCAACCATGAAAGTGCAAAAGCGACCGGCAGTAAAGCTGAGTTATTGTCAGGCAATGAAGCGGCAGGGCTTATAAGACAAAGGAAAACGGGGCACACAATCAATGCACGCCCCGTTTTCCCATTCGGTTTAGCCGGTGAGTTTCACCATAATATATCCCGAGGTCAAGGTTGCGGTGGTGTTATTAAACGTACCCCAGGCATAGATGTGTTTTATCTTTGAACCTGCGGTAATCTTGCTCCGGAGGTCGGTCTCAAAGCTTGAAAATGTGGAGTAAACCTGGGAGGCGCCCCCTTGGTCGATGCGGAACCTGGCTGAGCCGTCAGTCGAGGGTACGATCTCAGGGGTAGTAACAGGCAGTAATTCGAGATCGGTGAGCACCCCCATCCTGTTGATGCGATGGAAGAAACCGGTATTCGTAAGATTAAGCGTGAGGCCTGCGCCCTTGATATCGCTGAAAGCGTCCTTTTTTCCGGCGCCCCAGCCGACATTCATCATTCCTTGTACATCAGAAACATCAACGATTGTCTGGGCCTCGAAGTCGGGTACTGTCGGAGGATTTGCAGTTTCGAATGCACTCACAAACCCCAGCACCTTTACCGGTGTTCCTGCTATAAATAGCGAAAGATCGAGTGGGCTTGCACCTATGATATAATTAGTCGGATCGGCATCATGAGCCGTATCGATGCCGGTACCGGTAAAATCAAACAATTCGATGTCCTTGTTATTCTTTATATTCCGCCAGTCGATGGACTGGAGATTCACGGCCAGTTCCTCATTGCTGAGAGGCTCTGTCGCTACGGTCCCGATAAGCACGGTCAGGAGCATGCGCGCAAAACCGCTGGTTGCGTCAAGTTGGAGATTACTAGATCCGGGATTTGTGAGAGTCCCGAAGACCATGACACGCTGCCCCACAGAGATGTCATCTTTCGTGTAGCTGTCCTTTGAATACTGCCTGCTCACCTTGGTGCCGCTCCCGAGGGTTACCTGCACCTTGTCTTTATAAACTATGCTCCCGCCTGCCCTGATCATGGTCGCGCCCTTAAGGGTCAGCACATCACCTAAGCGGCTGAGCACGGTGCCTCCGGCAACATCGAGGGCCCCTCCGGGAACGCTCGATCCCGCCAGGACTTCCGTGGCTACAAAGTGCAGTGGGTTTGCGACGAACTGGCCATGGCTGATGAGAGCCGTGTAGGCAGGCAAACCACTTAAAACCGTGAGACCCGACGAACCCTGGTAGCTGATGCTGTTGATGTTATAGACAGTGCTGTCATCTACGGTAACCTTCACAACCCCAAAGCTTGTTTCATGTACCGCAAGGTCTTGGACGAAAGGACGAAGGATGATATTGAATGTGTTGTCGGCCACATCTACATCCTTAAGCGGACCCCTCAGGCGCTGGATCTTGTCCTGATCGGGCTGCAGGTCGGCCTTGAGAATAGGAGTCACCGTCATGGAGGCCGAGTTGCCGTCCGCTGCCAATGTCACGGTGTTCGTGGCGGCAAGGTCGAAGTCAAGAGAGAGATGGGCAAGCACACCCGGAGCAATCGTGAGAGAAGACACGTCGAGATCCATGGTAACTTGGACCGGCTGGGTGATGGGTGTGGCGTTTCCTTCATCGTCAAGGATGTCTATGCTTGTTACCGGCACCGCCGCACCTGCGGAATTCTCCACCATAATGTCGGCATCGGAGTAATCCAGGGTGAGGACGGCCTTGGTATAGGCCCCCAATGGTACGGTGCATGCCGTCAGGAATTCCGTCATATCGGTCAGCTGGGCGAAGTCTACCGATGTTTTCAACGGGAGGGTCTCAACTACCGCCCCATTGGCCTTGGTCAGGGTAAGGGAGGTCACGTCCACCTGATAGTGCACAAAGTCTCCGGGCGCATCGGTGAGTCCGATCAAGGCCTGGCCTGATGTGGAACTGATCCCGGTTGATGAAGAGCTGCTCCCGCCTGTGCTGCTGCCGCACCCTTGCAGGATAAAGAATAAGGACAAGAACAGGATAAAACTGATTCCCTTCCGTGGGCAAGAAAATATTCCCTTCATGCTGATACCTCCTCATGGGTATAGCTATCTTTTCTTTTATGTATTCCAACTCATGATTTTCGAATGTATTATGATGCTGCGCAAGTTATCTTTTGGTAATCTTTTTAATGCTGCATAAGTATTACTGTTCCTCTTTACCCCTGAACCCCTGGCCTTCATGCCCAAACCTTTTTTTCCGCATCTCATCCGCCATTGCACTCAGCCGCTGGAAACGGTCCTGACCAAGGATCTTTCTTACGCCAAGGATATACTTGAAGCGCTCTGCAGCAAGTTTCTGCCTCTTCTCCTCCACCCGTTTGTACTGGGCTGCCGCGGATGCATCATTTACGGGCTCTTTATTCAGGATGTCCTCCAGCTTGAGCCGCTCTTTATCAAGATCGCTTTTCATGTCGATGAACTTGTCCCGGTTCTTGATGAACATATCATCAAGGGCCTGCTTTTCTTTATCCGTCAGGTTGAGTTCTTTGGCCACCCCGGGCCGTTGCCACCACCTCCCGTTCCCCATGTCCTGTGCATAAACATCCCCGGAGGTGATGATCATTGCGGCAAGCACCACAACAGCCACGACAAAGTACTTATTCATATCCATTCTCCTTATATATCCATTACATCCGGCATCGTTTCCATCGGGTCCATATAATCAAAGGCATCATCATCCATGGTAGAATCGCTCGAAGGCAGGATCTCGACATAGGCCGAAGCAAAAGGATTTTCTTCAAGCTGCCGGACATCGGCAGTGAACCTCTCATCCTGCGCCATCTCCCGAGCGAGATCGGCCCTGGTCCCGTGCGGTATTGTCCGGGTGAAAAACTGGGGCAGAACCAGGGCCAATACCAGCGCCAAGGATGCCAAGACTGCAACGGCCCCCGTGGGCCATCTGATGAGCCATGTTGATGGTTTTACCGGCTCCAAGGCTGGAAGCCTGACCTTCATCCGGGAGACCGGAGTGAACCGTAAAGCCTGTTCCGAGATCGAATCGAGCCGGCCGGCTAAAAGCCTTCTGGCTTCGCAGCATTCAGGGCAGTGTTCCAGATGATCCCGTTCATGCATGGTAAGGTCTTGCTCGTCTATCAGAGACATGGTTATACGCTGCGGGTCCAGATGCACATTTTTATCGTGCCTCATTTCTCTACCTCCCCGGACATTCCTTCGTCCGGATATTCTTTTCTAAACTTCTCAATGGCCCGGTACAGATGTGTTTTTACCGCGCTCTCGCTCCTGCCAAGCGTTATTGCAATCTCCTGGATGCTCAAGCTTTCGAGAAAGCGCAATCTGAATACCTCCTGCTGGAGTCCCGGCAGACACGTAAGAAATTTGTTGAAACGGTCCCAGAATCGCTTTCCGGCCAGTTGGTCGTAACCGTCCGGGCTTGGGTCCGGATGCTCCTGATCTATATCCTTTTCTCCAAAACTGAACAGGGAGGCAAATTTCTGCCTCCTTCGAAAATCTTTGACCTTATTGACGGCGATGCGATAGAGCCAGGCCCTAAAGAGCTCAGGGCTCCTGAGCGTGTTCATGCTGCCGTATGCCTTCAGGAACACGTCCTGAACCAGGTCTTCTGCATCCGCTCTTGACTGAAGACGTGCATACACCATGCGAAAAATTCCCCCTTGATGGATCTCGATCAGCTCCTCAAATGAGCGCCTGTCACCGTCAATGGCAGCCCTGACGAGGATCTCGATATCCGTGTTGATCTTGTTATCCTTGTGCCTTCCATCTTCCTGCATCGACCTGCATTCTACCAGCACTTAAATATCCGCGTCTGCCTTTTTCTTACCTGTTGCCATGTAAGACGTATGAGGAAAAGGATTTGTCTACATTGATTTGATGGGTTACACGAACTTTTCACCATCATCCATGACTGTGTGATCAGTAATCACTGACCTTATTCGACTCGCCCCGGCACATTGAATATCATTGGTGTGTGTCCAGTAAGGATGAGGAACCGCTCGATATCATCCCGTGAGATCACGAGAGTGCTCGTGTTTACCAGGGGATGACACTGGATGGCCTTACTCTGCCAGAGATCCTTATCCACAATGACCTCCACCCTGCCTTTTGTGTCGTTCACTGCGGCAAGGATTGTCACAGACCCCGGTGTGAGGCCGAGGTATTCCATGAGACGCTCAGACGAAGCAAAGCTCAGACCCTTGACCTCAAGCGCATCCTCAAGACCCTTGATATCCACCGTCTTCTCGTCGCGTACACTCACCAGGAAATGCCGGCGGGCCTTGCGGTCGCGCAGGAACAGATTCTTGGTCTTGGAGGCATTGGTCTTTAAGTCAAGACTGTCCGCCTGTTCACAGGTATATACGGCCTCATGGTCATAGCGCTCATAGGGTATATCGTTCATGTGGAGAAATTCATAGATGTCCATAGCTCTCCTCTCCGGTCATTATTAGGTAAAACCGCACCAGGTGGTTATGGTGTTCATATCCTCTCGCGGACTTACTACCCTGTTCGCCGGGAAATCCAAATCCGGGTAGCCGATGGCTATGGAGATGATGATACGCTTTGTTTCCGGAATTTTTACCACGGATCTTATGTTTTCCGGATACATAACGCCCTGGTCTTCAATGCAGGTACCAAGGCCATGATCGAGGGCTGCCAGGCATATGGTCTGCATGAGGGCACCTATATCCATGAGGGGGCCTGCTTCGGTCAAGGCATTATCGGTCAGGATGATTACCGCACTAGGCGCGTCGAAGAATCGGAATCCACGCTCCATCCAGGCTGCACGCTTGTCCTTGTCCTCCCTGGGGATGCCCATGAGGCGGAAGATGCGCATGGCCACCTCCACCTGCCGTTTGCGATAGACGCTTTGATTCGGCCAGCCCGTAATGATGTGTTCGGGGTGTATCATGGCCCCGGAGCGGAGACTGCAGACGTTCTCATGGGCGATCTTTTTCAGAACATCGCCGTCGATCACGAGGAACTCCCAGGGCTGGGTGTTCATGGTGGACGGGGCCCTGCACGCAAGCTCCAGGATCTCTTCAAGGATCGCCCTGGGCACTTTGTCCGGCTTGAAGCCCCTTATGCTCTTCCTGCTCCGTATGGCTGTCTCGATGTCCATATCGCCCCCTTCATATACTGAAATCCTCTATACCTAGAACCGTTTGATGATGATATCTTCAAGCGAGCGCTTGGGAACATGGTGCACGCCTTTCTCATCCCGCCAATACCGGATATCTCCCTCAGTGCCCACTGCATCGATCCTGACCTCTTCTTTGGGCTTGCCCAGAGCGATCACCAGCAAGATCTCATAGTGCTCAGGGATGCTCAGTGCTTCAGCAAGGCCCTTTCTACTGAAAGCGGCGATCATGCACCCGCCGAGCCCCTTCTCTGCGGCCCCCAAGAGAATTGATTGTGCCGCAATCCCGTGGTTGCACCAGAAATTCGTAGTTATCTGCTTGTCGCCAAGGATGATGATATAGGCCGAAGGTCTCTCTCCCTCGGAGGGGCCCGGCCAGTCTTTGAGGTATGCAGCCCAGCCGAGATGAGGGAATATGGAGGAATTGGCCTGCACATCAGCCGAGATGAAATACTTCAGAGGCTGCATATTGGCTGCTGAGGCGGAGAGACGCGCAAGATCCACGAAAGCCTTCAGCTCATCTTTTGTGACTATATGGTCCTGGTAAAACCTCCTGTACGATCTGTTCCGGATAACTATATCCCTCAACATAGTCCTTTTCTCCATTCGTTGAAATTCTCCTATAGTATAGACTTCGGCCTGATATTCTTCCACTGAGCGCCCATGGGGCATGCCTTCATGCACGCAATACAGTTGTCCACATCCGTAATCATGGTCTGGCCGAACTCAACCATGAAATCCCTCTTATGGATCTCCACGGGCTTGTCTGCAGATACGGGTAATGAGAGAAACCCGCCTCGCTCAAGATATCGGCCCACCTTTTCTGCGACCCGGTCCAAAAGTCTCGATGTCTGCATCTTGTTTCTGGTCCAGAGTTTGAGATCCGGGGAATAAACCGCTCCCAGGCTGTGTGAGACCGCCATGACGATCACGCTCCCGGCTGTGGGCATAAGCCTTAAGGCAGGTCTGGCCGGGCGGGCAAGAAGCAGATCATCGGCACAGGCAATGCCGACGAGGTCGATCCCTTCCGCGAGGATCATCTGCTTGATCGAGGCTGAGTCAAGTTCCATGTTGAGCCCTCGATTTCTGAAGGTTCTTCAGGAACGGCTTATTGAGGAAGCTCTTCTCGTCGAGAGAGCAGAGCTGCTCGAACATGGGGACCGTCACACTAAAGGCCAGGATGTCGGGTGGCAGCCACTGCCGCATGGCTATGTCGGTGGCTCCGATAATGGCCTGGGGCAGGCTTAAGTCTTCGAATGGGGTGATCATCTCCATGCAGCCTGACCCGAAGGGGGCCAGGACGGCAGGCGGGTCGCCGGGGGCGTTACGGTAGTGCGCTCCGATGATGAGTGCGCTCAACTGGTCGGGGTTCACATAAAAGGTCACGGTCTTCAGGTACGGTTCCTTGCCTTCTTTCAGGGGCCCTATAAGGATATTGGGATGTTCCTGGCGGTAGGTCCTGCGCTCGTCGATCCATCTGCCCATGATCTCGTGGTCGGCCTTGAGCCCCTCGGCGTCCACGAGGAAGGTGATGTATTCCTGCCTGGACCGGGTGGCCACGCTACACAGGGCCGTTCCGGCACCACCGCATCCGAAGTTGTCTTTGGTGATAAGCAGGGTTTTCCCACCCAGCCAGTCCTTGTAAAAGGCGAAGACACAAACATGTTTCTTGGGTTCAGGTGCCGCCACCGGTTCGAACCCGGAAGTATCCGGCGCATCATAGAACCCGATGAGGGGTGTCTTGATGCCGAGGCGTTCAATAAGTCCGGAAGGATCTTGTTTCATGCTTCCTCCTTTCGTGCTTCATGCATGAGCATGTACACGTTAAACTGTTGTGCAAGATACATCATCAGGGGTGTGCTCGCGTGAGACGGGTCAGTTGTCTATGGGCATGTGAGGCTCTTCCAGGGCAGCTTTCTCAAAACTGTCAGGGTCCCATTGTGGCCGGTTATCCTTGTCGATGAGCCGCGCGCGCACCCCCTCCCTGAAATCGTGCCGCCCCATCAGATATCGGGCGACCTTCAGATCCGCCTGGAAGACTTCGGCAAGGTCCCTGCCCTCGTCGCGGCGCAGACACTTGAGCGTAACAAAAACGGCGCCCGGCGAACGCTCCTTAAGCCTGCCGAACACCCCTTCACAGAGATCATTGAGTATGCTGCAGGCCCTCAGACCATTCAATATGTCAAGCACGGATGTCTTACCGGCGAAATACTCCTTGACCCATCGGTCCATTTCCGGGTTTGCAGGTATCTCTCGTTGCTCAAAAGGCCTGAGGAGATCCCGCAATCTTCTTACCGCATCTTTCCTCTCTGAAGACAAGGAAGGTGCATGCAGTTTCAGGGTCTCCAAGGCATCATCAAACCTTGATGAGGGGATGAGACAGTCGGCCAATCCGATGCGTACGCATTCAGCGCCGATCATCTCATACCCGGTGAGGCCGAGGAACTCCGGATAGCCCCCAGAGCACTTCAAGAACAGCCAACCCGTAGAGCCGACATCGGGGAAGAAGCCGATCCGCGTCTCGGGCATGGCCATGCGCGTTGTCTCGCTTGCGATGGTGATGTCCGCCCCTGAGGAAAGGCCAAGACCGCCTCCCATGGTGACCCCATGGGCAAATACGATCACGGGCTTGGGATATCGGTGGATGGCCAGGTCAAGATCATTCTCCTCCTTGAGAAATTGCATGGCGGGCTCAAGATTATTTTCCGTAACGGCCCGGGCCAACAGCTTGATGTCACCGCCGGCACAAAACCCCCTCTCGCCTGCGCCGCTTAGGATGATGAGTCTTACCGAATCATCGTTCCTTGCATCATAGAGTGCCTCAGCTATGATGTAGATCATATCCAGGGTGAGACTGTTGATTACATCAGGCCGGTTGAGGACCATGTGCACGACCCCGTCCGAGCGTCTGATGAGGACCGGCTGTGCGGTTGATTCATTGAGTTCATTCATGTCATTCACTCGCATGTACTTGATGAGGGATGAAGAGCCTGAACAGCAGAATGCCTTCTACGGCAACCCCCTTATCCTTGGTTGCTGAAAAGCTCCTTCATACGCATAAGCAATGTGAGGTCGCCCTCAGCCGTATATTTGCCCTTCATGAAGGCATCCTGACCATCCGCCTTTCCCGTAAGAATATCCATCCAGACCTCAAAGGGGGCCTTTACCACGAGGTCGGGGCCTGCCGCCGGTCCCATGAATTCTTCAATGCCCCCATCGGCAATTATGAATGAGCAGGAACCCGACTGCTCACCGGTAAAATCAAACTGGAGGACAGCGTGCTTAGAGTCTGCAGACTCAGGCTTGTAGGCCATCTTCATAAGCAGGGCAAAATCCTCTATGGTCTCCGGCCTTGGAACAACGCCCTTCGCCCTCAACTCCTCAGGGGTCATCTTCTCCCGGATGCAGGTCTTCCAGAAGATATTTGCAGCCCTCAACAAAACCTTCTTATCACCTATGGGTTGAGTGATTCGTTCCATTGTCTCAGGTGCAATCCTCATGTTTTTTACCATCTCTCCACCCGCCTTCGAGAGGGCATCAAGGATTTCATCGCGCACCTTCTTGTTCGGCCCCATTACCATGGCCTCGGCTGCAGGCCTATAGATCTCGGCGATGAGTCCTCTGCCGTACATGAATCGCATATGGTTTGAAAGCTGATCGAACACCGACATCTCAGGAAAGCCTGCCGCTGAAAGAACTGCAACCGCTGGGTGATGAAGGCGAAGAGGGTGGTAGCTGATGCCTTTCTTTTCCTGAATAAACGGTTCCAGCACAGGCAGGGTCCGCTCTATGAAGGCCTTCATGGCAGCGTTCATGGTGTAGTGGTACAGGGGGGTAGCAAAAACTGCGATATCGGATTCGATAAACTTGGGGAAGAGCTCCTCACTCATGTCGTCACGGTGGATGCACCTGCCGGGTGACTTGGTCCAGCAGGTCAAGCACCCAACACAGTTCTTAACGGACTTCGTCCGCAGGTGGACAACCTCCACCTGGGCACCGGCCTTTTCCATCCCGGCTGCGAGATGGCTCAACATGAGCTCTGTCTTGCTCTGGCCCTTGATCCTGGGGCTGGAATTCAAAGCAAGTACCTTCATAACGTCCTCCCTCACAACGGAATACTTCAAGAAAATATACCCAGGCGACTGAATATACCTTATATGCCGGATTCATGACAAGGAGATCACATAAAAAGGCGATTATTACACGATATTAAGATGGAATGTACACATGGTCAGGGGGTAAAACTTATTCCAGGTAACTCTTGAGCTGTTCCATCCGTACCTTCACTTGCTCCTTGATCGATCCAAGCTCTGCGGGGTCTATCTCAAGGGCTTTCAGGGAAGTCAGAGTTTCCGGGTCAATGCCTTCGGGATTGGGTGTGCCATACCCCATGGACTTTACGAGAACATTGGCGAGATGCACCACCAGCAGCTCTTTGCTCGGCGTCTGGATACCATCTATATGGTCATGGAGCTCCGCTACCTGCAAGTACACCCCGGGGAAATTCCACCTTTTTAAGAGAACCGCCCCGGTCTTACCGTGATAGGCCGCGAGCGAGTCCAACAACTCATCGGCAGGAACAGCCTTTATGTCTTTTTCCTTCTTTTCGATCTCTCCCATAACCCGCAGGAGCATGAGCTTCCCGATGTCATGGAGCAGGCCCATCGTGAAGGGGTCCTCACTCAGCTTCATCCCCTTGGCCTCAGTAATGACCTGGCAAGCATGGGCACACGAAAGTGAATGCTCCCAGAGCTTCTCCATGACTTCGGTGTATTTCGGATTGGTCCCAAGATAGAGCGACCTGTTGGAAAGGGCATCGACTGTCTGTTTCGTGGCTAAAAGCCCCAAACGGCCGATGGCCTGTTCCACGGTGATGTTTTCCGTCAGGCCTCGATAAAAGGACGAGTTGGATATACTGATGAGCTTCGATGAGATAGCCGGGTCCTGCTTTAAAAGCCCTCCGATCTCCTGCAGATTTGCCCCTGTTTTTATCAGGGCATGGAACTTGGTCTGTATCCGGGGCATGGGCGGGAGCTCGATCTCACCTCTATTGAACTGTGCAATGATCTTGGTAAGCGGATTCTTCTTTTCCCGGGCAGCTCCGTTCTCGGTCGATGACCCGTTTGGTGGCTGCTGCTCAGAGAGTCCGTTATCCTTTAATTTCTTGGCAACAGTCTCCATGGTGAAGGGCTTCATGATATAGTCATTACAGCCGGATTTAATGCAGGTAAGAATAATATCCTTTTCAGATGACGCAGTGACCATGAAGATCTTGACCTGGCCTTCTTTGGGTATACCATTATCATTCTCCATGCTGCGGATCCGGTCGAGCACTTCGGTTCCATCCATCTCCGGCATTGAGATATCCAACATGATCAGATCATATTGCTTCTCTTCCGCAGAAGCATCCATGAATGCCTTGAGGGCATCCTGTCCGCCCGTTACCTCATCGCACTCACCAAGCGAGCTCATGATGCGCTTCATCTTCTCCCGGCTGACAAGCTCATCATCAACCACGAGGATTCTCATTTAACCTCCTGACCTCAATGTACAATCCTTCTGAGGAGTTATCGCCAGGTCATTTATCAACTCCGCTGTCTCGTTTCTTTCCATATTTTTAGAACCCATGTGTAAAAGTCTCAAGTCTCTGAAATGCTTGTTCGAGCCTGCCCAGCGCTTCCATCCCACCCTCAAGGGATCCTTCTCCGGCAAGCCTTTCAAGCTCAAGGGCACGGCCCGACAGGTCATCAGCGGTCAGGTTGGCGGCGCCGCCTTTAATAGAGTGGGCCTCCTTCCTGACGATCTCTGCATTACCGTCCGTAAGGGCCTTTCTCATGACGGGGATCTGCCCCCTCACGGTTTCCACAAAACCGTTCAGAAGCCTTAAAAGGAAATCCTTGTCGCCATCGAACTCTTCGAGTGCCCGCCCCTTATCGAGCGGGGTATGTTCTTCGCTCATTGAGGTCATGCAGTGTTTATCGGCCGCCTCAAGGAGACATGTTTTCACGGTATTTTGCACCGGGACCCACTTCTTGACCATCGCGATTAAATCGTGTCGCTTCACCGGCTTAGGAAGGAAGTCATCCATTCCTGCATCAAAACATTTCTTCCTGAACTCCTCGATTACATGGCCGGTCATCGCAATGATGGGGATGTGTTTTCCGGCCTTATCGCCACCAGCGAGCCTCTCTTCAAGCTGCCGTATGGCCTTTGTCGCAGCGAAGCCGTCCATGTGCGGCATCTCGATATCCATAAGGATGAGATCATAAGCAGTTTGCTTGTATGCAGCCAAGGCCTGCTCCCCATCATCCACCACATCCACGAGACATCCTGCAGTGGTGAGGTGTATTAAGCCCACTTGTTGATTTGTCGGATAATCATCCGCCAACAAGATATGCGGGCCTGTGCTGTTCTCTTCTGCGAGGGCATAGCGGGTAATCAGTTTCCCTGAAGATATCTGGGGATTCACTTCTCCCTGTTTAAGCACGGCGGTTATGACACGATGGAGTTCATCGTTGCGAATCGGTTTGGGCAGATATCCCTGAATGCCCACCTGAGAGCACCTCAGTCCGTCTCCGATACTGCCGGATGGGGTAAGCATAATGATGGGAACACCTTTCATAGTGTTCAGGGCCCTGATATGAGCAACAAGCTCGAATCCATCCATGAGAGGCATGTAGGAATCGGTGACCACAAGGTTGATCTCGTTATCGGCCGAAGCCTTGTCTTTCAGGATGTCCAGGGCCTCCTGTCCGGAAGTGGCCTCCACCGGTATACAACCCCAGGCACTGAGATAGGATGCAAAGGTTGAGCGTGCGGATGTGTTGTCATCCACCACAAGCACATGTAATCCTGAGAGGTCTATCTCTGACTGAACAGGACGTGTGTCCTGCCCTTCCTGGAGTGAAAAGACCGCTGTAAACCAGAATGTGCTCCCTTTTCCCCTTTCGCTCTCCACCTCGATCCGGCCTTCCATCAGCTCTGTGAGTCTCTTTGATATGGAGAGCCCTAACCCTGTTCCGCCGTATTTACGCGTCGTGGATGAGTCTTCCTGGGTAAAGCTCTCAAAGATTGCATCCTGTTTGTCAGGGGGAATACCGATGCCTGAATCCTTCACAAGGAAGCGAGCCAATGCCTTAGCGCCTATACCTTCGAGGTACTCTACTTTGAGGAGGATCTCCCCTTTGTCGGTAAATTTCAAGGCATTGTCCACAAGGTTGGTCAGGATCTGTCTGAGCCTGCCGGGATCTCCCACGATGCGGGTCGGCATCTCGGGGGATATATACAGGATGAGTTCCAGGTCCTTCTGCTTAGCCCTCACGGCAAAACTGCGGGCAATGTCCTCCATGAGGATCTTGAGATCAAACGGGATTTTCTCCAGCTCAAGCCGCCGGGACTCCAGCTTGGAAAAATCCAGGATATCATTAATGAGGCTCAACAGGTTTTCCGACTCACGGTAAATCGTGGTTATGACCTCCTGCTGATCATCGGTTAGATCGGTATCCAAGGCGATCTCCGTCATCCCGATGATGCCGTTCAAGGGGGTGCGGATCTCATGGCTCATGTGGGCCAGAAATTCGCTCTTGGCCCTGTTCTGGGCCTCTGCCTTGATCATGGCCTTGCGGAGCTCTTCCGCATGTTTTCGATGGGTGATGTCCCTCAATATCCCCCTGAACCCCGACGGCTGCCCTTTCAAATCTTTCATCAGGCTGATGGAACTCTCTATAGACCTTTTCTCTCCATCTTTAAGGATGATCTCCCAATCGAATCCCTTGTCCGGTCTTCCGGTCTTGAAAGCCATATGAAAAACCGAGAATATCTGCCGTGCAGTGGCAGCATCCATGAACTTCCGGTAGCTGTACCCTATAATCTCATCCCGTGGAAACCCGACAATCCTGCTCATGGAATCATTCACAAAAATGAAGTTTCCCGTGAGGTCGACTTCATAATAGCCTTCCTCAATGTTATCAAGGATACTCCGGTATCTCTCCTCACTCTTTTTAAGCGCCTTGAGTGCACGGTGGCTTTCGGTAATATCCCTTGCAATAACCCTCACCATGACCGGGGCCATCTCATCGGAAACAAGGGTTGCCTTGTATTCCATGATGCTCTCTTTGCCATCAAGTGTCTCGATCCTGAGGGAACCTTTTACATTCCGGTCCCTCATGATTTTCTCCATATACTCATCATATTCTTGCCGGTACCGTTTCGGTATGAGGTCGCTAACCTCGGCTCCGACAAGGTCTTTCTCAGAGAACCCGTAGAAATCGTTATCAACAAGATTTATCTCCATGATGCGGCCATTTAGATCATGGATGACAAAAAGGTCGGAAGTATTCTTTAAGATGAACTGGTAGCGCGCCTCGATCTGCCCAAGCCTCTCCTTAGTCATCTTCAACTCGCTCAAAGTATCGATGACATCAAGAGAGCCAGACTCAAGGCCCTGCCCGACCTCATCTTCGCGCTGGTTTTCCTTCATTACTACCGCCATACCTCTTCAATGAATATGACTTATTTTCCCCATCGGAAATTAAATTCCAAAATATTAGGGCTTTTCGAACAAATCGACTATCGAGAACGTCTCTTACATCAAACAAAGGCCTGTTATAGCCACACCACCCAAGGCTATCCCAAGAAGGGGTATCCCCTCGGTATCAATAATACCCTGAAGCATATTCAAGGGTGAAGATACTAAACTTGGTGGGTTATGCTTCGCTCCACCTACCCTACGGGGCTAAGCGATAAGTGATCAGTGATCACTGCCTTATTATCTCGCGAGTCCTGGGCCCACAGGTGAACAGGAGATCAAATATCGAAAGGTTGGATATAAACGGCCCCCATAATTGGGGGTATATCGGTATTGGGGGTTTGTGGAATTCCATTTCAATGCCGGCCTGTTCAAAGAGAACACTGTCGAGCCACTTCGTGGCCGAATCCTGCGCCAGATAGCGTGATGCACCCAAGGCCAGGCAGATATCCACGATCAGAGCGGTGCCCTTTTCCTTGATACCGAGTTCGGACAATCTGATGATCCTGGTCGTGCAGTCAAGTTCTCCAAGCACATATGCCATGATTTCCATGTTCATATCCAAGATGTTTTCCTGATCCGGAGAAAACAGACGTTCAAAGATACCTAAATGCTCTTCACGGTAGGGTGCATGCCAATAGGCCTGCTGCAAACTTGCCAGGTGCTTTTTTTGCCAGAGCACTTCATTACAGATCTTCACCTTGCTGATCATCTGCAGACCCAAACCCTTCTTACACACCGGGATGCTCATCCACAACGTTCCCTGGTCATTTTTGAACCGGTTGCGGGTGATCCAGGTGGAGCCTTGGGGAAACTGGACCTCATCAAGGACAACGAAGATATCACAGGCCAGGATCTTGGCAAAATATCCCGGATAGGGGCAGAAATAGGGTCGCGCAGTCGATACGATCATCTTGTCCCTCAAGAGTTTAAAAGTACACCCTCATAATCAAACCCTAACATCAGGGTACCATAAAGAAGGGCGTATTACAGATCGTAGAGTGTTTCATCCACCTTGGGCTTGGTGCCCTTTTTCCCTGTCCCTGACTTCTGTTCCATTAAGAAAGGGTCTTCTCCTTCAAGCAGGTCGCCCATCTCGGCCTCGATCTTTTCAGGATCTTCACCTCGCTCCATTCTTGCCAGGGCCTCTTCCATGCCTGAGCCCATCTTCAGACCCGTTGCCTCTGTCAGTTTTCTCATGAGCTGGGCGGCCTGCCGGGGATCGTCCTCCTTAATGTTTCCTGCCTCGCTCGCCAGCATGGACATGGCCTTTTCCATCTTGGCCTCATCGAAGGGCGGCATGTCGCCTTCCGCCTCATCGCCTTTTCTCCCTGATAACGCAGAGAATATCGAAACCCTGCGCTTGAGCTTGACGGTCTTGCACTTCGGGCACTTCGGCGTCTTGTCCGTATTGATGGTCCTGGAAAAGAAGTTGTATATCGTGTCGCACCTGTTGCAATAAAACTCGTAGATCGGCATGGAAACTCCTTAAAAAGATTTTCGTAAACCCTATATGGAATAAACCCATTCAAGAAATCAAGATGGTATTTATCTCAAAGGGGTGTTACCGGAAAAGCCCTTCACCATAAAGGCTGAATTGTATCTGACACAATATCTATAGTCAAAGTCCTTAAGCATTCCGCACTTGCTCACCCTATGCTATCTTTATTCTTGACTTTTTAGGCTGCAATGCCTATAAGCACATCAGCTAGGCATATCATTCATGAAATCAGGACCACATTGTCGATAGATAGTTCAACCAACCTACCAAGGAGTATTCATGCACTTTATTGATTTGCATCTAGACGAGCGTATTATGCTCGGTATCAATGACGCGGGTTTCACCGTATGCACACCGGTCCAAGAGGCTACGTTCAAGCACAGCCTGAAAGGCAGGGATGTGTGTGCCCAGTCCCAGACGGGAACGGGAAAGACCGCAGCCTTTCTCATTACGATCCTCCAGAACCTTAAAGATCAAAAAGGCGCTAAGGCCATGATCATCGTGCCGACCCGGGAACTCGCCGTCCAGGTAGAGAGTGAGGCCGTACTCCTCGGGACCCATCTCGACGAGTTCAAGGTCGCCTGCATCTATGGCGGTGTCGGATACAAGAGCCAGGAACAGCAGCTACGCCAGGGAGCAAACATCATTGTGGGCACACCCGGCAGGATCATTGACCTCAACCGGTCAGGGAAACTGAGCTATAAAGACATCGGAATCCTTGTCATCGACGAGGCGGACCGCCTTTTCGATATGGGCTTTATTGCAGACCTGAGAAGGATGCTCAGGGCCATGCCTCCGGTTCACAAGCGCCAGACCATGCTCTTTTCCGCAACCTTGAGTTTCCTGGTTAAAGAGCTCGCCTGGCAGTACATGAACAACCCTGTTGAGGTCGAGATAGCCTCTGAACAACTGACCGTAGACACGGTCACCCAGGAACTCTACCATGTGGGTAACGAAGAAAAAATGAGCCTCCTCCTGGGGATACTCGGCAAAGAGAGACCAAAAAACTGTCTCATTTTCACCAATATGAAGCAGACCGCCGAAGAGGTTTCGCGGCGACTCCGAATGAACGAGTTCACATGCGAGTTCATTACGGGCGATCTCCCGCAAAAGAAAAGGCTCGAGGTCATTGACGGAATCAAAAATGGCAGAATTCCCTTGCTTGTAGCGACGAATGTGGCGGCCAGGGGTTTGCATGTGGACGACCTCGACCTGGTGATCAACTATGACATCCCCGAGGACTGCGAGGACTATGTCCATCGGATCGGCCGCACGGCACGGGTGGGGAAGGATGGTAAGGCCATATCACTTGTGTGTGAAAATTATGTCTATGCCCTTGATTCCATTGAAAAGTACCTCGGCATGAAGATACCTGTCATCTGGCCCGAAGAATCCCTGTTCGTAGAGGATAAGAGCTTCCGGGCACGGCCCGCCAGGAATTCGCAAAGGAGGCAAGGATTCAGAGGCAGAAAATCCTCATCCCAGCCCCGCCATGCCCACCACCATCGGTGAGGGTGCGGCCCTATGGCCGCCAATTACCTTGCATATACGCTCATTGATGCCGTTATCGATCAGTACGATGTAGCCCTTAAAAGAAATGGGTGAACACAGGGAATCCCCAAAGGAGCGGCTGCGGCTTGCTGCGGCAGCATGATATTCCGTTCACATATCCATTTATTCCGTTACAACCATCATCAAGGGGTTTAAAAAGTCATTTTTTATCAAAATGGCTTGAAACCATAACAAATGAGAAGAAACCTTATGAAATAAGACCGTGACAACCAAAGTTTGGTAGATCCATACAATATCCTTCTTCGACAGTCAGAATTTATCCTTGTTTTTTTACACCGAAAGAGTATGAAGTCAGCCAAATCCAAACAGTCTTGACATTCTTGGATTATTGATTAAATAAGGAGCGGTCATGAAGAAAAGAATCTTTATATGTTCTGTGATGATGTGTTTCTTAGTTGCATTAATGGCAACAGGCTGTGCAAAGAAGGCAGCCAAACAGGCAGAGGAAGTTACTCCGCCGCAGAAGGCTGCTTCCGCCGGAACAGGACAGGAGATGAAGCCCTCAGAAGCTGCTCCTTCTGAAGCGGGAGCTCAAAGCGCTGCAGCTTCATCCGCAGGCTTTGATAAGAAGGTATACTTCGATTTTGACCAGTTTGATCTCAAGCCGGAGGCTATTGAAACCCTCAATGAGCTTGCATCTTTTCTCAAGGGTAATACAGGGGTTAGGGTGAAGATCGAAGGCAATTGTGATGAGCGGGGTACTACAGAATATAACCTCGCTCTTGGAGAACGCAGAGCAAAGGCGGCACTCGACTATATCGTGTCGCAGGGTATCAATTCGGCACGCGTCTCAACTATCAGCTACGGCAAAGAGAAACCTGCTGATCCCAATAACAACGAGGAAGCCTGGGCAAAGAACCGCAGGGACGAATTCATACTCAGCAAGTAAATGCATCCTGAAAAATATGTCTTGGACTGAGGTATCATCAGGAAGTGCATACGTCGTCAGCCACGAGAAAAGTGTGCGATGAAGGCTAAAAAGGGGTAGACAAAACATCCATTCTAGTTTATGCAGGAAAACAACACCATGGAATGTACTATACAATGGATGAGGAAGTGCTTCACAGGAAGAATTGCATCAACGATACATGCATTGGGAGCAGGTGCAGGAGCATCTGTGCTGGTGCATGCACCATATACAAATCCCCTTATGCTCGTTGCTGTTGACATGGCACAGAAAAACTCGGTAATAGCGGAATACAGCAAGCACACCTGCACTGAAGACAATTTGCAGTGTGTGACAGACACATGGGTCACTCGGATATTCATGTCGGCAACAAGGTGATTCATGTTGCATGAGGTAACACCACCTGCTGAATAAAATCGGCAGAAAATAAAAAGGATAGGAGATTATGACGATGAAGAAGGGTTCTTTATGGGTTTTGTTTGTGGTTGTAGTGTTTGGGCTTCTGTTTAGCTTTTCAGCTTGCCAGAAGAAGGAAGCAACGACCGAACAGCCGGCAGTAACAGAGTCAGCTACACCTCCTGCCGCTCCTGAGGCTGCACCTCCTGCCGCAGCTACCACCGGCGGCGCAGCAGCTCCGGCTGCAGCTCCGGCTGGCACAAAGTAAGACAGCTCTTAACATTTTTAGCAAGGCACCAAGACCATCCTCGGCATCTCCGCCGGGGGTGGTCGGTATGGTTTCTTTTATGAGCTTTTTAAAAACTGAATAATCAGATTTTGCTTACAAGATAGCCTTGTCCTATTTGCAGGCTCGGCTTCCAAACCCACTGTCAGTATCCCCTACGTCCAACAGCATTATTAAAAGGAGCGTCTTTAAGCGCGACAACGGGCGTTAAAACCATCACGGCTATAAGCCGCTCCACAAGCTCTCCAGCCTAAACCAATATCCCGCCCAGTTCCTCTTCAACATACCTGAGCCTGTCGATCTCCTCATCAGTGATACGGACACGGTTTTCATCCTTCTCGATGCGCTTTTTCAGGATTGAGAGCTGGCGCTCCACATCGGCAAAGACCGCAAGCATGTCGGTCTTTTGGTCCACCGGCGCCTCTTCGGGTACGGGTGCCTGGGCAAGGAACTCTTTGGCCTTGAGGATAAGGCGCTCTCTCCATCGCGGCACATATGCCGTCAACCCGATCTTTTCAGTGATGAGACGCGCGAACTCCTCAGATACCAATGACTCGCCGTGCACAACAAAGACCTTGGGTTTGGATTCGCTGAAGTGCCCCACCCACGCCAACAGGTCATTCTGGTCGGCATGGGCAGAAAACCCGCCGATGGTAAACACCCTTGCCTTGACTGCCACATCATCGCCGAAGATCTTTACGGTCTCATATCCATCAACGATCTTCCTTCCTGTAGAGCCGTTGGCCTGGAAGCCCACGATCACGATGCTCGCGCCTTCGCGCCACAGGTTGTGCTTGAGGTGGTGCTTGATGCGGCCGGCCGTGCACATGCCGTTTCCCGCTATTACGATGGCCGGGCCCTTGTGATCATTAATGGCAATGGAATCGGCCGTAGTCTCGCTGTAATGGAGATTCGGCAGGCTGAAGGGGTCGATGCCGTTTTTCACTATGGCCGCGGCCTCATCGTCGTAGTACTTCCTGTTCTTCTTGAAAATCTCAGTGGCCTTGATGGCAAGCGGGCTGTCGAGATAGACCGGTATATCCGGGAGCTTGCCCTGCCGTTGGAATTCGCTCAAGAGATAGAGAATCTCCTGCGTCCGCTCCACGGCAAATGCAGGTATGATCACCTTTTCGCCGTTTTTATATGCATAGCCGATAGCCTCCAGAAGCTCGGCCTCGCTCTCTTCCATGGGTTTATGTACACGGTTGCCGTAGGTGGATTCCACGAACAGATAATCCGCATTGAAGATCTCGGCCGGGTCTTTCAGGATGAGCTGGTTCGCCTTGCCGATGTCGCCTGAAAAGACGATCTTAATCTCATGGCTGTTCTCAGTAACCCACATCTCCAGGATGGATGAACCCAGGATGTGGCCCGCATTCTTAAATCGTACCCGGATACCGTCCTCCACATGTATGATTTCATCGCCCTCCACGGGTACGATGTACTGGAGGCTGTTCTGGGCGTCTTCTGTGGTGTAGAGCGGTCTGATATCGTCACGGCCCTTGCGCTTGCTTTTCCTCGACTGCCACTGCGCATCCATTTCCTGCACGTGGGCCGAGTCCAGGAGCATGATTTCACAGAGCTGGGCCGTGGGAGAAGTGGTGATGATCCTGCCCTTGAACCCGTCCCTGACGAGCTTCGGCAACCGGCCGCTGTGGTCGATATGGGCATGCGTGAGAAAGACCGCCTTGATCTGTGATGGGTCAAAGTCCCATTCGCGCCAATTGCGCAGCTCCATCTTCTTGCCGCCCTGGAACATGCCGCAATCAACAAGAAACCTCTTGCCCGCGGTAGTCTCCACGAGGAAATTCGAACCCGTTACCGTCCCGGCAGAACCAAGGCAGGTCACCTTCACCATAATATGCTCCTTTCAAGCTGAGCTCATGATGCCCCTTAATAAGATCGGAACAATCTCCAAGTGTTTTAACAAAAATACCACAAGCAGATAGATTCATGAAGGGAAACCGATAAAAGATGAGGAGAAGCTTGACAGGGCTCATGCGATGCGTTTACATCCACTCTTGCCTGCCCGAGTGGCGGAATTGGCAGACGCAAGGGACTTAAAATCCCTCGGAACTTGGTTCTGTACCGGTTCGAGTCCGGTCTCGGGCACTTGGTTTTTTGATCAATCAAACTTCGCTTTCCTGCAGCCAAGAACCAGCATAAAAAGATCAACCCAAGGAGGAAACCATGCCCCACATTATTGTCAAACTTTACTCCGGCAGGTCGGAGCAGGTTAAAAAGCAGCTTGCAGATCAGATTGTAAAGGATGTGGTCACCATAGCACAGTGTGAAGAAAAGGCCGTATCCGTGGCCATCGAAGATGTTGAGCCTGCAGAGTGGGCCGAGAAGGTCTATCGGCCGGACATCCTTGATAAAAAGGACACCCTGTACAGAGAGCCGGGATATAACCCTTTTGAAAAGAAATAGAACTACCGTATCAGGGCAACCGCGATAACGAGGCCGCCTAAGAATAGCCTGTACCAGACAAAGGGAAGAAAATCCTTTGTCAGGACATACCGGAGTAAAAATCCTATACTTGCGATACCGATAATACCAGCGACCAGCATCCCCATGATGAAATCCATGGTAATCATCGCCGGGTGTGAAATGATATACGGAAGTTTTACCATGGCCGCACCAAAGATGATGGGTGTGGACAGCAGGAATGAAAATCTGGCTGCGGCTTTTCTGGTCAGGCCTGTCATCAACCCCGCAGTCATGGTGATACCCGATCGGGATACCCCCGGGATAAGGGCCAGTGCCTGGGATATGCCGATTATTATGCTCGCCCCCAAAGAGATGTTGCTCTCCTCGATGTTCTTGGCACCTTTCCGGTCCGCCCAGTACAGAAGAATACCCATTCCGATCAGCATGCCCGCAATCAGCAGTGGAGCCCTGAATACGGTTTCAGCCTTTTTCTCCAACAGAAGGCCTGCAACCGCACCCGGTATGCTGGCCAGGACCAGGTACCAGAACAAGCGGCCTTCTCTACTCCCGGCATCGCCGAATCCACTCGCTATGAGCCGAATCCAGTCTTTCCAAAAGTAGATAACCACAGCCACAAGCGTGCCGATGTGCAGGGCAATGTCAAAGGTAAGCCCCGGGTCCGACCATCCGAAAAGCCAGGGAACCAATACCAGATGAGCGGAACTCGATATCGGCAGGAACTCCCCCAGCCCTTGTACCAATCCCAATACTATCGCCTGTAATAGAGTCAAATCCTACCTCGCCCTTCCGATCATTTTGACCCGATCGTATTTTCATATACCTAACCGGCATGATACCATGTCCCTCATATCCGCATGCGCCTCAGAGCTCATATATAATTGGGTGTAGCACAATATTCAATTATCTATAATAATAGAATCAGCAAGATCGAATACCACTTACCGACACTATCCGGACGAACTGCATGATGCCCTGGCAGAGGAAAGATGGGCCTAGGAGTTGTATGATGATTATGCCCGGAAGGCTTATGAATACGATGATGAGAGGGGTTGCATGAAGGATCCGAATATCCATATGAGAAAAGCAGGCCTGAAAGATACAAGCCTGTTGTGCCTTCTTATCCATGATTCTCATCAAGACGTAGCCGAGCGTTTCGGCCTTACTCTTAAAAATTGTCCCAGGCATCCGTCAAATTGCACAAGGGAGTGGATCGAAAAGGATCTTTTAAGGGGTGTTGTCTACTACATCGTGGAGCACGATGATAAGCCTGTCGGATGTGTAGCCATAGAGCAGGCCTCCCCTGATGTCTGCTATCTTGAGCGCCTGTCCGTGCTGCCCGAGCATAGGGAAAAAGGCTTCGGCAGTGCCCTGGTCAATAATGGTATCATCAAAGCCAAGACCCTCGGTGCCGGCCAGGTAGACATCGGCATCATCGCACAACACACAGAGTTGAAGCGCTGGTATTCAAAGATCGGTTTTATCGAGGGCGAGACAAAGGAATTTCCTCACCTGCCCTTCCGTGTCACCTTCATGAGCTATAAGCTTTAAAGTCTTATACCTTGAACCTTATAGTCTGCTCATTACTTTAGATTACCATGAAGAAGAGGATCAGATTCATCTCTACGGGTATGAGCAAGCAAATCCAAAAGCTACCCCCCGCAACCAGGGATTGACACCCCGGCCAAAGCGGATTATCAGGGGGAAAAACCAGGGAGGATAGCCATGATATCCACGATGAGAAACCGCGTCCTTGCAACATTCATAACCGCTTATATGGTGCTTTTTGTTACTTCACCGGCCTTTGCAGCGCTGATCCCCTCCATTGGGTCTTCTCCCCATACAACCGGCGAAACCCTCCAGAAAGATATCAACACCATTCAACAGGCCCTGGAGACCAAGATGGTACAGGAGAAGCTAAGGGCCTACGGCCTCACCTCCGAAGAGGTCGCAGCCAAGCTCCCTTCCATGAGCCCGGACCAGATACACACGCTGGCCGCGGCATCCAATGATGTTCTGGCAGGAGGCGACGGTCTGGGCTTCATCATCGCAGTGCTCGTAATCATCATACTCATCATCATAATCCTTAAGCTTCTGCACCATGAAATTATCATCAGGATGAGCAGCCTTGGCGACTATCATTCTCCTGACCTTGCTTATCTCGGGTGATCCGGGATCATTCGCGATTGAAGGCGTCCCGTTCGTGAAGCAGGAGTCGCACTTCTGCGGCCCGGCGTCACTTGCCTCGGTATTTGCTTATTACGGACTCGCCATGGACCAGGGCACCATCGCAAAAACCGTTTATATTGAAAAGCTCAAAGGCGCGCTCATCACCGACCTGGAGAATTACGCTAGGTCCCAGGGATTCCAGTCCCGGCTCGGCCAAGGGACCATGGAGGATATCAAGGCCTCCCTTACAGAGAAAAGGCCGGTAATTGTGCTGGTGAACCTTGGCTTCTGGTTATTCTCCCGGCCGCACTACCTTGTGGTTATTGGGTTCGATGACAAGGGTTTCATTGCCCATACGGGCTATGAGGCCTTCAAGCACTTCGGCTATGATGAATTCGAAAAGATATGGAAGAAAGAAGGCTCTGTATACTTACTCATCTGGCGCTGATGCTCTCTATCCTTGTGTTTGCACTGAGCGCCTGCTCCATGCCCAGAATCGTGGTCTTGCATGACCCGCTAAGTGCAAAAGAGCACATCGACCTCGGAGTGATCTACGAGCAGAAGGGGATGCTCGATCTTGCTGAGAAAGAGTACCTGAAGGCCGTTGATAAACAGAGTAACTGGGCAATTCCTTATTTCAACCTCGGCAACCTAGCCTACAAACGTCAGAACCTCAAGGCTGCTGAAGGGTACTACCGCAAGGCCCTTACGCTGGATAATCAGAACCCTGACATCATGAACAACCTCGCAAGCCTCCTGCACGAGACAGGCCGGGATGATGAGGCCAAAACCCTCATTGAAAAGGCCCTTTCTCTTCAACGAAAGGATGAATACCTCGACACACAGCGCACCATCAAGGGTGGCAAATGATCTCCTGGGGAATAAGAGAGAAGGTAAAAGGGCTGTTATGATCGGCGCCATTGCAGGAGACATCATCGGGTCGGTCTATGAGAGGCATAGGATCAAGACCAAGGATTTTCCGCTCTTCAGTCAAGGGTGCAGGTTCACCGACGACAGCGTGCTCACTGTTGCACTCGCGGATGCTATTCTGAGCGGACAGAATTATGATAAACTCATGCGGGAGTACTATTGCCGCTACCCCCGGGCAGGCTATGGAGGCATGTTCCGCCAATGGGCACAAAATGATGACCACAAGCCGTACAACAGCTTCGGCAACGGTTCAGCCATGAGGATCAGCCCTGTGGGCTTCGCCTTTGATAACCTGGAAGCAGTCCTGGAGAAGGCAAAGCTCTACACCGAGATCACCCACAACCACCCTGAAGGCATCAAAGGTGCCCAGGCCGCGGCATCTGCCATCTTCCTGGCAAGGAATGGCCGCTCAAAGAAAGAGATCAGAGAATACATCGAATCAAACTTCGCCTATGATCTGTCACGCAGACTCGACGATATCCGGCCGCACTACCGCTTCGATGTCACCTGCCAGGGTAGCGTGCCCGAGGCCATCATCGCCTTTCTCGAATCCGAGGACTACGAAGACGCCGTGCGCAATGCCGTATCTCTAGGCGGAGACAGCGACACCCAGGCATGCATCACGGGCGGTATCGCAGAGGCCTTTTACGGCGGTGTCCCCGAACATATTGAAAGGAGAGTCCTTAAGATCCTTGATGATCCCTTACGATCGGTTACCTTGCAGTTCATGCAGCTATATGTCCGTAAAAGAATATCATGAATACCTTCATGACATTTTGGAAATATATCTATCAGGGGGCGTGTTCGATAAGCCGGACAAAAAATATCACAGCTAATGATTGTCACCAAGACGAGTCATCCGTATAATGAATGAAGGACCAAGCATTTGAATTCCTACTTATAAGGAGGACGGGTCATGGGCATGCTTCAGGAGTTCAAAGAATTTGCAGTAAAAGGCAATGTGGTTGATATGGCAGTGGGCATCATCATCGGTGCGGCATTCGGCAAGATCGTCTCGTCATTGGTGGGGGATGTGATCATGCCGCCCATCGGATTTGTACTCGGCGGGGTCGATTTCAGCAACCTCTCCGTTGTCCTCAAGGAGGCTGTGGACAAAGCGCCGGCCGTCACCCTGAACTACGGCAAGTTCATCCAGACCATCATCGACTTCATCATCATTGCATTTTCAATTTTTATCATGATCAAGGGGATAAACACCCTCAAACGCAAACAGGAGGAAGCCCCGGCAGAACCCCCCAAGCAGGAGGTGTTGCTCACCGAGATCCGGGATCTTCTGAAGAAAAACTCATGAAGCAAAAGTATTTCAAAACATCTTATGGTATCGGGAGGGATACATGGAAGGATTGTCGGTTGTCGTGGTGGTTTTTGTCGTTCTGGTATTCATTACCATCTTCCTGGGCGTGAGGATCGTCCCGCAGGGCAGCAAGCATGTAGTCCAGAGACTGGGCAAGTACCACAAGACGCTTGGCCCGGGTTTGAACTTCATTATCCCCTACATCGATACGGTTGCCTACAAGATTACCTCCAAGGACATCGTGCTGGACATACCCTCCCAGGAGGTCATCACCAAGGACAATGCGGTGATCATCGTCAATGCGGTGTCCTATATCAACATCCTCTCCCCTGAGAAGGCCGTCTATGGCGTGGAAGATTACCGTATCGCCATACAGAACCTTGTCCAGACCTCGCTTCGCTCCATCATCGGCGAGATGAACCTCGACGACGCCCTGTCCTCCCGCGAGAAGATCAAGGCACGGCTTAAGGAGAACATCTCGGATGACATCGCTGATTGGGGAATTATTCTCAAGACCGTGGAGATCCAGGATATCAACCCCTCACAGACCATGCAGAAGGCCATGGAAGAGCAGGCTGCAGCCGAGCGTGCCCGCAGGGCGAACGTAACCAAGGCCGAGGGTGAGAAGTCGGCCGCCATACTCCAGGCCGAAGGCAGGCTTGAGGCAAGCAAACTGGATGCCAGGGCCAAGGTGGTGCTGGCCGAAGGCGACCAGATCACCATCACCAAGATCACGGATGCCGTACAGAACAACCAGCTCCCGGTCATGTTCATCCTGGGCGGGCGATACATTGATGCCCTGAAGAACGTCGCGGCATCGACCAACTCCAAGATCGTGGTCCTGCCCGCCGACCTCCCGGCCGCCATCAAGGGGATGCTGGGGAATACGGGCACATAGAGAGATAGACCATGTCAGATAATGCATACAAAAGCCTTTGTGCCTTTCTGGACCAGTTTCCCCTGGGATTCCCCAAGACCGATTCAGGCCTGGAAATCACAATACTCAAACGGCTCTTTACCGAGGATGAGGCCCAAACAGTAACCCTGCTCACCCCCTTCCCCGAGGAGGCTTCACAGACCGCCTCCCGCATGAACCTGGATGAGGCGGTCCTGAAAGACAAGCTGGAGTCCCTGGCTGATAAGGGCCTTATCTTCCGCATCAGACGGGGTGACAAAACGCTCTACAATGCCGTGCCCTTCATGATAGGCCTGTATGAATATTCGGTTCAGGACATGAATGCAGAGCTTGCCGCGCTCTACAAGGACTACTACGAGCAGGCCTATCAAGCGGAGATGGCAGCAAGCGATGTGCCCGGATTCAAGGTCATCCCCATCGGCCATACCATTGAGAAGGAAATGGTCCTTATCCCGTCCTGCAGACTCGAAGAAGAGGTGAGAAAGGCCAGGGTCATCTCGGTGGCGCCGTGCATCTGCCGGAAAGAGGCGGGCCTGACCGGTAAAGGCTGCGACAAGCCCGAGGAGACCTGTCTCCATTTCGGGGCCGCTGCCGAGTACTACATTGAAAACCGCATCGGCAGGCAGATCAGCGCCGAAGAGGCCCTTGCAATCATCGAAAAGGCCGATCACGCGGGCCTCGTCCATGCAGGCGTGAACACACAGCACCTTTCCAACCTCTGCAACTGCTGCCCGTGCTGCTGCGCCTCCATGAAGGGGATCACCCAGAAGGGCATGGACAAGCACGGCTTTCTCAATGCCTTATTCATGGCTGCCGTCGATCCTGACCTGTGCACCGGGTGCGGTATCTGTGTAGATCGATGCCCGGTTGAAGCCATGTCAATGGATGATTACGCCGTAACAGATATGCGCAAATGCCTGGGTTGCGGCCTGTGCTCAACAACCTGCCCTGTGGGGGCCATTACTATGCATCTGAGGCAGGACCGCGAAGAGCCCTTTGATACGGTCATCGACATGGGTCTTGCCATCTTGAAGGGAAAGGTGATGGCCAAAAACACATGACAAGGGACAAAACTCCTAAAAAACAGGCCGACCATGGAAAAACCTTCAAAGGATTTGCACGCCGTGCATGTGAGCTTGGTGCGGATGACGCGAGAATCATACCTGCCTTGACCGTGGTAACCGCACCATGGGTGAGGATGAAGTGCCATTTCGGGTGCGAGCTCTACGGGCTGGGTTACTGCTGTCCCCCGCAAACACCCACACCCAACGAAATGCGCGATGTGATCGCATGCTATGAGCATGCCCTGCTCTTTCACTGCACGAAACCGGGAAGCCTGAGCCGTATGGCCTATGAGCTCGAGAGGGAAATATTCCTGAACGGATTTTACAAGGCCATCGGACTCGGTTCAGGGCCCTGCAGGATCTGCAGGAAATGCTCCCCAAAAGGATGCAAACATCCCGATCGGGCCAGGCCATCCATGGAGGCATGCGGGATAGATGTGTTTGCCACTGTGCGGGCAAACGGCTTCGCCATAGAAGTACTCAGGGATGAAAGCTGCAGGGGGAATTATTACGGATTAGTCCTGATAGACTAAAATGGTTTCATCAAAGGAACAACATTGATGCAAAATGGAGGCGTGCCATGGCCTGATATCATGAATGCCCTGGAAGATCTCTACCTGGAAATCGACCAGAAGGCTTATGAGCTCTTTGACCTCCATTCTGACAGGCTCCTTTGCAGACAAGGCTGCATAAAATGCTGCATGGACGGCATCACGGTCTTTGAGGTGGAGGCCCGCAACATAAGGGAACACTACGGCGGCCTGTTGGAGCTCGGTGTCCCCCACACCGAAGACGCATGCGCCTTCCTGGATCTTAAAGGCACTTGCCGGATCTATCAATACAGACCCTATGTATGCCGTACGCAGGGACTGCCGCTACGCTGGCTTGACGAGACCGGAACCGGGGATATCGTTGAGCTGCGTGATATCTGCCCGGAAAACGAGAGCGGGCCGGCCATTGTAACCCTGCCTGAAGAACAGTGCTGGACCATAGGCCCTTTCGAGCTCAGGCTTGCCGCACTCCAGGCCCTAGTCTCAGGCAAAGAAACGGTCAGGGTCCCCCTCAGGTCACTGTTTAAGCCTTCTTCCTCGACAGGGGTAAAAAATGATATCGCAAAACCAGAAGCACCATCAATGGAGATAGACATCGATATCAGCACATGTACCAAAACGGATGAACAGGAGATTATTGAACTGCTGAGGGAAGCCGGGCTCTTAACCGATGATCTCACACCTGAAAAGCTCCGGAATTTTCTTGTGGCCCGAATTGAAGACAGGGATATCATCGGCACAGTGGGGTGCGAAGCATTTGAAAGGTACGGCCTTCTGAGATCTCTGGCGGTCCGCCCCGATTACCAAGGTTCGGGGATCGGGAGAATTCTCGTGGCTGAGATGGAAGCTTATGCACGGAAATCAGGCATCGAGACACTGTATTTGTTGACCACTACCGTGCCGGATTATTTCACAAAGCTCGGGTTTCAGGTTACTAAGCGATCATCCGCACCCGGCTGCATTGCGGCAACAGAGGAATTCAGGGGCCTCTGCCCGGTGTCTGCCGTGTGCATGTATAAACAACTATGAAAAGAGGAACTGCTCATGAAGCTCAAACGTATCCGATTAAAGGGTGATACATCCCCAGCAATAGCGATATTTTTTAAAGACGAATGGCTGCCGCTGAGGCTCGTCTTGGGCCAGGCAGGCCATGTCCTCACACCGGAGGAAGAGTCTCTCTCCACAGACATGATCTCCCTGCTCCAGAAGGGTCCGGCATTCCGGCAGTTCCTGGAGGGCCTCATGGATGCCTGGCTCTCAGGACATGCCGGGCAGCAGAAATCCTTTGATGATACACCTTTGCTGCCTTTCGAGCCCAGGTCGTACCGGGATTTCATGCTCTATGAGAGACATGCCGTCGATGCGGCACGCGGTTATGCAAAACGCTTCATCCCTTTAGGCTATAAGATCGCGACAATCTTTGAGTACATCACCGGCCGCACCTTCCCCCTCTTCCGGCCCAAAGGGCAATGGTATAAGAGACCCATCTACTACATGGGGAACCACTTGAGCTTTGTCACGGATAATCATGCAATCGCCTTCCCGTCGTACAGCAAGGCCCTGGATTACGAGCTCGAGCTCGGTGCTATCATTACCCACCCCATCAAGAATGCCGCCCCCAAAGAGGCCCTTACGGCCATCGGCGGATTTGCGGTGTTCAACGATTTCAGCGCCCGGGATATACAACTCGCCGAGATGAAGAGCGGTTTCGGACCAACAAAGGCGAAGCACTTCGCCAATGCCGTATCTTCCGTTGTCGTATCAGCTGATGAGATACTCCCTTATCTGAATAACCTCCAGGCGGAAATAAGGATCAACGGGCGTTGCATTGTAAAGACATCCACCGCAGGCATGCACTTCAGCCTTGGCGAGGCCATTGCCTATGCATCACTTGAGGAGCAGCTTTACCCGGGTGAGTTCATTGCCACAGGGACGCTGCCCGGCGGGAGCGGCATGGAGAATGGCAGATGGCTTAAGTCCGGGGATATCATTGAGCTCACGATAGAACGGGTCGGGACATTGACCAACACCATCGTGTGAGGAGCAGCTTTACCCATACTGCCTTTTTTAAGAGAATGGTAATCAAAGAAGGGATGCCGTACAAGTCTTGATTTTGATCTGCCAAGTTTATATCATGAATAACGAGGGCATATTGAAAAAGGCTCGATCAATACCTAATCATAACTTCAGGAGGTGAAATATAATGGCAGAGAAGAAACAGTCAATCACCCCATCAAACCTGGCACACGAATGGGGCGTCGGTCTGAAGGCGGTTAAGGAAGCCATTGTTAAGGCAGGCATCGAACCGAATTCAACACGCGGGGCATGCAAGTACTACACAGAGGCGGATGCAAAAAAGATCAAGGCCTATTTGAAAAAGTAATCATACTCGAACCTATGGTCTTCAGGCCTTGGCCGTCAACAATCCAATACCCGCCTTGGTCAAGGCCTGAAGACTTCTTACGATTAACACACAAACGATATGAATAATGAGGTTATGAATTTAAACTGGAAGTAAGATAACACCAATGAACGATACCTATACCTACCAGCTCATGGATGAAAGTGATGCCCCCTTGGTAAGCGATCTTGTCACAAAGGTGTTCATGAAATCCATTGCCCCTCTCTACTCCCTTTATGGGATAATGAAGATAAGGAGATAATCGATGAAGACTCTCAATCCCACTCGGGAAAGCCTTTCTTACCTAAAGGATGCTTTTCCCAAGGATACGCCCATTGTGATGGTCAACCTCTTAAAATTTCGGGACAAGGCCCTCTATCCGAAGGGATCGAGCTTTGAGGCGTGCTCGGGCAGGAATGCGTATAAACGGTATATGGAGACTGCCATGGAAAAGCTCAGTGAGGTGGGGGCCCGGCCTATCTGGATGTCCAAGGCATTTGCCGGCGTTATCGCCCCTGAGGATGAGACATGGGACCAGATCTTCCTGGTGAAGTATCCTTCGATTGATGCATTCATGACCATGCTCAAGATGCCCGACTACCTCGCAGCCACGGTTCATCGTGAAGCGGCCCTTGTAGATTCAAGGCTCATTGCTACCGTTGAAATCCTTTCAGAATTAAGCTGACCATCATGACAAACCATGGATACAGGTAACAAAAGCGATGATAAGAATCATGAGAATTTTTTAATCTTCTTCTAATCATTGTCTAATTATCCCTGTCGTATAGAGGGCGGTATCAATAAATAATCCAGGAGGAACGTACCATGAAGAAAGTATTTAGCTTAATCGCAGTATTGGCACTGGTGTGCTTCACCACGATGGTCTTCGCAGCCGACGCAGCAGCACCCGCAGCAGCAGCACCCGCAGCAGCAAAGGCTGAGCCGGCAAAGGCTGATGTAGCAAAGGCCGATGTAATCAAGGGCAAGATCACCAAGATCGACAAAACAGCGAACACGATCGATGTAAAGGGCAAGACCTTCACCGTGAAGGCGGAAGATATTGCCAACCTGAAGAAGGGTCAGATGGTAAAGATTACAGCGGCAGCCGGCAGCCTGAACGCAGACAAGATTGAGGTTATTAAGGCAAAGAAGGCAGTGAAGAAGGCAGCAGCAGCCGAGAAGAAGGCAGAAGCGACTGAGAAAAAGGCTGAATAGCAGCACTAAGAGTTAGGGGGTTCTCTCCTTACGTGTGCATCGCGCAGGATACGCTCCTGACAGCACGAAAAAGGAGGGAACCCCATTCTGTTTCAAAATATCTTGATCATTTTTCCTTATCTTGGAATCTCCTTTGAAACTCCGCATATCTGATCAGGTGCGCTATAGCCTTGAAAGAGTCTTCGGCATGCTCGATGAAGTATACTCCGTGCTCGTAGTAGTACCTCCGCGCATAGTCGTTCACCTCTCTGAAGGTGAGCGGTATGACCGGTTTCGGTGCGCTACGGGCGAGCCCTAGGAATGTATCGTTGAACTTGAGGGCCATGTCGTCATTGTCGCCGGAGGGCGCAAAAGACAGGGGTGCGATGATATCGAGGTTCTCATCATCGAGCAGAATAGTGATGATCTCCCCCATGCCGTTCCAAAAGCCCGATCCGGTCAAATCAAGGGGGTTGTCCGGCTGGGCGAACTCGGGGAGCACTGCCTTGAGGGAGGCGACTGACTTCTCGGAAAGCCCGGGCACTAAGATGCCGTACCGGGCGCATAGGTCTGCATAGAGCCCGCACAGTCCGCCCGAGAGGGTGCAGATGCCGATCCTGCCCCCTTCAGGGAGTTTGCACCGCGAGAAGATTCCAGCAGTCTCGACGAGTTCTTCAATCGTATCCACACGGATAATGCCGTACTGTGAGAAAAATCCTTCCATCACCTCGTCGTTGCCCGCCAGCGCCCCGGTATGTGAGCTGGCGGCCTGTCTGCCTTTCTCCGAGCGTCCCACCTTTAAGATGATAATGGGTACCTGCCTCTCGGCGGCGGCAATCGCAACCTCCTTCATACGGGGGATGTCCCGAAAACCTTCCATGAAAGCGGTTATCACCCGGGTGCCTCCGTCGTGTACGAGGTATTCCATGCAGTCTTCAGTCGTGAGCATTGCCTCATTGCCTGTAGTGGCATACAGGGAGATCCCCAGCGACCTCTTGAGGAGCTTGCTTGCGATTATCTCGGTTGTGGCGCCGCTCTGGCCGATCACGGCGATGTCACCCTGCAGCAGCTCGCCTTCCACGGACCCGCCGGCAAATACACTCGTGCCTTCAACGAGGTTCATGAAACCAAGACAGTTCGGGCCCATGAGGAGAATGTCATTATCCTCGCAATAGCCCTTAAGCTGATCTTGTTTGGCAGCACCCTCTCGGCCCATCTCGGCAAAACCCGAGGATATGAGCACCACATCCCTGATCCCTCTGAGCCTGAGCTCTTCAATCACGCCCAACACCAGGGTGCTCTTGACGATAACCACGGCAAAGTCAATGATGCCCGCGGGGAGCTCCCCTATGGACGGGTATGCCCTGATGCCTTTAACCTCGGCAGCCTTGGGATTGACCGGGTAGAAACTACTTTTGAATCCCGACCGGGAAGCGTATTCCATCAGGTTTGAAAACCACTGGTTCTTGGTGGTTGCACCCACCACTGCGATGTGGCGGGGGGAGAAAAACCTCTTCATACGCTTCCGAGCTGTGTGCTTCATAGACTAAGGACCCCCTTTGTCAACAGGATAATCAACACCATCTGAAAGAGTATATTGTCAAGAATAAACAAAGGTTCACGACTCGAAAGAAATGGTGTAGAAATGGTAACGGTCCACATGAATCTTTCCCATCGTAGTCGCCATCTCTCAATTATGAGGATGACCGCTGGGGGTATTGATAAGAATGTCGCATGATCATGATCATCATGGCAACGCACTGGGCAATATCAGATTAGCCTTCTATCTGAACCTTGTCTTCACGGTATTTGAGATCATAGGCGGGCTGTGGACAAACAGCCTTGCCATCATGGCCGATGCCATCCATGACCTTGGCGACAGTTTCGCACTTGGGTCAGCCTGGTTCCTGGAACGCCTCTCCATGAAAAAAGGCGACATGCTTTATTCGTATGGGTACCACCGATTTTCCCTGCTCGGCGCCCTCATCACGTCCGCAATGCTTATTACCGGTTCACTTTTCATCCTTCTCAAGGCTCTACCCAGGCTCATTCATCCCCAGCTCCCCTATGCTCCCGGAATGTTGGTCTTCGCCATTATCGGAATCATGGTAAACGGCGCAGCTGTCCTCAAACTGAAAGGGAGCGCCGGGATGAACGCCAAGATGGTGGCATGGCATCTCCTGGAGGATGTACTCGGATGGGCCGCCGTTCTCGCCGTCAGCATCATACTTTTTTTTAAGGATATGCCGGTCCTTGACCCGCTCCTCTCCTGCCTTATCACCTTCTATGTCCTCTTCAATGTCATGAGAAACCTGGGAAAGACCTTGGGCATCTTCATGCAGGGCGTACCTGAAGGGGTCGACATCGTGGCGATTGAAACGGGCATTCGTTCTCTTAAGCATGTCACCTGTACGCACCACACGCACATCTGGTCGCTGGATGGTATGCACCATGTGCTCACCACCCATGTCGTGGTGGACAAGGATGCAACGAGGGATGACATTATCCTGATCAAAGAATGCATACGCGACCTCATGCTTGCCCACGACATGGACCATTCCACCGTAGAGATCGAGTACAGCGGCGAAGAGTGCAGGATCACCTCTGACACCTGCAACTGTTCATAGATCATGGAAGCGGATCCTGGCCTGAAGTCAATAATTGGTCAAAAGGCAGCTGCCGGACTCAAAAGGTGCTTCTTCATAACCCCTTCCCCATGATACATAAGGGGTACATCACACCACATCAAAGCGCAGGAGGTAATCAAAATGAAATCGGAACACATTATCGTAGGGATCCATGTGACGGACCGCATGAAGCATGCATCGGATGTTCAGAAGATCTTCACCGAGTACGGATGCAACATCAAGACAAGACTGGGCCTGCATGAGGTTCAGGGAAACTTCTGCTCCGGCGGCGGCATCGTCATCCTGGAGATGGTCGGGGACAGCGCATCCATCGACGCTATGATAAAAAAGCTTAAAAAGGTCGAAGGGATCGAGGCCAAAAAAATGACCTTCAGCCACGACTGAGGTGCCGGTCAAAAGACCCCATCAATGATGAACGACATATAGCGAGGTAATCAGTGGAATATTCACAGATCGAGTATAAGAAACAAGGCGAGATAACCATTATCGCCTTCAACAGGCCTGCGGTTATGAACTGCATCGGGCCGGTGACACACAGAGAGCTTGTTGATGCATGGGGCCGATTTAAAACGGACGACTCCGCAAAGGCAGCTGTTCTCACCGGCATGGGAGATCAGGCCTTCTGCACCGGTGGCGACCTCAGGCACGGGCCTGAGGTAGTCTCGATGGACCCTGAAGAGATCGCCGCCCACTGCCGGGGGGAGAGGCCGGGCTATCTCGGCCCCAGCAGGTGGACGGACATCTACAAGCCCATCATCGCAGCTGTCAACGGCGCGGCCTACGCAGGCGGACTGGAATGGGCATGCTTTGCAGACATCCGCATCGTGGAAGAGCATGCTACTTTCGGTGTGACCTGCAGGAGGTGGAACATCGGGCTGGCCGACGGCGGCACCCAGCGTCTGCCCAGGATCATCGGGCTCGGCAGGGCCATGGAGCTCATCATCACCGGCAGGGTCATCAACGCGGACGAGGCCTATCGCATCGGGCTTGCAAACGAGATCGTAGCCAAAGGCAAGTCCCTTGAACGGGCCATGGAGCTTGCCGGGTTCATCTGCACCCTGCCCCAGCCCGCCATGCGAACCGACAAGGAGGCCGCCATCCGCGGGTTCGGCATGCCTCTGGACGAGGGGCTCAGGATCGAGGCCGAATGCTTCAATAAATCCATCCAGGACCCTGCCACCATCGAAGGCTTACGGCAATTCCTTGATCGGGACCACCCTGACCGGAAGGCCGGCAGGAAATCCAAGACCCCCGGACTTGCGAGGGGCTGAGGAGGCAAAATCTCTGGTTCTTCTTTGTGAAGCATATTTTTATGGCTTGCATCCTTCTCCCAGCCTATTGTTCTCACCACGAAGAGCACGAAGAAGATTATAGGACAAAACGCTTAACGCCTGTCCGAAGCACCTTCCCATTGAAGTTGATCAGCAGGTCTGTCTCAACACCCGCCAAATTCATATAGGCAAGCAACTGAGCTTCATGGATGCCCTTGCCCTCCTGCTGTTCGACTTGCACGGTATTAATCAACATGTTCTCTCCCTCCATCGACATCTGCCCCCTCACCCCGACCCTCTCCCTCAGGGAGAGGGACATTAAGATATCCTAGGCTGTCCTTTTCTCATACTTCACCGATACTAAAGGATCTCACCTAAACCCCCAGGTAAAACCCGGCATTCTTCCGAAATACATTCCCCTCTCCCCCTGCCAGGAGGAGAGGGCCAGGGTGAGGGGGCGATCATACTTATGCATGAGCACCTATTTACAACCTTTCCATTCCGGGCCGTCAATGCTACTGTGGAGCGGTTATGGACAAGAAAGAGCATCGTGCAGGCATCATGGGAATCATCATCCTCAAGCCCGGGCGAGAGGACTCGTTGAAGCGCCGCCACCCATGGGTGTTCTCCGGGGCTGTGGCCGAGGTGAAGGGCAACCCCGGCAATGGAGAGACGGTAGACATACTGGCATCCGACGGCATATGGCTCGCTGCCGGGGCCTATTCCCCGCACTCCCAGATCAGGGTGCGCATCTGGTCCTTTTTACCGGGCGAGGCAATCGGCCCTGAATTCTTCCGAAAGCGACTGGAACATGCCATAACCCTGCGGAAGTGTCTGCTCGAAGGCAAAGACAAGGAAACAACCGCCTGCCGCCTGGTGAATGCGGAATCCGACGGCCTGCCTGGCCTTGTCGTGGACCGCTATCATGATTTTCTGGTCTGCCAGTTCCTCTCATCAGGGGCCGAGTTCTTCAAAGATGAGATCACAGGGCACCTCACCGGCATCACCCATGCAAAGGGCATCTATGAGAGATCGGATACGGATACCCGGGTCATGGAAGGGCTTGAGCCGAGGGCCGGAACAATCCGGGGAGAAGATCCGCCTGAGCTCGTTGAGATCAAGGAGCATGGTCTTCGCTTCCTGGTGGATATCAGAAAGGGCCACAAGACCGGCTTCTATTTGGACCAGTGTGAAAACAGGCTCGCAGTTGCCGGGTTCTCCAAGGACTCCGAAGTCCTCAACTGCTTCTCATATACCGGCGCCTTCGGGCTTTGGGCCATCAAAGGCGGCGCAGCCCAGGTAACCAATGTCGAATCGTCTCCTGAGGCCCTTGCGATCGGGCTCAGAAACGCCGAGATCAATGACATGGGCCAAAAGTTCCTGTGCCTTGAGGATGACGTGTTCCAGGTGTTACGGGGTATGCGCGATGCGGACAGGAAGTTCGACCTCATCATCCTCGACCCGCCCAAGTTTGCTGCATCGGCCAAACAGGTGCCAAGGGCAAGCCGAGGATACAAGGACATCAACCTGCTGGCCTTCAAGCTCCTGAAGCCCGGAGGCACGCTCTTTACCTTTTCCTGCTCAGGACATGTGCCCCCTGACCTGTTCCAGAAGATCGTTGCGGACGCAGCGCTCGATGCCCGGCGTGAGGCCCAGATAATCAGATACCTGGGCCAGGCATCCGACCACCCGATTTCCCTTAACTTCCCCGAGGGGCACTACCTCAAGGGGCTTATTATAAGGGTGGGCTGACATGGAGCATAGAGTTTAAACCGCCATATTCAAAAAATGGGTGGCACGGGCTAAGCCCAAAGGGCTTGCCCGTGGGACGTGATTACCAAAGCAATAGATCAATATGGATTTAATCGATCATACGAATCAACGTGTCCAAGTTTTAGATATTCCTGTTACCCGGTCGAAACTAGTTGCCATTTCAGACCAATTTCGTCATTCCCGCGGAAGCGGGAATCCACTTTTTTCTGTTGTTACTTTCTTTTGGTGCCACAATTCGGCAGGATAGCCGAATTGGACGCACTTCACGTGCGCTCTTTAGGGCGAAGGCCATGGATGGCCTGAGTCAAAAGAAAGTCACCAAAGAAAAGGCACCCCATGACCCCGCCCTTCGGGTCCGTTCGCTCGCTTGAAAAATCTGGGCCGCGAGCAAATTTCTTCAGGATAGAAGAAATTGACGCACCGAAGGTGCGCCCGTAGGGCGAGGGACAAGGATGTCCCGAGTCAAACTCGCTTCGCTCGAACATGAGCCGCTTTTTCCCTGAATTTTCCTGCGCTCGCTCACCGGGTTCAAAGGGGGATAAACCATAATACTCAAAGATGAGGTGGATTGTGTAATGGTGCCGTGTCATACTATCCCACGGGCAAGCCCTTTGGGCTTTGCCCGTGCCACCCGGAAGTTCTCATTATACCCATGCCACCAGTCCGCTCACCGGGTTCAAAGGGGAGAAAAAAACCCTTGCTTATTGTCATTCCAGGCGACAGCGGATTATCTTTCTTCATCTGGATAATTTTGGATAGAGAGAGTATTTGTTTCCCTATAGAGTGGTAATACACCTTTGATCCGCACCAATATTCCACACTGAAACAAAAGCACCGAGGAATGTACCTGATATGACAAATAAAAAATTAATATTTGTGAGCTGTGGTCAATTAACCGAAGAGGAGAAGCAGCTTGGGAATGCTGTAAAGGGTGTTATCGACGATACTGATGATTTCGAAGCTTACTTCGCCGAAACAGTTCATGACTTTACTGCCTTAGCACATCACATTTTTGAAGCCCTTCACCGGTGCTCCGGTGCAATTAGCTTTCTTCACAATAGAGGCTCAGTAACCGACTCTGGCGGGGAGAATTGGGGAATTCGCTCTTCCGTGTGGGTAAACCAAGAAATAGCCATTCTTGCCTTCCGCCAATTCTTGGAATCTGCAAAGATGCCCATCCTCGTCTTCAAAGAAAACGATGTCAGGCTAGAGGGTGCGATGACGTCATTTATAGCAAATCCGTTGCCTTTAGAAGGCGTTCAGGAGACACTCACAATAATTAAGAAATGGCTAACTTCTGCGGAATTCGCCCCATGCCTTGCGAATGAATTCGAGGAGAAGTGGAATAAACTTTCTCTAAACTCCAAGAAAGTCTTGAACTGTTTGACTTGTGAAGGAGGGCAGCAGGTCAAGGAATTTAATATCCTTCAGAAAATGAAGCAGAAGTACTCGTTCTCTCCAAACGCAGCCGACGCTGCTGTCAGGGAGGCAAAATCACAGTTCATCGATACTGGCTTGGTTATTTGTGACCACAACATCTATACCGGTGATGAAATGACGTACCATCCGACATGGAAGTGGTATTTGGTTCGCGCCGCAAGAAGTGTTGACGAAACAAACATCTAACCACGCTCCTGACGGACCGCGGCGGAGCCGCGGCCGCCGATGCGTTCCGTTTGAATACTTTTGCAAAGGTCAAAGCAACCAACTCATCTTTTTGATCCCCCTTGAACCCGGTGAGTGAGTGCAGGAAAATCCGGGGGAAAGCGTTTCCTGTCTGAGCGGAGTGAAACGGAGCGAGTTAAACGCGACCCGGATTTTCCAAGCGAGCGAACGGACCCTTTAGGGCGGGTTCAGTGGGGTGTACAGGTCAAGGACATAGGTAACAAAAAGTAAAGGGACATAGGTAACACTTTCCGGTTCATTTGAGCCTCTCACTCACTTCACCAAGTCTCAGAGGACCAAAATAAGTTTCCCAG
>Ga0187877_1000431_pt1 | contig 52850 bp, 45 predicted proteins | sample June2016WEW_17_1_3_FD_132430 | JGI IMG/M metagenome (GOLD analysis project Ga0187877, IMG submission 132430) | Peatland microbial communities from SPRUCE experiment site at the Marcell Experimental Forest, Minnesota, USA - June2016WEW_17_100 | ecosystem: Environmental > Terrestrial > Soil >...
AAAAGACGGCGCAGATCTTCCATGCGCACCGTGTGGCCTCCGACGTTGATGCCGCCGAGCAGGGCGATGTACCGCATGTCCCCATCTTCTCGCGGTCCTCGTCCGGCGTCTTCTAGCCGAGCCGGGTTAGGTCGAGCCCTCACTGTCGGGATGGCGGAGTGTCCAACCGCGTTCTTCTGCGCGGCGCGTTATGTTCACCGCGGTGAGGGTCCTACCTGTTGTCTTCGCTGCCTGTCTTTTCGCCGGGGGGACCGGGGCGGCGATGGCGCGACCGACGGCCGGTGCCGCTGACTTCGCCGGCCGGGCCGGCGTGCCCACACCGAACCTGCCGTGCGGCAAGCCGATCTCCCTGTCCCCGGGGGTCGTCGTCCCGCCGGCCGACCTCGTGGCGGTGACATTTGTCGCTCCCGACGACGGCTTCGGCGTCACGGTCTCTCAGCTTGCTTGCCGGACGAAAGAGGGGAAATCGGAGGCCACACAGGCCTTTCCGGTGCGGGTCGTCACGAGCGCGGACGGGGGGCACACCTGGAAGGTGATCGGCAAGACGGCGCCTCCGGGCGTCGTTCCGGCGCAGCCCGGGAAGGTCGTGGTCGCCTTCGCATCTCCTCAGCGCGGTTGGATCAGCGCCAATGGCCACCTCGACGAGACCGTCGACGGCGGGCGTCGCTGGACGGCTTCGCATCTCGGTCGGGCGCTCGTCGTCACCGTGGCGCGCGTCGGCAACGTGGTTTTCGCTGTGACCTCGGACCCGTGGCGGCTCTGGCGGCTCGACCTCCCGTCGGGAACCTGGACACGGGGAGTCGTCATTCCCAGTGCGGGCGTGCCGGTCTATGTGACGACACTGTTCGCGCTGACCGCGCTCGGGCCGGAGCCGAACGAGGCCGTCGTCGCGACCGCGAACTACGGCGACATCCCGCCGGAGATCGCCGTAACGAGAAACGGCGGCGCGAGCTGGCGAGTCAGCGCCGACCCGTGCACCCACCCGACCTGGGTCGGCGTGGCGGCGCTCGCCGAAGCCGCCGACGGGACGATGGCCGTACTCTGCGCCGGCGGTTCGGCTGCTGGTTCGGGGACGCGCGGGTTCTACGTTTCTACCGACAGCGGGGCGACGTGGGGACTGCGCGCCGCGGACACCGACCTGTCGGGTCCGAACCGCTCGGGGATCCCGCTAGGAGACAGCGGCGACGTCCTCGCGGCCTTAAGCGCGGGTCGCTTCTTTCTCGCGGTCGCGGGTGGCTTTGCGGCTTCCGACGACGGTGGGCGTCACTGGTCGGGCGTGGCGGTCGGAGGCGTCTCCGGCCGGGAGGGCTTTGACCTTGGCGCGGCAGGCGGCGAGGGGAGCTTCGCCGTGCTCACACCGTCCGAGACGTGGCTGCTCGCCCCGGGCGTCGGTCTATTCCGGACGACCGACGGGCGCGCCTGGCGCGCCGCATAGTCGCGCCGGGCCCCGCGGGATCAGCTCCCGAAGAGGGAACGCGCCGCCTCGGCGATGCAGCTGGCCGAGATGCCGGCGGCGGCGAGGAGCTCAGCCGCCGTCCCCGACTGCGAGAGCTCGCGCACTGCGAGGTGCGCGAACCGCGGGACCGCCCCCCCTGCGACGAGAGCCGACAGGACCGCCTCGCCGAGCCCTCCGGCGGGGTAGTGGTCCTCGGTGACGACGATCCGCCCGCCCGTCGCGGCGCACGAGGCGACGAGCGTCGCCATGTCGACCGGCTTGACCGAGTAGCAGTCGACGACGCGTGCCGCGATTCCCTCGGCGGCGAGGAGCTCCGCCGCGGCGAGGCTCTCGTGGAGGGTCACTCCGGCGCCGACGAGCGTGACCTGGTCGGCAGGTCCTGAGCGCACGACCTTGGCGCCGCCGACGGGGAATTCCTGTTCCGGGCCGTAGATGACGGGATAGGCGCCGCGGGTCGTCCTGATGTAGGAGATGCCGGGAAGGTCGGCCATCGCCACGGTGAGGGCCACCGCCGAGGTCGCGTCGGCCGGATAGAGGACGGTCGAGCCGTGGACCGCCCGAAGCGCGGCGAGGTCCTCGAGGGCCATCTGCGACGGCCCGTCGGGACCGATCTCGACGCCGGCATGAGAGCCGGCGAGGCGGATCGACGCCCCGGAGATCCCCGACATCCGCAGGAAGTCGAAGGCGCGGGAGACAAAAGCGCCGAACGTCGCGGCGTAGGGGACGTAGCCGCGCACGGCGAGGCCCGACGCCGCGGCGACCATCAGCTGCTCGGCGATGAACGTCTGGAAGTAGCGCTCCGGCGCGACGGCGAGGAACATCTCGGCGTGCGTCGAATTGCCGACCTCGGCGTCGAGGACGACCACCTCGGGGCGCGCCGCCAGGGCGACGAGCGCCTCCCCGTACGCTCTGCGGGTCGCGACCTTGTCGCCAAGGGCGTAGCGGGGGAGCGTCACCGGGGTGTGCGGATTCGGCGTGATCGCCGGGGTTCCGGGTTCGGGCAGAGCCGAGGAGACGACTATCGAGCTCGGGCCGCCGAGCGCCGCGATCGACCTTGCGGCAATCTCGGCGGGGAGCGCCACGCCGTGCCAGCCTTCCTTGTCCTCGACCTCCGGCGCTCCCTTGCCCTTGATCGTGCGGGCGAGGACGACCGACGGCCGGCGCACTCGCTGCGCCTCGTTGAGGGCCGCGTCGATCGCCGCGAGGTCGTGCCCGTCGGTCTCGATCGGATGGCAGCCGAAGGCTGCGACGCGCGTCGCGTAGGCGTCGAGGTCCCAACCGAACTCGGTCGCCCCGCGCTGGCCGAGCCGGTTGACGTCGACGATCGCGGTGAAGTTGTCGAGCTCGTAGAACGCGGCCTTGTCGAACGCCTCCCAGACCGAGCCCTCGCTGAGCTCGCTGTCGCCGCAGAGCACCCAAACCCGGTAGGGCAGCTCGTCGAGGAACTTGCCGGCGAGCGCGACGCCGACCGCCGCGGCGACGCCGACCCCGAGCGAACCGGTGGCGAGGTCGACCCAGGGGAGCACCGGCGTGGGGTGGCCCTGCAGCCGCGACCCGAAGCGGCGGTATTGCGAGATGAGCTCGTCCTCGTCGATGACACCGACGGCCCGGAAGACGGCGTACAAAAGAGGCGAGGCGTGGCCCTTCGAGAAGATCAGGTGGTCGTTCTCCGGTCGCTTCGGCGCGGTCCAGTCGTAGCGGAGATGGCGGGTGACGAGCACGGCGAGCAGGTCGGCTGCCGACAGGCTCGAGGTCGGGTGGCCGGAACCGACCGATGTCGTGCAGCGGATCGAGTCGACTCGGAGCTGTCGCGCGAGATCAGCGACGGATTGCAGGTCATCTGCTGGCATGGCGCACCTCGACGAGTTCGAAAGGACGGCCGAAAGGGCTTTTGTAGGCTAGCGCCGTCGGCGTCGGGAGCCCGGTTCCGGCGTCAGATGGGACCGAGGACCTTGCCCATGCAGACGCTGACGACGGATTCGACGTAGGGACCGTACCTGTCGATCTCTGAGTATCCCGCCCGCCGGCACGTCCCGAGCGCGTCCGGTGAGCGGACCCCGGTCTCGGCGACGATCCGGGTTGCCCCGAGCGAGCGCGCCTCGGACTCGAGGAAGGCGAGGATGGTGGTGCCGATCCCGTGACCCCGGGAACCGGGGACGAACATCCGCGTCACCTCGGCGAGCCTCTCGCTGATCATCCGGACGGCACCGCAGCCGACGTCGTCGCCATCGACCGAAGCCACGACGAACGTGCCGCGTCCCGGAGCCACCTCTTTTTCGGCGAGGTCGAAATGGCAGTCGACGGGATTGGGATAACGCCCGCGCAGCTCAGCGTTGAGGGCCGCGATGAGGGTGGCCGCCGACGGGCCAGACAGCCGCTCGCGCCGGAGGTCGACCTCCAACCGACCGGCCTGCCGGCCCTGCGGCGAGGTCACGGGGACGCAGGGCGCCGTGGGTCCTTTCTGTCCCCCGCCGGCGGCGGCCCGAGCTTGTGGCCGAGGGGCCCGAGCAGGGCCTCGAGGGACACGACCATCACCCGGGTCGCCGCTGCTGGGGACCGGCCGAGGGTGGCGCGCAGGTACTCCCACATCGGCCAAGAGGTGATGAGGTCGACGGCGTCGGCGATCGTGCGCCCGTCGGCGCCGGCGCGTCGCAGCTCGGACGCGAAGGTGGCGATCACGTGGTCGCGACGGGTCAGCGTGCAAATGGCGATTCCCTCGGCCATCTCGGGCGAGCTCTGCTCGCCGAGAATCGTCGCCCGCCGGATCGGCGTGAGCGCCTCGAAGAGCCTGCGGCACTGGTTGGCCAGCGTCACGATGCGCTCGGCGAGGTCGCGGCCCGGGTCGATCGGCTGGAGGAATTCAGCGTGTTGGCGCATCTGGAGGTCGAGGGCGAGGCGGCGAAGCGCCCCAGCGTCCTCGAGGTGGTGGTAGACGGTGCGGAGCGCGACCCCGGCGCGCGTCGCCACCTCCTCGGCGGTGGGTCGGACCGTTCCCTCGCCTACGAGACCGAGCAGGGCCTCGACGACTCTGAGCCGCGTCCTCTCGCCACGGGCGCGTCGCCCGTCGACGGGGCAGGTCTCGGTGTCTCCCGGCATCTTCGCCTCGCCATCTCAGGCGCCGCGGGTTCGGCGGTCTCCGCGAGATGTTGGCACACACCCATGCAGGGAAACGAACCCGGGCGAGTCGGCCGCGGCATTTCTCGTCCTTCGTCGCTACGAGTCGGCGGTGCGCCGTCCCCGGGTTCGCGGCCACGGGTACGGGTGGCCCGGGTCTCCCCGTACGTCGGGCGGGCCGGAGGGAGGCCCGCCGTCTCTCGGTCGCTTTCGGTCGGCGGCTCCCGGGAGGCCAGGCGGCCGGAGGCCGGCCAGGTCTCACCCGGGAGCCGCCGAGGTGCGCCCATTCGGTTGGGTGCGGTGGTCAACGGCCGCTCACTCGGCGTGACCGAACGACCTGATCTCCTCGGCTTCCTCTGCGGTTAGCTCTCGCGGCTGATCGCCGCGCTTCACCTTCTCGCTCTGGACGTGATGGCGGATCTCGTCGACGATCTCCGGGTTGGCGAGGGTGCTCACGTCTCCGACGTCACCGAAGTTCGAGATGGCCGCGATCACCCGGCGCATGATCTTTCCGGACCGGGTCTTCGGCATGTCCTGCACGATCCAGACGCTTCTCGGCCGGGCGATCTTGCCGATCAGGCGGTCGACGGACTCCTTGACCTTGTCTTCGATCTCCTTGCTCGGGGACAGCCCGGGCTTGAGCGCGACGTAGATCTCGACGGCCCGCCCGCGCACCTCGTCGATGACCGGGACCGCCGCCGCCTCGGAGACCTCGTCGACCGTGAGCGCGGCGGACTCGATCTCTTTCGTCCCGAGCCGGTGCCCGGCGACGTTGATCACGTCGTCGACCCGACCGAGGATCCGGAAGTAGCCGTCGGCAGCCTGCACCGCGCCGTCGCCGGCGAGGTACGGCCAATCGTGCCAGTCCTTGCTGTTCCGGTCGGCGCAGTACTTGCCGTAGTAGATGTCCACGAACCGCTCGGGCTGGCCCCAGACCGTCTGGCAGAGCCCGGGCCAAGGGTTGCGGATGCAGATGTTGCCCGCCCGGCCGCTGCCGGTGGGCACCTCCTTGTGGTCTTCGTCGTAGATGACGGGGTAGATGCCGAGAACCGCCGGTCCGCAGCTGCCGGGCTTCATCGGGTGCACCGCCGGCAGCGTGGAACCGAGGAACCCGCCGTTCTCGGTCTGCCACCACGTGTCGACGATGGCGGCCTCCCCCTTGCCGACGACGTCGTGGTACCAGCGCCACACTTCCGGCTCGATCGGCTCTCCCACCGTCGTCATGAGCTTGAAGTGGTAGTTGAACTTCGCCGGCTCGTCCGGTCCGAGTTTGCGCAGCATCCGGATCATCGTCGGCGCGGTGTGGAAGATGTTCACGCCCAACCGCTCGGCGATTCGCCAGGCACGGGCGGGGTCCGGGTAGGTCGGCACGCCCTCGTAGATGACGGTCGTCGTCCCGAGCAAAAGCGGCCCGTAGACGATGTAGGAGTGTCCCGTGATCCATCCGATGTCCGCGGTACACCAGTAGGTGTCTTCTGGGTGGATGTCCTGGTAGTACTTCGAGGTTCCCGCGACGTAGGCGAGGTAGCCGCCCGTCGAGTGCTGGCACCCCTTCGGTCGCCCCGTCGTGCCGCTCGTGTACATGAGGAATAGCGGCGCCTCGGCCGGCATGGAGACGGGGTCGACTGCCTTGTCGCGGTAGGCGCCGATGAGCTCGTCGACGAAGAAGTCCCGGCCTTCGACCATTGGGGCCTTCGAGGCGTACTCGCCCGGGTGGCGCCGCCAGACGAGCACCTTGTCGACCTCCTGGCCGAACTGGCGCGCCGCTTCCACCGCTTCGTCGGCCCGGGCCTTGTGGTCGACGAGCTCGCCGCTCCGGTAGTAGCCGTCCACGGTGACGAGGATCCGACTGCCGGAGTCGGCGATCCGGTCGCCGCACGCCGCGCCCGAGAACCCACCGAACACCTCGCAGTGGATCGCGCCGATCCGGGCGCAGGCGAGCATGGCGACGGGGAGCTCGGGGATCATCGGCAGGTAGAAGGTGACCCGGTCGCCGGTCTGCACCCCTGCGAAGTCCCGCAGCAGGCCCGCGAACTCGTTCACGCGCCAGTAGAGCTCCTGGTAGGTGACGGTCTCGATCTCCTCGGTCTCCGGCTCGGGCACCCAGATGACCGCCGCCTTGTTGCGCGACGTTCCGAGATGGCGGTCGATGCAGTTGTAGCTGGCGTTCAACCGGCCGCCGACGAACCACTTCCAAAACGGCGGGCTGCTCGAGTCGAGCAGCGTGTCCCAGGTCGAATCCCACGACAGCAGGTCGGCGTACTCCTTGAAGCACTCGGGGAAGTGCTCCTCGTCGAACCGCTCGAAGATCCGAGGATCCGCGGCGTTCGCCTGGGCGACGAAGGCTGGGGAGGGGTAGTAGTAGTCCTCTTCGCGCCAGTGGACGGCGATCTCAGCCTCAGAGACCTGCTCGCTCTCGGAAGCCTCCGTCGGAAGCTCTTCTGCCATCGTTCCTCTCCAATCTCCGCCGTTTTTGCTGTCGACCCATTATCGCGAGCGCCACCCGGCCGCGCGGTCGACGCCGGTCCAACCGGCCCGTGACGGGGGTTATCGCCCAGACTAGGGTCGAAATCGTCTGAGATAGAACCCAACGCGGAAAGAAGGCGACGCCATGACGACATATCCCGGGGAGACGCAGGGAGCCTCAGCCAGCGGCGGCGGAACCGCCCCGGTCGTCCATCGGGTGGCGGATCCGGGCCCGCTCGGTCTGGCCGCTTTCGCCATGACGACCTTCGCCCTCAGCCTCGGGAACACGAACGTCTGGGGACCCGGGGCCAAAGCCGCGCTCGCCCTGGCCCTCGTGTACGGCGGCGGTGTCCAACTCCTGGCGGGTATGTGGGAGTTCGTCCGGAAGAACACCTTCGGGGCGGTCGCTTTCTCCTCGTTCGGGGCCTTCTGGATCGCCTACTACGTCTTTTCCAAGTTTGTCGTCCCGGGGATCAAGACCGCCGACCTCCCGGTCGCCGTCGGCGTCTTCCTTCTCGGCTGGGCGATCTTCACCGCTTACATGACGGTGGCGTCGTTCCGGGTGAGCGGCGCCGTGGTCTGCGTCTTCGTGCTCCTCACGGTCACTTTCGTGCTCCTCACGATCGGCGCGTTCCATTCGAGCGAGGGCTTCACCAAGGCCGGCGGATGGGTCGGGATCGCCACGGCGGCCGCGGCGTGGTACGCCTCGTTCGCCGGCGTCGTGAACGAAACGTTCCGCAGGACGGTGCTCCCGACGATGCCGCTCGCACCCCGCTGAGCGCCCCGTTGGGTGCTCAACAAGACCACAAACCAAGCTAGCCCACTAGCCACACCAGTAACATCAGGCGTAACCTGTACTCGTGAGCGTCCACAACCTCAAGAGCCTTTTCAACCCCAACCGCGTGGCGGTCGTCGGCGCCGGCCGCGAACCGTCGCAGCTCGGCCACATCGTCCTAAGGAACCTGATCGACGGCGGATTCGACGGGGTCGTCTATCCCATCAACCCAGGGCGCGAGTCCGTAAGCGGCATCCAGGCCTACCCGAGCATCGCCGAGACGCCGGCGAAGCCGGAGCTGGCGATCGTCTGCACCCCGGCGGCGGCGGTGCCTGAGGTCGTGCGGGCCTGCGGCGAGGAGAAGGTGCCGGCGATCGCCGTCCTGTCGGCCGGTTTCCGGGAAGCCGGGGCCGAAGGAGCCGAGCTCGAGCAGGCCGTCCGCGAGGAACTGGGACGTCACGACGGCATGAGGCTGCTCGGGCCGAACTGCCTCGGCCTCATCGTGCCGCGCCACGGGCTGAACGCCAGTTTCGCGAAGACGATGCCGATCGACGGCCACATCGCCTTCGTTTCGCAGTCCGGTGCCCTCGCGACCTCGGTCATCGACTGGGCGGCCGCCCAGCAGATCGGCTTCTCCCAGGTCGTCTCCATCGGCAACATGCTCGACGTCGACCTCGGCGACCTCATCGACTACCTCGCCCAGGACGCCCACACCCGCGCCATCTTCCTGTACATCGAGACGGTGACCCAGCCGCGCAAGTTCATGTCGGCGGCGCGCGCCTTTTCCCGCACGAAGCCGATCATCGTCTACAAGGCGGGACGTTTCGCCGCCTCGGCGAAAGCGGCCGTCTCCCACACCGGCGCGATGGTCGGCGAGGATGCCGTCTACGACGCGGCGTTGCGCCGCGCCGGCGCGGTGCGCGTCGGCCGGATCGAGGAGGTCTTCGCCACTGCCGAGTTGCTCGCCCGCGAGCAGCCGATCTACCGCTCCCGCCTGGCGGTCGTCACGAACGCGGGCGGTCCCGGGGTGATGGCGGCGGACGCCCTGCTCGCCCGGGACGGCGAGCTGGCGGAGCTCCAGCCGGAGACGATCAAGGTCCTCGACGAGGTGCTGCCGGCGGCGTGGTCCCACGGTAACCCGGTTGACGTGCTCGGCGACGCGCCGGCAAAGCGCTACGGGGAGGCGGTGCGGGCGGTGCTCGCCGACTCCGATGTCGACGCGCTCCTGGCGATCCTCACGCCACAGGCGATGACCGACGCCACCGCCACGGCCGACGCCGTGCTCGCGGCGCGGCGCGGGTCGCCAAAGCCCCTTCTCGCCGCCTGGATGGGCGGGCGGTCGGTGCGCGAGGGCCTGCAACGCCTTTCCGCCGGCGGGGTGGCCGCCTACGCCTACCCCGAGCAGGCGGTGGGCGCGCTCATGGACCTCGTCTCGTACGGGCGCAACCTTGAGACGCTGCACGAGACGCCGCGCAGCCTCCCCGTCGGCTTCGCGATCGACCGGCAACGCGCCAAGGAGCTGATGGGCGCGGTGCTCACCGAAGGGGGCGGCATCCTCTCGGAAACGTCGTCGAAGGCCCTGCTCGACGCCTACGAGATCCCGTTCACCAAGCCGTTGCCGGCGTTGTCGGCCGACGACGCCGTGGCCGTCGCGGCCCAGATCGGCTATCCGGTCGTGCTGAAGGTCCGTTCGCCCGATATCACGCACAAGAGCGAAGTCGGCGGGGTCGAGGTCGGCCTGGCGGACGCGGCCGAGGTCCGGGCGGCGTTCGACCGCATCGAAGCCTCGGTGCGCAAGCGGCGCCCGGAGGCGGAGGTGCAGGGCGTGACCGTCCAACCGATGGTGCGGACCCCGGGCTACGAGCTCCTGCTCGGGGCCCGCAAGGATGCGATCTTCGGTGCGGTGATCCTGCTCGGCGCCGGCGGCGTGGCGGCGGAGGTGCTGCGCGACCAGGCGCTGGAGCTGCCGCCGCTCAACGAGCGCCTGGCGCTCGGCATGCTGCAGTCGCTGCGGATCTGGCCGCTGCTCGCCGGGCACCGCGGGCGCCCGGCCGTCGATCTCGACGCGCTGTTGGAGGTCATGATGCGCTTTTCCTACCTCGTCGCCGACTATCCGGAGCTCAGCGAGATCGAGATCAACCCGCTGCTCGTCAGCACCGACGGGGCGATCGCCCTCGACGCGAGGGCGGTCGTCGACCAGTCGCTCGTCGGGCGCCACATGCTGCCGTTCTCGCACCTCGCCATCAGGCCCTACCCCGAGGAGTACACCCGCGAGGCGACGACGACGGGCGGGCTCGCCGTCACGTTGCGTCCCATCAGGCCCGAGGACGAGCCGGCCTGGCACGAGATGCTCGACGCCTGCTCGGCCGAGACGATCTCGCTGCGTTTCAGTGCGATGGTGAGGCACACCCACGAGTTCGCGACGCGCTTCTGCTTCATCGACTACGACCGCGAGCTGGCGATCGTTGCCGAGGTCGAGTCCGGCGACGGCACGAAAAAGCTCGCCGGCATCGGCCGGCTCGTCGCCGACCCCGCCCGGACCCGAGCGGAGTACGCCGTGCTCGTGGCCGACCCCTGGCAGCGGCGCGGCCTCGGCAACCTGCTCACGAGCTACTGCCTCGAGTGCGCGCCGGCCTGGGGGCAGTCGTGGGGACTGCGCAATGTTTGCGCCGAGACGGCGACGGAGAACACCGGCATGATCGCGGTGTTCGAAGGGCAGGGCTTCAAGCTCACCCGCCGGGCTGACGAGGGGATCGTCTTCGTCGAGCGCCGCCTGCAGGCTGCCTGAGCAAGTCGGGCGCCGGCAGGGCCGGCCGCTCACAGCCGCCGCCGTCCGACGGCCGGCGCCTACAGTTTCGCCGTGACAAGGGTCGCGACGGCGTGAACACGCTGCTCAGGCCGCTCCTTGGCCTCGGCGGCTGGGAGGCGTACGCGCTCATCGGGGCGCTGTGTTTCGGCGAGGCCGCGCTCTTCGTCGGCTTCGTCTTCCCGGGGGAGACGGCGGTCGTCTTCGGCGGCGTGCTCGCCTCAGAGCACCACGTCAGCCTGACGTGGATCTGCATCCTCGTCGTGGCCTGCGCGATCGTCGGCGACAGCGTCGGCTACGAGGTCGGCCGGCGCTTCGGGCCCGTGCTCTTGTCTCACCGGCCGCTGAAGGGCCACGCGGGGGTCGAGCGGACCCGGGATTTCCTGCAGCGGAGGGGCGCCTACGCCGTCTTTGTCGGCCGGTTCGCGGCGGTGTTCCGCGCCCTCGTCCCCGGCGTCGCCGGTGCTTCTAAGGTGCGCTACCGCACCTTCCTCGCCGCCAACGCCGCAGGCGGGCTCGTTTGGGGGATGACCTACACGCTCGCCGGCTACGCCGTCGGCAGGTCCTACCAGAAGGTGCTGACCTGGGGCGGCCGGACGTCCGCCGCGATCATCGTCGCCGTCGTGCTCGCCGTGGTCGTGGCGTTCATCGTCCGCCGCCGACGCAGCCACGCCGGCGCGCCGGGCGAGGCACCCCCGGGCTGAACCTGTCGGGCGGCCGCGGGGCGCCGATATGCTCGCCCCTAGGACATCCGGAACCGAAAAGGTGTCGCGCGCCACGGTCAGCGGGGGAGAACTTATGGCATTGCGGCTAGGCGACTACGCACCCGATTTCACCGCCGACTCGACCGAGGGGGAGATCGCGTTCCACCACTACCTCGGGCGAAGCTGGGGCGTCCTGTTCTCGCACCCGATGGACTTCACGCCGGTGTGCACGACCGAGCTCGGCGAGGTCGCCCGCCTGATCGGCGAGTTCGAACGGCGCAACACCAAGGTCGTCGGGCTCTCGGTCGATTCCCTCGCCTCGCATCGCGCCTGGTTCGCTGATATCAAGGAGGCGACGGGGCACTCGCTGAACTTCCCCGTGCTCGCCGACCCCGATCGCGTCGTCGCCAGCCTCTACGGGATGATCCACCCCTTCGCCAACGACACGCTCACCGTCCGGTCGGTCGTCGTTATCAACCCGGACAAGCGGGTCGCGCTGCTGGCGGACTACCCGTTGGAGACCGGCCGGGACTTCTCGGAGGTCCTGCGGGTCCTCGACTCGCTCCAGCTCGCGTCGCGCTATCCCGTCATGACGCCGGTGAACTGGAAATCGGGCGACGACGTCATCATCTCGCCGGAGGTCTCCAACGAGGACGCGCGGGCGACGTTCCCGCAGGGATTCCGGGCCGTCAAGGACTACCTTCGCTTCATCGCGCAGCCCGGCTGACCCGCCGGCGCCGGGGCGACAAGGACCGCTCGGTGGTCAGGGTTCGCCGCGCCGCCGTTAGGCTCACCGCCGCACAGAACCGACACCGTGGTGAGCGCCGTACGCGCCGCCGGAATGGAACAGGTACGAAGATGGCACTGCAGCTGGGCGACGTTGCCCCGAACTTCACCGCTGACTCGACCGAGGGGAAGATCACGCTCTACGACTACCTCGGCCAAAGCTGGGGGATTCTCTTTTCGCACCCGAAGGATTTCACGCCGGTGTGCACGACCGAACTCGGCGAGGTCGCCCGGCTGAAGGGCGAGTTCGACAGGCGCAACACCAAGGTCCTCGGCGTCTCGGTCGACCCGGTCTCCTCCCATGTGGGCTGGGTCGCTGACATCAAGGACGCAACCGGCAACTCGTTGAACTACCCGTTGCTCGGCGACCCCGACCGCAAGGTCGCCGACCTCTACGGGATGATCCACCCCAACGCCGACAACACCCTCACGGTGCGGTCGGTCTTCATCATCGGCCCGGACAAGAAGGTCAAGCTGACGATGACCTACCCGGCGTCGACGGGGCGGAACTTCGAGGAGATCCTGCGGGTTCTCGACTCGCTCCAGTTGACGGCGAGCTATCCCGTCGCCACACCGGTGAACTGGAAAGACGGCGAGGACGTGATCGTCGCGGCGGCGATGTCGGACGACGAAGCCAAAGCGACGTTCCCCAAGGGCTTCAAGTCGGTGAAGAAGTACCTGCGCTACACCCCGCAACCGAACCGCTGAGCGGCTCCGCCCGACCGCTCGTGGCGCCGAGTCCCGCCTCCGGTGACCGGGGGCGGGACGGTGCGCCGCCCGCAACGGGAGTTCGTGGGCCCCAAGGGTACGATTCCGGGCGATGCGGGGCGCTGTCCTTTCGGCGTATCGGCGTTTCATGTCCTGGGCTCCGATCGACAAGGACGTCTTTTTCTACCTGTGCGCTACGGTCTTCGCCGTCACAACGGCCGCCGTCGCGATCTCGGCCGACTATCGGGAGTGGGGCGAGATGGCCGCCGTCGCCTACGGCATCGGGACCGCGGTCTCTGCCGTCGCCGCCGTCGCCGCCCGGTGGGGCACGATCGGGCCGGCTGCGGCGAGCTTTCTGCGGCGATTCGTCGTCGTGGCCGTCCTCTTAGGTGCGGTCGTCGTCCCGCTTGTCTGCGAGCTCATCTGGCGAGCAGAGGCGCGTCCTGGTCCGAACGCGCAGTCCGAGGTCGCCGTCGTCGAGCGTGCCGGCGACCGGCTCGCCGAGGGCAGGAGCCCGTACCTCGACCACCCGGTGACCGTCGGCGTCTCCCCGCGTTCTGACGCGAAGTCGATCGACGCCAATTCGTTCTACCCGTACCTGCCGGGCATGGCGCCCTTCGGCCTCGCCAACGCCGCCGCCGGGCCGGCCGAGCTCGGCGACGCCCGGCTCACCCTTGCCGGGTTCACCCTCGTTGTCTCCGCGCTCGCCCTCCTTGGGGCTGACGCGACGGTGGCGCGGCGGGGGCGTGTCCTGCAGTTCCTCGTCGTGCTGCCGACGGGGGCCCTGGCGATGGTGACCGGCGGCGACGACCTGCCCGTCCTCGCCCTCATGCTGGCGGGCCTCGTGCTCGCAGCAAGACGACGACCCTTCCTCGCCGGTCTCGTCCTCGGCTGGGCGGCGACGCTGAAGTTCACCGCTTGGCCGGTGATCGCCCTTGCCGTCCTCGCCGTCCGGGACCGGGACGACCGTCCGGCGCCGCGTCGCTACGCCGCGGCGGTCGCGCTCGTCGCCGTCCCGGTGATCGGCGTCGGCTTCGCGACGAACCCCGGGGCCTTCTTCGAGAACGTAATCCGCTTCCCGCTGGGGCTCACCGCGGTGAAATCCCCGGCGGCGAGCCCGCTTTTCGGCCAGATGCTCGTCACGATGTTCCCCGATCACCGCCGGCTCGTCACCGCGGCGCTCATCGTCGTCGGGCTCGGCGTCGTCGTCTATGCCCTGCGCCGCTGGACGCCGCGCACCGTGGCGGAGGTGGCGCGCTTCACCGCTTGGGCGATGCTGCTCGCGACCCTGCTCGCCCCGGCGACGCGCTTCGGTTACCTCATGTACCCGGCGAACCTCTTCGTTTGGGCCTACCTGCTCGACGGGATGGTTCCGGCCACCCGGACGGCGGGCGCCGAGGAGGGCGCGCCCGCGCCCGCCCCGGCCGTCTTGGCCGGCGGCGTCGCGCCGGCCGCGCCGGGCTGATCTCGGGACGCCGCTCCACTTCGCAGCACACGCCGGCTCGGGATTGTGCCACCGTGACCAGGTCGGCGACGGTACCCTGTGATATGGACGCGGTGAGCCCACTCGACCGGGAGCACCTCACCACGCCGATGCTTCTCGTCGGCTTCGACGAGAAGCCAGAGTCGGTGAGCTCGATCGAGCCGTTGATCTCGACGCTCGCCCTGCGTCATCCGGGACTCGACACGACAGTCGTCCGTCGCGCTTTCGCCATGGCCTCCCGCGCCCACGAGGGCCAGCGCCGGCTCTCGGGCGAGCCCTACGTCAGCCACTCGATCGCCGTCGCCCAGATCGTCACCGACCTCGGCCTCGAGTCGACGAGCGTCGTCGCGGCGCTGCTCCACGACGTCGTCGAGGACACGCCGGTCACCGTCGCCGAGATCGAAGCGGAGTTCGGCCCGGTCGTCGCCCAGATCGTCGACGGGGTCACGAAGCTCGACCGGCTGAAGTTCTCCTCGCGGGAGGCCCAGCAGGCGGCGACGGTGCGCAAGATGCTCGTCGCGATGGCGAACGACTGGCGGGTGCTCGTCATCAAGCTCGCCGACCGGCTCCACAACATGCGCACCCTCTCCGTGATGCCGGAGTGGAAGCAGCGCCGCATCGCCCAGCAGACCCTCGACATCTACGCGCCGCTCGCCCACCGCCTCGGCATCCAGGAAATCAAGTGGCAGCTCGAGGACCTTTCGTTCTTCACCCTTCACCCGAAGCGCTACGAGGAGATCGCCCAGATGGTGGCGACGCGGGCACCGAGCCGTGAGCTCGAGGTCGCCGAGGTCGTCGAGATCCTCAAGGCTCGGTTGTCCGCGCTCGACGTCGAGGCCGTCGTCACCGGCCGCCCGAAACACCTCTGGAGCATCTACGAGAAGATGGTCGTGCGCGGCAAGGAGTTCGAGGAGATCAACGACCTCGTCGGCATCCGCGTCATCGTCGACGCCGAGAAGGACTGCTGGGAGGCCCTCGGCGCCGTCCACGCCCTGTGGCCGCCGGTGCAGGGCCGCTTCAAGGACTACATCAACTCGCCGAAGTTCAATCTCTACCAGTCCCTCCACACGACCGTCGTCGGTCCGCGCGGCAAGCCCCTCGAGGTGCAGATCCGCACGATGGCGATGCATTTGCGCGCCGAGCACGGCATCGCCGCCCACTGGGGCTACAAAGAGGACGCCGCCCACCCCGGGGAAGCCTCGGCGGCCGACGAGATCCAGTGGCTGCAGCGCATCGTCGACTGGGAGCGCGAGACCCCGGACCCGATCGAGTTCCTTGAGACGTTGAAACTCGACCTCGAGCAGGACGAGGTCTACGTCTTCACGCCGAAAGGCGAGATCATGACGCTGCCGACGGGGGCGACGCCGATCGACTTCGCCTACATGATCCACACCGACGTCGGCCACCGTTGCGTCGGGGCGCGGGTGAACGAGCGGCTTGTGCCTTTGGAGACGAAGCTCCAGTCGGGCGACACCGTCGAGATCATCACCTCGAAGTTCCCGACGGCGGGCCCGTCGAAGGACTGGCTGAAGATCGTCGTCTCGCCGAGGGCGCGCAACAAGATCCGTCAGTGGTTCTCCCGGGAGCGCCGCGAGGACGCCATCGATAACGGCCGCGACGAATTCGCCAGGGAGCTGCGCCGGGAGGGCCTGCCGGTGCGCCGAATGTTCGACTCGAGCGCCCTCGAGCGGCTGGCGAGCGTGCTCGGCTACGCCGACCCCGAAGGGCTCTACGCCGCGATCGGCGAGGGCCACCTCTCCGGGCGGGCCGTCGTGCAGCGGTTGCGACGCGACATCCTCGGCGAGGGCGACGAGCAGCTGCCGACGACCGTTCTCCAGCCGCGGCGGTCGACGGTGGGCGAGCCGGGCAGCGCCGGCGTCTTCGTCGAGGGGCTCGACGACATGCTCGTGCGCCTCTCCGCCTGCTGCACTCCGGTGCCGGGCGACCCGATCGTCGGCTTCGTGACGCGGGGGCGCGGCGTGTCGGTCCACCGTGCCGACTGCGTGAACGCCCTCTCGCTCGCCGGCGAGCTCCGGGAGCGGCTCGTCGAGGTGGAGTGGGACGCGGCCCAGGTGGGTCTGCACATCGCCGGCATCGGGATCAAGGCGCTCGACCGCTCGGAGCTGCTCGCCGACGTGGCGCGCGTCCTCGCCGAGCACCACGTCGGCATCGTCGGAATCTCTGCCGAGACCGCGCCGGATAGGGTGGCGAGCATGCGATTTGAGTGCGAGCTCGCCGACAGCGCGCACCTCGACTCGGTCCTTGCCGCGCTGCGCGGGCTCGAGGGCGTCTACGACGCCTTCCGCCTGTTGCCCGGCAAGGGCAGGTCTTTCCGCGCCGCCAACTCGTGAGCGCCTTCCAGGCGCCCAAGGGGACGCGCGACGTCCTGCCGCCGGAGAGCGCGCGCTTCGCCGGTGTCGTCACCTGCTTCGCCGAGCTCGCGCGCTGCGCCGGCTACGGGCTCGTCATCTCGCCGATGTTCGAGGACGCGCAGCTTTTCCGCCGCAGCGCCGGGGCGACGACAGAGCTGGTGCGAAAAGAGATGTACGAGTTCGAAGACAAAGGCGGGCGGCTGCTCGCGCTGCGGCCGGAGGGGACAGCGTCGGTCGTGCGCGCCTTCGTCCAGCACCACCCGCCGGTTCCCTGGAAGGTCTGGTACGCGACGTCGGCGTTCCGCTACGAGCGGCCCCAGGCCGGGAGATACCGCCAGCACCACCAGCTCGGCGTGGAGGCGATCGGCAGCGCCGACCCCGACCTCGACGTCGAGGTGGTCGCACTGGGGAGCGCCTTTATCGCCTCGCTCGGGCTGCGCGGGGTCGCCCTCAAGGTGAACTCGATGGGCGACGAAGCCTGTCTGCCGCCGTACCGTGCCGCGCTCGTGTCGTACCTGCAGGGCCACGCCACCGAGCTCTGCGGTGAACACGCCGGCCGCTTCGAGGCGAACCCGCTGCGCGTCCTCGACTGCAAGGACCCGGCCTGCGTCGCCGTGCGCGCCGCGGCGCCGCGGCTCGGGGACTCGCTCTGTGCGGCGTGCCGGGAGCACTTCGCGCGGGTGACCGACGGCCTCACCGCCCTCGGCATCGGCTGGGCGGCCGACGAGTTCCTCGTGCGGGGCTTCGACTACTACACCCGAACGACCTTCGAGTTCTCCTCGCCCGCGCTCGACGCCGCGCAGGACGTCGTCCTCGGCGGCGGTCGCTACGACGGGCTCGTCGCCGAGCTGGGCGGCAAGCCGACGCCGGGGATCGGCTTCGGCAGCGGCATCGAGCGCATCCTCCTCGCCTGTGACGCCGAAGGCGCCTTTTTCGACCCCGGTCGCGCCGTCGACGTCTTCGTCGTCGACCTGCTCGGCGGGGCGGCGGCCCGCGACCTCACGGCGAGGCTGCGCCGATCGGGTATTGGCGCCGACCGCGCCTTCGAGGGCCGCTCGCTCAAGGCCCAGCTCACCCTCGCCGACCGCAGCCGGGCCCGCCTCGCCGTCATCGTCGGCGCCGCCGAGGCGGCGGCGGGGACGGCGACGCTGCGCGTGCTGCGCGGCGAGGCCGCGGGACACCAGGAGTCGGTCGGGCTCGCCGACTTGGAGGACTCGATCCGGAGGTGGCTTTCGTGACCGGGAGCGGGGAGAGCCCGGCAGGGCCCGGCTTGCGCACGCACTACTGCGGCACGCTGCGGGCGACAGACGTCGGCCGCGAGGTCTCGGTCTGCGGCTGGGTGGCGCGCCGACGCGAGCACGGCGAGCACCTCGCCTTCCTCGATCTGCGCGACCACACCGGCGTCGTCCAGTGTGTCGTCGAGGCAGCCCGCGGCGTCCGGCCCGAATACGTCGTGCGCGTGACCGGCACGGTGCGTCTCCGCCCCGAGGGGACGGCGAACCCGGCGCTCGCGACCGGCGAGGTGGAGCTCGGCGACTGCGTCGTCGAGACGCTGGCGAAGTGCGAGCCGCTGCCGTTCTCGCTCGACGAGCGGGCCGAGACCGACGAGCCGGTCAGGCTGCGCTACCGCTACATCGACCTGCGGACGGAGCGGATGCAGGCGAACCTGCGGCTGCGCGCCGTCGTGAACTCGGCGATCCGCCGGGCGATGGAGCGTCAGGGCTTCGTCGAGATCGAGACGCCCCTGCTCTGGACGCCGACGCCGGAGGGGGCGCGCGAATTCGTCGTGCCGTCGCGGCTCCAGCACGGCCTTTTCTACGCCCTCCCCCAGAGCCCCCAGATCGCCAAGCAGCTGATGATGATCGGCGGCTTCGACCGCTACTACCAGATCGCACGCTGCCTGCGGGACGAGGACCTCCGGGCCGACCGGCAGTTCGAGTTCACCCAGCTCGACGTGGAGGCGAGCTTCGTCGGCCAAGACGAGATCCTCGGGTTCGTTACTGAGGCGATGGTCGAGGCGACCGAGGCGGCGACCGGCGAGCGTCCGGGGGAGTTCGCCCGCCTCACCTGGGCTGCCGCGCTCGACCGCTACGGCACCGACAAGCCCGACGTCCGGTTCGGGATGGAGCTTGTCGATCTCACCACCGCCCTCGCCGCGGGCGGGTTCGCGGCCCTCCGCGCCCCGGCGGTGAAGGCGATCGTCCTAGCAGGCGGGGCCAGCTTTGGCCGGGCCCGCCTCGACGAGCTCGTCGGCCGCGCCCGGTCGCTCGGCGCCAAGGGCCTCGTCTGGTTGCGCGGGGTCGGTGACCCCGTGGCGCTCGACGGTCCCGCGGCGAGGCACCTCGCGCCGGACGAAGCCGCGGCGATCATCGCCGCGACGCGCCTGATGGCAGGCGACCTCGTGCTCGTCGTCGCTGACGAGTACCGCCGCGCCTGCGAGGTGCTCGGCCAGCTCCGGCTGGAGCTCGGCCGGCCGGCGAGCGCCTCCGGCCCGTTGCGGTTCTGCTGGGTCGTCGACTTCCCGCTGTTCGACGGGGTCGACGCCGACGGCAACCCGCAGGCCGCGCACCACCCGTTCACGATGCCGTACCTCGACGACCTCGGGAAGCTCGAGTCCGAGCCGTTCAGCGTGCGGGCGCACTCCTACGACTTGGTCCTAAACGGCTGGGAGCTCGGCTCCGGTTCGCTCCGGATCCACCAGCCCGAGCTCCAGCGGCGCGTATTCGCCGCGCTCGGCATCTCGGACGCCGAGGCGGAGTCGCGCTTCGGGTTCCTCCTCGACGCCTACCGCTACGGTGGCCCGCCGCACGGCGGGTTCGCCGTAGGGCTCGACCGCTTCGTCGCGATCCTCGCCGGCGAGGAGAACATCCGCGAGGTGATCGCCTTCCCGAAGACCCAGTCCGGTGCCGACCCGCTCACGGGCGGCCCGCTCGCGCTCCCGCCGGAGCGACTCGGCGAGCTCGGGCTGCGTCTCGCCGGCGGCGCGCCGCCGGCGACGGGGGCGAACTAGGGGCGCGGGCAGGTCGGGGATGGCACAGGGACCGCACGCCGACCTGTTCGAGGCCGCGGCCGCCGCGGAGCTGTCGAGGACGGCGCCGCTCGCGACGCGAATGCGGCCAGGAAAGCTCGAGGACTTCGTCGGCCAGGCGCACCTCGTCGGTCCCGGCGCGACCCTGCGGGCGCTGATCGAGGCGGACCGGCTCTCCTCGGCGGTCTTCTTCGGCCCAGCGGGCTCGGGCAAGACGACGCTCGCCCGCATCGTCGCGGCTCGAACGGCGAAGGTCTTCGTCCAGCTCTCGGCGACCTCGGCTGGCGTGCGCGAGATCCGTGAGACCCTCGAGGCGGCGCGCCGCGAACTCGGCACGACCGGGCGGGGCACGATCCTTTTCCTAGACGAGATCCACCGTTTCTCGCGGGCCCAGCAGGACGCGCTCCTGCCGGGGGTCGAGGAGGGCCTGATCGTGCTCATCGGTGCGACGACGGAGAATCCCTTCTTCTCGCTCACCTCGCCGTTGCTGTCGCGCTCGACGCTCTGGCGCTTCGACGCCCTCGGTCGCGCCGACCTCGCCGAGCTCGGTGGCCGCGCCGTCGAAGCCGAGCACGCCAGGATCGACGCCGAGGCGCTCGAGGCGTGCTGCGACCTCGCCGACGGCGACGCGCGCACGATGCTGACGACGCTCGAGATCGCCATCGCCGTCGCCCGGACCCGCGGGGTAGGCGAGGTTGTGATCGGCCGCGCCGACGTCGAGGCGGCGAGGACGACCCGCGCCATCCGCCACGGGCGCGACGCCCACTACGACCTCGCCAGCGCCCTCATCAAGTCCGTGCGCGGTTCGGACCCCGACGCCGGGGTCTACTGGCTCTGCCGCCTGCTCGCTGCCGGCGAGGACCCCCGTTTCGTCGCCCGCCGGCTGGTGATCCTGTCGAGCGAGGACGTCGGGTTGGCGGACCCGCTCGCCCTCGTCGTTGCCGAAGCGGCGGCGGCGGCCCTCGACCGGGTGGGGCTGCCGGAGGCGGCGCTCAACCTCGCCGAGGCGGTCGTCTACCTCGCTGTGGCGCCGAAGTCGAACCGGGCGGCGAAGGCGCTCTGGGCGGCCGAGGCGGACGTCGAGGCCGGCTCGCTCGGCGCGGTGCCCGCCGAGCTGCGAGGGTCGAACTACCCCGGGGCGGCCTCGCTCGGGCACGGGGTCGGCTACGAGTATCCTCACGATGACCCGCGTGGCTGGGTCGCAGCCGAGTACCTCCCGGCCGAGCTTGTCGGACGGCGCTACTACGAGCCGTCCGAGCACGGTGCCGAGGCCGGGATCGCCGAGCGGCTCGCCGCCCTGCGAAGCCTTCGGCACGATGCCGCGTCCGGGGATGCCAAGGCGAAGGAGAACCGGACACGGTGAGGCGATGACGATCTCGAGCGACCAGCTGCGGGCGGCGTTCACCCGCTTCTTCGTCGAGCGCGGGCACGCCGCCCTCGCCCCGGCGAGCCTCGTGCCGCTCGACCCGTCGGTGATGTTCACGATCGCTGGCATGGTGCAGTTCAAGCCGTACTTCACCGGCGAGGAGCGAGCACCGGTCGAGCGGGCGACGACGATCCAGCCCTGCTTCCGCATGTCGGACATCGACATCATCGGCACGACGACACGCCACGAGACGCTGTTCGAGATGCTCGGGAACTTCAGTTTTGGCGACTATTTCAAGGAGCTGGCGATCCCCTACGCCTGGGAGCTCGTGACCGAGGTCCTCGGTTTCGAGCCCGACCGGCTCTGGGTCACGATCCATGAGTCCGACGCCGATTCCGCCGAGATTTGGCAGGAGGCGGCCCAGCTGCCAGCCGAGCGGATTCAGAAGATGGGGGACGACAACTTCTGGAAGATGGGCGAGACCGGCCCGTGCGGCCCGTGCTCGGAGATCTACTACGACCGCGGCGAGCGCTTCGGCCCGGCGGGCGGCCCCGCCCGGGGGGGCGCCGAGCGCTACACCGAGATCTGGAACCTCGTTTTCATGCAGTTCGCCCGCGCCGCCGACGGGACGCTGACCGAGCTGCCGAAGAAGAACATCGACACCGGTGCCGGCCTGGAACGGATCCTCACTCTGCTCCAGGGGGTGGAATCGCTTTTCGAGACCGACGTACTGGCGCCGATCGTCGACGCCGCGGCGGCACTGACGAAGTCCGCCATCGGCCGCGACGGGCCGACCGACGTCGCTCTGCGCATCCTCGCCGACCACGCCCGGGCGATGACCTTCCTCGTTTCCGACGGCGTCTTCCCTTCGAACGAGGGGCGCGGCTACGTCCTGCGGCGCGTCCTGCGGCGTGCCGCGCTGCGCGCCCACCGGCTCGGGGTCTCGGAGATTGTCCTGCCGGATCTCACCGACGCCGTCGTCGCGACGCTTCGCGCCGCCTACCCGAAGCTCGGGCGCGACTCCTCGCTCGTGCGGACGGTCGTCGGCCACGAGGAGGAGGCCTTCCGCCGGACGCTGCGCGCCGGGTCGCAGCTCATCGACTCCGAGCTCGCCCGGGGCGGCAAGGTGCTCGCCGGCGACGTGGCCTTCAAGCTCCACGACACCTACGGCTTCCCGATCGATCTCACCGTTGAAGTCGCCGGGTCGCGGGGTGTCGAGGTCGACCGCGCCGGTTTCGAGGCCGAGATGGCCGCCCAGCGCGACCGCGGCCGGGCGGCGACGCGCCAGGTCGCCGCCGAAGGCGGCAGAGCGAGCCGGCGCGAGATCCTCGAGGCTTTCGGCCCAACGGTCTTCGTCGGCTACACCGAGACGGCGTGCGAGGCGAGGCTGCTCGGGATTGAGGCCCGCGACGACGGGGCGTTCGTCAACATCGACGGCGAGCGCGCCCCGGATGGCGCCGAGCTCGCCGACGTCTTCCTCGACCGGACGCCTTTTTACGCCGAGAGCGGGGGCCAGGTCGGCGACACCGGCACAATCGCCGCCGCAACGGGGTCGTTCCGCGTGCTCGACACGACGACGGCCGACGGGATCACGTGCCACACGGGCTACGTCGCCTCGGGCGTGCTCGCCCCCGGCGCCGAGGTCACGGCGACGGTCGACGCCGAGCGGCGGGAGGCGATCCGGCGCAACCATACGGCCACGCACCTGCTGCACTGGGCGCTGCGCAAAGTGCTCGGCGAGCACGTGAAGCAGCAGGGGTCGCTCGTCGCGCCCGACCGTCTGCGCTTCGACTTCAGCCACTTCGCCGCCGTGACGCCCGACGAGCTGGCGCGAGTCGAGGACCTCGTCTCGGCGGCGATCCTTGCCGACTCGCCGGTGCGGGTCCGTGAGACGGCGCGCGCCGAAGCGGAGCGGGCGGGCGCCATCGCTTTTTTCGGCGAGAAGTACGGCGAGACCGTCCGCGTCGTCGAGGCGGGGCCGGAGTCGATGGAGCTCTGCGGCGGCACCCACGTCTCGGCGCTCGGCACGATCGGGCCGTTCCGCATCGTCTCGGAGAGCTCGATCGGCGCGAACACCCGGCGGATCGAAGCGACGACTGGTACGGGGTCGCTCGCCGAGATCCGCAAGTTAACCGCGGCAGTCGGCCGTGCCTCAGCCATCCTCCACACCGCGCCCGACGAGCTCGCCGAGGCGGTCGAGCGGCTCGTCGAGCGGGAGCGCGCCCTTGCCGAGGAGCTGCGGCGGCGGCAGTCGCAGGCGCTCGTCGCCGAGGCTCGCGAGCTTGCCGCGGCCGGTTCAGGGACGGTCGTCGCCCGCCGCGACGGCATCGACCCGGCGGGGCTGCGGGAGCTCGCCCTGGCGACGCGCCGCGCCGGTGGCGTCGAGGCCGTCGGGCTCGTCGGTGCGACCACGGACGGACGCGTCGGGATTGTCGTCGCCGTCGCCGCGGCGAGCGGTGTCGACGCCCGCGAGGTCGCGTCGGCCGCGGCGGCGATCGTCGGCGGGGGCGGCGGCGGGTCGCCCGAGTTCGCCACGGCGGGAGGACGGGACGTCGCCGCCATCGACGAGGCGTTGGCGACGCTGCGCACGCTGCTTGGATCGCGGTGAGCGAGCCCCCGTCCGAGGGCGAGCCGGCCGAGCCGGGGCGTTGCATCGGGCTTGATCTCGGCACGGTGCGTATCGGCGTCGCCGTCACGGACGCGGCGCGCACCCTCGCCGTGCCGCATGGGGTCATCTCCCGCTGCGGCGACGAGCGGGCCGACCACGAGGGCCTGGCGCAGCTCGTCGACGCCGTCGGCGCGACCCTCGTCGTCGTCGGCGTGCCGTTCAGCCTCGACGGGACGATCGGGCCGGCGGCGGCGCGGGTGATCGCCGAAACGGCACGGCTGCGTCTCGTCCTTGCCGTCCCGGTCGTGACGGTCGATGAGCGGTTCTCCACCGTCGAAGCCACCCGCCGGCGGCGGGAGGCCGGGGGGCGGGGCGGAGCGGGTCCGCGGACCCGCTTCAGGCGGCGCCCGGGGGGCGCCCCGGCCCGAGCCCCGGTCGACGCCGCCGCGGCGGCGCTGATCCTCCAGTCGTATCTCGACCAGGAACGGGCGATGTGAGGGATTTTGCGGCGGCGCCCGGCGCCAGGTGGGTCGCCGCCGGCGTGATCGGCGATCCGGTCGCGCACTCGCTCTCGCCGGCTATTCACAACGCGGCCTACGCCGCGCTCGGCTTGCCCTGGGGCTACGCCGCCTTGCGGGTGCGCGCCGGCGAGGTCGCCGAGGCACTCGCCGCCGCCGCGGCGCAGGGCCTGCGGGGTTTGTCGGTGACGACGCCGCATAAGGTCGCCGTCGTCGCCGCCTGCGACGAGCGCTCGGCTACCGTCGAAAGGATCGGCGCGGCGAACACCGTCGTCTTCGCCGGGGGCCGCGCCCGCGCCGAGAACAGCGACGGCCTTGGGCTCCTTGACGACCTCGCCGACGCCTTCGGGTTCCGCCCGCAGGGAAGCATCTGCGCCGTCCTCGGCGCCGGCTCGACGGCGAGGGCGATCGTCGCCGCGCTCGGCGACGCCGGGTCCGGCGAGGTGCTCGTCGTCGACCGGACCGCACTGAGGGCGGTTTCAGCCGCTGCTCTCGCCGGGGCGGGGGGTCGGGTTGCGGCGCCCGGCGACCTCGCCGCCGCCGAGCTCGTCGTCCAGGCGACCTCGGTCGGCTTCGGCGGCGCCGGGCCGGGGTACGCCGGGGGGTGGGAGGCGATCACCCGGCACCTGCGGGACGGCCAGCTCGTCGTCGACGTCGTCTACGAGCCGCCGGTGACCGAGTTCTCGACCCTCGCCGCCCGGCGAGGCGCCCGAGTCCGCAACGGCCTCGGGATGCTCGTGCACCAGGCTGCCCGTCAGGTGGCGCTGTTCACGGGCGAGACGCCGCCGCTCGACGTGATGTTCTCGGCCGCAGGGACTCCCCGTCGCGCCTGAGCCGGGCGCTCCCGGCGGCGCAATTCCGCCGCCGTGACCGGCCGGTAACCTTGGTGACCGTGGCGGTCGATACCTTGGCGCGGCGCGGTCGCGTCGCACACCGCCGGGAGGAGAACGCCGCGCTCGCCGTCCTGCGCCACGTCGACTACCTCCTCGTGCTGGCGGTCCTCGTCTTGGCGGCCATCGGGGCGGTGATGGTGTACTCGGCGACGCGCTCGGCCTACCCCTTGGAGCCGACGTACTACCTCAAACGGCAGCTCGCCTACGATCTCGTCGGCGCGGGCGCGATGGTCTTGTGCGCCCTCGTCGACTACCGCCGGCTCGAGGAGTGGGGGTATGTGCTCTACGGCGCGATCGTGCTCGCCCTCGTCGCGGTGAAGGGCATCGGCCATTCCGCGAACGGCGCCCAGCGCTGGATCTCGTTCGCCGGCTTCCAGTTCCAGCCGTCGGAGTTCGCCGTCCTCGCCGTGATCTGCGTCATCAGCGTCTACCTCTCGCGCCATGAGCGCGTCCTCAACGCCTCCTCGATTGCCGCGCTCGTCGGCCTGGCGGGCATCCCGCTGCTGCTCATTCTCGTTCAGCCGGATATCGGCACGGCGATCCTGCTCGCCGCGGTGCTGTTCGTGATGCTCTACGTCGGCGGGGTCCGCCTGCGCTTTCTCGCCGCCCTCGTCGCCCTGGCGGTCGCCGCCTTCGCCTGCGCCGTGGCGATCCACATGCTCAACCGCTACCAACTCGACCGGCTGACCGCGTTCTTGCACCAAGACTCCGGCGGTTACCGGACGCTGAACTACAACGTCATCGAGTCCAAGACGGCGATCGGCGACGGACGGCTGGGTGGCACAGGGCTCTTCCGCGGGCCGGAGACGAACCTCGCCTACGTGCCGTTCCAGTACGCCGACTTCATCTTCTCGGCGATCGGCGAGCAGCTCGGCTTCATCGGCTCGGCGATCGTCGTCGGGCTCTACGGCGTCGTCGGCTTCCGCGCCTTCCGGGCGATCCAGGTGGCGCGGGACTCCCTCGGGCGCTTGCTCTGCGCCGGCGTGCTGGCGTTCCTCGTGATTTCGGTCTTCGAGAACATCGGCATGGCGACGGGGATCATGCCGATCACCGGGATCCCCCTCCCGTTCATCTCCTACGGGGGCTCGGCGCTCATCGCCTTTCTCATCGCCGTGGGCGTCGTCGTCAATGTCGAACTGCACCAGAGCCGGCCACGATGACCCCGAGACGACGCAGGGTCGCCGCCGAGGCCCGGCCGCCGGCCGACGAGGCAGCCGAGCAGCGCGGGACGACGGATGAGGGCGCAGCGGGCGCCACGGAGGGGCAGGACCCCGTCACCGAGGCCGCGGAGGACGCCGCGTCGGCGGCGTCGGCCATCGAGGAGAGCTACGTCGCCGTTCGCGTCGTCGAGGTGGCGATGGTGCTGCCGAACCCGAACGCCTACCTCATCCTCGAGGAGATCCCGCCGCCGCGCCGGCGGCTGTCCATCCCGATCGGCCTCGCCGAGGGGACGGCGATCGGCTACATCCTGCGGGGCCGGCCGACCCCGAAGCCCCTCACGCACGAACTGTTCGTCGAAGTCGTCCACCGCCTCGGCGGCTCGATCGGAATCGCCCGGGTCACGCGCTACGCGCAGGGCGCTTACTACGCCGAGATCGTCGTGCTCGCCGATGCCGGCGAGCTCGTGTTCGCTTGCCGGCCCTCGGACGCCGTCGCCCTGGCGCTCCGTCAGGCGACGACGACGCCGGTCGCCGTCGCCTCAACGCTGTTCGACCAGCTCGGCACCGGCGGCTCGGCGACGGGCTGATTGCCCTCGTTCGAGATCCGCATCACGAGGGCCAGTAGCGCGTAGTTGGCGACGAGCGAGGAGCCCCCGTAGGAGACGAAGGGGAGCGTCACGCCCGTCAACGGGAGAAGTCGGATGTTGCCCGCCATGATGAGGAAGGCCTGCAACCCGAGCGTCGCGGTGAGCCCGGCGGCGACGAGGCGGGCGAACTCCGAACGGGCGCGGCGCGCGGCGCGCAGCCCGGCGCCGACGATGATCGCGAAGCAGCAGACGACGGCCGCCGCGCCGACGAGGCCGAGCTCCTCGCCGATCACGGCGAAGATGAAGTCGCTCGATGACACCGGCAGCACCCGGGCCGCGAGCCCGAAGCCGATCCCCGTGCCGAACCACCCGCCGCGCCCGAAGGCGAGCTCGCCCTGGACGGGCTGGTAGCCGCTACCGAGGGCGTTCGCCCAGGGGTTGAGCCAGTCGGTGATGCGCTCGTTCACCTGGCCGAGGGCGTGGCTCGCGAGGTAGGTCGCCGCGACGAAGACGACGAGGCCGAGGGCGACGTAGGTCCAGCGCCCTGTCGTGAGCCAGATCATGAGGAGGAAGACGAGGAACAAAATCAGCGAGAAGCCGATGTCGTGCTCGGCGAGGATGATGAGGAGCGCCATCGCCCCGGCGACGACAAGTGGCCCGAAGGCCCGCAGGTCCGGGAACAACCGGCTGCCGAGGCGCTGGGTCGGGACCGTGAGGAGCTCGCGCTTGTCGATGCAATAGGAGGCGAAGAAGATCACCAAGAGCAGCTTGGCGAACTCGACGGGCTGGAACTCGACCGAGGAGACGTGGACCCACAGGCGCGCCCCGTTGATCTTCTCGCCGATCCCCGGCACGAGCGGCGAGACGAGGAGGACGAAGGCGCACCCGGCGATCAGGTAGCGGTAGCGTTCGAGGTCGCGGCTCCGTCTGACGAGGACGAGCACAGCCGCATAGACGACGAGCCCGACGACGGTCCAGGTGAGCTGCTGGCCGGCCCGCCCCGGGTCCCCCCGCTCGATCATCACGTAGCCCAGGCCGTTCAGAAACAGCGCCAGCGGCACGATCACCGGGTCGGCGTGCGGCACGAGGAGGCGGTTGACCACCTGCACGCCGACGGCGATCGCGACGAGGCCGACGAGGAAAGCTACGACGTGGTCCGGCAGGGCGTTCGTCGCGGCGAGCGACTCGAGGAGGGTCGCCGAGAGGATGACGACCGCTCCCACGGCGAGCAGGCCGGCCTCGGTGCGCCGCCGGGGCTTGGGGCGCGACAGCCGGGCGACCTGCGTCACGCCCCGTACGGTAGTTGAAGAGGGCCGTCGCGCTTGGCCAGGTAGCCTGGTGCCATGGTGATCGAGCCCCTCGTCGGGCCGACGGCCCCGGCCGCGGCGGCGGGCGAGGGCGCGCCCCCCGACCGGTTGAGCTTTGGGCCGGCGCGCTTTTTGAACCGGGAGCTGTCGTGGCTCGAGTTCGCGGCCCGCCTCCTCGAGCTCGCCGACGACGGGTCGCTGCCGCTGCTCGAGCGGGCGAAGTTCCTGGCGATCTTTGCCACCGGGCTCGACGAGTTCTTCCAGGTGCGCGTGGGAGGGCTGAAGAACCAGCTCGACGCCGGCCGGCGCGAGCGCTTCCCCGACGGCCGGTCCGTCTTCGAGACGCTCGAGGCGCTGCGCGCCCGGGTGAGCGGGCTCGTCGAGTGGCAGGCGCGGATCTTCAACGACGCCGTCCGACCGGGGTTGTCGGCCGCCGGCGTTGAGATCGTCGACTACGCCGATCTCAGCAACGCCGACGGGCGTCGGCTGCGGCGCCATTTCGAGCAGGAGATGTTCCCGGTCCTCACGCCCCTCGCCGTCGACCCGGGCCACCCCTTCCCGTACATCTCGAACCTGTCGCTCAACCTCGCCGTTGCCGTCGAGGACCCGGTAAGCGGGGAGGGCCGCTTCGCCCGGGTGAAGGTCCCGCCGTCGCTCCCGCGCTTTGTCCACCTCGACGGCGAGCGGTTCGTGCCCCTCGAGCAGGTGATCGCCGCGAACCTCAACGACCTGTTCCCGGCGATGCGGATCGGCGCCTGCCACGCCTTCCGGGTGACGCGCAACGCCGACCTCGACCTCGACGACTCCGAGGACGACGACCTGTTGGCCGCGGTGGAGTTCGAGCTCCGCCAGCGGCGTTTCGGCCGGGCCGTCCGCCTCGAGGTCGACCGGGGGATGCCGCAGGAGACCGCCGAGTTCCTGCGCCGGGAGCTCGAGCTCGGTGAGGTCGACGTCTACCGCTCCCTGGCGCCGCTCGACCTCGGCCAGCTCTGGGCGTTCGTCGGCCTCGACCGCCCCGACCTCAGCCTGCCGTCGTTCTCGCCGCGCACCCCCCGGCGGCTCATGACTGAGGGCGCCGCCGCCGTCGACATCTTCGCCGTGGTGCGGGAGCGCGACGTCCTCGTCCACCATCCCTACGACTCGTTTGCCGCCTCGGTCGAGGAGTTCGTCTCCCAGGCCGCTGACGACCCCGACGTGCTCGCGATCAAGCAGACCCTCTACCGGACCTCGGGCGACGCTCCTTTCGTCACGGCGCTCGCCCGCGCCGCCGAGTCGGGCAAGCAGGTCGCCGCCCTTGTCGAGCTGCAGGCGCGCTTCGACGAGCAACGGAACATCGCCTGGGCCCGCCAGCTCGAGGAGGCGGGCGTCCACGTCGTCTACGGCGTCGTCGGGCTGAAGACGCACTCGAAGACGTCGCTCGTCGTGCGCCGGGAGGAGGACGGGATCCGCCGCTACTGCCACATCGGCACGGGCAACTACAACTCCGACACCGCCCGGATCTACGAGGACCTCGGGCTGCTGACCGCCGACCCGGTGCTCGGCGAGGACCTCACCGCCCTTTTCAACCACCTGACCGGGTTCTCGCGGGCCGTCGAGACCCGCTCGCTGATCCTCGCGCCGAGCGGGTTCCGCCCCTGGGTGCTCGCGGCGATCGCCCGCGAGCGCGACGCCGGCCCCGCCGGCCGGATCGTGATCAAGGTGAACGGACTCACCGACCCCGTCGTCATCGACGCCCTCTACGAGGCCTCCCAGGTGGGGGCGCGCATTGAGCTACTGGTCCGGGGCATCTGCTGTCTGCGCCCGGGGGTTCCCGGGCTGTCGCCGACGATCCGGGTGCGATCGATCGTCGGTCGCTACCTCGAGCACTCCCGGATCTACCGCTTCGGCGTGCCCTCGGCTGAGGTGCGCGCCGCGACGGTGTTCGGGCCGGGCGAACCGGACGGCGGCGCCGGCAACCCGGCGACGTACTTCATGGGCTCGGCCGACCTCATGGAGCGCAACCTCGACCGTCGGATCGAGGCGGTCGTGCCCGTGCGCGCCCCCGAGCTCTGCGGTCGATTAGAGGACATCTTGATGCTCAATCTTGCCGACGACGAGAACGCCTGGGACCTCCACCCCGACGGGAGCTGGTCGCGGGTTCCGACCGCGAACGGCCGGTGCGCCCAGCGCCGCTTCGAGGAGCTTGCCAAGGAGCGCTCGCGCCGCCGGCGCCCCGACGGCGCGGTCTAGCAACCGGTGCGGCTCGCCGCCCTCGACCTCGGGAGCAACTCGTTCCACATGATCGTCGTCGAGGCGCGCCCCGACGGCAGCTTCGTGCCGCTCGTGCGGGAAAAGGAGATGCTCCGGCTCGGGGACCTCGTGGCGCGCGACCGCGTCCTCGGCCGCCAGGCGACCGAGGAGGCCATCGCCGTCGTCGCCCGTTTCAAGGCGATCGCCGAGATGAACGGCGCCGACGAGATCATCGCCCTCGGCACCTCGGCGATCCGCGAGGCGCTCGACGGGGGGATGCTCGTCGACCGGGTGCGGCTCGAGACGGGCGTGAAGATCTTCGTCGTCGACGGCACCCGGGAGGCCGAGCTCATCTTCGGGGCGATCCGCGCGAGCGTGCTCCTCGAGCGCGGCCCCGCCCTCGTCGCCGACCTCGGAGGAGGCAGCCTCGAGCTCTGCGTCGGCGACCGCTCCGAGCTCGCCTTCGCGACGAGCGTCCACCTCGGCGTGGGGCGCCTCACCGCCGAGCTCGTCGCCAACGACCCGCCGAGCGACAAGGACCTGAAGCGGTTGCGCGGGCGGATCGCCGACACGATCGAGCCGGTCCTCGGCGAGATCCTGGCGCTGGGTCCCCGTCAGTTGGTCGGCTCGTCGGGGACCTTCGTCGCGCTCGCCCGCATGGCCGCGGCGGGCCGCGACGGCGTCGTTCATGAGGTGGTCAACCAGCTCACCGTGGGGCGGGCCGAACTCGAGGCGCTGCGCGACCGCATCTGTGCGGCGACCTCGGCCGAGCGCGCCAAGCTCCCCGGCGCAGAAGCGCGCCGGGCCGACCTCCTGCCGGCGGGGATGGCCGTCCTCGAGCACCTGATGCGGGCGACGCACCTCGACGAGCTCACCGTGAGCGACTGGGCGCTGCGCGAGGGGATCGTGCTCGACGCCATCGGCGGGCGCGACCGGGTGGAACTCCTCGGCGACCCCCGGGCCCTGCGGCGCTGGTCGGTCCTCGCCCTCTGCCGCCGCTCGAACTGGCGCCAGGACCACGCCCGCCAGGTCGCGGCGCTGAGCTTGGGGCTGTTCGACGCGACGGCGGCGATCCACCGACTCGGGCCCGCCGAGCGCGACCTGCTCGAGTTCGGCGCCCTCCTCCACGACATCGGCGAGCACATCAGCCGGCAGCACCACGACCGCCACGGCGCCTACCTCATCGAGAACGGTGGACTGCGGGGATTCTCGCCCGAGGAGGTGCGGATCCTCGCGACGATGAGCCGCTACCACGTGCACGGCACGCCGAAGCCCACCTACGAGTCGTTCGCCCAGCTGCGCAGGCCCGACCGTGCCCGGGCCGTGGCGCTGACGGCGTTGCTCCGGCTCGCCGACAGCCTCGACGCTTCCCACCGCGGGCTTGTCGGCGCGCTCGCGGCCGAAACCGCGGCAGATCCCCGCCAGCTCACGCTCGTGCTCACCGCGAGCGGCGAGCCCGAGCTCGAGCTGTGGACGGCCCGGCGCAAGCGGGTGCTCTTCGAGCGGACTTTCGGCGTCGAGTGCGACTTCCGGGTCGAAAAGACGCCGCGCCACGGTTCGTCTGCCGTCGCCCCGGAGGGCTCGGGTCTCGGCTGACGCCTACGTCGCCGGGGGCGGCTCTGGCGGGGGGAGACGGACGGTGAGATCGGCGAGGGCGCGCCGGCCCGCGCCGAGGCCCTCGCCGCGGTGGAGCTTCAACGAGAGGTAAGAGACGGTCCCGACGGGGATCGGCAGCCAGAAGTTGACGACCCGCCAGTCGAGCACGCTCAGCAGCGCGACGTTCTTCGTCACGCCGAAGCTCGCGAGCAGCAGCGGCAGCGAGGCCTCGACGAAGCCCAGACCGCCGGGGGTGATCGGAATGGCGGCGAGGACGTTGGCGATGCCGTAGGCGGCGAAGAGTTCGATCGGGTTGACGTAGCGCCCGAGTGCGGCGAGGAACGCCCAGAGCGACGCGGCGTCGAGCAACCAGTTCGTTGCCGCCCAGACGAGAGCGGCGCGCAGCCGGTCGCTGTTACTCGCAAGCGTTCTCAGCGAGTCGCCGAGGTGGCGGAGGGTCGCTTCCAAGCGGTCCGGGCGGACTCGGGGGAGCGCTCGGCCGATCCGCCGCACGAGGCGCGCCGCGGCGTCCTCGCCCCGGGTGAGGAGGTAGACGAGTGCGGCGAAGGCCAGCAGGGCGAGCACGCCGAGCAGCGCGACGACGATGTAGATCGTGTGGAACCCGGCGAGCGGGATCGAGATCACGAGGGCCAACCAGAGCATCACGTTGAGCACGACCGCCGAGCCGAGGCCCTGGGTCGCCATCGTGAACCCGGCGTCGGCACCGGAGACGCCGTTCGAGGTGAGGAGTTGGTAGCCGAGCCCCGCCGAGGCCGCCGAACCGCCGGGGACGGTGTGGGCGACCGCCGTCGTCGACAGGTCGATCCGCAACACCCGCGAGATGCTCGGGCGATGGTGCGGCAGGACGGTCCAGGTCAAAAGGGCGTAGGTGAAGAGCGACGCCGCCTCGAACCCGACGCCGGCGGCGAGCCAGCCGATGCTCAGCTTCTCGAGGTAGTGGATGTTCCTGCTCGCGCCGATGAGCTCCGGCACGAGGAGGTACTCGATGACGATGATGGCCAGGAAGGCGAGGATCCCGTGGCGCAGCGGCGCCGGGACGACGGCGCGCCAGCGCGAACGCTGGGGCGCCTTGTCGGGGGGCATCCGACCATGCTTCCACGTTGGCGATGCGGGCCGTCAAGGCAGTCCCGGCTCGGGGGAAATGCGCGGTTTGCTCATCCCGGTCGGCTTGACTGGGTGCATGGACGAGCCGGCGAGGCCGAGGGCTCGGACGCGGTTGGGGCGCTCGCGGGACGCCGAGGTCGCCGCCGCCGAGCGCGCTACGGAGTGGCTCATCGTGCGTTCGGCGGTCTTCGTGCTGCTGGCTGGTCTCGTCGTGCTCGGCGCCGCGCTCTTGGCCTGGCGGCTGCGGGCGACGATCCTCATCCTTTTCGTCTCGGTCTTCATCGCCGTGCTACTGAACCCGTTCGTGCGGATGCTCTGCCGGCACGGCCTCCGGCGGGTGAACGCCGTCTTCGTCGTCTACGGGGTGCTCGTCATCCTCGCCCTCGCCTTCGGCTATCTCCTTTTCCACCCGCTCGTGTCGTCGGCGAGCCGTTTCGCGCACGATCTCCCGGCCATCGTGCGCGACGCCCAGCACGGTCGGGGACCGGTCGGCCGCCTCGTCGCCCGGCTCCACCTCGAGAACTGGGTGCGCCGCAATGTGCCCAACCTCGAGAGCGCGATTGCCAAACTCTCCAAGCCCGCCTTTGCCGTCGGAAGGACCGTCGTCTCGGGGATCGAGGGAGTCGTGACGATCGCCTTCATCTCGCTCTTCGTCCTGCTCGAGGGGCCCCGCAGCTTCGAGGGTGTGCTCGGTTTGCTGACCGCGGAGCACGCGGCCCGCTTCCGCCGGGTCACCGACGCCATGGCCCGCGAGGTGACCGGTTTCATGATTGGCGACCTCGCCACCTCGGTGATCGCCGGGGTGGTCGTATTCGTGACCCTCGAGGTGACGCACGTGCCCTTCGCCACGCTGCTCGCGGTGTGGGTCGGGCTCGTCGACTTCCTGCCGCTCGTCGGCGGACTGCTGGCGGGCGTGCCGACGGTCGGACTGGCTTTTTTGCACTCGACCGTGGCGGGGATCGTCATGATCATCGTCTTTCTCGTCTACCAGCAGGTCGAGAACCACGTCTTGTACCCGCTCATCGTCTCGCGCTCGGTTCGGCTCTCGCCGCTGTGGGTGCTGCTTGCCGTACTGGTCGGCGCGGAGACCGGCAACATCATCGGCGCGACCTTTGGCGCGATCGCCGGCGCGATCCTCGCCGTGCCGGCGGCCGGCTCGATCCAGGTCGCGGTGCGCGAGCTCCTTGTCGAACGGCAAGGCGCGCCGGCGCCCCGGAGCGAGGTGGTCGCCGAAGGTTAGGGTTCTGCCATGCGCGTGCTCGTCGTACTGCCGACGTACAACGAGTGCGAGAACATCGAGGCAATTCTCGTTGCGGTGCGCGACTCGCTACCCGACGCCGCGATCTTGGTGGTCGACGACTCCAGCCCGGACGGGACCGCCGAGCTCGCCGAGAAGGTCGCGGCGTCCCTCGGCGGCGTGGAGGTGCTGCGCCGGCCGGCGAAGGCCGGGCTCGGTCCCGCCTACCGGGACGGGTTCCGTTGGGGGCTGGCGCGCGGCTACGAGGCGTTCGTCGAGATGGACTCGGACTTCTCCCACGACCCCGGGGAGCTGCCCACGCTCGTCGCGGCCCTCGGCGACGGGGTCGAGCTGGTCATCGGCTCGCGCTACGTCCCGGGCGGTTCCATCCCGAACTGGTCGGTGTCGCGCCGGTTGATCTCGCGGCTTGGCAACATCTACGCCAAGGTGCTCCTCGGTTTCGGCGTCGAGGACTCGACGGCCGGGTACCGCGTCTATGCGGCGACGCTGCTCCGCCGGCTCGACCTCGACCGGGTGCGGGCTGACAGCTACGGGTTCCAGATCGAGATGACCCATCTCGCGCGCCAATCGGGCGCCGGGATCGTCGAGGTGCCGATCCACTTCGTCGACCGCGTCGCCGGGAGCTCGAAGATGTCGACCTTCACCATCGTCGAGGCGTTCGTGCTCGTGACGTGGTGCGGGATCCGCCGTTTCGGCGGCCTCGCCCGGCGCCGTCGCGCCCGGGCCTGAGCGCCAGCTCGAGCTGGCACCGCGGCGCGAGCCCCGGTGCGTGGAGGGCGCAGGAGGTGGAGGGGCGCGAGGTCGCGGCTCGCGACCGGGCCCGGGTCGCAGGCTTGCCCGCCGACCGGTGGGGTTCGACCCGCATTCAGTTCGTGCTGCGCTTCCCGGCAGGTTGAGGGCGGCCCGCCGGGTCCGTCAACCCTGGGTCTGGCTGCCGCGAAAAACCTGGTTGTCCGGGTGCGGAAGCCCCATCGCCCGGCCGAGCGTCTTCCAGAAGCCCTGCGAGCGGGCGACCCAGCGGGTTCGGCCGAGACCCGTGACCCCTTGGCAACCCGTCGCCGCGACGCGGACCGGAGGGAAAGTGCGTCCTTTTGCCGAGAACGCGAGTTGGTAGGTGATGCCCAAGTCCGCCGGGCAGAAATGAATGCCGCGCGGCATCTTCGGCAGCGTGCAGAGCGCCCCGGCGACGGCGCGCACCGCCGCGGCGTCCTTCACGGTGACGATCGAGGGGAAGCTGAAGCGGAAGCCGTTTTTCGGGAAGGCGTCGCGACGGCTCGCAGCCAGACGGTCGAGGCTGGCGATCGAGGCGCACAGCGCCGGCTCGGTCGTCGACGAGATCTTCGACGCCGGCGGACGCGCCGTGGCGCCAGAGACTCCGCCGGCGGCGACCAGCATCGATCCAGCGAAGAGCGCGGCAACGATCACCCCGGTCGAATGGCGTGAATGGCGGCTCGGTTGCGTGTGCGTTGTCACAGGATCGGCCTCCTGGCGTGCCTATCTCACCCACCTATAGACGCTCGAGGCGCCGGCAAGGTTCGAAACGGACGACCCGAGGTGACTCTCGCACCGGGCGCCTCCACGCCCACCGAACGGTGCTGCGGTCGGTCGGCGAGCGTCGTCGGCCGGCGAGCCATGGGCGCGGCCGGAAAGCGAGGCGACCGGCCCGATCGAGCAACGAGACGGGCGTACCGGCGGGACAGAACCTTTGGGGTGGACAGGCGCGTGCCGCCGGGCGAAAGCTCCCGGCGCGCCCGGTGCCTTCCGGCAGGGCCCTCCGCACAGCTCGTCGCGACCGGGCACGGCGAAGTGCCCAGCGCGGTCCCGTGCGCGCCGGTGCGACTTTCTCGCTCCGCCAGCTGCCGCCGGGTTCTCATTCGGCCGGGAAGTGCACCTCGGCTTGCCATTTCCCCGTGAGGCGGACGGTGCACAGCGCTCTCCCGGCCCGCAGCGCCCAGTCGAGTAGCGCCTCGTGCGGCGTGTCGGACGGCACGCGCAGAACCAGCCCCCGCGCCGGGTGGTTCTGCTCGACGAACCAGGCCGCGGGAACGGCGAGGTCCTGAGACCGCAACCGGGCCGTGGCGAACCGGCCGCAGGCGTGCACGATCCCGAGTCTCGTCGGGTCACGCCCGCGGCGGTCCTCGCCGGCAGGGACCCAGGTGCACATCGTGACGCCCGGGTTCCAGCCGCCGAACAGCGCCGACAAGCCGGTCGGCACCTTCGGGGCGTCCTCGTCGTCGACGATCGCCGGCAGCAAGTTGATCCAACCGTCCCTCGCCCCAGCGAGCTGAGTCATGCAGGCGACGACCATCGCCGGATCGTTGGGCGTGAATTCAAACCGCTCAACTCGTCTCTCCCTCGCCGTCACCTGGCCAGCATCGCAGGTTTCCCGGCGCCGGCGGGGATCGTCCGCGCCACGAAGCGCCTGGCGCGGCCCGTCGAGAGCAGTCCGTGGCGCAGGTGGGCGCGCCTCGCGACCCAATGGGACCGTCGTTCGACGCGGCGAGCGACTCACCGGCGCGGTCGTCCGGACAGAGGGGCCTTTCGCGAACTTCGATGGGCCGGACCACCGTGCCCTACCGTCGACCGTCGGCGAGATCCCGAGCAAACGGTTCGCGCCGTCGCGCTCGATCACCCGCCCGTCGCCGAAGGCATGGGAGCGGGCTTGTGCACGAGGTCGGGACCGACCACCGGGCGTGGCCGCGAAGGGCGCGCGCCACCCGGCGGGCGGTGAGAATGGTGAGCCGGGCCGGCGCGCCTATGCCCGGCCCCGCTCGGGTGGGGCCGTGCCGGGCCCCACCGTGAGCCTTCGTGCTCCGGCACGGGTCGCCACGATGATCTGGGCGATTCCGCCGTGGAGCGCGAGTCGTCGCACCTCGACGAAGCCGGCCTCTGCGACGAGCGCGGCCATCTCGGTCGGTCGCGGCAGGTAGGCGACCGAACGCGGCAGGTAGCGATAGGCGGCCTTGTCGGACAAGAGCGCGCCGAGGACGGGGACGACCCCACGGAACCAGATCCGGTGCCCGATCGCGAGCAATCGGTCGCGCGGCTCGTCGACCTCGAGGAGCGAGATGCGCCCGCCCGGGCGCACCACGCGCCCGATCTCGGTGAGGACCGCGGCCAGATCGGCGAAGTTCCGCAGCGCGAACCCACAGACGAGCCCGTCGGTCGTCCCCGTTGCCATAGGGAGCATCGCCGCGTCGGCCTGGACGAGCGGCACCGCGCCGCGGGTCGCCGCAGCGAGCATCTTCCGCGAGAAGTCGACGCCGAGGGCGCGTTGGCCCGTTCTCGTGAGCTCCCGGCACAGGTCACCCGTTCCGCAGGCGAGGTCGACGACAATCGACGACGGCGCGAGCTCGAGCGCGGCGACGGCGCGTCGGCGCCAGGTGCGGTCGAGGCCGAGCGAGATCAACCGGTTCATGAGCTCGTAGCGCGGCGCAATGGCGTCGAACATCGCCCGCACGGCGAGGGCCTTCTCGTCGCCCCGGGGCAAAGACTCGTCGCCTGGCGGGGCGGCCGGTCGCGCCCAGCCGCGATCGGGTCGGGGGTCAGACGTCAGCGGTACCAGAGCCGGTAGTAGTCACGGCTTCGTGGATGGACCAAGAGCGCGACGAGCGCGACCTGGAAGAGCAGGCCGAGGAGGCCTGCGCCGACAAGGCCGGCGATGACGAGGACGAGCGGGATGATCGCCGCCAAGAGCGCGAGGACGTAGCCCCACCGCCCTCGTTGGCGATCCCGAAGGCCGCACCGACCTCGGCGGCGGTCAAGATGAGCGCGTAGCGACCGGCGCCGCCAACTGCCAAACCGGTGATGAGGCCGAGAAAGGCGCTCGAGTAAAGGAGGATGGCCGCTCCTTGCGGGGTCTCCGGCTGGCGGACCGGGAACCAGTGCCGTTCCCGCGACAGCCGCGTCACCATCGCCCCAGTCTGCCAGCTGATCGGGCCTCGACCGGTCGTGGCCGGCACCTGACGGGTCGCCTCGGCGCGGTGCTTCGCGCCTGCGACGCCGACTTGCGGGCGCCACGGCGCCGGGCCCGCGCGGCGGCCAAGGGGCCTCCGGGGACGTGGCGGTTGTGTGACGACGATGCGACGATGGGCGATCACCTCCTAGCGCAAACCGGGCTGGTTCGTCGACCACGTCTTCGACGGCGCCGCGGCGCTGGCCGCGAGGTTCGGAGTGAGCATCTCGAGGGCGCGGGTGTTGCGGGCGGACGGGCGACGGGGGAGTGGCGCGGCGTGCCCGTCAACCTCCCCACGCTGGGGGAGGCGCGCTATCTCGGGGCGGTGCGCGGTGAGACGGCATGGGCGCTAAACCTCCGGCCGCCCGGGAGGGAGAGTTCGTCCTCGGGGGAAGGCGGAGCCGTTTGCCGCGGAGGAACTGGCGGACCCCGACAAGTCCGAGATCCTGCGTGCCCACTTCAAGCGCTGGGGGGCGGAGGTCGCCGGTTTCTTCGACTAGCGAAAGCGAAATCGCCCGATGAGGATCTGCGCCGCGTCGCCCCCAGCACCCGGTGTTCAGGGTCGTCGCGCCGCCCTGAGCCGACCGACGCGACGCAAGTTCTTTCATCTGGAAGGGGCCGAGGGTAACCGCGGCCGGGGGCGGGGCAGCATGAGCCCGAGGTCGTGGGCATCTCGACGCGGCGTGCCGAGGAGCGCGCTGTCGCTTCCCCGGGAGCAGCTGGACTGTCGCAGGGCGCGGTTCACGTCGAGGGGGCATGCGACCGGGCGCGCGGTCCCAAGTGGGCGACGGTCGCGAGCTGACCACAAGCGGCGTCGATCGAGCGGCCCCGCGTCCGGCGGAGCGTGGCGTCGATGCCCTCGGCGTGGAGCCGGTCCTGGAAGGCGCGGACCCGGGCGGGAGGCGATCCGGCGAGATGGCGCGCCGCTCCGCCTGGTGTCGGGTTGAGCGGGATGAGGTTGACGTGGGCGCGCAGCTCGCGCGCCAGGACCCCGAGCTCGTCGGCGTCGGCGTCGGTGTCGTTCATGCCGGCGATGAGCGCCCATTCGAGCGAGATCCGACGGTGTGTCGCCGCGACGTAGTCGCGACAAGCCGCGACGAGTTCGCCCAACGGATAGCGGCGGTTCAGGGGCACGAGCTCGTCGCGCAGGGCGTCTCTGGCGGCGTGGAGCGAGACGGCGAGGTTGACCTGCCGCCGTGACTCCGCCAGGCGCCGGATCCCGGGGATGACGCCGACGGTCGACACCGTGACGTGTCGGGCGGCGATGCCGAGGTCGTCGATAATCCGTTCGATTGCCCGCCAGACGTGGTCGAAGTTGGCGAGCGGTTCGCCCATCCCCATGAACACGACGTGATCGAGCCGGCGCCCCGAGCGCTTGGCCGACCGTGCCGCCAGGACGACCTGCTCGACGATCTCCCCGGTCGACAGCTGTCGGGAGAAGCCGGCGTCGCCGGTCGCACAGAAGGTGCAGGCCATCGCGCAGCCGGCCTGAGACGAGACGCACACCGTCGAATGGCGCGGATGGTGCATCAAGACGGCCTCGATCTCCGTTCCGTCGGCGAGGGCGAGGAGCCACTTGCGCGTCGTTCCCGCGTCGGCGGTGAGTTCGCGCTCGACGCGCAGAGCCGACGCCAAGCCGGGTGTCGTCGACAGCCGCTCTCGCAGCGCCGGCGGGAGGACGCGCAGTTCGCCGGGCTCGGCGAACTGGCGGTAGAGCCCCTCCCAGACCTGGATGGCGCGGTAGCGCGGTAGGTCGGCGAGGAGCTCGGCAATCCCCTCCCGGTCGAGGTCGTAGCGGCTCATTGCGACGGTGCGACCTCTCCGACGTACGCCCGGTCGGTGCGGTCGACGACAAAGCCTGCCGCCCGGTACAGCCGAACCGCTCGGTCGTTGTCGGCGTCGACGTAGAGCATCGCCTCGTGCAGTCCCTTACCGGCGAGCCAGGCGAGACCGGCGCGGAGCATTCCCCCGCCGAGCCCGCGCCCTTGGGCCGCAGGGTCGACACCGAGGGCGTAGATCTCGCCGAGCGGCGGGTCGCCTTCGTGGACCTTGGCCCAGCAGAAGGCGATCATCCTGCCGTCTTTCTCGCCAACGAGGAAGCCTTGCGGGTCAAACCACGGCTGGCGCTCACGCTCGGCGAGCATAGAAAGGCTCCAGGATCCCTGGTCCGGATGCGACGCGAAGGCGCGGTTGTTGAGCTCCAGCCAGGCGGGCTCGTCCCGGCCGACTCGGAATGGACGCGTCGCTGAAGCTAGGAGCGCCTCGCGGCCGAGGGGCAGTGGGCGCCGCATCTCGTAGAGGTCGCGCCCGGCAGCGAGCCCCAGCGACGAGGCGATCTCTTCACTCGTCGCCGTCGGCGGTCGCACCCAGAGCCGGACGTGACCACCGCCTTCTGCCCTGACGAGGTCGAGGACGACGTGGCCCAGCGCCCGCCCAACACGAGATGGATGGCCGACACCCGGGTCGAGGACGTAGGAAAGATCCCACGAGCCGGGTCGGCGGTCCACCTGGGCGTAGCCGACGATCTTGGCGCCGGGCGCGGCGCGGGCGACGAACCCGGCGAAGCCCGATTGTCGGCCCGATGAGAGCGCGGCCCAGCTGTCATCGTCGAGAGGCCGGTGACCGAGCGTCCTGGCCGCCGCGGTGATGAGGGCGGCGATCGCTGGAGCGTCGTCGCCGGCCCGACGTGTCACCTCGACTGGAGTCACGGCCCGAGGGTACCGGCCCGGGGGGGAGCGAGTGCGAGCAGTGTGCCTCACTACGATCAGTCGTGGTGGCCAAGCCGACAAGCGTTGCCGCACGGGCGCGAATCGTCACCGAACGCCTCGCCATCCAGTACCCGGGTGATGCCGCGACGCTGTGCACACTCCGTCACGACGGGGCGTTCCAGCTCCTCGTGGCGACGATCCTGTCGGCCCAGACGACCGACGAGCGAGTCAACCTCGTCACCCCGGCATTGTTCGCCGCGTACCCCACTCCGGAGGATCTCGCGGGTGCGAACCTCGAGGAGCTCGAGGACCTCATCCGCTCGACGGGTTTCTTCCGCGCCAAGGCGCGCAGTCTTGCGGGAATGGCGCAAGCCCTCGTCGAACGCTTCGACGGTGTCGTGCCGCAAACGGTCGACGAGCTCGTCACGCTGCCGGGCGTCGGTCGCAAGACGGCGAACGTCGTGCTTTCCGTTGCCTTCGGGTTGCCGGGACTGCCGGTCGACACCCACGTCGGCCGGCTCGCCCGGCGTCTCGGGTTCAGCACGGCCGAGGATCCCCTCGTCGTCGAGCGTGACCTCTGCGCGCTCGTCGCGCCGGCGAACTGGGGCGCTTTCAGTCTCCGGCTCATCCTGCACGGCCGGAACGTCTGTGGCGCGCGCCGGCCATCCTGTGACGCCTGCGTCGTTGTCGACGTCTGCCCGAGAGCGGGAGTGGGCAGCGTCGCGCCGGCGGCGCGCCCAGCCCGTGCGCCCAAGGGGGGCGTGGGTGAGGGCGGATCGCCAACTTCCCCGGCGCGGAAACGGCGCAGTCCCCAAGCTTCGACCCGAAAGTCGCGCTGACCCTCCTGGCCCTCCTGCGTCGGGGTCGCCCCCTTGGCGGGACGGGCCCGGCTGGGCACCGTACCGCGAACCCTCAGCTGCACGGCTGCGTGATGAGCGGCAACGACGGAGGGTGCACGGGCGAATCCAAGCGCGGCTGCGCCGACGAGCCGACCGGCTTGCCCACCAAGTTGGGTCACCGGTCTCAATCACCGATGATCCGGCGGCGTCCCGGGCGGAGTGGTCGTCTGCCGTCACTCCAGCGTCACCGGTCCGGGGCCCAGTGAGTCGGGCTCTCCTTTCTTGCACCAAGCCGAACTCGCACGCTGAGGAGCGGGTTTCTCCTTTCTGCGCGGCTGCGGTTGCCCGTCTGAACGGGCTCGCCTGAGCCTTCCTCCAGCCCACAGGGGTGGGCGAGCGCGGAGCCGCGGAAAAGCCTCGTGCCAAGGCAACTGGAATTCCCGAGCCCAGCTTCAGTCTTTCGGGATGGCGTTTCTCCGGATCGGCGAGAGTGGCCCGAGGTCTCAGGCTCGAACTGGGGCTAGCGTCGAGTCGCCTTGACGAGACGCGAAAGGCGTCTCGTCGCCCCGGTGAGGGCGCGTTCGACCGCGTAGAGCTCGGACGCAGTCCCGTCGTTCTTCAGTGCTCTGGCCGCGTCGCCCATCTTGCCGACGCGGCGTGCCAGCGCCTCGATCGAGTCGACGATCGAGGCGAGCTCGGAGTAGTCGACCGGCACGCCCCTATCCTTACCGGCCGCAACGAAGGCCGTCCGTCCACGGGATTCGAGGCGCCCCACCGACCACCACCGCGTCGGGTGCCCGCCGTCCCTGGTGACGGCGGACCCGCCCCGCCACGCCGGACAAGACCGCGCCAAGAGCCGCGGTGATGCCGAGATGGCTGGAGCGGGCGACGTAAGAGCTATTCAGCCGAGATCGCGGCGAGCACGTCGAGCTTCGCCGCCCTGCGCGCGGGCCATGAGGCAGCAACCAGCCCGAGCAAAGCCGCGATGAGGACGAAGACGACCAAGTTGGAGAAGGGGATGACGATGTCCGTGATCCCCTGCTGCTTCAACGACGCTGAGAGCGCGACACCGAGTGCGGTACCGATCAGGACCCCGATCACGGCACCGAACACCGAAAGGATGACGGCCTCGGACCGGATCATCGTGCGCACCTGGCGCCGATTCATCCCGATCGCCCGGAGGAGCCCGATCTCATGCGTACGCTCGAACACCGAGAGGATCAGGGTGTTCACGATGCCGATCAACGCCACCAGCACGGCGAGGGCGAGCAGGACGTAGACGACGCCGAGCAGCTGATTGATCTGTCGGCTCTCGGCTTGCTTGAACCCAGCTTGGGTCCGGATGGTGAGGTTCGGGTAGGCGCGCAGAGCAGCTACGACCGCCGCCTTGCCCGCCGGGCTGGCACCACCGGCCGTCCGGACGAGCACCGCGACCGGCAGAGGGTTCTCGAAGTGCTGGCGTACGAACCGGTCGCTCACGAGGAAGCTGCCGAGCACGGCGTTCGGCTGGAAGATCCCGCCGATCCGCACCGTCCCCAGGCCGGTGAGGCCGAACTTCACCGAGGCGACCGAGCCGACGGCGAGGTGTTTGGCATTGGCCGTCGTCGAGTCGACCAGGAGCTCACCCGCCGCCAGGGCCCGGGCACCGCTCCCGGCGACCATCCGCAGGATGATCGTCTGGGACAAACGGACCGGGGATACCCCCGTCAGGCTGGAAAGCGCGCCGCGGAACTCGAACTCGCCTCCGTACACCGTCGAAATCGCCGTCACGCCGGACAGGCGCGCGACCGCCGCCGTCACCGTCGTGCTGAAGCCCTCCGTCCCGGATGTCGTGAGGATGTAGTCAGCGCTTATCGCCTGGTCGATGCTCGACGTCAACGAGCGGGACAAGGACGCGCCGAAAACCGCGAAGGTCGCGACCAGGGCGAGCCCGACGATGAGCGCGGCGGCCGTTTGAGCTGTCCGGCGCGGGCTGCGCATCGAGTTCTCCCGACCGAGTTGACCCGCCACCCCGAGAGTCCTCGCGAGAGGCCGACCGATGGCACTCGCCAGCGGGCGCGCGACCAAAGGAGCCAGCATGCCGACGCCGATAAAGATCGCCACCGCACCGACCCCGACGAACTGGATCGCCGGCTTCGTCAGCCCGAAGCCCAAGGCCGCGACGCCAATCGCGGCCACCGAGGCGCCGATCGCGATCCGACGTCGGGAAGAAGCGCTCTGACCGGCCGGCTGGTCGGCGAGGGCCGCGACGGGCGCGATCCGCACGGCGCGTCGCGCCGGACTTACCGCGGAGACGACGGTCACGCCGACGCCGACCACCAACGCGGCGACGACGGTGCGGGCTTGGAAGACCAGGGCGCCCGACGGGAGCGTGATCCCGAATCCCGCGAGCAGTGCTTCGAGCCCAACGGCCGTGGCGACCCCGAACCCGAGACCGACCAAGGACGCGAGGACGCCGACGAGCGCTGCCTCGCCGAGCACCGACTGGAAGACCTGTCTGCGGCTCGCGCCGAGGACGCGCAGCAGAGCGAGCTCGCGGGTTCGCTGCTTCACGATGATCGCGAACGTGTTGAAGATGGTGAAGCCGCCTACGAACAACGAAATGAAGGCGAACACCAACAAGGAGGTCGAGAAAAACGAGAGCGCCTGGTTCAGGGCGTTAGCGGACTCGTTCGCAACCGTCTGGCCAGTGACCACCTCGACACCGCGCGGCAGCACCGCGGTGATGGCCCGGCGCAGTTGCGCCTTGTCGACGCCCGGCTTGGCGAGGACATTGATCGCGTCGTACCGACCAACGCTGTCGAGCACCCGCTGCGCGGTGGGAAGGTCGAAGGCTGCGATAGTGGCTCCTGCCAGGTTGTTCGCCGTTCCGAACTGCACGATCCCGGAGATGGTGAAGGTCTGGGGAGGGCCTATGAGCAGGATCCGGACGCTGTCTCCCACCGCGAAGTGGTACTTGGTGGCGGTGGCGGCGTCGATCGCGACCTCGTGGGGCGTCGTCGGGGAAGCCCCCTGGCGAACGATCACCGAGGAGAGTTGCTCGTGCGGGTCGAAGGACACCCCAAGCGTCGGCGCCCCCCCGGTGGTGACGGCCTTGCCGTTGGGCGCGACGAACTGGGCGTAACCCTCGACTTCGCCGTCGGCATACTCCACGCCAGGTACGGCACGAACTGCGTTGGCCACCGACGTCGGTATCGGCTGGAGCACGGCGTGCTCCGAGGCGCCCGAGAACGCGGGCTTCTCCCGCACCACGAAGTCGACGCCCTTGTAGACGTTGTAGAACAAGGTGTCGAACGTGTTGCGCAGCGTGTCGGTGAGCACGAGCGTGCCCGAAACAAACGTCACGCCGAGGATGATGGCGAGCGAGGTCAGCGCCAGTCGCAGCTTGTGGGCGAGCAGACCTTGGACGGTGGCCTTCCACACCGTCAGCTCCTCAGCTGCTTCATCTTCTCGAGGACGAGATCGGCGGTCGGCGACTCCATTTCCCCGACGACCCGGCCGTCGTTGAGGAACACGACACGGTCCGAACGCGCAGCACCCCGCGGATCGTGGGTCACCATTGCGATCGTCTGGCCGAATTCGTCGACGGAGCGGCGCAGGAAGTCGAGCATCTCGGCCGACGAATTCGAGTCGAGGTTTCCCGTGGGCTCGTCGGCGAAGATCAGATCCGGCCGGCCAATCAGAGCCCGGGCACAGGCCACTCGCTGCTGTTGGCCCCCCGAAAGCTCGCTCGGCCGGTGCGACAGCCGGTCGCGGATCGCGAGCTCCTCGACGAGATAGTCGAACCAGGAGGCGTCGACCCGGCGTCCCGCCAGCGCCGCTGGCAACTTGATGTTCTCGCCGGCGGTCAAGGTGGGCACCAGGTTGAAGGACTGGAACACGAAGCCGATCCGGTCCCGTCGCAACTTCGTCAGCCCCTTGTCGTCCAGCCCGCTGATCTCGTCATCACCGACGAAGACCTGGCCGGAAGTTGGTGCGTCGAGCCCTGCCATGCAGTGCATGAGGGTCGACTTACCCGAACCGGACGGACCCATTACGGCCGTGAAGCGGCCGCGCGCAAACTCGACATTGATGCCGTCGAGCGCACGAACGATGGTGTCGCCCTTGCCGAAAATCCTGACCAGACCGACGGCACGGGCGGCCGCTGGTCCCGGGCGTGCCCCGTCGACGGGCGCGCCAGTGTCGAGCAGCGTCACCGGATACGAGCCTTTCTGTCCACGCGGCTATTGCGGCAGGCGGCATTCCGCGATCTCAGCCTCGCGATCAAGCGGCCGCCCTCCGCCGGCCAGGATCCTAGCCCACCCCGGTGACTGGGTTGGCTGGAGCTCGAACCACTGCCGTCTGGCAGGTGACGCCCCGGAAGCGGCCCGGGCCACCCCGGGAACGCTTTCTTTCAGAAAGTGAGCGTGGTGAGGACCGGACCGAGGGTGGCGTTGACCACGTCAGGAATGCGCGCCCCGCGGATGGCCACGTCCGGATCCTTCAGTCCATTCCCGGTGCGGACGCAGACGACCCTGGAGCCCGGCGGCACCTCCGTTTTCGACAAGTCGGCTGCCGAAGCTGCCGCAGCAGGCTCACAGAAGACCGACTCCTTCTCGGCCAGGAAATGGAAGCCATCAGGGATCTGGTCGTCGGCCACCGCGCTGATCGCGTCGGCCGATTCACAGGCGGCTCCGGTCGCTCCGGCCCGTGACGCCGGATTGCCGATCCGGATCGCGGTCGCGACCGTTTCGGGCCTGTCAATCCGGTGGCCCTCGACGATCGGTGCCGCTCCCGCGGCCTGAAACCCCAGCATCCGGGGTAGCCGGGTCGACCTTCCCGCGGCCCGGTACTCCCGATAGTCGCGCCGCAGCCGTGATCTTCCCGGCTTGCCGACGGCGCTGCAGTGGACATCGGGGGCGTCGCCAAGGATATCGACGATCTCGAAGCCGGGCGTCTTCTGACCCTCGATTCGCATCGGGTTGAACGAGTTCACGGCAACGACCGGGGCCCGGGGCGGCAGCTCGCGCACGATCACCAGTGCCGCGTCGAAGTTGCCTCGCACCTGCAGGATCTGCGCACCGTGCATCAGCGCTTGGGCAAGCTTGCCCAGCGCGACGTGACCCTCTGGACGCACCGGGCGGCGGAGCGGTGGTTCGCTACGCTCGGCGTCGTGCTCACCACGCTCGATCTGCGCGGGACGGCACCCGGTGTGCCGCCGGACCTGCCCCGCCCGGAGCAAGCCGGCGACGGCCCAATCACGGTCGTGCGCGAGATCCTTGCCGCGGTGCGCGAGCGCGGCGACGAGGCGCTGCGCGAGCTGACGAAGCGCTTCGACGGCGTTGAGCTCGGCGAACTGCGTGTGCCCGCGTCCGAGATCGTCGCCGCCCCGGGACTGCTCGACGCTGAGCTCGTCGCGTCGCTGGGGACCGCCGCGGCGGCGATCGAGGCCTTCCACCGGCACGGTCGCACCCGGCCGAAGACCTTCCGCGACGACGGGATGAGAATCGACGAACGCTTGGTTCCCGTCGACCGCGTCGGTGTCTACGCGCCGGGCGGCCGGGCGACGTACCCGTCGAGCGTGCTGATGACCGCGATCCCGGCGCGGGTCGCGGGTGTCGGCTCGATCGCCTGCTGCGCACCGCCGGGACCCGACGGCGCGGTCCCGACGCCGATCCTCGCGGCCGCGGCGATCGCCGGTGTCGACGAGGTCTACCGGGTCGGTGGGGCCCAGGCGATCGCCGCCCTCGCCTACGGGACCGAGTCGATCCGCCGGGTCGACGTCGTCGTCGGGCCGGGTTCGAACTGGGTCTCGCTCGCCGAGAGGGAGGTGCGGGGCACGGTCGGCGTGCCGGCCGCCTTCGCCGGCCCGTCGGAGGTGGTCGTCGTCGCCGACGATTCCGCCCCTGTCGAATGGGCGGCGATCGACGTCGTTGTCCAGGCCGAGCACGGCCCGGACGGGTTCGCCTGGCTCGTGACCTGGTCGGAGACCGTCGCCGCGGCGGTCAGCGCGGCCGTCGGGCGTCTCGTCGCGGCGTCGCCGCGGCGCGACGAGACCCGGGCGGCGCTCGAGTCCGGCGGGTATGTCGTGCTCGTCGACGGCCCGGAGCACGCCATGGCGGTCGTGAACGCCATCGCGCCGGAGCACCTCGAGCTGATGGTTGCCGACGCCGAGGCGCTCCTCGCGCTCGTGCGCCACGCCGGGGCGGTCTTCCTTGGCCCGTTCGCGCCGGCCTCGTTCGGGGACTACCTCGCAGGTCCGAGCCACGTGCTGCCGACGTCCGGGACCGCCCGGTTCTCCTCGGTGCTCGGCACGGAGGACTTCCTGCGGCGGTCGCACGCCATTCGCTTCAACGAACGGGCGGCGCGACGCGTCGCCGACGATGTCGCCAGGCTCGCCGACGCCGAGGGCCTCCCCGCCCACGCCGAGTCGGCTCGGCTGCGGACGGGGCGGCCGACCTGGAGCGCGCAATGAGCCCCGTCGCCGGCGGGCGACCCGGGCCGACGCCGCGTTCAGCGAGCGCGCTCTGGTCGGGCTACTACTCGCCGCAGGTCGACGTGGCGGTCCGGCTGAACACGAACGAGGCGCCGGAACCGCCGCCGGCCGAGTTCGTCGCCGCGCTGGCGGCAGCGGTGCGGGAGATTGCCTTCAACCGCTACCCGGACCGCGGCGCCCTTCGACTGCGGGCCGCGATCGCCGGCCAGCACGACCTCGAAACCGAGCAGGTCTTCTGCGCCAACGGCTCGAACGAGGTCATCCAGTCGCTCCTCCTCGCCTACGGCGGGCCGGGACGGAGCTGCGTGCTGTTCGAGCCGACCTACGCCCTGCACGCCCACATCGCGCGCCTCACCTCGACGACGATCATCGAGGGCGAGCGCGACCCCGCCTATCTCGTCGACCTCGCCGAGGTCGACCGGGTACTTGCAGTCGCGGCGCGATCCGGTGAGGGCGAGCCCGCCGTCGTCTTCCTCTGTTCGCCGAACAACCCGACGGGTCTCGCCGAGCCCGACGAGACGATCGAGGCGGTGCTCGGGCGGGCCCCCGGCCTCGTCGTCGTCGACGAGGCCTACGTCCAGTTCGCCCGCCATTCGGTGCTCGCTCTCCTCGCGGCCCATCCGAGGCTCGTCGTGCTGCGGACGTTTTCGAAGACGTGGTCGCTCGCCGCGCTCCGGCTCGGCTACGCGCTCGGCGCGCCCGAGGTCATCGCGGCGCTCTTCCAGGCGGCTCTGCCGTACCACCTCGACGCCCTGAAACAGGAGGCGGGCCTGCTCGCGCTGCGGTTCACCGCGGCGATGGACGAGCGCGCGGCGCGCCTCGTCGCCGAGCGGGCACGGGTGCTGGCGGGGCTCGCCGCCCTCGGGGTCGCGGCGATCCCGTCGGAGGCGAACTTCGTTCTGTTCTCGACCGGCGGGCACGACGCCCACGCTGTGTGGGAGGGGCTCGTCGCGCGCTCGGTCCTCGTGCGGGACCTGTCCGGTTGGCCGCGTCTCGCCGGGCACCTGCGGGTGACGATTGGCGCCGCGGCCGAGAACGACGCCTTTCTCGCCGCTCTCGCCGACGTCGTCGGCTGAGCCGCGACCGTCCCTGTCGCCTCGACGGCGACGCGCGAGGCTGTAGATGTGGCGGCGGAGGACGGCAATCAGGTGACGGCGGCGCGCCGTCGTGGCGCGCGCCACCGCCAGACGGCCGAGGCCGACATCTCCGTCGAGGTCGACCTCGACGGGGCCGGTCGCGTCGAGGTCGCGACCGGACTGCCCTTTTTCGACCACATGCTCGCCCAGCTCGGCGCCCACGCAGGCTTCGACCTCGTCGTGCGGGCGACGGGGGACCTCCAAGTCGACGCCCACCACACCGTCGAGGACACGGGAATCGCGCTCGGCGGGGCCCTGGCGGAGGCGTTCGGCGACAAGGCGGGCATCCGCCGCTTCGCCTCGGTGGCGGTGCCGCTTGACGAAGCGCTCGTCGACGTGGCGCTCGACGTCTCGGGGCGGCCATATCTGCGCTACGAGATCGAGTTCGCGCCGGACACGCCCGGTCTCGGCTCGCCGCCGTTCGACCCCCAGCTCGCCGAGGAGTTCTGGCGCGCTTTTGTGACCGCCGCGGCGCTGACGCTCCACGTCGCCTGCCGCCACGGCAAGAACACCCACCATGTGCTCGAGGCGTCGTTCAAGGCGGTCGCCCGGGCGTTGCGCGAGGCGAAGCTCATCGAAGGAGCCGGGGTGCCCTCGACGAAGGGGGTCCTCTCGGCGTGATCGCCGTCCTCGACTACGGGATCGGCAACCTGCGGTCGGCGGAGAAGGCGCTCGTCCACTTGGGCGCTGAGGCGCGTCTCGTCTCCTCGGCGGCCGAGGCGGGGCGCGCGGCGGGGGTCGTCCTGCCGGGCGTCGGCAACTTCGGCGCCTGCGCCGCGGCGCTGCGCGCCAGCGGCCTCGACCGCGTCGTTGGCGACGCCGTCGCCGCGGGCAAACCGATGCTCGGCGTCTGCGTCGGCTTCCAGCTGCTCTTTTCGGACTCCGAGGAGAGCCCGGGGGTCGCCGGGCTCGGCGTCTTCTCCGGCACGGTCACCCGGCTCGCCGGCGGCGAGAAGCTGCCGCAGATGCAGTGGAACTGCCTCGAGCGCGTTCCGGGTCGGGAGTCCGTGCTCCTCGGGCGGCTCGAGGCGCGGCCGTGGTTCTACTTCGTCCACTCCTACGCGCCGGTGCCGACCGGGCAGAGCGCCCAGGCCGTCGTCGCGACCTGTGACTACGGCGGGCCGGTCGTCGCGGTCGTCGAGCGCGACAATTGTTTCGGAACCCAGTTCCACCCCGAGAAGTCAGGCAACTCGGGCCTCGCGGTGCTCGCCGCCTTTGCTGAGCGGTGCGGCGACCTCGATGGCGCGCGAACCTAGTTGAGGGTGAGTCCATGGAGTGCATCCCGTCGATCGACATCCGCGGGGGACAGGCCGTGCGGCTCCTGCGCGGCGAGTTCTCCTGCGAGACGAGCTACGGTGACCCGATTGCCCAGGCGCACGCCTACGCCGCGGCCGGCGCCAGCCTCCTCCACCTCGTCGACCTCGACGCGGCGCGCACCGGCCGTCCGGACAACGAGCAGACCGTGCAGGAGATCGTCCATCAGGTCCCGGTCCAGGTGCAGTTCGGCGGGGGGGTGCGCACGATCGAGGCCGCCGACGCGCTCTTCCAGCTCGGGATCGGGCGTCTCGTCGTCGGCACGGCCGGCATCGAGGACCCGGAGTTCGCGCGCCGTCTCGCCCGGCGCTATCCGGACCGGGTGCTCGTCGGGCTCGACCACCGCCGTCGCACGGTCGGGGGCCGCATGACCCGCGAGCTCGCCGTGCGGGGCTGGGAGGAGTCGACCGGCGTCGAGCTCGCCGCGGCGCTGCGAGGCCTCGAGGGGTTGCCGCTCGCCGGTGTGGTCGTCACCGACATCACGCGCGACGGCACGCTCGAAGGTCCCGACCTCGACGGCTGCCGCTACGTCCTCGGCGAGACGCGGTTTCCGGTGATCGCCGCCGGCGGCGTCGGCACTCTCGCCCACCTCGGCGAGCTCGTCGCCCTCAGCGTGGTCGGCCGTCGGCTCGCCGGCGTGATCGTCGGGCGGGCCTTCGCCTCGGGTGAGCTCGCCATCGCCGATGCCATCGCGCTATGCGCAGCCTGAGGATCATCCCCTGTCTCGACGTCGACCGCGGTCGCGTCGTCAAAGGGGTGAACTTCGTCGGCCTGCGTGACGCCGGCGACCCTGTCGAGCTCGCCCGCCGCTACGACGCCGAGGGGGCCGACGAGCTCATCTTTTTAGACATCACGGCCTCGAGCGACGACCGGGCGATCCTTATCGACGTCGTCGCCCGCACGGCCGACGAGGTCTTCATCCCGCTCACCGTCGGCGGGGGGATCCGCAGTATCGACGACGCCCGCCAGATCCTGCGGGCCGGCGCCGACAAGGTCGCCGTCAACTCGGCGGCGATCGCGCGCCCCGAGCTCATCGCCGAACTGGCCGCGACCTTCGGCAACCAGTGCGTCGTCGTGGCGATCGACGCCCGACGGGCCGGCGACGGCTACGAGGTCTTCTCCCACGGCGGGCGCCGGCCCGCGGGCCTCGACGCCGTTGCCTGGGCCGCTGAGGCCGCAAGGCTCGGCGCGGGCGAAATCCTCCTCACCTCGATGGACCGGGACGGCACCGAGACCGGGTACGACGGCGACCTCGTCGGTCGCGTCGTCGATGCCGTCGGCGTTCCGGTGATCGCCTCCGGCGGCGTCGGCAACCTCGGTCATCTCGTCGAGGGCGCCGTCGCCGGCGCCGACGGGGTGCTTGCGGCCTCCGTCTTCCACTACCAGACGACGACCATCGCCGAGGCGAAGCGCTACCTCGCCGCCCACGGCGTCATCGTGCGTCCCCCCGAGGCCTGAGACCGGACCCGGCGCCGGCGAGCGCGCACTACCGTCGTAGTCATGGCGGTGGCCCCAGCGGCGCGTCATGGCGAGAAGTCACCGGGCGCGGTGAAGCAGCCGATCACGATGGTGAACGACCGCGTCCTCGTCCAGGTGCCCGATCCCGAGGGCGAGCGGCGCTCGCGCGCCGGGATCCTCATCCCCGCCACGGCGCAGCTCACCAAGCGGCTCACCTGGGCCGAGGTCACGGCGACTGGCCCGAACGTCCGCACCATTAAGGCCGGCGACAAGGTGCTTTTCAACCGGGAGGACTGCTTCGAGGTCGAGGTGCAGGGCGAGGACTACCTCATCCTGCGCGAGCGCGACGTCCAGGCCCTCGCCACCGAACGCCTCGACGGCGGGACCGGCCTGTATCTGTGACCGGTTCGGCGAGACGGAACGAAGGCGCGCCGCCGCCCCGCGGGATGCCGCGGGCCGGCCAGGCGGCGGCGGACACCGCCACCCTCGACGAACTGAGATTCGGCCCCGACGGGCTCGTCCCGGCGATCGTCCAGGACGCGACGAGTCGCGAGGTCCTGATGGTCGCCTACATGAACGAGGAGTCGCTGCGGCGCACCCTCGAGACGAAAGGACCTGGT
>Ga0187877_1000434_pt1 | contig 52664 bp, 38 predicted proteins | sample June2016WEW_17_1_3_FD_132430 | JGI IMG/M metagenome (GOLD analysis project Ga0187877, IMG submission 132430) | Peatland microbial communities from SPRUCE experiment site at the Marcell Experimental Forest, Minnesota, USA - June2016WEW_17_100 | ecosystem: Environmental > Terrestrial > Soil >...
ATCGCTGCGGGGTCATCTGCGCAGCACCCAGAAACAACCGGCCAAGGTGCGGCGCTATTTCCACGAGGAACATGTCGCCTACGCCGCCTGAAAATGTTCACTACTTACCGCTCGGAGTAATAAGTCTAATGATTTTGCAAGTGTTGATTCTGGATGGGTTACAGGCGTGTTTTTTGTAAGTGTTGATTCTAGGGAGGATAACGGAAAGCCCTTCGACTCGCTTCGCTCGCTCAGGATGCGCACCCTAATCGGATGCGCACGGCGTAATAGTAGACGATTTGTCACGACCCATGATAGCACACGTGTAACCACAAGTCAATATAGTTGTATAGTTATCCACAGTTTCGAATCGGCCGAGGAATTCGAATCAACTTTCCCACCTTTCGCCCCGCAAGTGCATTCCCCGCGGAGGCATTCCCGTTAGACCGTCCGGGACGCAAACGGCGCGGATGCGACCACCGCAGACGCACAAAACGCGCTACGCGAAGGATGGGGCAGCCGCCGGGCTAGCCATTGACCAGCTGCGTTTGCCCGCTGACGAGTAGGTGCGGATCTGATCCCCCAATGCCGCAGACCTTGCGACCCAGGTCTGCGCTACGCCCACTTTGCCAAGCCGCGAGACGGCTGACAGGCACGACCAGCGCAGTTCAGCGGCGCCGCTTGTCAAATAAATCCGGAGGCGCGTCGCGCTCGTACAACCATTCGAAGAGTGTCCTGCGCCTGGGTTTCCATTTCTTAAGGGTGGGAGACTTAATACGCATCGACGCGGCGTTCAAGAGCAGTGAAACGGGTATCGAGATCAGAATAGTTACAGCGATCAACGCTACAGCCGCGCGCACACCTATCACCCTCAAAATTCCAAAGGCAATCAACACGGATAGTACTGCCACTCGCCCGCCGTAGGGATTTGAAAGACGCACGCGTTCCAGACATTTCGGGCAACGAACACCCCACTCCATGTGTAGCTCAGCCGCATCAAAGACAGCATCGCACATCGGACGTCTTAGGGTCGTCATTGATCGCCGCACTGATGCATACCTCAGTGGTCGGGGTCGAGAATATGACCACTTCAGCTGAAACTGACGGCTCTCGACTTGGGGGCACGGTACGCCAGCCGTTCCAGTGGAGTCAACTTTGCCCCACGCCGTTCCGTGAACTACAAGTGCTTTACTCACCTGAGGGGCGCAATTAGAATCGGCGGCAGGATGAGCGACCGACGAAGACGGCGGTATCCGACCGCGCTCGAGAATCCCAGAGTCTCCGTGGTGATTCCGGTGTACAACGAGCGCGGGACGATTGAAGAGATCCTGCGGCGGGTGCACGAGACCGAGGTGCGCAAGGAAATCATCGTCGTGGACGATTGCTCGACGGACGGCACGCGGCAGATTCTCGAAGCGATGGCGGCGCGGCAGGCGGATGGGCAGGCGGAAGCGCCGGCGCAAGATGGCGGCGAGCCGGTGCTTCTGCGAGATTTACGGATTCTCTTTCAGGCGGTGAATCAGGGGAAGGGCGCGGCGTTGCGGCGAGGGTTCGCCGAAGCGACGGGAGACATCGTGCTGGTGCAGGATGCCGACCTCGAGTACGACCCGCGAGATTATCCGACGCTGCTCGAACCCATCCAGGATGGCCTCGCGGACGTCGTGTACGGCTCGCGATTTTTGGGCGGGCCGCAGCGGGTGCACTACTTCTGGCATTATGCGGCGAACAAGCTGCTCACGCTGCTCTCGGACGTGCTGACCAACCTGAAAATCACCGACATGGAGACGTGCTACAAGGTGTTCCGTCGCGAAGTGCTGGCGGGGATACAGATCAAGTCGAACCGGTTCGGATTCGAGCCGGAGTTCACGGCAAAAGTCGCCAAGGGCAGGTGGCGCGTGTATGAAGTGCCGATCACTTATGCGGGGCGGACGTACGAAGAGGGGAAGAAGATTACGTGGTGGGACGGAGTGAAGGCACTGTGGTGCGTCGTGCGGTTCCGGCTGTTCGATTAGAAATCAGCTATGTTGAGGTTTCAGGTGCGAGGCGAAGTCCTCAACCCACTGCCGCTGCTCTGGTGTGTCAGGTACTGAGCAACCTCTGGATTCTTCTATTGCACGGAAGGCAGAGTCTGCAGAAAACCCATGCTGGACGAGAACAAGAGCAACAAGCATTGCTGAGCGTCCAACGCCGGCCCGGCAGTGAACCGCCACAGCTTTGCCTTTGCTCAGACTTTCTTCAAGAGAACTCAGCAAAACGCCAAGTTCACTTAGAGACATAGGAACCGATCTGTCTTCGATCGGGAAAGAAAGGAACTGGACGCCGTTGTTTGTGCAGCAGACGGCTTCTTCGAGGAGCCCCAATTCCTCGGTTTCTGCAGGCGTTAATGTGGAAACAACGACATCCACACCCGCCCGTCGAATATCGGTGATGTCGTCCAAGAGCCAATCGTGACCTCTGGGTCGCGGAATGATGGCCAGTCGAATGCCGACTGCTTGTATCCAGTAAGGATTCATGACCAACACCAATGCCAAAAACTCACGATCTAAAAACCGCGACAACAGAACTAAACGGCTAGCCGGCGGACTGGGGGTAGCCGTTGGGGTGGCGCTGCTTCCAGTTCCAGGCGGAGGAAATGATTTCGTCGATGGAAGAGTGGCGGGGGACGCAGCCGAGATCGCGCTTGAGTTTTTCGGCGCTGGCGACGAGGACGGCGGGGTCGCCGGGGCGACGCGGGTAGAGGCGGTGCGGAATGGTTTTCCCGGTGATGCGGCGGGCGGCCTCGAGGACTTCGAGGATGGAGAAGCCGCGGCTATTGCCGACGTTGAAGACGCTGCCGCTCGCGCGGTCCATCTGCTCGAGGGCGAGGCAATGGGCTTCGGCGATGTCGAGGATGTGAACGTAGTCGCGGACACAGGTGCCGTCGGGCGTGGGATAGTCGCTGCCGAAAACCTGTACGTGGTCGTCCTGGCCCAGGGCGACGTTGAGGACGCGCGGGATGAGGTGGGTCTCCTGGCGATGGGCTTCGCCGAGGGCTTGGCTCGCGCCAGCGGCGTTGAAATAGCGCAGGGCGACGTACTGAAGGCCAGCGTAGGCGCGGTAGTCGGACAGAATTTCCTCGAAACGCCACTTCGACTTGCCGTAGGGATTGATGGGAGCTTTCTTGTGCTCCTCGGGGATGGGGATGGTTTCCGGCTCGCCATAGACGGCCGCGGTGGAAGAGAAAATAAATTTCTTGACGCCGTGGCGAATCATGGCGTCGAGGAGATTGACTCCACAGGCGATGTTGGCGGCGTAGAAGGTGCTCGGTTCGCGGACCGACTTGGCGACCTGCGCTTCACCGGCGAAGTGCATGGCGGATTCAACTCCTTCGGCTTCAAAAACTTTGTCGAGCTCGGGGCGGTTCGCGAGGTCACAGAGATAGAACTTGGCCTGTGGGGGAACAGCGGCGCGATGGCCCTCAATTAGATTATCGAGGGCTACGACCGAATGCCCGCGAGCGATCAGCACCTCGGAGCAGATGCTGCCGATGTAGCCGGCTGCGCCGGTGACTAGAATCTTCATCGAGGAGTCTCCTCTGCGTCGTGTGCGCGAATGGGGCGCCGGGCAAGTGTAGCATCACGCGGATACGCAGAAAAATGCGGTGGCGAAACTTCACATTCCTGAGCTGTTCAAAAACCCGGAAAGAGTCACAGGGTGGCGGCGCGGCGCTGGAAGCAGAGCAGGATCAAATCCGCGCGACGGCGGACGCCGAACTTGGCAAGAAGGTTCGACACGTGGAATTTGACGGTCCGCTCGGCAATATTGAGCTTCGCGGCGATTTCCTTGTTCGCGAGGTTAACGAGGAGCGACTCGAGCACCTCCTGCTCGCGGCGGCTCAGGTTGGCCACCGAATCGGTCTTGAGGCGGCGGCCCTGGGAGGTAAGAATCGAGTCCACGAATCCCGAGAGCAGCGAGCGCGGCACCCAAAAGCCGCCGTTGGCCACAAGAGGCAACGCGCGGGAAATCTGTTCGCGCGCCTCACCGTAGGTCAAGAGGCCCTTGACCCCCAGACGAAGCAAGGAATAGCTACTCGTTTCGGAGTGACTATCAGCGACAACAAGGAGACGCGCCGCGGGGTAGCGCTCCAGGATATTCGTAATCAGCGAGGCGGTGGCCTGGCGGGCGGCCAGAGCGTCCACCACATACACCTGGGCCTTGGGAGGCTCGACTTTACGCAGGTCGGGAGCGAGCATGGAATCGAGCTGCATCGAGATCACGTGGAAGCCGGGCTTCGACAACACACGCGCGAATTCACTGAGAACCAGCGGATGCGGCGACAACACGCAGACCGTCAGGCGCTTCGAGTTGGACACTTTTGCCACTACCCGAGAGGGTAGTGAAACCTACCCAAAGGGGCAAGGGCCATTCCTGGGTCTGTTCACGAGTTGTTACCGTTCGATTGCGGCACAGGGGCGCGAGCCAACTCGCGCAGCAGGATTTCGACGATGCGCTCGGCGGCGCGCCCGTCCCAGAGCGGCGGGATGCGGCCCGGCTTGGCCTGGCCCGCCAGGATGCCGCGCACGGCAGCGACAATCTTGGCGGGATCGGTTCCCACGAGCTGATTGGTGCCGTGCGAAATGGTGATGGGACGCTCCGTGTTTTCACGAATGGTGATGCAGGGCACACCCAAGGCGGTGGTCTCTTCCTGGATGCCCCCGGAATCGGTCAGGACCAGGCGGGCGTGGCTCAAAAGGCACAGAAAATCGAGATAACCGACCGGAGGAATCATACGAAGCTGGGCATGATGAGAGCCGAAGACCCGAAGCCTTTCCTGGGTGCGCGGGTGAACCGGAAAGATCACGGGCAATTCTTCGGCCACGGCTTCGATCGCGCCCAAGAGCTTTTCCAGGGTTTCCGGGGAGTCCACATTCGAGGGGCGGTGCAGGGTCAACACGGCAAAGGGGACGAAGCCGCTGCCGTCGAGCAGACCAAGCTCGTCACCGATGCGGGATTTCTGCGCCACGGGAAGAAACTGGCGCAAGGCGTCGATCATGACGTTACCGACGAAGTAGATGCGCTCGCGCGGCCGCCCTTCGCGGAGGAGGTTCTGAATGGCGTCCTCCTCGGTGATGAAAAGATAGTCAGCGAGGGCGTCGGTCAGGATGCGATTGATTTCTTCGGGCATGGTGCGGTCGGAGCTGCGCAAGCCCGCTTCGACGTGAGCCACGGGAAAACCGAGTTTAACGGCGGCGAGCGAGACGGCAATGGTCGAATTCACGTCCCCGACGACGAGAACGAGATCGGGCTGCTGCTCAATCAGAACGGGCTCGATGCGCTTCAGGATTTCGGCGGTCTGCCAGGCGTGCGAGCCGGAGCCGACCTCGAGGTTGACGTCGGGAACAGGAATGCCCATTTGGCGAAAGAAAATGTCGGAGAGCTTCTCGTCGTAATGCTGGCCGGTGTGCACAAGAACAGGCTCAATATCGGCGTGACGCTTCATTTCACGCATCAACGGAGCGATCTTGACGAGATTCGGGCGGGCTCCAACGATGTTGACGATTTTCAGCCGCAGCGGCATTCGGATTATCGAGAACGCGCGAGCCAGTATAACATTCCGTCTCTTGGTGTCCGCTGCCGGATCAGAGGGGATTGCGCAGGTTCAAACGCCGGGGCGGCCGACGGAATGATACTCAAAGCCGAGCGCCTGCATCTGGCGGGGAGACAGGAGGTTTCGAGCGTCGAGAACAAGAGGGCGAGCCATGACGTCGCGCAGCCGCCGCCAATCGAGAGCGGAAAACTCGTTCCAATCGGTGGCGATCACCAGGGCATCGGCGCCGGCGGCTGCCTGGAAAGCGTCCGCAGCACAAGCCAGTTCCGGGCGGAGGCTGCGCGCGGCGGGCATCGCTTGCGGGTCGTAGGCCACCACGGTTGCTCCTGCGCTGACCAGCCGGTCGAGCAGGGCCAGGGCCGGGGAACCCCGCACATCATCGGTGTTGGCCTTGTAAGCCAAGCCCAGCAACGCGATCCGCTTGCCTTTCAGAATCCAGAGGCTCCTCTCGATTTTCTTCAAGAAGAGCTCGACGCGGCGATTGTTGACCTCCTCGGCCGCCTGAAGAATTCCCGCTTCCACACCGGCGTGTTCCGCGAGATGACGGAAGGCTTGGAGGTCTTTCGGGAGACGCGAGCCTCCAAATCCCAGCCCAGCTTCGAGCAAACTGGGACGAATGCGCGCGTCGAGTCCCATGGCGTGAGTCACTTCCTGAACGTTGCCTCCGAGCTGCTCGCAAAGCTCGGCGAGGACGTTGGCGTAAGAAATCTTGACGGCCAGGAAGGCGTTCGAGGCCTGCTTGATCAGCTCAGCGCTGCGCACGCCGGTCACCAGGAGCTCAGGCGGGTCTTTCTGCGGGCAGGCGGGCGAATGCACCGGACAGGAGAAGCTCCGCTCCAAGAGGGGTGCATATACTTCGCGGAGGAGGGCTGCGGATTCCGCGTCGTCCACGCCAATCAGGACGCGATCGGGATGCAAGAATTCATCTACGGCGCTGCCCTCGCGAAGGAACTGAGGATTGGCAGCGACGCGGAAGCGCCCACCGCGATTCCGGTTGTAAACGGCAAGGAGACGCAGCACTTGCTCGCCGGTCTGCAGCGGGACCGTGCTGCGCTCGACGACAAGCCGCGCTGCATCCCCGGACGAGTCCACCGAGGACCCGATCTGGCGGGTCGCGGCATCGAGCGCCGAAACATCCGCCTCACCGCCTTCGAGCTGAGGAACACCGACGCAGAGAAAGATGATTTCGCATTGGCGCGCCGCCTCGCCAGTTCGCTCGGTAAAAGTCAGCCTGCCGGTTTGGAGTCCTAGGCGAACGAGTTCGGTGAGGTGCGGCTCGTAAACGTCGGTGCGGCCTTGCTGAAGTTCACGCACGAGGCTGGGGTCGCGGTCTGCTCCGATGACGTGATGCCCCATGGCGGCGAGGCATGCGCCCGTCACCAAACCGACCCGTCCGCAGCCAATGACCGCGATTCGCAAGAAGGCCCCCGTGAACTGTGGCACAGATTCTACGACTGATTTACGGGAATGACGACCTGGAATGACGTCGCGCTTTCGCAAGTGCCTAGATTGCAGACACTTACGGAAGGGCTTCTGTCGGGGCGGAAACCAAAGTAAAATGGGTGCGTTCTCCTGCAGCTGCGGCGAGAACGAACGGGAAGGATTCCGCGTTCAATCATAAATTCTCAGGCAGATTTCAAGAGCGCTCAGCCCGGGCCATGGGAAGAGTGTTTGCACAATGAATGCGCAGGTTGAAACTCGGCGGGCCCTCAGCGAGTTGCTGGAAGAGCGGATTCTCGTGCTCGATGGCGCGATGGGCACCATGCTGCAACAGTGCAACCTAACCGCGACGGATTTCGGCGGCGCGACGCTCGAGGGCTGCAACGAGAACCTTGTCCGGACGCGGCCCGACGTTGTGCTCGACATCCATCGAAAATATCTCGAGGCGGGCAGCGACATCATCGAGACAAATTCCTTTGGCGGGACGCCGATCGTGCTGGCCGAGTACGGCCTTGCATCTCAGGCGCGCGAGATCAACCGGAAGGCGGCGGAATTGGCGCGCCAGGCCGCCGACGAATTCTCGACGCCCAAGAAGCCGCGCTTTGTGGCCGGAGCGATGGGACCGACGACAAAAGCGATCACCGTGACCGGCGGGGTCACATTTGACCAGCTTCGGCAGGCGTACTACGAACAGGCGCGCGGCCTCGTCGAGGGTGGCGCCGACGTTCTGCTTCTGGAGACTTGTCAGGACACGCGAAACATCAAGGCAGGCATCCTGGGAATCCGGCAGCTTGCGCGGGAACTCGGACGAGACATCCCCATCATGATCTCGGTGACGATCGAGCCGATGGGGACGATGCTGGCGGGACAAGGAATCGAGGCGCTTTGGGCATCCCTGCGCCACGCGCGGCCGCTGACTTTCGGCCTGAACTGCGCGACCGGGCCGGAATTCATGACCGACCACATTCGCACGCTCAGCCAACTCACGCACGAATTCGTTTCGTGTTACCCGAACGCGGGACTGCCCGATGAAGAGGGAAAGTATCTCGAGACTCCTACGTCACTTGCCGCGCAGCTCGAACGATTCATCGAGCACGGCTGGCTGAACATCGTCGGCGGCTGTTGCGGAACGACAGAGAAACATATGCGGGCCATCGCGCAGATGGCCGAAGGCAAGAAGCCGCGGCCGCGGCCCGCGCCGAGCCACCGCGCCGTGTACTCCGGAATCGAGATCATCGAGGCCGAAGAAAGCACGCGGCCGCTGCTCGTGGGCGAACGCACCAACGTGATCGGCTCGCGGCTCTTCAAGCAGCTCGTGGCCGAAGAAAAATGGGAAGAGGCGAGCGAGATTGCGCGGCGGCAGGTGCGCGGCGGCGCGCACATCGTGGACGTCTGCCTGCAAAGCACCGAGCGCGACGAGAAAAAAGACGTTCCGCCCTTCTTCGAGAAGCTGATCCACAAGGTAAAAGTACCGATGATGATCGACACGACCGATCCCCAGGCGGTCGAGCTTGCGCTAACCTATTGCCAAGGCAAGGCGATCGTCAACTCGATCAATTTGGAGGATGGCGAGGAAAAGTTCGAGCGAGTCGCGCCGATTGCGCGGGAGTACGGCGCAGCGGTTGTCGTCGGTTGCATTGACGAGGACCCGGTGCAAGCGCAGGCGTTCACGCGGGAACGCAAACTGGCCATCGCGCTGCGGTCGTACAAACTGCTGACTGAGAAATACGGCATCCCGGCGGAGGACATGGTCTTCGACCCGCTGGTGTTCCCGTGCGCCACCGGAGACGAGAATTACATCGGCGGCGCGGTCGAGACGATGGAAGGCATCCGGCTCATTCGCCGGCAGATTCCGGACGCGCGGACGATCCTGGGAATTTCGAATGTCAGCTTCGGGCTGCCGCCGGGGGCACGCGAGGTGGTCAACTCGGTGTTCCTGTACTACTGCACGAAGGCAGGGCTCGATCTCGCGATCGTCAATGCGGAGCGCATCGAGCGTTTTGCTTCGATTCCGGAAAAAGAGCGGAAGCTCGCCGAGGACCTGCTGTTCAATCATGTGCCCGTCAACGTTCCGGATCAGCACCCCGCCGCGAAGCTGCTGCGGAACGCACCGGCCGACTGGCACCAGCAGAGCCGCGAGCAGCGCGCCGCCATCAACCAGTTCCACATCGCGGCGATCGCCGAGCACTTCCGTACGGTCAAGCGGCGCGAGAAAGCGAAACCGGAGGACGTGCCGCTCGACCAGCGCCTGGCGAATTACATCATCGAGGGCACCAAGGACGGCTTGGTCGAAGACCTCGAACGCAAGCGCGCCGAGGGCGCGGCTCCGCTCGAAATCATCAACGGGCCGCTGATGGACGGCATGGCCGAAGTCGGCCGGCTGTTCAATAACAACGAGCTGATCGTGGCCGAGGTGCTGCAGTCCGCCGAGGCGATGAAGGCGGCGGTGAGCCACCTTGAGCAGTTCATGGAGAAATCGGAGACGGCGCGGCGGGGCAAAGTGTTGCTGGCGACGGTGAAGGGCGACGTCCACGACATTGGAAAAAACCTCGTCGAAATCATTTTCAAGAACAACGGCTATGAGGTGATCAATCTGGGGATCAAGGTGCCGCCCGAAGATTTGATCCTGGCGTACCAGCAGCATCAGCCGGACGCGATCGGACTCTCGGGGCTGCTGGTGAAGAGCGCGCAGCAGATGGTGGTCACGGCGAGCGATTTGCGCGAGGCGGGCGTGGAGATTCCTCTGCTCGTGGGAGGAGCCGCGCTCTCCGCAAAATTCACGCGGCAGAAGATCGCGCCGAGCTACGGCCGCGCGGTGTGCTATGCGAAGGATGCGATGAGCGGGCTCAGCTTGATGAATCGCCTAGCTGACCCGGCGACGCGCGAGGAAGTGCTGCGCGAGCACGCGGCTGCGGGCGACGGCACATCCGAGATCGTGACAACGGTGACGGCTGTGGACGTGACCGAAGCGCGCTCGCCTCGCGTGCGCACCGACATTCCGATTCCGCGCGTCGCCGATCTCGGCCGCAAGGTGCGGAGCGTGCCCGATTTACGCGAGATTTGGGGCTACGTGAGCCCGTACATGCTCTACGGCCGCCACCTGGGTTATCGCGGCGATTTCGATAAGCGGCTAGCGGAGCGCGATCCGAAAGCCATCGAGTTGTACGAAGGCATGGAGGAAGTGAAGCGCGAGGCCGAAGGCTTCATGAAGATCCGGGCGGTTTGGCAATTCCTCGAAGCCGAGTCCGATGGGAATTCCCTGCGGTTATATGCGCCCGGAGGGAAAGAGCCTCTGCACACGTTCCGCTTCAAGCGGCAGAAGGCGGGCGACCGGCTCTGCTTGAGCGACTTCGTATTGCCGCCGAAGGACGGCGAGCGCGACCACGTCGCCGTATTCGTGGTGACTGCCGGCGCAGGAATCCGGGAGCGCGCGGAACAAGCCAAAAATGCAGGGTTCTATTTCAGGTCGCACGCGCTGCAGGCACTGGCGCTCGAGACAGCCGAGGCCTGCGCGGAATGGCTGCACCGGCGCATCCGCGAGGACTGGGGCTTCCCCGATCCGCCGGAGATGACCATGCAGGAGCGATTCACGTCGCGTTACCGCGGCAAGCGGTACAGTTTCGGCTACCCGGCCTGCCCCGACCTCGACGATCAAGCCGGCATCTGGAAGCTGCTGCGGCCGGAAGAGATCGGCGTGCAGCTCACCGAAGGAATGATGATGGACCCGGAAGCCAGCGTCAGCGCTCTGGTCTTTCACCACCCGGATTGCACGTATTTCAGCGTGGAGGATGGCGCGCAATCATAGGTTTCCGTAAGCCGCTGCGTTATGGATCAAAAGACACTCATGGCGTCGGTTCGTCGCGACGGTCGCCGTGTTGGAATTGAGCGGCCCCGGTATTTTCGATCCACATTGCGGATGGCATTCTGACCCGGTTGGAGGAATCTCTCCTCAGCGGCAAAAGGCCACCAAGAACAATTAGAGAAGCCACAGGGCGAACGCCTGCTGTATCGAGCGGCGGAGACGCCGGCCTCACCACCTTCCAGCTGAAGGGACGCCGACGCAAAGAGGGTGCGTCAGTCCCCGCCGGATCAATGGAACGCGGCTGCGATCGAGGCCCAGTTCGATAGTTCCCCGCCTGTTGTAGTCCAAACGTAAGTTTCGGGGCTCGTGTCCGTGTTGTAGTTGTGCGCCAAGCCACCGTTCTGATCCAGCGGGCTGATGGTCAGAATCGGATTGGACTCGACAACATCGAACAAGCCCGGCGCGACGCCGGTGATCGTGTGCGACTCGACCGTAATCATGGCAATCACAAGACCGTTCGCGGTCGAGGGCGTCACCGATACCGAGGTCACGCTTCCTGAAGAAGACAGCTTTCCCACGGACGCCCCGCGAGTGTCATAGGGGGACGCGGCCGCTCCAGCAATGTCGTACAGAATCATGACCGATCCACCGGACGAACTGCTCCCCGTCATGATGTACGTTTGCGTCAACGTGGTCCCAGGAGTTGCGTTGCCTGCATAAAATATCTGCGCATCTCCCGATGCACCTTGATTGAGGATGGGGCCGGACGAATTATAGGTGTTACTTTGCGTGTCACCGATGCTGGAGATGTCGTAGGTGCTGATTCCAAGCCAAACAGATACGAGTAGATTACCAGTGCTAGGAAACTGCATCGTCAGGGGTGTGGGACCGAAACCTTCCGGGATCGCCTGGTGCTCCACGTGCACGATGTGAATCCCAGCCGGAGGCGCATTCCCCGCGCTTGCCGACTTCAGGGCGATGGCGATCGAGTTCCAACTGTTCGACGGCGACGTCGTGAGCGCGGGGTTGATCGAGCCGTGTGCGGCCTGCACCTGATACTGCGCCACGGAACTGTCGTAGATATCGGCGGAGAGCAGCGCCCACGGGCTGGAGCCCTGCGTCCATGAATTGATGGGGCTGGAAGTCGTGTCCTGAATGGCGTACTGGTAGATGAGGTCGCGGTCTACCGTCGTCGTAATGCTGCCCGCGGTGATGCTCGTGGAAGAGCCGCTGTTGCTGCTCGGCGTGCCGTCCACCGCGCTCGAGGTGGCCACGTTATAGAACTCCGAGGCCATTCCGGTCACGTGCGTGGGTGACGTGCCGCTGAACGAGATCGTGATTGCCCGCGTTCCCGGCGCCACGTTCAGCGCGTACCAAATTTCGGCAATTTGGTTGCCGTCGTCGTTGCTCTTGCCGAGCGCGTAGGTGTTGCCCTGGTCGTCCACCACCGATGCCGTGGGCGACCCGAAGTCGCCGTACTGGAACGCGGCGATGATGCAGTTGCCGTTCTGCGTGCCGTTGGGCAGCCGAAGCGTGTAACTCGTCACGCCGTTCGACTGGGTGCTGGCCCCGCTGACGTGCTGGACCAGGGTCGGAACCACCGTTCCAATATTGGTTCCAATATTGATGGAGAAGTCGGCGGAAACAGTCGCGCCCGCCTGGTCGCTCACCTGTATGACGACCGAAAAGAAATTAGCGACGGTGGGCGTCCCGAGAATGCCACCGGTGGATGACGTCAGGCTCAGGCCATCGGGGAGCTGGCCGCTGAGAACAGTCCAGGAATAGGGCGCGCTACCCCCCGTGGCGACCAGCGTGGCACTGTAGGGAACCTGCAGCTCGCCGCCCGGCAAACTGCTGCTCGTAATCGCCAATGCTGGCTGCGGCGCTGGAGGGGCCGTCACGGTGATGGCAACAGACTTGGAAGTGCCGGCGGTGGTGGTGATCGTGGCGGTTTGGTTCGTCGAAACCGATCCAGCAACAGCCGAGAAAGTGGCGGAACTCGAACCGGCCAATACGGTCGCCGCAGCGGGAACGGTCAGAGCTGCGGTGTTGGAGGACGATAGCGAAACCGCGGTCCCGCCCGCGGGGGCAGCCTGCGTCAGGGTGACGGTGCAAGCGCTCGCCGCGCCCGAGGACAACGTCGTTGGGGTGCACGCCAAAGAAGACAGACTAGGACTGCCGCCCGTGCCCGAAGAGGCAGCTCGAAAGGCCACCATCTGTGCCAGGTAGTAGTCGGCCCGGCTAAACGTAAAGGTTGCAGCAAGCGATCCCGCTGTTGTCTGCACACGATCCTCGGTGGCGGTATCCATGTTGTTGAGGACGGCTCGCCGGGTGAATCCCGTCCCGGCAGTAATCGAGCCAAAATTGCCCGAGTCGTCCATGACCGCGCCGAAGATGAGGTCGCCGTTGGCCGTGGTCGTTGCGGGAGAGCTGGTCACGCCGTTGGCTGTCTTGGTTCCAGCGGCTTGATGTTTCGCGGTTGCATCCAGCGGAGCAGCCGTGGCAACACCGCTGTACTCGCTGACGATGATCCGGCGGTAAGCATCCGCCTGTCCGAATCTGACGGTCACGGTGTTGGCCCCCGAATGAATGTTGGGGGCGTAGAAGACTGCAAGTCCCTGGCGATTGTTGGAGTCAAAGTCGCTGGTGGCCAAAAAGTAGGTATTGCCCCACGTGTCCGAGGCGCTGATAGACGAAGCCGGATTGTCTCCCCAACTCGCGGCGACAACGATGAGGTTCCCCCCGGCGTTGGGTGAACCAAAGGCCTGGGAGATGGACGAACCAGCAGAATCGTTTGTCGAACCCGCGGCTTGCACGAAGTTTACGGCCGCCTGCGATGTTCCTGCCCACAGCATGAGGCAAGAAGCCCCCGCGATGGCCGGAAGTGCCCGCAGGGCGATTCGGAACGCTGCCCCGATTTCTGCTAGGGGGCTCAATCTCATACAAATGACTGTTTGCTTAGACATGTGCACACACTTTCTCCCTAGGGTTTTGCTTCGTCGACTTGACTGTTGAGCAAAGATCTCCCGTTTACGGGCCGGGTGGGACGGGGAACTCCTGACTCTTCTCGCAGATTCCTCACCCGGGACTGGGGCACATCATTCGGGGAGGTGTCACGCGAGGTGGCCAACGCTGGCCATGGCCACCACCTGGTGAGAATAATCTTGCATCGGCGGCAAGGCAATTTGAGTTTCTTTGGTTTCACATTCACGTCGAAACACCATCTCGATCGGGGCGTTCCGCGGCCACGTTCACCCTACCAAGAAAGTTTCCCGCAAGACTGTATAGAAGAGAACAACTCGCGCTCTTTTAACCGAATGTCTAGGGAGGAATGACGTTCCGTACAAGTTCGGTCCAACTTAGGGAGAGAATTCAGGAGAGAGAATCCGTCAGCGACGCCCAACGGAAGTGACTCGCGACCCTTGAAAATCGACCCTCGAGGAAGCGTTGAAGCAAAGCTGAAAGGGCTGGTATTGTCCCTCACGCGCCGGGTGTGCACCTCCTAAGGCCGAACGAGTGCAGGCAAACCGCATCGTCCTGAACAGCCTTGGGCGGCAATGGCAAGATGGCGGATGAATTGCTCTCGTCCGCCGGAAAGCCTCCAGCAGCGGCGCCGAAACGTTTTCAAACGGCCGCTGTATCTACGACACCGTGAAGCCCCGCCGGATCAATGGAACGCGGCGGCAAGCGAGGCCCACCAGGACACTGGACCGCCGGAAGTTGTCCAACTGAACGTCTCCGGACTCGTATCCGAGTTGTAGTTGTGCGCGAACCCGTTATTTTGATCCACCGGACTGACCGCAATCGTCGGCAATGTCGTGGCAGAATCAAAAAGCCCCGGAGATACTCCCACGATCGTGTTCGACTCGACGGTGACGTCTGCAATGACCAGACCGCCTGCACTCCCCGGCGTCACCGAAGCCGAACTGAAATCGCCAGACACGGTCTGCTGACCAACGAGTGTGCCGATCTTGTCGAAAGGCGACGCGGAGGCTCCCGTCACATCGTAGAGGACCACGGTCGAGCCCCCCGAATCATTCAGTCCCGCCATGGTGTAGGTCTGCACGAGCGTGGTGGAAGAAGATGCGCTTCTCGCGTAGAACATTTGCGCTTCTCCCGATGCTCCCGTTCCATGCACCGACGGACCGGTCGACGTATATGTGTTCGCGCCGTCATTTACGCCCGAAATCGTGTATCCGCTGATCCCGTGGAACACCGAGACGATCAGGTTCCCCGAACATGGGAACTGAATCGTGATGGGCGTCGGGCCAAAGCTCTGTGGAATGGAATTGTGCTGGATATGCACGATGCGAATCCCAGCCGGAGGCGCATTCCCCGCGCTTGCCGACTTCAGGGCGATGGCGATCGAGTTCCAATTGTTCGACGGCGACATCGTGAGCGCGGGGTTGATCGAGCCGTGTGCGGCCTGCACTTGATATTGCGCCACGGTGCTGTCCAGGATGTCCGCGCTGAGCAAGGTCCAGGGGGCCGATCCTTGCGTCCACGAGGTGATGGCATTCGAAGAGGTATCCTGCACCGCATACTGATAGATCAAGTCGCCATCGTTCGCCGTTGAGAGGCTCCCCGCCGCCACACTCGTGCCCGTCCCGCTGTTCGCGCTGTCGCCGTCGTCGGCGCTCGAGGTGGCCACGTTGTAGAACTCCGAGGCGGCGGCAGCGACGTGAGTGGGCGATCCTCCGGTGAAGGTGATGGTGATCTGGCGCGTTCCCGACGCCACGTCCAGAGCGCGGGCGAGCGCAACGAACTGGTTGCCGTCGTCCTTGCTCGTGACGATGGAGTAGGCGTTGCTTTTGTCGTCGCTGACCGTTGGCGTAGCACCGTAGCCGCTGCTGAAGGTGAATCCCACGACGATGCAGTTCCTCATCTGTGTGCCGTTCGGAAGCTGGAAGGTGTAACTGCTGGCGACGTTGCCTACAGTGCTGGAGTTGCTTGTGTGTTGGACGAGAATGGGCGTCGCACCTTGCTGGGCCTGAATCGTATAGGTGGCCGCGGCCACAGCGCTGTTCGTAAACCCGCTGGCCACAGCGATGGCTTCAATCGTTTCCGTCGAGGAGACCTGAATTGCCGCCGTGTACATCGCGGATGATGTAGTCGGCGTGCTGCCATCAGTCGTGTAATGGATCGCCGCTCCCGGAGTCGTGTCCGTAATGGTCACGGATTGCGCCGCTGGGTAGGTGCCTGCCAGCGGACTGAAAACCGGTGTGGCGGCTTGCCCTTGCGAAGGCGGTGGCGGAGCAGGGTTGGAACCCCCGCCACATCCACCGGCGAAATGCAGCGCCATCGTTGCCAAAACACCAAGCATCATGCGGTTTTTCAGGCATGCCCTCACTGGAAACGCCCCTTCGATGGCCCGTCTTGCGGCGAATACATGGCGCCTGGGGTGCGGCGGGCGCCACAGGGAGAATTGCTGCGGCCGATCAGCACCAGGGCCACATCCACCTTGTCCGTGTTGACCTTCAAATCTTGCTCCCCAATCGGCCAGCTTTTCAACCAACATTTCCGTCTTAAAGTTCCGAGCCGAAGGGCGTACAAGGAAAACCCGTCGAAGAGACCCCGGCGATCGCAAAGAACCGGGCCTATGTCAGCCGGGACTGCGGAGCAACTGGCCGAGCACCTCGCAGACCTCGTCCATCTGTGCGTCGCTCATCCGGTTGAAGAAGGGCAAGGCCAATGTGCGCGCCGCGCTGCACTCGGTGACGGAAAGTTCGTGTCTCCGATAAACATCCGATTGGTAGATGGGCTGCAAGTGAATGGGCGCGAAATACCGGCCGCAGCCGATTCCCCGGGAAATCATCCCCTCTCGAATCCAGTCGCGCCGGTCTTGAGGAAGATGAGCGGCCAAGCGCACGACGTAGACAAACCAACCGATTCGGCGGCGCGGCAGGCTCAGTGGGGGCAGAATGAGATGGGGGTCGCCGCTCAAACGCTCGTGGTAGCCGCGGGCAATCGCCTCCCGGCGGGTCAGAATGCCGCCGATCCGCTTGAGTTGTTCGATTCCCAACGCAGCATGCATTTCTGAAAGGCGGTAGTTGTAGCCGAGGTGCGAATGCTCGAACCAATCCTCGGAATCGCCGCGCCCCTGATTGCGCAGCGAGCGGACCAACGCGGCGACGACGGGGTTTCGGGTCACAACAGCTCCGCCCTCTCCGGTGGTGATTTGCTTGTTCGGATAGAAGCCGAGGACCCCCACATCTCCGAGAGCTCCGACCTTGTGCCCGTCGTACTCCGCACCGATCGCTTCGCAGGCGTCTTCGATAACGAACAGGCTGTGTTTGCGGGCAATGCGGATGATTTCCGCGAGTTCGGCAGGACATCCGAAGGTATGTACGACGAGGATGGCGCGAGTCTTCGGGGTGATCGCGGCTTCGATCGTGGCAGGATCGAGATTGAGGGTTCCTGATTCAATGTCCACGAAGACCGGAAGCGCTCGTTCGTACCGCACAGCGTTGGCTACGGCGACGAAGGCAAACGAGGGAACGATTACTTCGTCTCCTTCGCCAATGCCCAGCGCGCGAATGCATAGGTGGAGAGCGCCGGTGCCGGAACTGACCGCAACTGCATGAGGAACTCCGATGTATTCGGCCAGCCCGCGCTCAAACTCCTCGAGCTTCGGCCCCAGACTCAAACGGGGGGTGCGAAGAACGCCGGCCACCGCGGCGATGTCCGATTCGTGGATATCGGGAGCGGCGAGCGGTATTCGCATTGCCGGCGTCATCTCAGCCGGCCTTCGCCGCAACGGGCAAGCTGACGGCACGCTTCATGAACAGGTCCTGTCCCAAGGGAACGCTCGTCAGCACACGCACGATCGTTTCCGCGGCGCGGCCGTCCCCATACGGATTGGTCATGCCTTCGAGAGAGCGGCGGAATTCGCCGCTCCTTACCAACCGGATTTTTTCCAGGATCGAGCCGACGTCCGCCGCAGCGTCCACGACGTTGAGGGCGCGTTCGCGGCCCTGTTGGCGCAGGCCGACATTCACGGTGGGCAGCGCGAAGGAGGGCGTCTCCATGATTCCGCTGCTCGAGTTGCCCACGAACACGTCCACGTGCCTGAGGAGGCTCCAATAGGTCAGCGCGTCCAGATTGACGAACACGCGTCCGCGCGGGTGGGCCGACAGGAAGGACTTGGTGCGTTCGACGAGAGACCGGCTTCCGGCGTCGGCGTTGGGGTAGCAGAACAGAATCTGCTCCGGGAGGGCGCCGAGCGCGGCAATCAAGGCGTCCGCTTCTTGAGCCGGGTCGCGCAGGACGGTCACGGGATGGTACGAAACAAGAATCGTCGGCTGGTCGAGACGCATCCCCAGTCGGCCTTCCAATTCTTCGCGGGAGTACAGGGTTCGGCGGCGCAGGTGGTCGAGAGACGGGGCGCCCGCTCGATGCACGCGCCACTCCTCTTCTCCCATGGCGATGATGCGGCGGCGCGCTTCGTGAGTGGAGGTGAAGTGCACGTGGCTCATCTTCGTGAGCGCGTTCCGAACGGCATCATCAATGGCGCCCTCGCTGATCTCTCCTCCTTCGATGTGCGCGATGGGAATGCGCAGCGCGAGCGCCACCGAAGCGGGAGCCAGCATTTCGTAACGGTCGGCAATCAGCAGGAGCAGGTCGGGGCGCATTTGGCCCAGCGCATCGGCGAGACCCAGTGCGGCCACGCCGATGGTCTTGGCCATGCCCACGTCGGTGTCGGAACTCAGCAGGCACTCGATGCGGGCATCGATCCGGAAGCCGTCTTTCTCGATCTCCTGAATGGTGTTGCCGAACTCGGGCGAGAGATGCGACCCGAGGGCGAGAATCCTCAGGTCCACGTCCGGATGCTCCGAGAGGTCTTTCAGCGGCCAGTAGAGGTGGCTGTAATCGGCGCGCGACGTGGTGATGACGGCGATCTTGCGTTTCATGCCTTTCGCGCTCCAGCCAAGGAGATACTCAACTGCTCGAGCACGGCGCGGCTTGGCTGATATTTAGGCACCATGCGCCGGATGGTGTCCAGGAGAGCCGCAAGATCGCGGCGGCATACAGCCCCGGCAAGCTCCCTCATGGCAGCTTCCAACGTGTCTCGCGGGATTCCTAGGCCGCTGACTCGGTGAATACTACCATCGGTGCCGGGTCCGAGAGATTCTCTTTCGGAAATGAGATCTTCCGTCATCTTGTCTCCGGGACGAAGCCCGGTAAACGCAACGGAAATCTCTTGTGACGGCGCGGAGCCCGCGTTCCGAATCAAGTAGTTGGCCAGGTCCACGATCTTGATGGGACTGCCCATTTCCGGGACGAAGATGCCGTCCTCGTTCTCCAGCGAGGCGACCTTCAGTATCACCTCAACCGACTCGAGCAGTGTGACGAGGTACCTGCGCACCCGCGGGTGCGTGACGGTCACCGGTCCGCCCCGGGCAATCTGCCCGAGGAACAGCGGAACGACGCTGCCTTGCGTACCCACGACATTCCCCATCCGGACGGCGCTCATGCGCGTTCCCCGGTTATTCAAAGCCAGCAGGATGAGTTCGGCGATCCGCTTTGACGCTCCCATCACACTGTGCGGATTGACCGCCTTGTCCGTGGAAATCATGATCATTCGCGGAGTCTGGTGTTCCATTGCCGCGGTCGCCAGGCGGTAGGTTCCCATGGAATTGTTTCGCACGGCCGCGAAGGGATTGATTTCCATGAGCGGAACATGCTTGAAAGCCGCCGCATGGAAAATGGTGTCGGGGCGATACTCTTCAAGCACTTCGGCAAGCAACGGGGCGTCGCAAACATCGCCAAGAAACGAAATGAACGGCGCTCGGTTTGAGGCGGCCGCGAGGACGTTCTGGATCCCATGGAGATTGTGATCGGAATGATCGAGAAGGATCAGCAACCGGGGGCCAGACGCAAGAATTGCCTTGGCCAGTGCAGAGCCAATCGAGCCGCCCGCACCCGTCAACAGGATAGTTTTGCCAGCGTTGGCCCCACTCAGCCGAACAACATCGGTGTCGAGGAGCGGCCGGTGGAAAAGTTCTCTCCAACGGAAATCGTCTGGTTCTCTGCGCATGGACAAGTCTCCGCAGCATTATAGGGGAAAGGCCGTGGTCATGCCTTTGGCCAAGCGAGCCTGGCTCGGAAGATGAGCCTGTCGGGGTGTAATGCCCCAAAGGGACGGACCTCAGTTGCTCGGCATGTACCTAACTCGAGGAGCGCAGGTCCGAATCCGAAAGCTTCGACGGCCAGCCGCCCGATCCGATGCGAGGCCCATTCAGAGCGCATGCCAACAGGCGTACGCCGGGACAGGGACACAACTTAGCTGGGGGGAACGGTGGCGCGCGGGCGGTAGGGAATCGCGGTGACCGGTTCCGCTGGCGCGAACAGTTAAGGTGCGGCTGTGACCAGGCGAAGCATAAGCGTGCTCTAGGGCCGGGGAGGAGGACTCATCGGCGTTCGCAGACGACTGAAGGGCGGGTATTCAGGAAGTGCGCAGATCGGCGGTGCGAAGCGGCAACTGGCGGATGCGTCTCCCGGTGGCGGCAAATATGGCATTTAAGACAGCCGGGGCGATCGTGGGGACGCCGAGTTCGCCCACGCCACCGGGTTGCGCGCTGCTGGGAACAAGATACGTTTCCACGGCCGGCATCTCCCCGATGCGCAGAACATCGTAATCATGGAAATTACTTTGCAGGACGCGGCCCTTATCGATGGTAATTTCACCTTTGAGCGCCGCCCCCAACCCGAATGCCATGCCTCCCTCGAGTTGCGCCTCAACCGTTTTCGGGTTCACGATTAGGCCGCAATCGGCAGCGCAGACCACGCGAGGAACGCGCAACGTGCCGTCTTTCTCAATGGCGACCTCGGCGACTTGCGCGGCAATGCTGTCATAGAACGCAAGCATGGCGATCCCTATCCCTTGCCCGCGAGGCAACGGCTTCCCCCAACCCACTTTCCGAGCCGCCAGTTCGAGCACGGCACGGTGTCGCGGCAAATGGCGCAGCAATTCCAGCCGCAAAGAAAGAGGGTCACGGTGCGCAGCGGCAGCCAACTCGTCTATGAAACACTCCCTCGCCAGGATGTTGAACGTGAGGCTCACGGAGCGCCAGTTCCCGACGGGAACCGGGATCTCCGGGTTGATGTAATCGATCAACAGATTGGGGATGTCGTACAGGACCTCCGGCGCGCCTTCGTAGGCCATGTCGTCGAGTCCGCCCTTGAGCGGGCCGAACCGCGCTCGGATGGATGGGGAAATCACGCGATGCATCCAGGTGGTCGGCCGGCCGGCGGAATCCAGGCCAGCGCGCATGCGCAGATGAGCCGCGGCGCGATAGTAGTCGTGCCGGATATCATCTTCGCGGGTCCAGACGACTTGGACGGGCCGGCCCACGGCCCGGGAGAGTTCGATCGGGTCGGCGAGGACGTCCGACTCGAGCCGCCTGCCGTCGCCGCCTCCCGCGAGTGTTGAATGCAAAGCCACTCGGCGGGTCGGGAGCCGGCACAGACGCGCTGCCTCCTGGCGAAAACGCTCTGGATGCTGTGTGGGCACCCAGACTTCACAGCGGTCCCAATGTACGTCCGCCGTGCAATTCATGGGCTCCATCGTGCCATGCGCGAGATAGGGCACACGGTAAACGGCGTCGAGTCGCTGTGCCGCCATGGCAAATGCTTCCTCAGGGTTTCCCTCGCGACGCACCAAAGCTGCCAGGTGATCTTCAAGCTGTTCGAGAAGACGTTCGATACCCTGAGTAGAAAGCCCAGCGTGCGGACCTTCGTCCCACTTCGCGTCGAGCGCGCGTTGACCTTCGAACGCGGCCCAAGTGGAATCGGCAACCACGCCGATGCCGGAGCGGATCTTCAGAACCGCACGCACGCCAGGCACTTGCTTGGCCTTCGTGGTGTCGACACTCTCCAGTTTTCCGCCCATGACGGGGCAGCGTAAAACAGTGGCGAAAAACATTCCCGGGAGCCGCACATCGGTTCCAAAAACACCGGTCCCGTTCACCTTGGAAGGCGAATCCACCCGTGGGACAGGTCTGCCAATCAGGCGGAAGTCCTTAGGGTCCTTGAGCCGCACATTGAAGGGGACGGAGCGGCGGGAAGCCGCCGCAGCAAGCTCGCCGTACGACAGCTTCTGTCCCGTGTGGGTGTGAATGACAAAGCTGTTCTCGGCGCGACAAACGCCCATACTGGCGCCCCAGTTTTCGGCGGCCGCTTCGACGAGCATGTGGCGGGCAGTCGCACCGGCAAGCCGCAAAGGCTCCCAGGAAGTTCGCACGCTTTGGCTGCCCTGCGTTTCCTGATTGCCAAATGCCAGATTCGTCGGGGCCTGTTCAACTCGAACCTTCTCCCAGTCGGCTTCGAGTTCTTCGGCGACTAACATAGGGAGAGAAGTCCGCACCCCCTGGCCCATCTCGGTTCTGGCGACCCAAATCGTGATGGTCCCATCCGTCGCGACTTGTAGCCAAACATTCGGGGCAAAAGAGCCTTTGCGCGGAGAGGCGGGCTCATCCAACCGAGTCCGGAAGTGAACGGCTAACAGAAGTCCGGCGCCAGTCGCCGCGCCGCCAATCATAAAGTGGCGCCGAGATACCTTATGGATGATGGCCATCGCACACCGATTCTACGCGCTGCAGGATCGCGCGTCGAGGCGAGTGCGACCCCTTGTACTTCAGACAATAAACGCAGCGCCTTCAACCAAACGGAACCAGGAGGAGAATTGCTCTGAATCCGCCCGAGAGGTCACTTCGACTCGGCGTTCACCTTGGACGACGTACTCAGTATGGGTTGGTTGGGAATGAAGAGCTTACGGAGTGTCACGGCGGCCGTGATTAGGACCACCCCTAAAAGAGCTAGCTTGCCAGTTTCGGGCAGGCCGCCAAGAAGCAAGAGGGCTATTTTCACGCTGCTGAGAGGAGCAGTACTTGTGCCAAACGGCCGTTCGCGTAACAACTGTAGAATCAGCGTGTTGAGAGGTTATGGAGAAACTCTAGTGACATCGGATGGAAAAAGAGTGGCAAAGTCGTGCAGGGTTCTTCCCTGGTCGATCCGTGCGCTGCACGTTCAACCTGAAGGATGGCGGGTAGGTCTCCGCCACCTGCCCATGGGCCGGCCTGTCTGAGTGAAAGGGAAAAGGTTGGCCGGCGCGAGTAGGGCCCGGCGCAGCCAGGTCATGTTCCATTTCCCGGGCGATTCGTACTGGATCACACTGAAACCGAGCGCGGGCGTGATGGATGAATGAGCTTCCGCGCGCCGTATGTCAAAGCGCCGGTCAACTCACCGACGAACTCCTTGCGGCTCCAAATGATTCGCCGGCCTTCAAATCCGTAGATGCGGAGTTTCTCAGAAACCGGGAGGGGCGCACGCCACACCGAGCGGAGGTTGGCACCGAGATGCACCCAGTTCCGCAGAAAGACCTTCTCGCGCTTCCGTGGATCATAGAACGCCATCACGTCCGAATTGCTCTTCAGCGCGCTGGAGGCTTCCTCGTGCATGCGGCGGTAAAAGAACGCGTCGGGGATCTCATAGAATTTGCCGTACAGCGACATCTCTGCAATCAGGGGGAAATCGCCTCCGGAGTAGTTACGCATCAAGCCCGTCTTGCGGAATTTTTCGGCGCGGTTCAACCCATAGTGCAGATTACCCAAGCGAATATTGCGCAACACACCCTTCCAGCGCTCGCTGGCCCGGTCGTCCATGAGAAGCAGCCGCTCCTCAAAATCCCCGATGATTTTGCCTTCGGCGTCGATGAGTTTTGTCCGGGGATATGCGACGAAGATCGAAGGATCGCGATCCAGCGCTTCCACGGCGCGCTCGAGAAGATTTGGACTCACGAGGTCGTCGGAGGGAGTCCAGCGGAAGTACTCCCCGGAAGAAAGCTCGAAGCAGCGGCGGTAGTTGCCCGCGGCGCCGAGGTTCTGCGGATTCCGAAAATACTGGACGCGGGGATCCCGAGCGGCGTAAGCGCGGCAGATTTCCTCGCTGCCGTCAGTGGAAGCATTATCGGTGAGGATTAGCTCGAAATCGCCGAAGGTCTGGTTCAGGTGCGCTTCGATGGAGGCGCCCACATACTTTTCGCGGTTATAGACCGGCATCCCGATGCTCACGCGCGGCCTGCGCACCCCGTTGTTCATGGCTGACCTCCGAACGAGCGGCGAGCTTGTATCCCCCTACGGTTCGAGCACCAACTTCCGCGAATAAAACGCCTCAGCGTACTTTCCGGGGGAATTCGCCTCGATGCCCCGCAATCGCATCAGTCCCTGGAACGTATCCTTCGTGAACCAGTGCTTATCCCGTTGGGTCCCAAAGCAATCCATCAAGAACCGCACTTTTCGGTCGCAGATTCTCCGGCCAAAGGGCACAAAGAAATTGGGCGCGCCGAGGTCCCCATCGTACTTGGGAATCTCGTACTCGAGGATGAGGTGATTGCGCCAGGTATTCCAGGTGAGCTCATTGATGAGGCGATGGTCCTGGTGCAAATCATGCCGGGTATGCGTGAAGATCAGATCGGGGGAGAGTTCCTGCTTCAGCTCCTCGAAGTACTCCTTGATGTCGGTGCCTTGAAACGGGAAAAAACTGTTGCGGAAATCGAGAATGGCGACGTTCTGACGCCTCGCGCCGCGAAGAAACAGACCGGCACTGCGGCGCGCCTCGCGCGCGCGATCGGACCCGGAACTGAACACCACCCAGTGAAAATCGAGATGGCGACGGGCGCGGAGCAATTCGAGGATCGTGCCCCCACAACCGATCTCGATATCGTCACAATGGGCGCCGAGACAAAGGATCTGGCACGCGCCGCGAACGGATTTTGCCAATTGGAGTGGGAGCATGCGAGGGCGCTCAGTGGCCGTTGGCGTTTTTCCAGACCTCCCACGGAGCCGCGCCCTTGGCGTAAAGGTCGTCGAGGTATTGTTTATCCTTGAAGGTATCCATGGAAGCCCAGAAGCCATCGTAAGGATAGGCGAGGAGCTGCTGTTCGGCCACGAGGCGGCGGAAAGGCTCGTGGACGAGTTCTTCTCCTTCCTTGATGTAGCGGAAGATGTCCTTCTTCATGATGAAGTAGCCGCCATTGATGCGGATGTCGCTCTTGTTCATGTCCTGGATGTTGGACACCATGCCGCCCCCGTTGAGCGAAACCAGATGGTAGCTTAGATTGGGGCGCACGCAAAGAAAGCTGGCAATTTTGTCGTTCTTGCGGAAGTGCTCGATTTGCTCGGGGAGGCGCAAATCGGTCACGCCGTCGCTGTAGTTGGCAAGAAACACGTCCTCGCCTTCGAGGTATTTTTCGACAGCCTTCAACCGCTGGCCGACATTCGCGTTGATGCCGGTGTCGGCGAAGGTGATCTTCCAATCGTGAATGTCCCGGTTGATCAGGTCGATGTTCTTCCCGCCGGCAGAGAGGACGAAGTCGTTGGAGACATATTCGTCGTAATGGACGAAGTAATTCTTGATCGTGTCGGCGCGGTGGCCCAAGCAGAGGATAAAGTCCTTGTGGCCGAAGTGAGCGTAGTACTTCATCACGTGCCAGAGGATCGGGCGGTAACCAATCGTCGCCATGGGTTTGGCGATGTTCTCGGCGTAATCGCGCAGGCGCAAACCGAGTCCTCCGCAAAAAAGAACAACTTTCATGGCTGACCTCGCTTCTTCCTTCTCCCCATCCGAAGCAGTTTCATGACACGCCTAGAGGCCGATGCCTTCGTAACGGGCAAAGGTGGTCTTATCGAGCATGCGCCGGCCGTCCACGAAGAGCGCTTGTGGCGAGTGTAGGCGCAGCATCTCCGGAACCCGCCGGAATTCCTCCCAGCGGGTGACGAGCACAACGGCGTCGGTATCGCGCAGAGTCTCGGTGAGATCGTCGCAAATACGCACCGAACCATCGCGAAACAGTTGGCGCGCCTCCTCCCGTGCCGCCGGATCATAGGCTTTGAGCCTCGCGCCCTGCTCCGCGAGTTTGCGGAGAATGGGAATGGCCGGGGATTCGCGCATGTCGTTCGTGTCCGGCCGGAAGGAAAGACCGAGCACCGAAACGCGCACGCCGGCGAGCGACGGATGCTGCTTCTTGAGCAATGCAACGATGCGCTCCGGCTGCGACTCGTTTACCTGAATCACCGAATCGAGGAGTTGCATGGGCTGGCCTGCCTTGCGGCCGTGGGCGACGATCGCCTTGACGTCCTTCGGCAGACAACTCCCGCCAAAACCGCATCCCGCGGCAAGAAACGAAACGATGCCCGGCATCTTGCGGCTGCCGTCCGGCATCGGGAGGCTGAGATAGTTGCTCAGATGAACGCCGCGCATGACGTCGAGCGTATCAATGCCGCCCAGCGCCGCGCCAAGATTGGCGAGTTCATTGGAGAAGGAGATCATCGTGGCGAGCAGAGCGTTCGAGGCGTACTTGATCATCTCCGCAGTCCTGGGATTCGTGCGAATCACCGGCACGCCCTCGAAGCCGGCATACAGTTCACCGAGTTTCTCGACGCTTCGCTCATCAATCCCGCCGAGCACGATGCGGTCGGGGTTCATGAAGTCATGAACCGCTTCACCCTCGGTGAGAAACTCGGGGTTCATCCCCACGCCGAAGTCCCTGCCGGCTTTCTTGCCGGAAGCCTCTTCCAGAATCGGGAGCACGGTGTTTTCCGTAGTGCCGGGGACGACCGTGCTTTTCACGACGACCACGTGGCAGCCAGCCTTGTCCCGCAATGCCTCGCCAACCTGGCGGGCAACTTCGCGGATGAAGCGCAGATCGATCTCGCTGCCGGAAAAGGGTGTGCCGACAGCGATGAGAGAAAGCTCAGTGTCGAGCACGGCACGGCGCAGGTCCGTGGTGGGCCGCAGGCGGCCGCCGATGTGCTTCTGCAGCAGGGGCTCGAGATCGCGCTCGAAAATCGGGGGAATCCCCCGGCAGATACTGTCAACCTTGGACGCGTCGGAGTCCACGCAGACGACTTCGTGGCCCTTTTCGGCCAGGCAGACGCCGCTGACCAAACCCACGTAGCCGGTACCGATAACGGAGACTCTCATTACGCCTCTTCCGCGACTCGATTGCCGCCGTACCAGAGCAGCGCACGTTTCAAGCCCTCGTCGATTTCAACGCCCGGGTTGTAGCCGAGTTCACGGCGCGCTTTCTCAATGATGGGGCAGCGGCGATTGGGGTTGTCGAGCAAGTAGTCTTTGTCGGTACTCTGCTGACGAATGACCCTGCCACGATAGCCGAACAGCTCGCGGGCTTGGGCAGCGACTTTCTCGGCCAGCTCGAGCATCGGAATCTCCGGCTTCTCGACGCCGATGTTGTAGGCCTCGCCGGGGCGGCCATTCGCCAGAATCTTGTAGTAGCCGCAAATGGCATCGGCGACGTAGCAGAAGGTGCGCTTGGGCGACCCATCCGAGAGCATGATGATGTCGCGCCCGTTCAAGACATCCCGCGCAAAATCCGGAAGGACGCGCCGGTCGGTAATCTTAAGACCGGGGCCGTAATTGTTAAACGGCCGCGCCGCCTTCACCGGAACGCCGTACTGGAGCGCAAAGTTGACGCACAGCGTTTCGCCATAGCGCTTGGCCTCGTCGTAACAGGCGCGCGGGCCGGTGCAGGAGACCAATCCTCGATACGTCTCGGGGGTGGGAATATTCTCGGGCGACGGGTCGCCGTAGATTTCGCTACTCGAATAAAAGAGGAAACCCTCGAACGGCTTGCCTGCATTCTTGCGCGCGAGCGCGTAATCGAGAAGATTGCGCAGACCGTTGACGTTGGCATCCATGGTGCCGATGGGGTCCTTGCGGTAATAGGTGGGCGAAGCAATCGAGGCGGCGTGAATGATGTACTGAAACTCGCCCATTGCCGCCGGGAGCGGCTCGGCGAGGTTGTGTTTCTCCAGTTGCAAGTGCGGCTCGCCCTCGAGCTTCTTCAACCAATCAGGCACGCCGCGGATGTAGCTGTCGAAGACGGTCACGTCAATGGGGGCGCCGCCACGGGTGCGGTTCCAATAGAGCGCGGACTGCACCAGATAATGGCCCAAGAAACCCGCGCCGCCCGTGATGAGCAAACTGCGGCCCTGCAGGCGCGGGAATTCTTCCGCCAGATTCGCGGCCATGTATTCGAGATCGTTCTCCACAACCCGTTGAGCGGCGAGTCGATCGCTTTGTTCGGTCATGCTGGAAGAAATCATGCTCTGAGATTGTCCCTTACGCCCGGACCGGGGCGTAGAAATGCTGGTTCTGTTCGGCACGGAGCTTATCGCAGAGCCGGCCCTCAGGCAGGAAGACATCTCCATTGCTGATGGCCTGATCTTTGGGGACATCCCTCTTCAGGCGGCATCCCTCGGACAGGCCCATGGGCAGCAGATCTTCGCGCTGCGCAGCTTCCGAAACATCCATGACACCATAGCACGTGAAGCCGCCGATGCCATCGAGAGTCTCTCCGGCACGCAGGTCACGCTTCGCCATGGTTAGCACGTCACAAACGGGCTTGCCGATCGGCGTAGCGGTGGCATCGTGGAAGAGAGCGGCGCGGGCGAGGGTGGTCAGGGCCTGAACTTGAGGCAGGTGGAATGGCACATAGAAAACGTAGAGCGGACCGTCGCCCATCTTGAAGAAACTCATGTACTGCTTCTTGATGGGGTGGTCGTTGTAGCCGAGGACGAAGACGCCGGTGCCGGGTTCGGCTCCAAGCAGGAAGTCCACCAGGCCTCCGTTCAGGAGCTGGTCCATCGGAAACAGGTTGACGGCTTCGCGCACGTGCGCGCACTTGGGGCCGTACATGCCGCGCTTGCCCGCTTTGAGGCCGGTAGCATTCGCGAGGATGGTGCATTCCATGGCCAGCTTCGTGCCGTCGGCAAACGAAGTGATCATCTCCGGGGTCTGCTTCACACGCTCGGCAAAAGCGCGCTGCGTCTCGGGCGTGCGGTAGTGATCGAGCAAGCCTTTGAGATTGCCCGCCGCGACGGGCTGATATCCGATCGTCTTGACGAAGCGGAAGAGATTGACGGCCACGCCGGGCTCATCCCCGTCGATGTAGGTGATGATGACGTTATGGCGGTCGGCGTAGGTCTTGAGAATAGGCCCGACGGTGGCATCGAGAACGGCATTCAGTAGCACGGTATGTTTGCCGTTCTGCAGGGCGTTGAGGACGAGCCGGGCGCCGAATTCGGTGTCGCTGGTGGCGTCGACGACGACGTCGACGTTACCGGCGCGGCAGAGGAGCGCCGGGTCATCCGTGACAGCAATTTTGCCTCGGGAGACAGCCTGTTCGAACGACGGGACGTCTTGGACGACGACGAAATCCTCGGTACCCATGTCGTGGAGCGCGCTCTGGGCTGCAGGCACGCGCCGACTGGCGAATGCGGCCAATCGAAGGCCCGGCTTCTTGTCCAACAACTGAAGGGCGATGCCGCGGCCCATGTAGCCGGCGCCGTAGATGCCAACTCGGACGGGCTTTCCTTCCTGTTCTCTCTTCTCCAAAGCCGTGTCAACGATAATCATGAGGTCTCCGTGCTGCGAAAGCCGCAACGCTAACCTTTGAAGTCCGGCCAGGCACGATCTGCATCCGAAATGACGCCGACAGGCAGCGGCCAGAAGATGCCGAATGCGGGATCGTCGAAGCGCACGCCCTGCGCCGATTCTGGCGCATAAAAAGCCGTGGTCAAATACTCGATTTCGCTCTCATCCACGAGAGTTTGATAGCCGTGAGCGCAGCCCTCGGGGATATAGAGCATGCGGTGATTGTCAGCGCTCAGCTCCACGCCGGCCCATTGTTTGTAGGTCGGGGAATCGGGCCGCAAATCCACGACGACATCGAAGACCACGCCCTTCGTACAACGAACCGTCTTGGCTTCTTCGTGTGGCGCCACTTGATAATGCATGCCACGCACGCCAGCTCGTTTCGCCGTGTAACCCACGTTGATCTGAACAATCCCCGGATTGAGATGCTGGGCTCTGAATTCATTCTCGCAGAAGGAGCGCGCAAAGAAACCGCGATGATCCTCGCGGCGTTCCAGATCGATAATGCGTGAACCTTGGACTTTTGTCTCTGTGAATCGCATTGCCGGCGGCGCCTAAGCGGCGCGCGTCCCTTCGCCGGGCGGCACGCCGATCAGTGCGAATACGGAGTCGTACTGCTTGTCGAGCGCCTGGCGCAGCGGAGCCATGCGTTCCGCAATTTGCTTCTTAATGGCCGCCGCGTTGGCTTCCATCGCTTGGAAGCGCTCGATCAGTTCTTCGGCCGTAAACTCCTCGATATTGAGAACGTAATCGCCCTGCCCGGCCTGGGCCAGCAGCGCACGGCTCTTCTCGTGATAGGCGACGCCCAGCACGGGCTTATTCATCATCAGCGAGATCAAGATGCCGTGATAGCGGTTGGCCACGACGAGATCGGCCCGGGAGATTTCGGAGACCAGATCTTCGAGTGTGCGAATCGGCTGGTCGGGCAGCAGATTGGGAGAGCTGCCGGAGCCATTCATGGCCTGGCGAATATCGGCGATGGTCAGGACGTCCGCGCGCACTTGCGTGGGGAAGAAGAGGACCGCGTGACCGCTCTTGTCCAACCATTCGGCGAACCGCGCAAATTTGTTCACGTAGTCCTGATAGCGCGCCGGGTCGGGCGTGGGCCAGTAGCGGCCGTCGAAGAAAGGAACCGGGTTGGCGCCAACAACCACGCGGATTGCGCCGGCGGGTACCGACCGGGGAGGAGGCAGTTGCAGGCTGTAAACCAGATCGGGGAAAACCGGGTGGCTGCCCTTCACGCCTATGCTTTCCATCATGCGGCTCGAAATGGCGTCGCGATAGGAGCGGTAATTCACCATCTTCAGGACGTGCTTGAAGAAAAACTTGCTGAGCGGGGAGTTGATCGGGCCGGCACCGACGCTGAGGATCGCGACCTTAGTACCACTGAGTTTCGACAAGAGCGTCCACTTGAAAAGCGTAAAGGGAAAGCCCCAAGGACCGCCGTAACCGTCATTCAGTTGCTGCGAGCCGGCCACCAGGAGCAGATCCACACCACCCAGGCGGCGGTAAGAAACGAAGAGGAATTTCGGTTCGGTAAGAATGGCCACGGCGTAATGCGCGAAGCGCCGCGCGGCAAAGACCAGGGAACGCAAGCCCGGCACGGCTTTGAAAGCAGTCCGGATTCTTTCCGCCGCACCGGTGCTTGCCCCTGTTGATAAAGCGCCGCCCTCTTCCCCGACGACCGAGGCGGGAGAAGCCGGCGGTTCAAGAGGAGCGCCCTTCCCCGGGCGACGTATGGGGAAGCAAGGGACACCGTGCCGCTGGCGCGTATCATCGGGATTGATGGTGAAACCAATGATCTCGGCCCCCGGGACACGCGCACGCACATTTTGGATCACGGTGGCTAGAAGTGCCTCGTCGCCGAGGTTCTTCGTGCCACCGTGGCTGAAAATGCCGATTTTCTTTTGGGGTTTGGATCCCGACATGAACGGTGATCTCCGGGAGACTGATCGCCTCCATTGCACACGTTAAGCTTTCTTCTGGGCGAGCACAATCATTTGCCACCCAAATCCGACCCGCTCCTTCCATTCGTTGAGTTTCTGCTGGGGCACGACTGTGCTGGCCCAGTGATTCAATTTGTATGAATTAACCAAGCGCAGAATTCCGCGCTGGCCGTGTGGAATGATGGTGAAGGCGTCGAGGACTTCAAACCGCGGGCGCAGCATCCGCTTGAGGTCGCCGCGGCTGAGTTGATGCGCGATATGCTGCGGCGGTTGAACGTTCCAACCAACGTCGCCCAGGCGGTTCATCACGTACTTATTCCCCGTCGTAACGATGAAATAGCCACCCACCTTGAGAACATCGGCCGCCACATTCACGTACCTCTGTTGGTCTTCCACGTGGGCAATCACCTCTTGAGAAACCACGACGTCGAAATACCCCTGCGGAAGCGGCGCTTCATAAACGTTTCCAGCAAGATAGGTGATGTCGGGACGCCGGGCGCGAGCGGCGGCAATTCCCTCCTCAGAAAGATCAATCCCGTGGGCCTCGCCAATATCAGCGAGGAGCTCTGTAAACCAGCCCCGTCCGCATCCCAAGTCCAGGATGCGCGGCTGCTTAAGCGGTAGGGTCCAGATCAAACGGAGTATCTCTTTGGCCCGGCGCTCCGTCCACTCGTTCAGGACTTTGCGCTCCTCCCAATGCTCCCAGTGCCAGTCCCAAAAACGGCGCTGGGCCTCAATCGTTGGTAGCTGCTGAGTGCCCATTCTTCCCCCCAGTTTTATTTTTGCTTTTGCCACAACGGTTCTGCAATTCTCGGGCTGCTCCTGGACCCGGTCAAAGTGTCAACCGATGAATCCCGCGTAAATGATTGGCGCAGCCTACGTCACTCTTTCACGCTGCCTTTACGCAAGGGGCTCTAGAATCCACAATTCATCGCGAAACAATATTGGCGAACAGCGCCTAGGGAGCACGGCAGATGCCAAAAGGAGGGCTCCTGCATATGCACTATCTTATTGGCATTATGAGACTTAGGAAAATGCGTGGGGCATTTCCCTAGGCTTGCTTGTCGGAGGCCGATACAGCGGTTTTCCCAATAGTGGTATCGGCTTACATAGCGGCCAGGGGGCAGGGCTTGGGGGAGGTCTGGGCAGGCCTCACGAACGGACGTAAGTCCTTGTCTCTCAAATGATTCCTCCCAGTCTTGGTTGGCCATAAACGTGCCGCGCAATAAGACCGCTGAGCGGGTCCCCGGATAGTCATGTCTACAAACATAACTGAGCTGCCGCCCGTGGAGCAAAAAGTGGGCGCCAAGAGTCGAGTGGTGCGAAACGTCCTGTCTAATTGGGGCGCCTACGTCATCGCGATGGGGGTGAACTTCTTCCTTTCCCCCTACGTGGTACATCACCTGGGCAATGTAGGTTACGGAGTCTGGACCCTGATTCTCTCCCTGACCGGTTATCTGGGGCTGCTCGATCTTGGGGTCCGCGGGGCGGTCACGCGTTACGTCGCCAAGTTCTATACGGAAGCCGATCACAAGAAGTCCAGCGAGGTGGCGTCCTCGGCGATCGTGATTTTCGCTAGCGCCGGCGTCATTGCGATTCTGATTTCGATCATCTTCGCGGCGTTCGTGATTGGCCACATGCACGTGCCGTCTCAATTCTTGAACGCCGCACGACTCGTGCTCATTCTGACGGGATTTAGCATAGCGATTTCACTCGTAAACGGTGTTTTTGGCGGAATCCTGGTGGGACTGCAACGTTTCGATCTCACCAACAGCATCGAGGTGGGCATTAACGTTCTCCGAGCGGCCGCGATCGTCGCCGTCCTGCACTTGGGCTTCGGGATTGTGACACTGGCTTGTGTTCAGCTTGCCTTCACACTGGCCCGCTGGGTAGCTAACGTGGCGCTCGCCCGCGCTCTCTATCCCGAACTCCGGATTCGCCTTTCCGAAGCGGATCGCGCGGGTGTGAGACTCATTTTCTCTTTTAGCGCGTTTTCATTCCTTCTGCACGTGAGCGGCAGCCTGATTTACGCGAGCGACAATGTCGTCATTGGGGCGTATTTGCCCGTGGCGGCGGTCACGTTTTACGTGATTGGCGGGAACTTGGTGGAATACACGCGCACGCTCGTGAGCGGCATTTCCCAGACCATGACGCCGCTGGCGAGCTCGCTCGAGGCGAAAAGAGACCCGGCGGCGCTGCAGAGACTGGTTCTACTGAGCAGCCGTTCGGCCTCGATGGTGATCCTGCCGATCATCTGCACCTTCCTATTGCGCGGCAGCACATTTATTGGTTTGTGGATGGGGCCTCAGTACGCCGACCGATCGGGGAAGGTGCTCTGGCTGCTGTCGCTAACGGTGATGTTCTGGGCCGGGAACTCCGCCATCGGGGGAATTTTCCTCGGGCTGAGCAAACACAAACCTCTTGTTCCGGCTCTGCTGGCAGAAGGGGTCTGCAATCTCGCGCTGAGCATATATTTGGTGCAGAGAATTGGGATTCTCGGCGTGGCCTGGGGCACGGTAATACCGAGCCTCGGGAGCAGCTTGATCTTTTGGCCGTGGTACATCCGGCGAACCCTCGGCATTCAACCCTACACATACATAGTTTCGTCCTGGATTCGTCCATGGATTTCACTGCTGCCATTCCTCGCGGGAACATACGCCATGAAAATGTATTGGCCGGCCACCGGACTATTGCTGTTCTTTATCCAGGTCACAATAGTATTGCCCCTCGTCCTCCCGGGGTACTGGCTGATCTGTCTGGACCAGAGCCAGCGCGAACTGTGCTCCAGTAAAATCTCGCAAACCTTGAAGCGCGTTTTTGCGCGCGGCTGAAGGCCGGAGCCGGTGCACGGTGTGAAACAACGGGCCGGCGCCGGTGGACCGAGAAATCTTCTCCCCTCGTCGTGAAGCAGAGACTCACCGATGGATAGATGGCCGGCCTTTAGCGGAGAACAAACCGCGAGAAGCTTAGACGTTTTCGACGAAGACACCCAAGGGACAAAACTCAAATTCGCGAAGCAGTTTGCGGAACTTGCCAGGAGCGCTCCGGAGCCCCAGATAGTGCCTGATCCGGGAGGTGAGGCTGCCGGACATCCGCGGCTGCTCGGGATCGAGCTCCCACGGATGGAGATAAACACATACGGGCTGACTCTCCCGTCGATTGAGGAAGCGAATGCCCCAGCGTGTGTACCAGTAGGGCAGGAGCCGAAAATAGGCTCCGCCGCCAAACGGTGCGCGCAGGCCGGCGAATTCGAGCGTGGTCATGGGAAACTCGATGATCGGGCCGCCGGGCGTCTGCACACGATAGGGACGGCGGGGCGCACGAGGCAGCCCGTAATTCGGATGCTTAACCGGAAAGATGCTCGAATCAAATGTGAAGCCCAACTCGGCGAGGACCTCGAGTGCCCAGAGCGAATCGCCGGTGATCGAAAAGCTGGGCGCGCGGTAGCCTAGCACCGGGGTCCCGCTGCAGTCTTCGAGCAACTGCTTCGCCTGCCGGGTGTCCTCGCGGAATTCATCACGGGTCATCTCAGAAACGATGCGGTGCCGCAGGCTGTGGCAGGCAATTTCGTGGCCCCGATCGGCGACGCGCCGGACAAGGTGCGGATGATGCTCGGCCACCCAGCCTAGCGTGAAGAAAGTACCTTTGCAGCCCGCCTGATCAAGCAGGTCAAGAAGCGCATCCGCGTTGCGCTCGACGCGGCTCTGCTGCGAGTCCCACCGGCTCTGCGGCATGTGATCGCGAAAAGCGCTGACGTGGTAGTAGTCTTCCAGATCAACGGTAAGTGCGTTTTTCATAGAAAGATTCCCATGTTACTGCCTCGCCGGGGATGTTGGAAAGCCTGCGCCGAGATGATGCTCTCCAGTCGAAGTGCTCGCGTCTTCCGGCACAGCGCGCCGCTTCAACGCAGAGCGTCCCCAAGAGAAGCCGGCCGCACATCACTCTATCGAGAGGAACGATCTCCGGGGCGCGCCGCGCTGTCCTTCCACTCGGCGATCCTCGAAGAAAGAAAGTCTTGCATTTCTCCTGCCACGACTTCCCAGGTGCGTTCCCGAGCATGCTGCGCGATCGCTTCGCGATTCCACTTCTTGGTCAGCGCGGATTCCAGCGCGGATGCGATCGCCTGCGTATTCTGGTCCACCAACAAACCCAGTTCGGGTGAAACGACGATTTCCGGCGCTCCCCACACCCGCGTGGCCAGGACGGGAGTGCCGCATGCCAGCGATTCTTGCAGGACGTTTGGCCAGCCTTCTCGCGAACTCACGAGACAACTGACATGCGCCGCGCTGAACCAGAATCGCAGCTCTTCATTCGGCACGCTGCCCATCAGAGAGACGCGGTCTTGGACTTTACATTCTCGAATCAAGGCTTCGAGCTTGGAGCGATAGTCGCCTTCGCCCAAGATGTACAGACGCAGCCCCGGAAAACGCGGCGCGATTTCCGCCAGAGCGGGAATCAGGAATTGACAGCCTTTCCGGGGCACCAAGGCCCCCACACTGACAATCACCGGTCCCGTCTCGGGCAATCGCAGATGCGCTCGGGCCTCGGAGGGAGGGACGGGCCGGAAGCGCTCCGTGTCGATTCCGTTGCCGATCACGCAGCCTCTCTCTCTCGGCAAGCCGAGGTTCAACATCACATCGAGGAGGGATGTGGATACGGCGATCGCGCCGGCGGCATGCCGCAATGTCCAGCGGATCATCGGCCGGATCAGCCGGAAGGAGGGGTATAGGTTGATGTCCGTTCCGCGCGCCGAGACAATCACGGGCACGTTCAGCATTTTTCCGAGCAGCATGGCCACGAAGCCGTCGGGATAAACGAAGTGCGCATCGATGCAGTCAAACTGCATTTCCCTCTTCAGGCGCCTGGCCAGTCGCACGGCTCCCAAGAACATCAGAAGCCCGTGGAATGGCATGGAGACTTTCGGCAGCAGCAGGTAACGCGGGTGATCGACGATCAAATCTCCGATACGCTCCTGGCGAGGCACCTGCCCTTCCTTCTGCCATCGCGTCCAGCGGAGCCACTGGGGGAAATAGGGTACGGGTGCGATCACCCGGACGTGGTTCCCCGGACGTTTTGCGAAATGAGCGACGCGTTGGAGAATGAAAATGCCCAGCACGGGCCTCGTCCGATTGGGAAACAAGCTCGCGAACGTTAAGATTCGCACCCGGAATCCTCCACACCGTGGCAGCGCATCGACAGCACGCCGCCGCTTTCGGGAAGAATGGTTTCAGGCAACCACTGTATCAACATGGTCAAGAGGGCCGGCCATCCTAACACGGCTAATTCCCCCGAGAAGGGCGCTCTCCATGCAGAACTCGAAACTCATTCCGCATTGCCGCGCAGTTCATGCCCGAAGAGACGAGTGCGTGGACGGAACAAGACCGCAAACCGCGGGTCAGCTCCCACCGCGAACACCGACTGCGCGGTACCACGCGACGAATCTCTCAATCCCTTCCTCGAAAGGAACTCTCGGGTGGTAATTCAGCAGTCGCGCGGCCTTGGAGACGTTTGCCCAGGTGATCGGGACATCTCCAGGTTGCAGCGGTCTCGGGTCGCGGACGGCTTTGTGGCCGGTAATCCGCTCCAGCAGATTCAAGAGGTCCGCCAATTTCACCGGGTGCGAGTTCCCCAGGTTGAACACCTCGAAACGGACGCCGGCACGCGGCTCTGGGACAAAGGTGAGGGCCGCCAAGATACCGTCAACGATGTCGGCCACATTGGTATAGTCGCGGCCCATCGAGCCATCGCCAAACACGGGGATGGGTTCCCCCGCCTCAATCCTCTGCGTGAACTTGAAGATTGCCAAGTCGGGGCGCTGGCGTGGTCCATAGACGGTGAAGAAGCGCAAACAGATCATGGGGATGCTGAATAGATGGGCATACGTATAGCAGAACAACTCGCCCGCGAGCTTGGTTGCGGCGTATGGCGAAATCGGCCGTCCCTCGACCTGATCCTCCGAAAAGGGCACCTTACTCGTAGCCCCGTACACGGAACTGGAGGAGCCAAAGATGAATTTCTTCACGCCGAGCTCGCGGCAAATCTCGAGCAGGTTTACCGTGCCGGATACATTGACCCGGTCGTAGAGAAGAGGCTGTTCAATGGACGGGCGCACGCCGGCGCGCGCCGCCAAATGTATGACCGTGTCGGGGCGAAAGCGTTCCATCAAGCCGCGCGTACTCGCAAAATCGCAGATGTCCAGCGGACAGAATTCGTACTGTCCCGCGGAGCGAATCTCTTCGAGATTGGCCTTCTTCCAAGCGGGTGAATAGAAATCATCCAGATTGTCCACAATGACCAGCCGGGCGCCGGCGCGGAGCAGTGCTTCCGACAAGTGCGAACCGATGAAGCCGGCCCCGCCCGTGAGCAAAATGCGCTGAGAATTCAGACTCACATTTCCTCCTCGCCAGCATCTTGAATGCAACGTTTGAAGCCTGCCGCGGTCAGGAGCGGTTTTCCCGGAAACCGCCATCCCCTTGAAACATGACCCCACAGCGCGAACATCGCGAGAAGACCGCTCTCGTTCTTGGAGATAAACTTCAGCACGGCACCGCAAATCGACGCACCACCCCATCGCGGATTCCCATGCAGCAACGCGCGGAGCATTCGATCACCGCCGTGCCCGGGCGTTGCGAATCGCGGCTTCGTAAACATTTTCGTACCGGCGTGCGAGAACGGCCCAGTCCCTATCCGCCGTAATTCTCTGGCGCGCTCGTTCGCCCAGCGTGCGCCGCAAATCCGGCTGTTCCAAAAGACGCGAGGCTTGCCGGCAGAAGTCGTCGATACTGCCCGGTTCGAACAGGTTGCCGGTCACCTCCGGCTCGATCAACTCGCGAAGACCGCCGACGCCGCTCCCCAAGACGGCCTTGCCCTGAGCCATGGCTTCGAGCGGCTTTAGAGGAGTGACAAACTCCGCGATGCGGACGCTGCGCCGGGGGTAGACAAGAACATCCATCACCGAGTAATAGCGCTCCACCTGGTCGTGCGCAACACGGCCGAGGTAGGAGACGTACGGTTCGGCGCTGCATTCCCGAATGGCGCGTTTGACCTCGGAGGCTTCCGCACCGTCTCCCACAATCAGCAACTTGAACCGCGAGCCTCTTCGGTGCAATTCCGCAGCGGCGCGGACCAACCAAGCGATTCCCTCCCAAGGGAAAAGCGTCCCGAGAAAACCGAGAGTGGGGATCCCCCCGATTCCCAGCTCCGCGTCAAGTGTAGAGTCACGAGGCAAAAACGTGAAGCGAGTTGAGTCCACGCCATTCGGAACGTGAAAGAGTTTGGCGGGGAGGATTCCGCGTGTTTCCAGGTCCTGCAAGATGCGTTGAGCGATGGACACAACGGCATCGGCGCGGCGCACAACGTAGGTTTCGAGATCTTTGCCCAAACGGTAGCGAAGGAGTTTGGCCGCGCTCTTGTTCTGGTCCAGGTCGGAGTCCTCCCAGAAGGAGCGAATCTCATACACGAAGGGCAGGCCGCGCCGGCGGACGCCCTGCAAAGCCGCAAGGCCGCAAAGCGCCGGTGAGTGAGCATGGATGATGTCGAAGGGCTCATCGACGAGAAGACGCTCAATCCGTCGTCGAAGCAAGCGCACAACCGCCCACTCGCGGAGAACAGGCCAGCGGCCATGAATCGCGCGCCCTAAGACGCCGTGGCTGACGGGAGTCCGCGAATAGCGGATTCCATCCAGCGATATTTCCGACTCGTTTGGATCGTCGGCTTGATGCAAAGGCCCGGTCAGTATGCGTGGCTCCATCCCATTCCGCGATTGCGCCGCGATCATGCTGCGGCTTCTCTGGCTGTACCCGTCCAAGACGGGCCAGGAATGATCGAGAACATGGAGGACGCGGTAAGACACGGTTCAAGACTCTTTGCCGGCCATGCGGGCGGGCGACTCCCGACGCGCAGGAGTTTCTTGGCGGATGGTCTCCCAAGTGGGAGAGAGCGAGCCGGACAGGAACTTGATCACGCCAAGCAGAGAGGCCAAGTTCACCAGACAGAAGTAGTAAGGGAGATAGAGAACTTTCGGGGCAGCCCGGTTCGTTTCCACGACCCATCCCGCCGCAGCCACCGCATAGAAAGCGGCCTGAAGAAAGAAAGTCCAGCGATAGAACGGGAGCCGCCACAGAAAGAGGCTGGCCAGAAGAGTCAGAAGCAGAAACAGCGGAACAAACCAGCGCAAAACCTTGTGAGACATCAGCGCCAGCCAATGGCGAGGCTGGGTCCAGGGCAAGAGCACCCGAGGGGCGCGACGCACGGCATTGAGACTGCGGCTGATGATGCGCACTTTGCGCCGGAACTCCTTCCCGAAGCTGTCACCGGCTTCCTCAAAACAAACGGCTGCGGGCTCGTACACACCGCGGTATCCACGAGCGATGATCTGGAGTGGATTCAAGAAGTCGTTGATATCGGTGGGGCGCAAGGGCGTGAACAGCTCGCGGCGAATGGCATAGATCGCCCCGTCGCCGCCGACGACCGAACCGAAAGAGGATTCCTTCTCCTTGAGCCAGGTCTCCAACTTCCAGTAGAGGCCCTCAGATTCGGCAGAGTGCGCCTGTCCCGCACGTTCAACATAATGGGCATGGCCGACCACATAACCCACCTGGGGATCGGAGAAATGCCTGACCAGCAACCGCACGGCATCGGGCTGATAGATGGCATTGGCGTCGGAGAAGACAAGGAGGTCACCGGTGGCCTGGGCGATGCCCAGGTTCAATCCCTCGCTCTTGCCCAAGCGCTCCGGCTGGCGCACGAGACGAACACCCTGGCCGGCGAATCCAGCGACGATCTCGTCGGTGCCGTCGTCCGAACAATCGGAAATGACAAGGATTTCGAGGCCATCTTTCGGGTAGTCCGACGAGAGCGCGTTCCGAAGCCTCTCTTCGATGACGAGCCGTTCATTGTGCGCGGAGATGAGCAGAGTAACGCGCGGGAATGGGATGTGCATGGGCATGGAACGCGAGGTCCGGCCCTGCGTCGCCACGGCAAGAAGCAAGGGATAACCTACGTACACGTAGATCAGGACCGCAACCGCAAACCAAAAAACGACCTGGAAGATTTCCATTTTCACGATAACCAAACCCCGCCGTGGAGGCCCGTCCAATGCTCCGGCGCAAACGAGGGAGCAGAGGGCCGCGGCTAATTATTCGCGGGCGCCGCTTTGCCGGTTTGGGCCGTTTCTCCTGCAGGAGTAAAACGGCCGATGGCGAGTTTCAAGGAGCGGTCCACGGGATCCGTATAGGAAAAGTACAGATTGTTGTTCGAGTCGATGTCCATGGCGCCGTCAAAGGTCGTTCCCGCAGGAGCCAGGATGAGCTGCGTTTTCCATATCGAGCCGTCCCACCAAGCGTGCTTGAGGCCCAGGATGCTCTCGTAGCCGATGTGCGGATTCCCGTCCCGGTCCAATACGATGTTGCTGCGAAAGTTCCTCCAGCCCCAAAGCGTGATCTGTGGGAAATGGTCGAGTGTCTCCAACTTCCACTTGCCGTTGACCAGGTGCGCGAATTTCAAGGATTGGCTGTCGAAATAACTGATCATGGGATTTCCCTGGCGGTCGAGGGTGATGGAGTTTCCCATTCCCCGATCCCCCCCAAGAGGGCTCAGGTCGGAAGCATCGAGCGTCGAACGAATCCAACCCTTTCCGTCATAGTGGGCGTACTTCAGCTTGCATCCCAGCAGCGAGATGTAGGAGACGTGCGGGTTGCCGTGCGCGTCCAGAATCATGGAATTGAACTTCCCCGGCGTGCCTTGAACGTCAATGTTTTGCGCGGTCCAGACACCGTCTTTCAAAATGGCGTAGCGGAGGAAGACGCCGCTTTCCACGTACCAGCTTACTTGCGGGCTGCCGTCGGCACCCACGCGGACCGAACAGTAGTAGTTCACGACACCGCCACCGGGATCGACCGCCTGCGTCGTCCAGCGGCGGCCATCGAAGGATGCGAACTTGAGAACCTTGGGCGTGTAACAGATGTAAGGATTGCCCTTCTCGTCGACCGTGATTCTCGACTGAAAATCGCCCAGCATCTGATCGAGCGACATGGTGAACCACTGCGAGCCGCCGGAGGGCAGGAAGGCGTACTTCAGCTGTGATTTCGTGAGGAAACGATAACTCACGTGGACGTTGCCATCGCGATCCACAACGAGCGAGGAGTCGGTTCCCTCCGTGTCGATAAGCTGGGTGCTCCAGGTCCACGTCTGTGCCGCAGCGGCGCCGGGAAGAAGCAGCAATGCAACAGCGGCCAGACAGCCACCGGGACCGAGGAGCTTGGCACTGCGCAGCCGACTCCAGAACATGAGCGTCTCCTTCCGTACTGGGACCACACATTCGATCAGGCCGAAGTGGCCACCGTGCTATCCAGGGCGATCACCAAGTTTTCCCCGCCGGGTTCCTCGGAAGCCAGAGCTTCCAGCTCCTGGCGAAGAAGTATCTTCAACACAACGGTGGTTCCGATCATCTGATAGATCAGATCCAAATAGACAAACCCCAGAAAGGCTCCGCTGGTCAAGAAGGCCAGCGTAGCAATCTCCACCATCAGAGTGTAGTCGACGAGCCATCCGGCGCGGGGCACCTTCCGTGCCACCGATCGCACGCGGAACAACGTCCAGAAACAGGATGCCATGAGAATCAGAAACAGCCCCAACCCAACGAAACCGTGGTCGGCCAGGAGCTGGAAGTAGATGCTGTGGGGACCCGAAGAAACCAAGCCGTCCGGCAAGGGCCGCGGCTGATAACGCTGATAAATAGCAACGTCCGGCAGCGCGTTGAAGCCGCCTCCCATGACGGGGAAGTCGTGAGCGAAGTTCCACGAGGCAGTCCAGGAGATCAAACGTTGGTTGGCGGTGGCGTCCAGATTGCCTTGGAGGAACTGGCCCATGCGATCCATCCAGGCGGGGGGCGCGAAGGACAACACCAAGAACGCAAGAAGGACAGCGCTGGCGGCGGCAAGAAGCTTATGACGGCTCCGAATCGTAAGCGCGGCCAGCACGACTGCCAGCCCCACGAAACCGCCCCGCGAATAGGTCAACAGTACGGCGACGATGCCGCAGACGAAGCAAATCCGCAGAGCGAGGCGCAACCAACGGCGCTCTTCGTGCCGGGCGAGAAGAAAGAGGATGGGCAAGCTCACGTTAATGGCCAAGCCAAATGCGTTGTTGTCCGTGAGGAAGGAATCCGGAGGGCCGAAGACGCGAAACGCGCCCTGGGTTCTGATGCCGAACAGGGTGTCCTTCACCGCGAGGAGGCCGAGACTGCCGGCACTAACAAGCAAAACCCAGTGAAGTCTCTTGCGCGTGGTGACGAGCACGATCATCACCAACGTCATCAACATGATCTTGCTGATGTGATTCATCTCATAGTCGGCTTCCGCCATATGGCCGGCGAAGAAGGGGACGCCTTGCGCATGAATGTAGGTGATGGCGTACCAGACCCACAAAGCCACCAAGAGCCAGCTCTCCACTGTTAAGAGCGAACGAAGCGACTTCTTGGCGAATATCGTGCCCACAAGCGTCGGGACGGCGACGCAGAACGCCACGGGGAAATTGTACGCAAAGCCCCAGGTGAACCGATGTGGATTGAAGTACGAAACCCAATACCACATCAGAACGCCGTAGTAGGGGCTCACGAAACAGATGGGAACCGAGCCGAGAATGATGATCAACAGAATGGCTGAGCGCATGGCATCCTTCTATCGTTCCATCCCGCGAAGTTCTTCGCGCCGCGCCTGCCGGGTAGCCGCCGCGGCGGAATCAACCGGTGATTCGGACGGGACCTCCAGGAACAGCCGACCGACGTTGAACGCGAAAGATGAAATCGAACGGCTATCGCCGATTTGAAGGCGGCGGAGCCGGTATAGACTCACACCCTTCGTGTTGCAGCCTTCCGCTGTGGTCACGGCCGAGCGATAGCCGCAGCGCCGGAGGAAATCCTCGGCGGCCAGCCCGCAGTGCTCGGGCTTGCCAAAAGGATAGGCAAAATCCTCGACCGGAGAGCCGAGACGGCTTTCGAGAAGTTGTTTCGAGGAAGCAAGCTCTTCTTCCCAGGCGCCAGGCTCAAGCTGACTGACGACGGGATGGGTCAAAGTGTGCGCGCCGAAGAAAACCCCGCCGTCGTGCATTCTGCGCACTTGTTCCCAATTGAGCATGCGTTCCTTGAGCTCTTCCCGTGGCGGGGGGATCTGGCGCTCGAGTGCTGCACAGCACGCCCGCCGGCGTGCATCGGGAATCGCCCGGAGATAACAGACGATTTCCCAAGCTGCCCGAGCACGCGCCGCTGGATTGGAAAGCTCAAACCGGCGCGGACCGTCCAGTTCCAGCTCCAGTGCTGCTCCGGGAACGGCTTGGAACGCGACGAAAATGCGATCGTACCAGGGAGTCTCGCCGGTCTCCACGCAACGACCGATCAAGTAAACGGTCGCGGGAATTTTGTACTTTTGCAGCACGGGGAAGGCGTGGGTGTAGAGATCTCGATACCCGTCATCAAACGTGATAGCCAGGGCCGGTTCCCCCGGGCCGGAATCTTGCAGTTCGCGGCACATCTGGGCAAGGGACACAAGCCGGTAGCGCTTCCGCAAATGGCGCATCTGCGCCTCGAACACCTGCGGATCCAGCTGCGAGAACAGCGGCACTCCCCCGATTCCGACGCGGTGGTAACACAGGATTCCGAACTTGGGGGCAGGGCTTCTGCGCAAGCGCGGCAAACGCGACCCTGCCACGGATTGCAGCTCGTGTGTCCGCGCAAGACGCTGAGCGGCGCGGAGCAACCCCGTGTGATACAGACCGCGCGCAACGATCCCGCGGCACACCTTCTTTATTGCCGCCGACAATCGCCGGGGGCCGAGGGCGGCGCCGTTGTCGGCGCTGGCACGCCTTGCTGTGGAATCAGATCGCATAGACGGTGCCGTGCCTGTGTTCGAGATGCCAGCGATGCCAAAGCTCGAGCGCCAGGAGATACCAAACGATCTCCCCATAAAAGTCCGGCTGCTGCCCGTGCAGACTCATCAATCGGTCGAAGAATTCAGCCCGGAAGTATCCGCGCTGGCGTGTCCTTGGGTCGTGCATGACGTCCTGCATCTTTTCGCGCATTCGCGGCTCCTGCAAGAGCCATTGTGCCAAAGGCACACCGAAACCATGCTTCTTCTTGTAGAGCACCTTGTGCGGCAGGATGTCCTTCATCGCCTGCTTAAAAATGTACCGCTTTTCAAAGCCCTTCAACTTCAGCGCTGCGGGAATGCGCCCCGATAACTCCGCCAAGCGGTCGTCCAGCAGAGGGTAGCGAACGTTGACGCCGGCGAGCTCGGCCGTGCCCGATACCTTTCGAAGGTCGTTATCGGCGAGGGTCATTTTTACATCCAGATACAGGATGCGGTTCAGCTCGCTGGTGGTTCGCGCCCTCCGGAAATGCTCCTCGGGAATGGCAAGCCAATGGTCGACGCCGGCCTGTTGGAGGAAGCCATCCTCGAAGATCTCCTCGGGCGGCCAACTGAGGAAGAGGCCGTAGGAGAGTATGCGCCGGGGATTCGGCATGTTCGCGCGACGGACGTACCTGCGAGGAAGGCTGAGTTTCCCGTCATTCTCTGGGAGCAGACCGACCAGGGGTTCAATCAGACCGCGGCGGAGCCACGCGGGAATTTCGTGATACAGAGAAAAACGTTTATCGGTTGAGTAACGCTCGTTGCCTCCAAAGAGTTCGTCACCGCCGTCGCCGGCGAGGAGAGTGTTGACGCCCGCGTCACGCGCAAGCTGCGCACAATAGTAGGAGCCGATGGCCGAAGAGTTGGCAAAAGGCTCGTCGTAGTAGGCGATGATCCGATCGAGCGCACCCGCGGCATCCTGTGGCGTGAGGAACTTCTCGTGATGATGCGTCTTGAAGGTTGCCGCCGTTGTCCGCGCAAACTGGATTTCGCTGAAGCCGGCCTCTTCAAAGGCAATCGAGAATGATTGCGCGGGATGGTTCTTTTCGCTGGCGAACGCGACCACGGAGCTGCTGTCCGTTCCACCGCTCAGGTAGCAGCCGGTCTGCGCGGCCTCGCGGTTTTCCAAATGGCGATGGACGGCGCCGCGCATACCGTCGCGCAGTTCGCGCGCCCAATCTGAAACGCTGCGATTCCCGCTCTCCGGATATTCCAGGTCCCAATACTGATGCTCCGTTAAACTGCCGGATTCGAACACGACGCAGGTACCCGGACGGAGTTTCTCTGCGCCCCGGTCGATCGCCATCGGCGCAGGTACGGCCGAAAAAAGCAGAAACTGAATGATGGCGGCTGGATCCACTTCAAAGGGGGCCTTCTGGGCCGCGCGTATGGCCCCTATGCGCGAGGCAAACAAGAGCCGCTCTCCTTCACGTCGCAAATACAGGCTCTTGATTCCCATGCGGTCGATCGCCATGAACAGCCGCTGAGCGCGCTCATCCCAGAGCGCTAATGAGAACCCGCCGTGGAGCAGCCCGAGGAAACCCATGCCGTGCTTCGCATACAGGCGGGCGATCCATTCCGCGGACGAGAGAGATGCCAACTCAGTTGCAGGCACGCGGAGTTCATTGGCCAGGGCGGCGTGATCGAGCAGATCGGCGTCGGCAGCCACAAGGAGGCCGTCCACCGAAGCCAGTTGTTGGAACGTCCATCGCCGGGCGACGCCAAAAGCGGCGGAGCGGCCGCCGCGCACAACGCGCTCGGTCTCGCCGGGCAGGGCCAGCGCGCCGATCATCGCCGTTGGAATGCTGCTGTCCAGCTCGCGTCCCGGCTCACAGATTCCGCAGATTCCGCTCATGCCGTCCTTCTACGCTCGAAACATCTGGCGCCACTTGCGAAACATCAACGTGGCCCAGAGTAATGCCGACCGGTCGTAATAGCCTTTTTGATGCTGATCCCAAATCTTCGTCAGGAAGCGCTTGTCCAGGATGCCGTCATCGGTCTCCAGAACGATCTGGCGCGTCATGTCGCGGAGCTCCCGCTTGAACCAAACGTCCAGCGGGATGGCAAAGCCTTGCTTGGGCCGGTAAAGAATGGCCGACGGAAGCACCGGTTCAAGGGCTTTTTTCAGAATGTACTTTCCCGTGGCATTGTGCAGCTTGAGCGAACTCGGAATGCCGGCCACACACTCCATGAATCGGTGGTCGAGCATCGGAGCGCGCACCTCGAGGGAGACCGCCATGCTCGCGCGATCCACCTTCGTGAGGATGTCATCCGTCAGATAGGTCTTGATGTCGACGTACTGAATTTTTGAGAGCAAGTCGTCGGTCTGTGCGCGGTCGTAATAGCGGCGAAACACGTCGATGGATTCGTATCCGCCGAGACGCTGCTGAAAGGCAGGAGTAAACAGGCGCGCTTTGTCGTCCGGCCGGAAATAGGAGATCGAATTGAAATAGCCTTCGAGCGGGGAACGCGCGAGGCTCTGAAACGTAGCTTTCCCTCGAAAAACACGCGGAGCCCAAGCCAGGGGCGGATACCATCGTCCAAGCGGGCTGAACAGAGTCCGGCGCAGAACGGCAGGGAAATAGCTCCGCAGCTGGTTCTCGAAGTGGTCGAGCTTGTAGCGCCGGTAACCTGCGAAGTTCTCATCGCCTCCGTCTCCACCCAGCGCCACCGTCACGTGAGCGCGAGCGATCTTCGAGACATAGTAGGTCGGAATCGCCGAGGAATCTGCGAACGGCTCGTCGTAATGCCAGGCGAGCTTGTCCACGATTTCAATGGCATGGGGCTCAACAGTCTCCTCATGATGGTCCGTCTGGAACAGTTTCGATACTTGTTGCGCGTACTCAGCCTCGTTGTACTTCTCTTCCTGAAAGCCGATGGAACAAGTTGTCACGGCCCGCTTCATGAGCCCGCTCATCATCGCCACAACCGAGGACGAATCAATTCCCCCGCTCAGGAAGGCACCGAGCGGGACATCGCTCATCAGGCGGATGCGCGTGGCTTCGCAGAGTTCGTGCCGGAGGAGTTCTCCCCACTCCGATACACTGCGCTGCTCGACATGGCCAAACGAGAGGTCCCAGTAACAGCTTTCGCGGACACCATTTGCTGAGGCCACGAGGTAATGGCCGGGCATCACTTTGCGCACGGTGCGGTAGATCGTCTTCGGCGCCGGGATGTACCCGAAGGAAAAGTAGTCGGAAAGCGCCTGCTCATCCATCTCGCGGGGCAAGGAGTCGGCGGCAAGCAGGGCCTTCAACTCCGACCCGAACAAAATTCGTTTGCGGTCCGCCGCGTAGAACAGGGGTTTCTTGCCGACGCGGTCCCGCGCCAGGACGAGCTTGCGATTTCGCGAATCCCACAAGGCGATGGAGAACATGCCGCGAAGCTTGGCGAAGCACTCCTCAGCATAGTCTTCATATAGGTGGACGATGGCTTCCGTGTCGGATTTGGTCGTGAACTTGTGGCCGCGCCCCAGCAGTTCGGCGCGCAGCTCAGGGTAGTTGTAGATCTCGCCGTTCAAAAGCACCCAGACGGTGCTGTCCTCGTTGGACATCGGCTGATGGCCGCCGGCCAAATCAATAATGCTCAGCCGGCGGTGTCCCAGCCCAATGCCCGGGCCGGTAAACACGCCGCCGTCGTCCGGGCCTCGGTGAATCATCGTCTGATTCATGCGGTGGACGGCCTCACTTGGGAGGTCGTCCCTGCGCTCGTATTCGAAGATGCCGCAGATCCCGCACATGGAGGGTTCGCCTAGTTCCTTCCGCCCAAGGTGCGGGCAGCAAGCTCAAAGTACAGATCGCGATAGCGCTGCATCATGCCTGCAAGGCTGAACCGTTCGAGGACCCGGCACCGTGCTGCTCGGCCGAATTCGCGCCGCTGCCCATCGTCCACCATCAAGCGCTCCAGGTGCTGCGCCAGTGCTTGCGCGTCTCGGGGAGTAAACAGCCAGCCCTCGCGGCCTTCTTCCACCAACTCGGGATTCCCACCGGCACGAGTCGCCACGACAGGAAGACCGCTGGCCATCGCCTCGAGAATCGTATTGGACATTCCCTCACAGATGGAAGGAAGGACGAACACATCCATGGCGTTGAGCATTTCCGGGATGCGGTCAGAGGCGCCCGGGAAGGAAACACGTCCGCAAAGCTCCTGCGACGCTCCCACATAAGACTGGAGTCCGGCCAACTCGAGCCCCGATCCTACCAGCAGAACATGGATGTTCCGTCCCTGGCGTATAAGGATCTCCGCAGCCCTCAGCAGAGTGGTGTAACTCTTGATGGGCACCAAGCGTCCCACGCTTCCTGCCACGAACCGGTCTGCAGGAATCGCCAGTTCTTTGCGCAGGTGTGCAGTGGCTTCAGGTCGAGCCGCAAACCGCTCCGTGTCTACCCCGTTGTGGATCACGCGGATCTTGTCTGTGCGCAGCCAGGATTGGCGCGCCTGGAAGGAGCGCAAATCCCTAGTGACAGTGAAGACGGCATCGGCCATGGAGTAAAAAACGCGGCAGAGAAGGCGCCGGCGAAAAGGCAGCCCCGCCATGATGTCAAGTTCGTAGCCATGCTCACTGTGGATGGTCACCGGCACTCCGGCCAGACGCGCTGCCGGGATCGCTTCCAAGGATCCAAAATTCCGCGAATGAACGATGTGTGGCCGGAACGTCTTCATGATACGGATCAGTCGAAACAGTGGGAACTGGAAACCCAAATCCGGCCGTCCTGCGGCGAATACCTGCGAGGCCACTTTCATGCGGCTGGCAAAGTTCGTGTCGATCCCGCGCACGGCGCAGACGCCGTGTTCGAAATCCGTCTCGCCAAGTCCGCTCATCACCTTCAAGACGCCATGTTCGGTGCCACCCATGCCCAGGTGACTCACCACATGCAGGACGCGCAGGCGCTCGGGCCGCGCAGGCGAGCGCGGCGTCTCGGCCAAGAGACTGGCACCGGCATCCGTGTCTTGGACTTGAATCGGCATGGCTGACACAGCACGTCTGCCGGTTTCGGGAGACCCGGCTTCCACGGCCTGGCGAACCTTTCTCAGGGGAACCAACGCACCACGCGCGGTCCGATCACCCGAGTCAATCCGAGCGGTACCTTCTTCCAGATGTTCGTGGCCATCTCAAACTTAGGATTCGCCGGAGAGAAATTCGGCACCGTCTTCCTTCGCACCAGCTTGACCTGGTAGTCCAGCGGCTCGATCCGCGGCTTCCACTTCTTCTTGAAGTCATAGTTGCCGGAGCCTATTTTGCTTCGGCCGAAGTCAAACTCGGTCCGGCCGGTTTCGGCGGCGGTCTTGATCATCTGCCACCAAAGAAAGTCATTCGCGGCAACGCTCTTGGCCTGCGAAGTGGCGCCCACATAGTAGGGCTGCGCGCTGTTTCGGAAGAAGAAGGTCATTCCTCCCGCGAGGGGGCTAGATGCGGAATAGATGATCTGCAGGTCCACTTGGCCGGGATACTCATGGATGAGATTCTCGAACAGGGAACGCGGAAATGCGGGGGTGCCGAGGCGGCGCAGGTTCACCGTCATCAAATCGTAAAAGACGTCCTGCTGGTCCAAGCCATGCCGGGCGGTCAATCCTGCTTTTTCGGCCCTCCGGATCATGTAACGAATATCTTTCGGGAGAGCCCTGTAAAGGGCATCCGTGTCGGCATCGAGGGGAATCGTGAATGTTGCGTAGCGCGGATTGGGATGGTAACCGGCAACCAGGCCGCCATCGCGATTGCGCAACTCGAGGTACTCAACCCGCAATTCGGCAGCTAACTGCTCCATATGTTTGAGGAGCGCCTGTTCAGTCTCCGCATCCTCGGCACAAATTCCCCCGTACACGGCGAAAGGAAGAGATATCAGACAGCGGCCGGTGATCCAGCTTGCCACAAGAAAGACCGGCGCTATCCCGGTAATCCGTCCGCCGCGCTCGCTGTAGTAGTAGAGCGGCCGGTAGCCGTAGGTCTTCTCCATGACGCGCTTCCAGGCAATCTGATGGAAGAATGTCCCCTTTGGGTCGGCGAGTACAAAACTGTCCCATGCGGGGGCGGCGCTTTCCTGGAATGGAATCACGCGCACAGGCGCAGCGTTCCCGGAAGCCCGTGCAGGCAGATGCAGCGCCGCGGGGAATTCACACGTCGCCATTGTCGGCCGCATTCTTATCCGCGGCGAGTTGTGCGTGGTCGGGAATCGGCTGGACGGAGGCCGCTTCAAAGCGCTCAAACAGCCACTCCTCGTTGGCATCGAGGTGGCTGGCCAGCAGCTTGCGCTGAGTTGCCGTGGGGTCCCGGTAGCCGTGGATGATCTTGCTGAGCACGGTTTCATCAATGCCCAACGCTTTGGCGAGCTCATTCTGGTGACTACCGCGCCGAAAGATTTGCAGCTTCAGATTTGGAAACATATCAACCCTATATCCCCATGCTGAGGGCCCGGCGTTTGCATTCACAAACCAAGAGCGGCCCCGAATTGAATTACTTTCCCTTCGGACTCACATCGTACGGCTGATAGTGATAACGGTTCGCACCGCTTTCCACGGCGTTGTAAACGACGCCAAGGAGTTTTTTCGGATCAATCTGCCCCGCGGACCTTCGCAGCACAGCCCGCTGGGCGTACCGCGCACGGACAACCATCAATACCCCATCGCATGCCGCCGCCATCAAATCGGCGTCAGCCAGATTCAACACGGGCGGCGCGTCCACTAGAATCACCTTAAAGGATTCATTGCACCAGCCGATGAAGTCCTGCCAGCGGCGGCTGGCAAAGAGCTCAGCCGGCGGCATCGAGGGCGAACCGCAACTGGCCACGTAGAGGTTTGGCATGTCCGTCACCACGATCGCTTTCGCTGCAGTGCACTGGCCTGACAGCACATCGGCAAGCCCCGGGGAGGAGGGCAAGCCAAGAGATTGGGTCAACCCGCGGGAACGGATGTCGCCGTCAATCAAGAGGACGCGCATGTCGTGCAGCTGAGCACATGACAAAGCGAGGTTCAGAGCTGTTAGCGTCTTGCCCTCACCCTGGGTGGCGCTGGTCACCATGACCGACCGCAACCCTTGCGTCGCCCGCAGGCGCAGCAAACGCGTTCGCAGAGCCCGATAGGACTCCTCGGCCGGCTCCACAGAGTCACTCCCCTTAAACTGGACGTGCAGCAGGTTCGAAGTCGGAATCCGCACCTTCCTGCACTGCTCGAGCCGCGAGCCCCCCAGGTCACTCGAAGGGGGAACTGGGGCCGTAGGTACATCCAGGAGTTCCTGAACACCGGGGAGCTTCACTGAATCCGTCGGAACTGCCGAAGTGCGGGCCTTGATTGTCTCGTCAAAGAACTTGCTCATCCTGGTTCACTCCCGCGCGGCTGCGCGACTGACTCTCATGCCCTCGATCAGGACATCTACGGCCGACTTCTGCGCCTGTCCCACGCTGGGGATCGGCACAGGAGGCGATTCTCTCTCCAAGAACAGGGTTGGATGGGAAAGGCCGAGAGAAAGGGCGACTTCCTCTACCATGTCAGGTTGAATCGTCCGCCGCTGCGTGCGAAAACCGAGCATAAGACAACCGTCGCAAACCAGATTGATCAGCCGCGGCACACCCTGAGAGAACCGCTGGATGAACTCCACCGATTGCCCTGCGAACGGGGAAGGCCCCTCCAAACCCGCGGCGTGCAAACGCTCGGCGATGTAAGCTCGCGTCTCTGGCTGGGCCAGCGAACGAAGCTGCGCTCGACCGGCAATCCGTTGTTGCAGCGCCCAAGCTTCCTTCCGACTCAGGATTCCCACGAGCTCGGGCTGACCGCACAGTACAATCTGCAGGAGCTTCTCTTGGTGCGAATCGACATTCCCGAGCAGCCGGATTTCCTCGAGTAGCTCGAACGGGAGAAGGTGCGCTTCGTCAATGAACAGGACGGACGTACCGCCGCGCTTCTGCATATTCAGCAGCATCCCATGCAGCGCGGAGAGCCGTCCCGGCTTGCTCGTGGAAGAACACGCCACTTCAAACTCATCAATGAGCCCTTCGAAAAACTCTTCCCTCGTGAGCGTGGGATTGAACAGCAGCGCGGACTTGATGGGCATCTTCTGTTTCGAGGCATCCGCGAGCACTTCCAGCGCTGCATGGATCAACGTCGTCTTGCCGGTTCCCACCAGCCCCGTGATCATCAGCAGGCCCTTGCGGTAAATAATTCCTTCGAGTAGAACCCGCAGTGCGTTCTGGTGCGGTTCCGAAAGATGCAGAAACCTCGGGTCTGGCGTCAGACGAAACGGCTCGTCCCGGAGTCGGAAGAAGTCGCGATACATCTAGAACAACCTCTCGGTGATGAAGGCGAACAGAAAGCCCAGCGCGACCGAGCCAACCACCGTTCCAGCAAGCAAACCGGTCGCGTGCCAACGTTGAGCACGCATCTCCTTGGAAGAGGTGAGGCGCGGGACGCCGCCAAGGATCGGTTTGCCGAAGATGTGCGCTGCTTCCTGTTCGGTGCGGACCGATTCATCGTTAATCTCCGCCGCCGCCGCCAGAGCAATTCCCACGAGCAACCCGCCGACCAATCCGGCGATACTGATCAAAAGGCGGTTTGGCGCCGCGGGA